>OLSX01000231.1_pt1 | contig 55836 bp, 51 predicted proteins | sample 1673141 | NCBI WGS metagenome assembly OLSX01 (sample SAMEA3136759, study PRJEB25190) | human gut metagenome | biome: human gut; feature: human-associated habitat; material: faeces | place: Austria | collected 2013 | reverse complement strand
CATTTCTTTTCTTCTTTTTTTAAGAAAAGTGGTTCATATCTATTTACAACACAGATCCTTATTTCAAGAAAATATCGCTTTTTCCTTGCAAAAAATTCGGTATTATGGTATAATTAATCGGATAATTATATAACTACAAAGGATGGTTTACATAATGTCAATTAATTCCGTTGAAGACATTTGGGCAGCCGTTTGCGAGGAATGCAAAAAAACAATTTCAGAGGTTGCTTTTAACTGTTTTCTCAAGGATCTGAAGCCGGTATCGCTTGAAGCCGGCGAGCTTACCCTTTCAATTGATAACGAATATATGCGCGGCGTAGTTGAGCAGAATTATACGGACATACTCAAGGGTGCAATAAAAAAGGTTATGGGCATTGAAATCGGAGTAAGAATTATTTGCGAAGACGAAGAGGAAAAAATTCTTAAAGCCGAGCAGTTCAGTGACGGGCTTTCGTTTGAGGACTTTTTCACCTTTTCAAATTTTGTTGTAGGCTCAACAAACCGTTTTGCCTACGCCGCCTCATATTCCGTAGCGACCAATCCCGCAAATACCTACAACCCGCTTGTTATTTACGGTCCCTCAGGAGTCGGAAAGACCCATCTTATGCTTGCCATAAAGAACGAAATAAAGAAAAACTTTCCCTATAAAAAAATCGAATACATAAGGGGAGAGGATTTTACCAATCAGCTTATAAAGGCTTTGCAGGAGGGAAAGCTGGGACTCGGCACGATTGACGATTTCCGCAACAAATTCCGCAATGTGGATGTACTGCTGATCGACGATATTCATTTCATCGCCGGAAAAGAACAGACACAGGAGGAATTTTTCAACACCTTTAATACCCTTTTCCAAAACAATAAACAGATAGTGGTAACCCTTGACCGTCCTATTAAAGAAATCAAAACGCTGGATGACAGAATTCGTTCACGCTTTGAAAGCGGACTTCCCGCAGATATTACCGCGCCGGATTTTGAGACCCGCGTAGGTATCATAAACAAGAAATGTGAGCAAATGGGCATTGAGATAGACGAAAGTCTGGTTTACTATATTGCAGAGCATATAAAGGTAAACACCAGACAATTGGAGGGCACGGTAAAAAAGCTGCACGCTTATATATCAATTCAGAATAAAACCCCGACCATGGGGGTGGTGCAGGGGCTTATAAAGGATGTTATTAACGACACACGCCCCGAGCCTATTAAAATTGAAAAGATAATATCCGAGGTTGCAAAAACCTATAATGTATCCGAAAGCGATATACTCTCCAACCGCAGAACGGCGGCGCTGGCGCTGGCGCGGCAGGTTGCAATGTACATAGCGCGCGAGACTACAAACCTTTCGTATAAAGCGATAGGCGAAAGCTTCGGCAAGGATCACACAACGGTTCTTCACAATGTAAAATGCATTGAAAATTTTTTAAGGGACAAGCCATATCAAAAGGAACTTGTGGACGATATTATAAAGAATCTTAAGAGTGATAACACGGCTTATTAAGAGGCAAATGTTATTAACATAATTAACCTTAATTAACCGCAGAATTATCAACACGGGTGTGGATAAGAGAAAAGCATAAAAATTATAAAGCTTTTATTAACAATTTCTTCCACCGCATAAATTCCCATTAATCGGGCTGTTGAGACACTTATCCACATAATTCACACCCCTTATTATTACTGTTATTTTTATTATTTGTTTTAGGAGGAAAAAACATGATTTTTTCTGTCGAACGCGCCTCTCTCCTTGAAGCGGTTTCAAAGCTTCAGCGAGTCGTAGGATCAAAAACATCCATGCCGGTGCTTGAAGGAATTTTAATATCCGCCGAGCTGGGAAAGGTTACCCTTATTTCCTACAATCTTGAAATGGGAATGAAAAAGGAAATATACGCTAAATGCGAAGAGGCGGGAGATATTGTCGTTAACGCGCGTCTTCTTGCGGACATTCTTCGCCGCATGAACGGTCTTCAGGTAACAATAGATGCGGATGATAAGCTCAACTGCCATATTAAATGCGGAGAGACAACCTTCGACATTATGGGAATGGCAGCAGAGGATTTTCCCGAAATGCCGACGGTCGGAAGCGATAAAAGCATTGTAATAGACGCGGATATTTTCTCGGAGATGGTAAAGGGAACAATTTTCGCAGTGGCTCAAAATGAGGGAGCAAAGCCGATCCTTACCGGAATTTATGTTACGATTGAAGACAAGATTCTCCGATTTGTCGCAATTGACGGCTATCGCCTTGCAATAAGACGGCACAATATTGATATTGAGGGCAGCTTTTCATTTATACTTTCGGGCAGAGCGGTAGGCGAGGCCGTAAAGCTTATAGATGAGGAAACCGAAAATGTCGAAATCAGCTTTGGGGACAGGCTGGTAAGCTTTAATATAAGCGGATATTCATTTATTTCCCGTTTGCTTGAGGGTGAATTTGTAAACTACCAAAAAACGATTCCCGCAGAGCACAAGCAGAGAGTTGTTGTAAACACAAGAGAACTTACAAACACAATAGAACGCGTATCCTTACTTATAAGCGAATCCTTTTCAACACCTATTCGCTGCTATTTCAATGAATTGAATGTTGTATTCACCTGTGCTACCTCAGTAGGTAGAGCTACGGAAACCTTTAATACCAAATTAGAGGGTGAAAATTTTGAAATAGGGCTTAACAGCCGATATCTTTTAGAGGCTTTAAAGGCGGTTGATACAGAGCAGGTACAGATTCTTTTCAACGGCTCGGGCGCGGGCGTGCTTATAGAGCCGCTTGAGGGCGACGATTTCAAATATATGATAATGCCCATGAGGTTGAGATAATGGAGATAAAAAGGCTTTCAATAAAGGAAGATTTTATCCGGCTTGACAGCGCCATGAAATTAGCCGGCATTGTTTCAACCGGAGGGCATGCCAAAACGGTTATTCAAAACGGCGAAGTCAAGGTAAACGGCGAAATATGCTTAATGCGCGGGAAAAAGCTTAAAAGCGGCGATACCGCCGAATTTGACGGCTTTAAATTCGTAATAGAATGAGGATAAATTATTTTTCCTGCCGCAATTTCAGAAATCTGGAAGAGACGGAAATAAAAGATTTTGATGAAATGAATGTTATCTGCGGAGAAAATGCGCAGGGCAAAACAAATCTTTTAGAGGGTTTGTGGCTTTTTACGGGAATAAAAAGCTTTCGTTCCGCCAAGGACGCGGCGTTTGTGCGGTTCAGCAAAGAAAAAGCCGAGCTTAAAATGGATTTTTCGGCTGACGGAATTGAAAACGACGCCGAAATTGAAATAAAGGAGCACCGCTCAGCCACGCTTAACGGCAGCAGGCTTAAAAGCGCGTCGGCGCTTGCGGGCAGCTTTAAGGCAATAGTTTTTTCTCCCGATGATTTGGAGTTGGTTTCGGGCGGACCCGCGGTGCGGCGGCGGTTTTTGGATATTGCAATAGGTCAGCTTTACCCCGCATATATAGGCATTTCAAAGGCATACGCCCGTGCGGTAACCCAGCGCAACCGGATAATTAAGGATTACAGGTACGACGGCACTTTATCTGTAATGCTTGATGTATTTGAAAACGAAATAGCGACAAACGGCAGAAAAATTTATGCGTTCAGAAATAAATATAACGAGTATTTAAAGGAATTTCTGCCCGGGGTCTACGGCGGTATATCATCGGGTAAGGAAGTGCTTGAAACCGAGTATATGCCGGTGTGCGGAGCGGACGAGCTTGAAGAAAGGCTTAAAAAAGCCCGCGCGGACGATATGTATTCGGGCACTACCTCGGTAGGGCCGCACAGGGACGAGCTTATTTTTAAAATAAACGGTATATCGGCGCGAAATTTCGGCTCGCAGGGGCAAAAGCGGAGCGTATCGCTTTCAGTAAAGCTTGCCGAGGCGGAAATAATAAACAGGCTTTCGGGAGAATACCCCGTGTTTTTACTGGACGACGTTATGAGCGAGCTTGACCCCGAGCGGCAAAACTACGTTTTAAACCATATTAAGGGCATACAATCCTTTATAACCTGCTGCGACCCCTCAAATACAGCACAGCTTAAAAAAGGAAAAATAATAAATGTTAAAAACGGGCAGGTGAGCTGATAAATGTATATACACTTAGGGCAGGGCACAGTCGTGCGCTCGCGGGACGTGTTGGGTATTTTTGATTTGGACAGCACTACCGTTTCAAAGCACACGCGGAAATTTCTTGAAAAGGCGGAAAAAAACGGCGACGTTATAACCGTTTCCTACGAATTGCCGAAATCCTTTGCGGTTGTGAGTGAAAACGGCAAAAAGAAGGTATATATTTCCCAGCTTGCAACCTCTACCCTTTTAAAACGGTCGGGTTTTATAGATTCTCTTTAATTGAAAGGAATGTTTTTTGAAAATGAGTAATGACATTACTACCCCTGTAACGGAAAATTACGACGAAAATTCCATACAGGTGCTTGAAGGGCTTGAGGCGGTGCGAAAGCGCCCCGGTATGTATATAGGCTCTACGGGCGAGCGAGGACTTCACCATTTAGTCTATGAAATTGTGGATAACTCAATAGACGAGGCGCTTGCGGGCTACTGCGATAAGATTTTGGTGGAAATACTGGATGACGGCGTAATTCGCGTTACCGATAACGGGCGCGGTATACCCGTGGGTATTCATCCGCAAAAGGGAATACCGACAGTAAGCGTTGTTTTCACAATTCTGCACGCGGGCGGTAAATTCGGCGGCAGCGGCTATAAGGTTTCGGGAGGCTTACACGGCGTGGGAGCGTCGGTAGTAAACGCGCTGTCAAGCTGGCTCGAGGTTGAAATTTGCGACGGCAAGCACATTTATTTACAGAGATATGAGTGCGGAAACATAAAAACCGACCTTAAAATAATAGGCGATACCGATAAAACGGGTACAAAGGTTACCTTTAAGCCCGACCCGACCATATTTACAGATACTATACGCTATGATTTTGATACTCTTTTGCAGAGACTTCGCGAGCAGGCTTTCTTAAACGCGGGCATACGCATTGTTTTAAAGGATGAGCGGACAGACGCGGATATTCCACACCGCGAAGAAGATTTGCACTTTGAGGGCGGTATAAAATCATACGTTGAATTTTTGCTTGAAAAGAGCAAAAAGGACAGATTAAATCAGGATGTAATTTATTTAAGCGGTGCATCGGGCGACTCTATGGCGGAAATAGCGCTTTTGTGGAGCACGGGGTATGATACCAAAATAATGTCCTTTGCGAACACCATTCACACGGTGGACGGCGGTACGCACGAAAGCGCCTTTAAAACAAGCCTTGCAAGGGTAATAAATAAATATGCCCGCACCTTTAAATTTTTGAAAGAAAGCGACGCCAATTTAAAGAGCGAGGATATTAACGAGGGTCTTGTGGCGGTTGTAAGCGTAAAATTAACCGACGCGCAGTTTGAATCGCAGACCAAGGCGAAATTAGGCAACACCGCAATAGGCACGCTTGTAAACAACATAGTTGCCGAAAAGATGATGAATTATCTTGAAGACCACCCCGCAGAGGCTAAGATAATTCTTGATAAATCGATAGCGTCTTCCAACGCGCGCGAGGCGGCACAAAAAGCAAGAGAACTGCAAAGAAATAAATCGGGCATAGGGGGAAAGACCAGAATGCCCGAAAAGCTGACCGACTGTATTTCAACCGACCCGACCAAGACAGAGATATTCATAGTAGAGGGAGATTCGGCAGGCGGCTCGGCGGTAGAGGGCAGAAACAGCACCTACCAGGCAATACTTCCGCTTTGGGGTAAAATGCTCAACGTTGAAAAAGCAAGGGTAGATAAGGTTTACGGCAACGATAAGCTGACCCCGGTAATAGTGGCTCTCGGCACGGGAATTGCCGAAAACTTCGATATAAATAAGCTGCGCTATGATAAAATTGTTATTATGGCGGATGCCGATGTTGACGGATCGCACATCAGAACACTGTTATTAACATTCTTCTTCCGTTATATGCCGCAGCTTATTGAAACGGGGCATATATATTTAGCCCAGCCGCCGCTTTACCGCGTTACAAAGGGTAAGAGGTATTTTGACGCGTTTACGGACGAGGAAAAGGACAGATATGTGGCGGAACTCGGCGGCGACCCCGATGTTCAGCGCTATAAGGGTCTCGGTGAGATGAACCCCGAGCAGCTGTGGGAAACCACACTTGACCCCGAACACAGAACAATGCTGAGGGTTAATATGGAGGACGCGGAAATTGCCGACCAGACCTTTACAATGCTTATGGGCGAGGAAGTAGAGCCGAGAAGAAAATTCATTGAAGATAACGCGGTATTCGCGACGGATCTTGATATTTAAGGGGTGAGAAGAAATGGCAAAGCAGGAAAATGTTTACTGGCCGAGCGACGAAGAAACAAAAATCGTTCCGGTTGAAATTGTAGACGAAATTAAGGGCAGTATGCTGCAGTATTCAATGTCGGTACTGGTGGGGCGCGCCATACCCGATGTGCGCGACGGCTTAAAACCCGTTCACAGAAGAATACTTTACACAATGTTTGAAAACGGATTAACGCCCGATAAGGCATACCGCAAGTGCGCCGATACCGTAGGCTCGGTGCTTGGTCGTTACCATCCGCACGGCGACGCCAGCGTTTACGACGCAATGGTGCGTATGGCGCAGGATTTCTCACTTAGATATCCGTTAATAGACGGTCACGGAAACTTCGGTAACATAGACGGTTATCCCGCGGCTGCCTACCGTTATACCGAATCGAGAATGAACAGGCTATCGCTTCATATGCTCGACGATATTAACAAGGAAACGGTAGATTTTCAGCCTAACTACGATAACCGTTTAAACGAACCCGAGGTTCTGCCCGTCAGATTTCCGCAGCTGCTTGTAAATGGCTCTTCGGGTATAGCCGTAGGTATGGCTACCGAAATTCCGCCGCATAACTTAGGTGAAGTAATTGACGGTATGTGCGCGCTTATTGATAATCCCGAGGCGGATTTACAGGAAATTTGCCAATATATAAAGGGACCCGATTTCCCGACAGGCGGCATTATAATGGGTCGCAGCGGTATACGCGCGGCATACGCCACGGGCAGAGGAAAAATAACCTTACGCGGTAAAGCCGAAATTGAAGAAACCAAAAACGGAAAATATCGCATAGTTATAACCGAAATACCCTACAAGGTGCGCAAAAAGGACCTTGTTAAGGCGATATATGACCAGGCGGCGGACAAGAAAATTGAGGGAATAGAGGATGTTGTAGACTACTCCTCAAAGCGTGACGGCGGAATAAGAATAATCGTCGATTTAAAGAAGGACGCCAACCCGCAGGTTATACTCAACAAGCTTTACAAAAACACCGCTTTACAAACCACAATAGGCGCTATTTTACTTGCAATCGTAAACGGCAAGCCGCAGATTTTAACGCTTAAGGATATGCTGCAGAACTGCATAGACTTCCAGTGCGATATTATCCGCCGCCGCACTGCTTACGATAAGCGCAAGGCAGAGGAGCGCGCCCATATTTTAGAGGGCTTAAAGGTAGCGCTTGATTTTATTGACGAGGTTATAGCAATAATCCGCTCAAGCAAGACAATACCCGAAAGTAAGCAGGCGTTATCCGACCGTTTCGGGCTTGACGATATTCAGACTACCGCAATCGTTCAGATGCAGTTAGGTAAGCTGTCGGGTCTTGAAAAACAGAAAATTCTTGACGAATTGCAGGAAAAGCTGGACTTTATTAAAGAGTGCGAGGCAATTTTGGCGAGTCATGAGCGTATACTTGATATTGTAAAGACCGAGGCTTTAAATCTTCGTGATAAATTCTCGGACGACCGCCGCACCGAAATTACCGACGTTGTGGGTGATGTTGATATTGAGGACCTTATCCCCGAGGAGCAATGCGTGCTTACCAAAACCGAAAACGGCTTTATTAAGCGCCTACCTGCCGATACCTATAACGTTCAGCACCGCGGCGGCAGAGGAATTACGGGTATGACCACGCGCGACGACGATACGGTTGAAAATATGTTCGTATGCTCTTCACACGATTACATTATGCTTTTCTCAAATCTCGGCAGAATGTACCGCATAAAGGCTTACGAAATACCCGAGGGCAGCCGAACCTCAAAGGGAATGAATATTATAAATATTCTGCCCCTTATGCCGAATGAGAAAATTACGATAATATTGCCTGCATCCGAGCTTGACGAGGAACACTTTATAACCATGGTAACGAAGAAGGGTATTATAAAGCGCACCAAGCTTTCGGAATTCAGGAACACAAGAAAGAGCGGTATTATTGCAATTTCAATAGATGATGACGACGAGCTGACCTTTGTTAAAATGACAAACGGGGAAAACAACCTGTTTATAGCTACCAAAAAGGGTATGGCAATTCAGTTTAATGAAAATCAGGTACGCGCCATGGGCAGAGGTGCCAGAGGTGTTAAGGCAATTACAATGAAGCCCGAAGACTATGTAGTTTCAATGGAAATTACAAGTGAAGACACCAAGCTTTTAACCATTACCGAAACAGGATACGGCAGAATAAGCCCGATAAGCGACTACCGCCTTCAATCCCGCGGCGGTAAGGGTCTTACCAACTACCGCGTTGAAAAGTACGGCGATGTTGCGGCGTCGCTTGCCGTTACCGGAGAAGAGGATATTATAATGATAGCCTCAAACGGTATAATAATAAGGATTTTCTCGGGTGATATTTCCACCTTTGCCCGTCCTGCAAAGGGCGTGCGCGTAATGAAGGTGGGCGAGGGTGAAAAGATACTTTCGGTAGCAGTAACCGAGCACAACGACGAGGAACCGACCGATTTGCCGGAAACACCCGATGCCGACGCGGGCGTGGCAGAGCCCGACGAGCCGGAGACAGAGGAAGAAAGCACCGGTGCGGAGGAATAGAGGAGAATATTCCGATTAAAAAGGCAGGTTTAGAACTATGGATGAATTTTATCCGCAGTTTAACACACAAAAAAACGACACGGAAGGCAGTAATCCCCCGGTTTATGAGCAGCCGGGGGTGACAGGCAATTCACAAATAAATTATGTCACATTTATTCCCTACGGCTTTACTCCTAAAACCTATGAGGAAAAAAACGGGATTAAAAAGAAGGCTATGTCTGTCGGGCTTTCGCTTATAATCACAATGGGAATTACCTTTTTATGGAGCATTGTTTACGTTTTTATAATGTCAAAGCTGGGCTTCACAAGCGAAAAATCGATGGAAATTATAAGAGAACCCGCAATAATGCAGGTTTTGCAGGTGATTTTATCGATTCTTATGTTTACAGTTCCGTTTATCGTTATATTTAAGGCCGGAGGAATGCGGATAAGCGATTTGGTGCCGATAAAAAAACCCGAAAAGGGAATGAGGCTTTCAATGTATTTCATAGGCGTTGCTTTTTGCGCCTTTGCAAATATGGCGACCTCTGCGGCAAGCAGATTTTTCAGCTTCTTCGGTATAGAATACAATGTTGATTTCGGAGAAACTCCGAAGGGCTTTTTCGGCTTTTTACTCTGCCTGCTTTCAACTGTGATAACCCCGGCATTGATTGAGGAATTTGCGTTCAGAGGAATTGTTTTAGGCTCGCTTAAAAAATACGGCGAGGGCTTTGCGGTGATTGTATCGTCAATACTTTTCGGACTTATGCACGGAAATTTTGAGCAAATTCCCTTTGCTTTTTTGGTGGGTCTTGTTTTGGGGCTTATAACCGTCAAAACCGATTCAATTCTCATAGCGTGCGCGGTGCACGGCACGAATAATCTTGTATCTGTGATATTTGATTTTATACCGAGCGGTATTTCGCAGGCGGCGCAGAATATTATGTATCTGATTTTCCTGCTTATTTGCCTGACTTTAGGCATTTTGGCGCTTGCTCTCAGTGAAAAATCAAACGAAATGTTCAAGCTGAAAAAGGACAGCTGCGAAAGCAAGCTTAAAGAGCGCTTCAAATGGTTTTTCACGAGCCCTGCAATCATAATTTTTATTGTTATCTGCATTTTTGAATCCCTTGCATACTTTTAAATAAAGGAGTTTTTGAATATGTTTGATTATATATCGGAATTGGGAGTGCCGGACGAAACCGTCTCATTCTTTTTGGCAATTTTTATAGGTACATTTACGATTTCATTGCTTATAGGCTTAGCACTTTATCTTTTGGAATCAATAGGCGTTTATAAAATGGCAAAAAGCGCGGAAATTAAAAACCCGTGGCTTGCCTTTATTCCCGTGGCAAACGGCTGGGTATTCGGTACGATTGCCGAAAAATATAAAAAGAAAAACGGCACAAAATCCGCCCGTTTCGGCATAATTTTGCCTGTTTTAGAGGGAATAGTGCTTATAGAAGCAATAGCGCTTACAATATTTACGGTAATTTCAATAAAAGAAATTACGGGCTATGCGCTTGACGCGGTTAATACCTCGTCGGAAATGGCACCTGAGCAGTTTATGTCGCTTATTCCGGTAATAATTCTTTACTTTGCGCTTATGGCGGTGGCAATTGCTTATGCGGTGGTTTTCTTCATAGCTTTGTGGCGCGTTTATTCCTCATTTGATAAACCCAACGCTACGCTCTATATTGTGCTGTCGGTTGTCTTCACAATTTCGGTGCCGATAATACTCTTTATTATAAGAAACCGCAAGCCCGAGTTTGACCCGCATAACAATGTGCCGTATTTTTCGGGAACATTTCAGGGCTAAAAAATGAACAGTGAGTTTATGAAAGCCGCTCTTGCCGAGGCGCGCTCTGCCGCACGCGGCGGAGAGGTTCCGGTGGGGGCGGTTATTGTTAAAAACGGTGAGATAATAGCGAGGGGGAGAAACAGGCGCGAGGAAAAGCAAAACGCGTTATCCCACGCCGAAACAGAAGCGATAAACGCCGCCTGTAAATATTTAGGTTCTTGGCGGCTTGACGGCTGCGAAATGTATGTCACCTTAGAGCCGTGCCCTATGTGTGCGGGCGCTATTATAAACGCACGAATTTCCACCCTTGTTTTCGGAGCGTATGACCTTAAAGCCGGCTGTATTGACAGTGTGGTAAGGCTTAGCGATATACCGCTTGATAACAAGCCCGAAATTTACGGCGGAATATATGAGGACGAATGTTTATCACTCCTGCGGGAGTTTTTCGGTAATTTAAGATGAAACGAAAAATACTTGAAATAATAAATAAAAACGGAATACGCGACGCGGGCTTTTGCGATTACAACCTTGTAAAGGAACGCCTTTTGCCCTGCCGTGCGCTGCAGCGGCTGCCCGAAAATGCGAAAACGGTAATTCTGCTTTTATTCCCTTACAAGGTGAGAGACGCCCACCCTGAAAACATTTGCCGATATGCCTCGGTGCCCGATTACCACGATATAACGCAAAAATATCTTTTAAATATAACTGTCGATTTAAAAAAAGAATTTCCTGAATATAAATTTGAAAGCTTTGCCGATAATTCACCTATACCCGAGGTTTCCGCCGCGGCTGCCGCGGGGCTTGGGGTATACGGTGAAAACGGGCTTTTAATAAACAAAACCTACGGCAGCTGGTGTTTTATTTGCGAAATTGTAACCGACCTTGAAATACCTGCCGAAAATCACTTTAAAAAATGCCCTGTGTGCGGCAATTGCAAAAAGGCTTGTCCTATAGGGGATTTAGAGGGGAAATGTCTATCGGCTGTCACACAGCAAAAAAAAGAGCTTAATTTTGCCGAAAAAGCAGCCCTCAAAAGATATAATACCGTTTGGGGCTGCGATATTTGCGCCGAGGTGTGCCCGCTTAATAAAAATGCGGCGAATACCTATATTCCCGAATTTATTTCGGGCTACCGCGACCGCTACGAATATGGCGAGGATATTTCGGGCAGAGCCTACGAGTGGCGCGGAGAAAAGGTGATAAAAAGAAATTACGAAATTATTTACGGAGAAATGACCGAAGATCATCGGGACTGACAACCTTAAACATCAGCATTGCCCCGCAGTACAGCGGCAGCGAAATTACGCATAAAAGTATTATGTAAACCAAATTGCCCATACCGCCCAAAAGCCTAAGTAATCTGTCGCAAGCAATTGCGATTATTACGGCGGAGGTAAGCGGCAGTAAAATCTCATTTATAAAGCGAATTTTGACCTTTGTTACATGCAGCAGTCTACCGACGTTTAAAAAGCAGGTTAAAACGTTTGAAAAATACATTATCCAGATAAATCCCCTGAGCCCGAAAATCGGCAATAATATAAGAATCAGAATAATTCTGATCACCGAATCGGAAACGGCGGTGCGGAATGTGAAGGCTTGCTGGTCGAGACCCTTTAAAATGCCGTCGGAAATGCTGTCCAAATACATAAGCGGCACTATTGGCGACAGAGCGCGCAAAAGCTCGCCCACCTCGGGGCTTTTATATATAATCAGACCTATTTTTCTGCCCCCCACAAAGAATATCGCGCCGAAAATAAAGGCTATAACGCTTGTTAATTTTAAAATATTTCGGGTTGCCGAGCGCACAAGCCCATGGTGATTGCGCGCCTCCGCTTCGGATATTTCGGGAATTAAAAGTGTGGAAACGGCGTTTAACAGGGTGGAGGGAAAGAAAAGTATAGGCAGCGCCATACCCTTTATCATACCGAATTGCGAAAGGGCGTTTTCGCCCCCGAACGGGTATTTTGCAAGGTTTTTCGGCACTAAAATATTCTCGCCCGTGCGCAGCGCGGTGTTTAAATATCTGCCCGAGGTTATGGGAACGGAAATGTGCAGTATGCGCCTTACTATGCCGAAAGGCGGACGTGCCCTGCCGGTGAGGTTATCAAGCTTTTTAGTATCCCGCAGCCATATAAGCCAGAGCATTAAAAACGAGAATATTTCGGCGGCGCTGTCACCTAAAATCACGGCGGCGGCGCACGCACCGAGGCCCTTAGTACAGAATTTACCTACAAGCACTACTATAAGCATTATTCTTACCGCCTGCTCAAGCAGCTGCGAAACGGCGTTCGGCGTTATTTTGCGTCGGGCTATGAAATACCCGCGCAGACAGGAGGAAATCCCCATAAAGGGGAGCGAAAGCGGCAGTATTTTAAGCGCGGGCACTGCGCGAATGTCGTTTAAGAACCGAACGGCTATAAATTCCGCCCCGAAAAATACCGTTACAACCGTTACCCCCGCAATAAGCAGGGTAATTTCAATAGCGCGGCGCAGTATTTTAAGCGTGCCACGTTTTGAACCGAGGGCTAATTCCTCGGCGACAAGCCTTGTAACGGCGGTGCTTATACCGCTTGTGGCAAAGGTGGCGGCGAGCATATACACGCTGAATATAAGTTGATAAAGCCCTATTCCCTCAGAACCGATAATCTGCGCTAACCAGACCTTGAAAATTATTCCCACAAAGCGCAATATCAGCGAGGAAACGGTTAAAATAAGGGCATTTTTAATAAAAATAGTTTTTTTCAATGCTTTTCCACTCCAAATTCCCGTATAATTTATAATATGATGCGGAAAAGCGGAAAATGTTAATATCAAGGCAGGTTAAAAAAATGAACTCACCGTTAGCGGACAGGATAAGACCGAAAACAATTGAAGAAGTTGCGGGACAAAAGCAGCTTTTAGCGCCGGGAAAGGTGCTGCGGCGCATAATTGACTCAAAAAATATACCCAATCTTATATTTTACGGACCCTCGGGCGTGGGTAAAACCACGGTTGCCAACATAATTGCCGCCACAAGCGGTAAAAAGCTGTGCTACCTTAACGCAACCATCGCGTCCACCGCCGATATTAAAGAAATTATCGGCTCAATAGGCACGATAGATACCCAAAACGGCATACTGCTTTATCTTGACGAGATACAGTATTTCAATAAAAAACAGCAGCAAATTTTGCTTTCTTACATTGAAAACGGGGATATTACTCTTATAGCCTCCACCACCGAAAACCCCTATTTTTATGTATATAACGCGATTTTAAGCCGCTCTACGGTGTTTGAGTTCAAGCCGCTGACTCCCGATGATATTTCAGCCGTTTTAGACCGCGCATTCGGCATTTTAAGCGAGGAAAAGGGCAAAGAAATTAAAATTTCGGCTGACGCAAAGAAAAAAATATCCCGCGCGGCGGCGGGGGATGTGCGCCGTTCGCTTAATATGCTGGAGCTATGCGTGCTGACAAGTGAAAACGAGACCGAAATTGACATTACCGACGATACGGTAGAGGAAATTGCGGCGGCAAACGCCGTTCGCTACGACCGCGAGGGCGATGAGCACTACGATATAATATCGGCTTACCAAAAATCAATGCGCGGGTCTGACCCCGATGCCGCCGTGTACTATTTAGGCAGACTGCTTGCGGCGGGAGATTTGCCGAGCGCCTGCAGGCGGCTTATGGTGTGCGCCTGTGAGGATGTGGGGCTTGCCTATCCGCAAATAATACCCATTGTGAAAGCGGCGGTGGATATAGCTCAATCGGTGGGCCTGCCAGAGGCGCGTCTGCCCCTTGCCGATGCGGTAATTTTAGTAGCTACCAGCCCGAAATCAAACTCGGGGCATAACGCTATTGTTGCGGCAATGGAGGATATTGAAAAGGGAATAGGCGGACCTATACCGCGGCAGCTCCAAAACAAGCATTTTGACGGCGAGGAAGCCGAAACAAAGGGGCAGAACTATAAATATCCGCACGATTTTAAAAATCATTATGTAAACCAACAGTATTTACCCGACGCGCTTAAAAATAAGCGGTATTATGAGTACGGAGAGAACAAAACCGAGCAGAAATACAAGGCTTATTGGGACTCGATAAAGAACAATCAAGGCGTTATGTAAACCAAAAGGAGGGCGTACCGTGAAAGAAAACGGAATACCGAAAAAAACCCGCTTTTTATGGCAGGTACGAATATCTTTAATAGGCTTTATTCCGATTGCGGTGCTGCTATTTCTCTGCTCTGTAACGCTTTGGTGCCTTTTACCGGCGGTAATTTTGGCGGCGGCGCTGCTTATATTTGTGCTGTGGTATATTCCCGCCTATTTTGCAAGCTATGAAATACTGTTCCCTAAGGGCGCAATTATTATAAACCGCGGTATCTTTATAAGGACTACCCATATAATGCCCTTTTCAAGGCTTATTTACGTTCAAAGCTATTCCACGCCCCTTGCCCACAGTATGGGGCTTGCGGCGCTAAGCCTTAAAGCGGCGCGCAGCAGCGTTATTATACCCGAGCTGCCCGTATCCGATGTTGAGTTGTTTATAAAATCGGTAACAGAGGAGGAAAACGCTTGAAAAAAGAGTTTCGCGCCCACCCGCTTATGCTTGTAAGCCTTATTAAGCCCTTTCTTTTTGTGCTGGTTCTGCCTGTTTTAAAGGGCGTTATACAGTACATTATAAAGCGTCGTGTTACCGGCGTTTTGACTTTGGAGCTTATTGCCTTTATGCTAATTACCTTTATAGCCGCTCTGCGCTACCGATCCTTCCGCCTTATTTGCGGCAAAAGCGGCGTGACGATTAAAATGGGCGTCCTTTTCAAAAGCAGCGCCTTTATAAACGTTAATAAGCTTTCATCGGTTCAGACGGTGCGAAATCCTATCGATGCGGTATTTCGCGCGGTGTCCTACCGAATAAATACCGAGGCGGGACCTAAAGGCAAGTCGGATTTTGATTTCAAATTAAGCACAAAAGACAGCGCCGAGGTCTCTCGCCTTTTATACGGCGAGGATAATTACACCGCAGTTAAGTTTTCGGTTTTTAAGGTGGCGGTTATGGCGGCGACAACCTCCTCGGCTGTTTCGGGTATGCTTATCGGAGTGCCTATAATAAATAAAACGGGTAAGCTTTTGGGTATTGCCCTTAATAATATTCTGCTTGACGAGATAAACAGTGTTTCAAGCGGATTTAAATCCTACTTTCCACCTATTGTAAACGCAATAACCCTTGTTTTTCTTTTAAGCTATGCGGTATCCTTTGTTTATTCGCTTTTTAAGTATATAAATTTTAAGCTTTTTCTTGAAAAAGAAAAGCTGGAGGTGCGGTCCGGCTTTTTCGTGCGCAGCCGTTCCGCCTTTAAAAAGTCCTCGGTGAATGATGTTATTATTTATCAGACTCCGCTTATGCGGATTTTCAAGCGCTACGCTATGAAGGTGAGCGTGGGCGGTTACGGCGCATCAAAAAGCGAAACGGCGGTAATAGTGCCCTCGGGCAGGCGGGGTGAGATAAAGCGCCAGTTCCAAGCATATTTCCCGTTTTTGGCACCCGACGGCAAGCTGATGCACGCGCGGCGGGATATTGTAACCAAAAACCGATTTTTGTATCTGCCGGGGCTGTATTTTATAATTACGGTAGCAGCTTCTGTAGCGCTGACCCTTATTTTCCCGAAATTCGGCAGACTGACCTTGTTTTTAACTATGGTAGCCTGTGCAGTAATAATGTATTACGCCTATTTAAGCATTTATGAGTTTCGTTTGGGTAAGCTTAAAATCGGCAAAAATGTTTACGCGCAGACCGTAAAGGGATTTAACGCCTGCGAGATGCATTGTCCTTGCGAAAACGTGGGACAGATTAAAATTATACGCACAATTCCCGATATTCGGCTTAACACCTGCAAGGTAGTAATAAGCGTGCGGTCGGAAAGCGCCGATACCGTAAAGGTGCGTATGCTCGATTACGGCGAGGTTAAAAAAAGTATTTCGGAAAGCTACGGTATTGAGGTATAAATAATGATCCATAGGGCAACCTATAATATAAACATAATGTTTCACGTGAAACATTATACAGGGGGTTGCCTTATGGATATTTTTTTACATTGCTTATATGCGTTTCTTGTGGGCGGCTTTATCTGCCTTATAGGTCAGGTTTTAATTGATTACACTAAGCTTACACCCGCGCGTATACTCGTTTCTTATGTTGTGGCGGGAGTAATTTTAACCGCAATAGGCGTTTATGAGCCTATAGTTGAGTTCGCGGGCGCGGGTGCTACCGTGCCTCTCACCGGTTTCGGCTACAGCCTTGCCTGCGGCGTCAAAGAGGCAGTAAAAGAGTACGGCTTTATGGGAATACTGATGGGCGGACTGACCGCAACTGCGGCAGGCATTGCAACTGCCGTTGTATCGGGCTTTTTAATGGCGGCACTGTTTAAACCGGGAGACAAAACTTAATGCGGAATTATGAATTCGGAATGCGGAATGAAATATAAAGGCTATTCAACGATATTTAACGCTAATACCTGCTTCGTTAAAACCCGATATGATTTTTTCAATTGCCAATGCTTTTTGCGTATCAGACATAAATGCATATTCAACTATTGCTTTTATTTTCAAAATTAATTGATAACATTCGCTCTCGACAATATCTTTTGCTGAAATTTCCAGTTTGGTACCCGATGAAAGCTTTTCACCGTTTTCTATAATAAATTTTATTATTATTTCTTTATAAGGTTCCATTAAAAGCATCTCCATTGCATTTATATACCAACAACTGTTGGTATATATAACATTATAATACGTTATACTTTTACTGTCAACAACAAATGTAGGTGAAAGTATATGCGCAAGATATTAGCTGAAAGATTAAGAAAATGTCGCGCAGAAAAAGGTGCCACGCAAATGCAGGTAGCGGTTTTCTGTGATATTACGGAAAATGCGTATCAAAATTACGAGAATATGACAAGATTACCACGAGCGGATATACTTGCGCGTATTGCGGATTATTACGGAACTACTACCGATTATCTGTTAGGCAGAACAGACGAACCGTAAGGCAGAAATAAAAATAGACTCCCTCTGACGAGGGTGCGGGTGTCCGGTGGACACCTCTGCGAAGCAGAAGCACCGACCGAGGCGGTAGCCGAGACGCTGTCAACGGAATTGACTGAGGGGTATTTATTTGAAATTAAACTTTTCACTATGCTTTAGTCTGTAACAATCCCTCAGTTTCGCTTCGCTCAACAGCTCCCTTTACACAAGGGAGCCTTTATTTTTCATTCCGCATTACGCATTCCGAATTCCGCATTAAATTTAACTGTTTACTTTTGTTCTGCGAAATGCTATAATATAATCCGTGACTTAAATGTTTCACGTGAAACATTTACAGGGAGGAATAAAAATGGGGAAGATAATCGCCGTTGTTAATCAGAAGGGCGGTGTCGGGAAGACAACAACTGCCGTAAATCTTGCCGCGGGGGTAGGTATTGCAGGAAAAAAGGTGCTTTTGGTAGATGCAGACCCGCAGGGCAACTCAACAAGCGGCTTCGGAATAAACAAAAAAGAGGTAAAAACCACCTCATATGAGCTTTTAATAGGTACGGGAAAGCTGGAAAACGCAATAGTAAAGACAGAATATAAAAATGTAGATGTTGTTCCGTCATCAATGGATTTAGCGGCGGCGGAGGTTGATTTAATTGAGATAGAGCACCGCGAGGCGCAGCTTAAAATGACCCTTGCCGCGTCGAGGGATAGCTACGACTACATATTTATAGATTGTCCGCCGTCCCTAGGACTTATAACGATAAACGCGCTTAACGCCTGTGACACGGTGCTGGTGCCCATACAGTGCGAATATTTCGCGCTTGAGGGACTTTCACAGCTTATGGCGACGGTACGACAGGTAAAAAGACTTTACAATCCTACCCTTGAAATTGAGGGAATAGTGCTTACAATGTACGACGGGCGGCTGAATCTGACGGGTCAGGTGGTAGCCGAGATAAAAAAATACTTTGCCGATAAGCTTTATAAATCGGTAATTCCGCGTGCGGTAAGGCTTTCCGAGGCGCCGAGCTACGGTATGCCGATACAGTATTACGACAAGCGCTCAAAGGGCGCGGCGGCGTATGATGATTTAACCAAGGAGTTTTTGAAGAAGAATAGGAGAAGATAAAATGGCTGCAAAAAAAGGCGGACTCGGCAGAGGACTTGAATCCCTGTTCAGCGAAAACGCGACCGACAGTGACGGCGCGGTAAAATTAAATATAAACGATATTGAACCCAACCGCGACCAGCCCCGAAAGGACTTTGACGAGCAGAGCATTTCGGAGCTTGCGGACAGCATTGCAAGACATGGACTTATACAACCTATTGTGGTTAAACCAAATGCAAACGGCAGATACAGTATAATTGCGGGTGAACGCCGCTGGCGCGCAAGCCGCATTGCGGGGCTTAATGAAGTGCCTGTTATAATAAAGGACGCGGACGAGCAGACCCTAATGGAATTAGCGCTTATAGAGAACCTGCAGCGCGAGGATTTGAACGCGGTTGAAGAGGCGCTCGGTTACCGCTCACTTATTGACGGCTACGGGCTGACCCAAGAAGAGGTTGCAAAGCGAATGGGTAAATCGCGCAGCGCGGTGACTAACGCCTTGCGCCTGCTTGCCCTTAACAGCACCGAACTGGAGGCCTTGCGCCGCGGCAGCATTACTGCGGGTCATGCGCGCGCCCTGCTTTCGTGTGATGACGAAAACACGCGCTCTAAAATGCTGCTTGCCGCAGCGGACGGCGCATCTGTCCGTGACCTTGAAAGAATGGCGGCAGCCGCAAAAAAGGCGAAAACTGCGGCTAAAAAGCCCGCAGAGCCGAAACCGACCTTTTACAGTGAGGTTGAGCTTTCCCTTAAAAACGAAATGCACAGAAAGGTACATATAAATCCTTCCGGCAACGGCAAGGGCACGCTTACAATTGAATTTTTAAGCGACGACGAGCTTGCCGAGTTTGCGAAAAAACTTTCAGACTGATAAATGATACGAGATACGGGTGTTATTTTTCCCGAAACAGAAAGGAAATGATAGGAATGAGAAGTCCATTAACTCTGATACCGCTGTTGTTTTTAGGCGGTTTTATAGTAATAATAGCTGCGATTGCGGCGATTATTATAACCGAGAGCACTAAGAAAAAGAAGCAGAATGAGCTGCGGCTGAAAATGCTTATGGCGAACGATACAAAGCCGTCTCAAAATGATGATAATTCGGAAGAAAAACAATAACGAAGCACTGATATATGCGAATTAAAAAGGCAAAACAACGCGGAAGGTAAATGTGTTTGGAATAAGGGCGTATGCGCGAAGCGCATTTATTCCACATTCCGAATTAAAAAAGTGAGGATTTTTAAAAATATGTGGTTTATATTATCTTTGGTTACAATTATGTTTTGGGGCGGGTCGGACTTATTTTCAAAAATGGGCTCCGATTCGACCGATAAATACAGTCATTGGAAAATAGTAGTCGCCGTGGGTACGGTTATGGGTCTGCACGCTACTTTCGAGCTGCTCACGGGGGCAAAGTTTTACCCCGTGGACTTTATAAAGTATTCGCCCGCAATAATCTGCTATGTTTCCTCAATGATTTTGGGCTATGTGGGGCTTAGGTACATAATGCTTTCGGTGTCTTCGCCGATATGCAATTCATCGGGTGCGGTTGCCTGCATACTTTGCCTTGTGTTTTTGCGGCAAATGCCCGACGCCTTAAGCTGGGCGGGTATAGTGCTTGTGTGCTTAGGCGTTACGGGGCTTGCGTTCGTTGAAAAGAAGTATGACGAAGAGGCGCACGCCCTAGCCGATAAAGCGGAAAACAAAAAATTCAAATCGGGCTTTATTGCGGTATTCTTCCCGATTTTCTATTGCCTGCTTGACGGACTGGGCACCTTTGCCGACGCGATACTGCTTGACAAGGGCATAGTAGGCGAGGACTCGGCAAACATTGCATACGAGTATACATTCTTTATAATGGGCATTGCCGCGTTTATTTACGTTTATGTAATTAAAAAGCAAAAACCGAGCTTTAAATGGGATTTACCCAAGTGGCTCGGTGCAGGCTGCGAAACTGCGGGGCAGTTCGCCTATATTTACGCGATAGGGGATAACCCCACCGTGGCGGCGCCTATGATTTCGGCGTACTGCGTGTTTTCGGTGCTGCTTTCCCGCATATTCTTAAAGGAAAAACTTTCGTTTAAGCATTATTTAATAATTTTCACCGTCTTTGCCGGAATTATACTTATGGGTGTTTCCGAGGGGCTGGCGGAGTAATTTCAAATTGCATTGTAGGGTCAAAATACAGCTCCGTGCGGATTTTATTACAGCCTCCCCAAAGCGGGGAGGCTGTTTTTTCTGCAAACAAAAGGCTTAAAGTATGCGGAATACTATTCGGGAGCGTCCGCAGAGCCCTGCCAAATAACAAGCAGCGTTCCTTTTTTAACGCTAACCGTTGCGGGCTTACCCGTAAATTCATTGCTTACGCCTAACGGGAAGTCGTAAGAAAGCACGGTGCTTTCAAGCGGGTATAAAACGCCGGAAAGCGTAACGCCCTCTGCCTTGCCGCTCACTGCGAAGACTGAAAGCGTGCCCTCGCGCGCGGTGAAATTCATTTCACCGTCGGTAATGCAGCATACAGTGTAACCGTTAAAGCAGAGATATCCTCTTCCGCCGCGGCGGGAGATATAGCAAAGTGTTTGGTAATTGGCAAAGGTGTGGTCGGGTCTGCCGCCGACCCCGCCGTATATTATAAAACGGTCGTATCCGCGCTCAAAGCCGGTTTTTACGGCAAGCATGGTGTCGGTATCGTCCTTCATTACGGGGTGGCGTATAACCTCGCCGCAATCCGGCACGAAGCCGAGCGAATCAAAATCCCCCACGGCAATATCCGGCAGCGCGCCGAATTTTTCGAGATGATTTATTCCCGAATCCGCTGCTATGACCAGATCCTCTTCATTTTTTTTAAAGCGGTCGGGCAGGCCGTCCGCCGCACCGAAAATATAACAGGTTTTCATTTTAATATTTTCACCTTAACCGAAAATTTTTTGTTGAAAAATGTCGCGCAGAGCGTATAATAATATAGTACACACATTATTTTAACAGAAAAAAATCAAAACACAACATTTTTTTAAGGCGAGGTAGAAAATGAACTCAACTCTCAAAAAAACGCTTATCATTTCCGCGGCGGCATTGGCGGCTGCCGCTGTCGCCGTGGCGGCGGTCTTGTTTATTTTAAAGGCGGGGTCGCGCGCGGCTGACGCACGGCTTGACAATCCTCCATCGTCTTCCTCCTCCGCGGTACAGGCGGTGAGCTCAGAGCCGCCGGCCCCGGTCGATAACGGTATACGCCTGGTTATATCATCCCCCGAAAAATCCGTTATAAGCGTGACCGCGCCGGAATTTACTTTCTCCGGCACATCCGACAGGGAAGAGCCGCTGACCGTAAACGGAACGGCGATTGAGCGCACAGAGGACGGATCGTTTACATACAGCGCCAACCTCAATGTCGGCAAAAATGTTTTTGCGTTTGAGCATAAGGGCGAGACCAAAACCTACACGGTCAATTACAGATATGTTATAATTGAAAGCTATTCGCCTTCAAAGGCGCAGACCTATCCGAGCGGAGCTACCCTTGTAGTAAATGTTAAGGCGCGTCGCGGCAGCAGTGCGACCGCCGCATTCAACGGTAAAACTATCACGCTTACCGCCGCCGACAACAGCAACGATGAAAAATCCGATTTTATTTCCTTCAACGGTGTTTTCGAGCTGCCGAAGGATAACGCGCAGGATATAAATCTCGGAAAAATTGTGTTTAAGGCAACGCACGCCGGCAAAAGCGAAAGCTTTTCATCGGGCGCCATAACCTGCAAAAAAAGCGATGTTATAGTGGATTACGACCCGAAGGCGACTCCGACCGGCGGAAGATATATGAATGTCGGCTCGGGCTATATTGCCGAAATAGTGGGCGAAACCGCCGAGACCTTTGACGGCAATGTTTCCGCCGCGTCCCTTAAAAACGGCTCTGTTGACTGGTCAAGACCCACCAACAATTATCTGCCGTGCGGAACGGTGGATTATTCATCACCCAATCCGGTTATTTACGAAAGCGGCTCGGTCAAAAACGAATATGTAACCCTGCGGGCGGGCTACCGTGTTTACAAGCAGACCCGCGATAAGCCGAATACCGGCTACAAGCAGATAACGAAGCAGTATATAGGCACACTGCCCGATCACAACGAAATCAAGGCGGCGATAATTGAAAACGGCGATACGCATACCGTCCTGACGGTGAATACGGATTGGAAGGCGCCCTTCTATTTCGATCTTCTGCCGCAGGCGTATGCTAATCCGTCAACACAGAATTACAATGTGTCAAGCGTTACATTCAGATATATAGATATTACCTTTTGCTATGCGACGGTGTTTGAGGGTGAAATTGCAATACCCGAGGACAATCCGCTGTTTGAAAGAGCGGAGGTTATCAAAAATATGAATGCGGGCGGCACTGCCGTGCGCGATTATACCCTGCGGCTTTTCCTTAAAAAGCAGGGCGCATTTTACGGCTGGGACTGTGCCTATAATAAGGACGGACAGCTGGTATTTACTTTCCTGAATCCGAGGAAGATTGCCGCTGCCGATAACGAATACGGCTTTAATCTGAACGGCGCGAAGATTCTTATAGATGTGGGCCACGGCGGACGGGACGGCGGAGCTGCGGGGCTCGGAAGCTTTGCAAACAGTTATTGCGAAAAGATCGCAAATCTTAATCTTGCAAAAAAAATAAAGGCGGAGCTTGAAAAAACCGGAGCCAAGGTGATAATGACCAGAACCGGAGATACCACAAGCTCAACCTTCGATAAAATCTCGATTCTAAAGCGCGAAAAACCGGATTACTGCATTGCGGTGCACCATAATTCCTCTGTGAACGGGGGAGCGAAGGGCTTCGGTGCGTATTATTCAAACGCGTTTTCCAAAAAGCCGTCGGAGTTTGTTTTGGCGCAGACCAAAGCCACGCCGCTTTATTCGGATTTTATATTCAACTGGCACTATTACTTTATGTGCCGCATAACCACATGCCCCGTAGTGCTTACGGAAAACGGATTTATGTCCAATTCCTCGGACTTTTCTATAATTAGAAACGACGCCAAAAATACCGAAAAGGCAAAGGCGATAACCCGCGGAATAGTGGATCATTTCCGCTCGATACAATAACAGATACCGGATTCAGAAGGTTTAATATCAACAGCCCCTATGCCATGACTTTGCCATGACATAGGGGCTGTTGCAGACTTGATTCAATTCAAAATTTTAATATCAGTACCGTAATTGAGATTTTGTATTTCCGATATCTAAATTGCCGACTCGTCCTCCCGCATATCGTCAAGCGCATACTTACAGCACTGCAAAACCAATAAATTAAAAGAAATGCCGTTTTCCGCCGCCGTTTTGTTAAGCTTTTCAAAAAGCGGCTCGGTAAAACGCACGGTGCGCGGAATATTTGCACTTTTAAGCTCATTATCTATCTTAAACACATTATCACCCTTAACCAATATTATACCCATTTATGGTATCAGTTATATAACCTTAAGTGATTGCATTTATGGTTATATTGATGTATAATAATCAACGGTGATAAAAATGATGTGCGAAAACGAATATTGTATATATCAAAAAAACCGTGCCTGTATGCTTGATATAATTTCGATTGACGAATTCGGAAAATGCTCGGAGTGTATAATTCCGAATATTCCCCATGATTTTCTGGAAGAGCTCAAACGGGAAACATTCAAAATTATCGAATCGTCAGATAAGCAAAAATCGTTTTAAAACAGACGAATTTTATTTGTTTCGGTCTGTCGATAAGCTTATGCTTTTGCGCCGAAGCTAATCCTGTTCGTCTGCCTTAAGGGTATTGTATTCGTTCGCTATGCTGAACCAGGTGTTAAAGCCCACAAGTCCGCTTTGCGGCAGACCGAAAAGGCGCTGAAAGGTATAGACCGCGTCGCGCGTCTGCGTGCCGTAGTAACCGGTTACGGGAATTTCCGGGATTTCCGGATACACCCTGCCTATATATGAAAGATAGGTCTGAATATCGTTGACGCTTTCCCCCTGTGAGCCTACAGTTAAAACATATCCGGGGTATATCTTGGCAAGCCCGTTCTCATAGCCTGCGGGCAGCGACTGTACGCTTGCGCGGTATTCGCGGTTCAGGATGTTCCAAAGCGCCGCGTTTGCCTTTCCGGTCACGGGCAGACCGTAGAAGCGCTGAAAATTTTCAACCGCCTGAACCGTTGCGGGGTCAAACACGCTGTTCACCGCTATCGGGTCGAGCTCGGGATTCAGGTATGCTATGACATCCATATAATATTGCAGCGTCCTGACAGAGATTCCCTCCATTCCCGCGGAAAGCTCGGGCGCGTAGGGAAGAGACGCCTCTACGACGGTTATGCCCTCGCTTGTTAGCTCGGAAAGCTGCTTTACACCGTTATAATATCTTTTTATTCTGTACCAGGTGGCTTTATCCACCTCGCCCGATACCGGAAGGGAGAAAATGCGCTGAAACTCCCGCACGGCATCCTCGGTATCCACCCCGAAAAAACCGTTTTCAAGGCGAATTTTCGGTATTGCCGGGTAATTCTGAGCTATGCGGTTAAGCTCGGTCTGTATCACCTTTACGCTGTTTGAATCGTCTCCGGGGCGGAGCGGCTCGCCGGGATACGATTCGCCGACCGAATCAACAGGCGTATCGGTAAGAATCAGAATATCGTCGCCGTAAAAGCTTTTCAGTATTTCAAGGGGTGACAGTCCCTGCTCCGCAAGCGGAACAGTTCCCCACTGCGACAGCCCCGCGCATGTAGAGGTGGTGCCGTTGCAGAACTGTGTGAAAAGCGGCTGAATGCTGCCTTCTCTCACCACATATTCATCGAATATTTCGTCCACAATATCGTTTATGTTTTCAAAGATATCCCTATCCGGAACAAACGCCTGATCGTATCTTGTGGAATTGGTTATGTCAAAGTCATACCCGCGCGAGCGGTACCATTCCGTGTAAATTCGATTCAGCGCAAAGCTTATAATGGCGTAAATATTGGCGCGGAGCGCGTTTTCGGGCCAGGTAGGGTAAATTTCGCTTGAGGCGACATTTTTAATATAGTCCGCAAAGGGAACAACAACATTTTGTGCTCCGGAATCCGGCGTGCCCAAATGCACCGTCACGTTTTCGGGTATTACCGGGGCTATTATGTTTGGCATGATATTCCCTCCTTAAAGCTCAAACGATGAAAATTCGTTAAAGATTATCGGGTCGGTTCTGCCGCCCGCAACCGCCTTCGGCAGCATATTAGATCTCTGCACCGCGGCTATTCCCGAAAATACGGGTATGTTCAGATGTATGTTGTCAAGAAAGCCGTCGGCCGAAATCAGCAGATTGTAAAGTGTATACGGCAGGGCGGGCGCGCCCGATGTCATTGAAAGCGATTTCGGAGGCGCATCCAGCAAAAAATCGCGCGTTTTGCCGCTTTCGTCGGTTACGGCGCTGTCCAGAACCGTCATGCTGTCGGGCGAGCCTGTGAAAACCGTCACCTTGGCGCCCCTGACCGGGTAAATATTCGCAACCGAAGTGACATTTGCGGAAAGTCTGCCCTTTTTCGGTGCGGCGGCGGTTGTCTCTTCCGCGGCTGACGAGCCGTATTTTTTCAGCATATCGTTTTTGTATTTTTCTATTAAGGATCTATCCATGCATTATCACCCCGTTGATATTTTATGCAGTGGTTGAAAAATAGGTTCTTATGGTATATAATTGCATTTAAGGAGTTGATTTGCGAATGATAACTTTAAAGAACAGCATGATGACGGTTGATATCGACACTAACGGCGCGGAGATAAGGCGTATAACCGTAAACGGAGAGGACAGACTTTGGAACGGAGACCCTGCCGTATGGAATGGCACCGCACCCGTGCTTTTCCCGATGTGCGGAGGGCTGCGTGACGATAAATTTACACACGACGGAAAGGAATATCACCTTGCAAAGCACGGCTTTGCAAAAAAAATGAATTTTGAGGTTGAAAGCAAAACCGAAACCGCGGCGGTATTGCTGCTTAAAAGCAATGAGGAAACCCTGAAGCAGTTCCCGTGGGAGTTTGAATTCAGGGTAAAATTTGCGCTTGACTGCGGCAGAATCGCCGTGACCTACGATGTGAAGAACCTGTCGGACGATACCATGTATATGTCCTGCGGAGCGCACGAGGCTTACGCCTGCCCGGAGGGAATCGAGCAGTACGATGTTATATTTGAGCGTGAGGAAACGCTGAACGCCTGGAATCTTAACGGCGATCTGCTTGACGGCAAATTGACGCCTGTGCTTAAGGAAAGCAGAGTTCTGCCGCTTTATAACAGATATTTTGATGTTGACGCGCTGGTCTTCAAGGATATTAAATCACGCTTTGTAACACTCAGAAACCGCGTTACGGGCAAGAGTGTAAGCCTTGATTTTACCGGCTTTGAGTATTTTCTTTTGTGGACAAAGCCGGGAGCGGGCTACGTTTGTTTAGAACCGTGGAACGGGATAACCCCGCTTGAGAATTCAAGCTATGAGTTAAGCGAGAAGGAAGGCATAACCTCGGTAGAGCCGGGCTGCAGCTATGCGCTGACTCATAAAATTTATTTTTAAAAAAATAAAGACAAATCTTAAGTTATGGTGTATAATAAATTTATTATGCAATAAGGAGCGGTTTTTTTCAATGTGTGGCTTTACCGGCTTTACCAATTATATAAAGGATGACGGCACGGTGCTCGGGCGTATGATGGACAGAATCGTACACAGAGGGCCTGACGCGTCGGGTCAGTTTGTGGATACCGATATTGCGCTCGGCTTCAGACGGCTCAGTATTATCGACCTTGCAGAGGGCGGTCAGCCTATGTTTAATGAGGATAAGTCCCTGGTGCTTGTCTTCAACGGCGAGATATATAACTTCAAGGAGCTGCGCGCAGAGCTGCTCGAAAAGGGGCATGTTTTTGCGAATAATTCCGACAGCGAGGTGCTGCTGCACGGCTTTGAGGAGTGGGGCGAAAGCATGGTGCCGAGGCTCCGCGGAATGTTTGCGTTCGTTATTTTCGACCGCCGCGACCGCTCGCTTTTTGCCGCGCGCGATATGTTCGGCATAAAGCCGTTTTACTATACCTTTATGGGTGAAAGCTTTATTTTCGGCTCAGAGATAAAGTCGTTTTTGGAGCACCCTGATTTTAAAAAGGAATTAAACGAGGAGGCTCTGGCGCACTACCTTTCGTTCCAGTATTCCCCTACCGAGGAGACATTCTTCAAGGGCGTTTACAAGCTGCCGCCCGCGCATTACTTTACCTTTAAAAACGGCGAAATGAAGAAAACGCGCTATTTCAAACCCGATTTTAACGCGCAGGACGGCGTGCTCGAATATTTTGCCGACCTTACGAATAAGGCTGTGCGTGAATCGGTTGCGGCGCATAAGATAGCCGATGTTGAGGTTGGCTCCTTCCTTTCAAGCGGTATTGATTCAAGCTATATTGCCGAGGCGGCAAACGTTGATAAAACCTTTACCGTCGGCTTTGAAAGCCCCGACGGAGACCGCTACAACGAAATACACTTCGCAAAGAAATTTGCCGATACAATAGGTGTTGAGAATATCTCCAAAATTATAACTCCGGAGGAATACTGGGGCACCTTTCCGAAAATTCAGTACCATATGGACGAGCCGCTTGCCGACCCCGCCGCAATAGCGCTTTACTTTGTAAGTCAGCTTGCAAGCAAATATGTAAAGGTGGTAATGTCTGGCGAGGGAGCGGACGAGCTTTTCGGCGGCTACCGCATTTATCAAGAGCCGATAACTCTTACCGCATACGATAAGCTGCCCTTCGGTATTCGCCGCGTTATTTCAAAAATCTGCGAGCATTTGCCACAGAAGCACGGCATAAACTACCTTGTGCGCCGCGGCAAAACGATTGAGGAACGGTTTATAGGCAATGCCTCAATTTTCGGCGTCAAGGAGCGAAACGCGCTGCTTAAAAGTGAGACCGCGAAAAAAGCCGCAGCTCCGCAGGTGCTTTGCGCTAAGTTTTATGACGAGGTTAAAGACAAGGACGATATTACCAAAATGCAGTATCTCGATATAAATATGTGGCTTATGGGGGATATTCTTCTTAAGGCCGACAAAACAAGTATGGCGAATTCGCTTGAGCTGCGTGTACCCTTCCTTGATAAAAAGGTTATGGAGCTGGCGGAGACCATACCGCTTAACTGCAGAGTAAGCACCAAGACCACAAAATTAGCGCTGAGAAAAGCGGCAGAGAAAACCCTGCCGAAATTAACTGCCGAAAAGGATAAGCTGGGCTTCCCCGTGCCGATAAGGGTATGGCTTAAGGAGGACAAATATTATAACACGGTAAAGGAGGAATTTACGGGAGAAATTGCCGATAAATTCTTTAATACCGAAAAGCTGGTCGCACTGCTTGATAGCCACCGCGCTGGCAAGGCGGATAACAGCCGCAAGATATGGACGGTATACACATTTATAATTTGGTATAAGCAGTATTTTACAGAGGCTTAAATTTGAATTGCAGGGAGCGGGAAATACCGTCCCGTGTCAGTAGTGTGAAAAATTTTTTGCGGCGGTAACGCCGCATTTTTCGTTTTTCCCATGCCTGTGCGGCGGAAAAACACCTTGTAAGCGAAAAATCGCTGAATAAGCGGTTTTTCAAGGGTACTGGGGTGGTATTGGCGGGGATAGAGCGCAGTCCGAAAATCCGTGATTTTCGAGCGAGCGGCATTCCCGTAGGGGAGCGTGTCGACTTTTTCGACACGCTTAGGAAGCGGAAATTTTCCGCTCCTTGTGAGTTTTTTTGATTTTTTTGTGTGAATTTTTTCGGTTCGATTTACATAATCCGCTACTGTGATTTTATTGCAGAGACTCGGTTATCCAACTTATTAACAAAGTTATCCACCGAATACGGGTGTTAAAGCCCGAATAATCGCCTTAAGCAATGTGGATTAGTGGATATCACGGTGTATAAGTCGAATTACAGCAAGGTTGTCTGAGTTTACATAATGCCAAGTTTGCAAAAATATGTCAGCGAAAACGGTTTTCTTTCGGGGGTCCGTTTTTTACGGCTTTTATCAGCTCGCTGCGCGTGTTAAGCTCGGGATTCTTTAAAACCGAGCGGCGCAGCTTTTCAAGCGTTTCTCCGATTGCTCTGCCGCTTATTCCGTATTTTTTCAAATCCCTGCCTCCGATTTTAAGATCGGAAATTCTGTAGGGCTCGCCGTTTTTTATTATTTCCGCAAGCATATCCCGCGCGGCTGCGCAGTCTTTGCCGTAAGCCGACCTATAATCGAAATAATTTTCTGCGGAAGAGGGCGAGGTCAAATAAAGCATTTCTTTAATTTCGGGCTTTGTTTTCGGAAAGGGCATATTAAGAAGCGTGAGCATATCCTGCGCGGCTCTTTTGGTTTTGTTCGGTACCTTCAAAAAATCAAGCGCGGTAGAGACCTCCGCTCCGCCCGAAAAAAGAAAGGCAAAAAGCTTTGTATCGGCAGAGCCTAAAAGCGGTAATATGCCGTAATCGGGGGAGGTATTAACCCCTAAAAAGCCAAGCCCGCCTATATCGGTCAGCGGCTTTAATGCGGCGGGGTTTTTGCCGCAAAGGGTTTTTAAAAGCTCGGAATAAATTCGCTCCGCACTTACGTTTTTAAGCGTGGGGGCATACTCTAAAGCCGCTTTAAGGGTGTTTTCTTCTATATTAAACCCCAAAACCGAGGAAAAGCGGAAAAGCCGCATGATTCTCAGCGCGTCCTCATAAAATCGGCGCCCCGGCTCACCCACAGCGCGCAGAATACGGTTTTCAATATCCTCCCTGCCGCCGAAAAAGTCCTTTAAGCCGTCCTTTTGATTATATGCCATTGCATTTACGGTAAAATCACGGCGGGCAAGGTCTTCGCGCAGGCTCTTTACAAAAATTACGCTGTCGGGGCGGCGGTGGTCGCGGTATTCGCCGTCTGTCCTGTAGGTAGTCACTTCGTTCGGCACACCGTTTATTATAACCGTAACCGTGCCGTGTTTTATGCCCGTGGGCACCGTCTTTTCAAAGAGCGACATAACCGTCTCGGGCTCTGCAGAGGTGGTAATATCGAAATCGTGCGGGGTATCGCCGTTCAGCATATCGCGCACGCAGCCGCCCACGGCGAACGCTTCATAGCCGTTTTTTTGCAGAGTTTCAATAATATATTCGGTGTCGCTCGGTAAAAATAACATAATTTTTATTTTCCTTTCAAAAAAGGGTTTATTTTTTTGCCGTTTAGCAATATAATAAGAAGTAATAATGTTTTTAAGGAGACCGATTATGAAGCAGCTTCGTGATGAGGATAAGATCATAACACAGGTAAAGCATATTCATATGATAGGCATAGGCGGCAGCGGAATGTGCCCGCTTGCCGAAATACTGCACGGTAAGGGGTACTTCCTTACCGGGTCGGATAATAACGAAAGCGACCCGCTTACAAGAATCAAAAACCTCGGCATAAAGGTTTATATGGGGCACAGGGCTGAAAACATAAAGGGAGCGGAGCTTGTGGTGTACTCCGCCGCAATAGCCGCCGATAACCCCGAGCTTAAAGCTGCGCGCGAGCAGGGTATACCCATAATGGAGCGCTCGCATATGTTAGGGGCGCTTACCCGTCATTTCGATAATGTCATAGGCGTATGCGGTACGCACGGCAAAACCACCGTCACCTCTATGATAACACAAATTTTAATTTTAAACAAGATGGATCCTACCGCGGTTATAGGCGGAAAGCTGCCGCTTATAAATTCAAACGGTATTTCGGGCAAATCCGAAACCATGGTCTGCGAGTCCTGCGAGTTTGTCGATACCTTTTTGCAGCTCTCACCCGATATTGCGGTGCTGCTTAATATCGATAACGACCACCTTGATTATTTCAAAACTATGGAGAATATGACACTCTCTTTCCATAAGTTTTTGAAAATGGCGAAAACGGCATATATAAACGGGGACGACAGCCGCGTTTTAACCGCCGCCGATGATATTGACGCGGATACTATTACCTTCGGCTTTGGGGCGGACAATTTTTACCGTGCCGAAAATATAGAAAGCCGCAAGCGCGGTTTTGCGTTTGATGTTGTAAGAGATAATAAAAAAATCATAAATATTGAAATGCATATACCGGGCAGGCATAATGTTTTAAACGGGCTTGCCGCGTTTGCCGTGTGCTTTGATATGGGCGTTTCGGCGGAGGGTATTAAAGACGCCGTAGAAAAATTCACCGGTGCCGGCAGGCGTTTTGAATTTTTGGGAGAGTATGACGGCTTTATGCTGGCTGATGATTACGCTCACCACCCGACCGAAATAAAAGCCACCCTTTCCGCCGCAAAGGAGCTTGACTACAATAACGTTATAGCGGTGTTTCAGCCCTTTACCTTTTCGCGCACGGCGCTTTTAAAGGATGATTTTATAAAGGCGCTTTCCATTGCCGATAAGGTAATACTGACCCCGATCATGGGCTCGCGCGAAAAAAACACCTACGGCATTAAAAGCGAGGATTTGGCTGCGGGGCTTCATGATGTTTGCATAGCGGACGGATTTGAAAATATAGCCGATAAGATTGAAGAAATCGCCCGCCCCGGTGATTTGGTTATTACGATGGGCGGCGGCGATATTTACAAGGCGGCGCACATTATACAAGGCAGGCACGCGGAATGATCGAAAAGCTATACGATAAGGACTCACATTTAAAAGAATTTACAGGCAGGGTATTATCCTGCGAAAAGACGGGAGAAAATTATACCGTAACGCTGGACAGAACCGCGTTTTTCCCGGAGGGAGGCGGTCAGCAGTCAGACCGCGGATATATAGGGGAGGCGTATATATCGGCCGTGCAGATAAAAAACGGCGAAATACTGCACTTTGCCGATAAGCCGCTGAGTGTGGGACAAGCCTATGACTGTAAGCTGGATTTTGATTTTCGCTTTCGCAATATGCAAAACCACTCGGGCGAGCATATAATTTCGGGAATAATCCACCGCCTTTACGGTTTTAATAACGTAGGCTTTCATTTGGGAGCGGAAATGACAATGGACTTTGACGGCGAGCTTACAAGACGTCAGCTTGATGAGATTGAAGACCTTGCAAACAAAGCGGTGTATGAAAATCTGCCGGTAAAAGCCTACTACCCGACCGCTGAAGAGCTTGAAAGCCTTGATTACAGAAGCAAGCTCGATTTAAAGGAAAATGTGCGCATAGTGGAAATAAAGGGCGTGGATGTTTGCGCCTGCTGCGCGCCGCATGTAAAGTCGACCGGCGAAATAGGCATTATAAAAATCCTGGATTTTGAAAAATACAAGGGCGGCGTGAGGCTGCTTGTAAAATGCGGTACGGACGCGCTGCGCGATTACCGCGAGAAGTACAAAAGCGTGCTGGAAATATCGAATTTACTCTCCGCAAAGCAGCCGGAGGTGTCGTTGTCGGTTGTGAAGCTGAACGAACAGTTATCGGCAGAAAAAGCGGCGGCAGCCGCGCTTAAAAAGCGATTGATTGCCGAAAAGGCGGCGGGCTTTGCGCCCGATACCGATAAAACCGCCGTTTTTGAAAACGGGCTTGATATTAAAGAGCTGCAATTATTAGCCGATGCGCTCTGCGTTAGGGCGGGCGGCATACGCGGCGCTTTTTCGGGAGCGGACGGTGCTTTTTCCTTTGCAATATGCGGCGAAGAAACCGCGCTCGGAGATTTTTTTGCGGAATTCAAGGCCGCGTTTAATACCCGCGGCGGCGGCAGGAACGGCATAAGGCAGGGAACTGTGTGCGCAGACCGCGCGGAAATAGAAAGGCTTTTCACAGAATAAAACAGAGGAGATGTTTAAATGGCAAAAACACGGACTAAAAGACAGCAGGCAATTATAAAACGGCGGATATTTCTCACATGTTGCGCGGCAGTGCTTCTGGCAGTTGCGGCAATTGTTGTGTTTGCGGCAAGCGCGGTATTGAAATCGGACGATAAAAAGAAGCCCGATAATTCACAGAGCGCCGATTCTTCAAAGGTCGAAAGCGTTGAAATACCCGAAACCACCGCGCGGGTAATATCAACAGGTGATATTATGGTGCACTCGACCCAGGTTGACGGCGCAAGAACACAGACGGGCGAATATGATTTCAGTCCGTATTTCAAAAATCTTTCCTCATACTTTAAGGCGGCGGATCTGTCGGTTGCAAACCTTGAGGTCACCTTCGGCGGTACGGAATCGGGCAAATACAGCGGTTATCCCGCCTTTAACACGCCCGACAGCCTTGCGGATACCATAAAGGACTCGGGACTTAATTTCCTCATAACCGCGAACAATCACTCCTACGATACGGGGCTTTTCGGGCTTAAGCGCACGGCACAGGTCTTAAAGCAAAGGGGAATTGAATTTATAGGCACAAGGGAGGTTGAAACCGACCCCGCTTACGCCGTAAAGGAGATAAACAACATAAAAATAGGGCTTGCCGATTACACCTATGAAACCTCGGGGCAGACCGCGGGCAGGAAATACCTGAACGGAGCTATAATTGCCGAGGAGGCTAACAACCTTATAAACAGCTTTTCGTATGATAAAATTGACGCATTTTACACCGAAGCTGAAAAGGTGATAGGTGAGATGAAGGCGCAGGGCGCGGAGTTTATTGTGTTTTATATGCACTGGGGCAATGAATACCAAACAAGCTCCAACACCTGGCAGAAAACGATTGCTCAAAAGCTTTCAAACCTCGGCGTTAATATGATAATAGGCAGCCACCCGCATGTTATTCAGCCGGTAGAGCTTATCCGTCCCGAGGGCGGCGAGGGCTACACAATATGCCTTTATTCCACCGGAAACTGCATTTCAAATCAGCGGCAGGAGCTTATGGACAGCTGCCCCTCAGGTCATACGGAGGATGGTCTTCTGTTCGATTTCACCCTTAAAAAGAATAAGGACGGCGTAGCCCTTTCGGACCTTAAAATTGTGCCTACTTGGGTAGACAAATATAAGCAATCGGGTCATAACGGTTATTTATATACGGTTTACCCGCTTGAAAGCGCAAACGACGGCGCGGCGAAATTCGGACTTACGGGCACCGCGGCGACAAAGTCGGCTAAATCCTACGAGAGAACCAAGGCGATTGTGGCGGCGGGGCTTAACGCCTGTCAGCAGGAAATAGGCTGCAATATTACTTTTCAGTAAAGGAACTGATAAAAAATGATAGACGAACAGGTTAGAAAATTAGTTTGCTACGGGCTTGAAAGAGGACTTTTCACAGAACGGGACGAGATATACGTTACCAATCGTATTCTTGAAATTCTGCAGCTTGACGAATATAACTGCGATACCGTTTTTTCGGATGTTGACCTTGAAGAAACGCTGAAAGCCCTGCTTGATTACGCCGCCGAAAAGGGACTGACGGAAAACGACATTACTCACCGCGATTTATTCGACACAAAGCTTATGGGGGCTTTAATGCCGAGACCGAGCGAGGTTACAAATAAATTTAAGGAGCTTTATGCTATATCCCCCAAGGCTGCCACCGATTACTTTTATACTTTAAGCCGGGACAGCGACTACATACGCCGCTACCGCGTGGCAAAGGACATTAAGTGGCTGACTGCAACGCCCTACGGAGAGCTTGAAATTACCATAAACCTTTCAAAGCCCGAAAAGGACCCGAAAGCGATAGCCGCCGCCAAAAATGCGCCGCAGGCGGGCTACCCGAAATGTATGCTATGCCGCGAGTGCGAGGGGTACGCGGGCAGAATAAACTTTCCAGCAAGGCAGAACCACCGCGTTATACCCATTACGATAAACGGCAGCGACTGGTGCTTACAGTATTCGCCCTATGTTTACTATAACGAGCACTGCATTGTGTTTAACGCAAAGCACACGCCTATGGCTATAAACCGCGCTTCCTTTAAAAAGCTGCTCGATTTTGTAACGCAGTTCCCGCATTATTTCGTAGGCTCAAACGCCGATCTGCCTATTGTGGGCGGCTCGATTTTAAGTCACGACCATTTCCAGGGCGGCAACCACACTTTTGCAATGGCAAAGGCACCGATTGAAACCGAGCTGCATTTTGACGGTTTTTCGGATATTGAGGCGGGAATTGTAAAGTGGCCTATGTCGGTAATACGCCTGCGCTCTGAAAATACCGAAAGGTTAGTTGAGCTTGCCGATAAAATACTTACCTGCTGGCGCGGATATTCCGACCCCGACGCATTTATATTTGCCGAAACCGACGGCACGCCCCACAACACAATAACCCCGATAGCAAGAAAGGCAAACGGTAAATTTGAGCTTGATCTGGTGCTGCGCAACAATATTACCACGGCTGAGCACCCGCTCGGCGTTTTCCATCCGCACGCGGAGCTGCACCACATTAAAAAGGAAAATATAGGACTTATTGAGGTTATGGGTCTTGCGGTGCTGCCGGCGCGCCTTAAAAACGAAATGGCGCTGCTTGAAAAGGCAATGCTTGAAAACCGCGATATACGAAAAGACGAGGTGCTTGCAAAGCATGCCGATTGGGCAGACGAAGTGCGCCGAAAATACGGCGAGCTGACGGAAGACAATATCAGCGAAATAATAAGGGACGAAATAGGTCTTGTATTCTCACATGTGCTTGAGCACGCAGGTGTTTTCAAGCGCACCGAGGAGGGAAGACGAGCATTCCTGAAATTTGCCGCGGGAGTAAATAAATGTTCATAACCGTTTTCACCCAGGTCTCCGTTTTAATGCTTATGATAGCGGTAGGCTTTATTGCGGCAAAGGCGGGAATCATGACCGAGGCGGGAGCCGCCTGCTGCACCGATATCGCGCTGATAATAGCAACGCCCTGCGTTATTATAAAATCGCTTATGCGCAGGTTCGACGCGGCGGTTATGAAATCGCTGCTGCTGGCTGTTGTTTTAACCCTTTTGGTGCAGGTGCTTATGATTACTCTCGGTACGCTGCTCCTTCGCTCAAAGGACTTAAGGCGGCAGCGAACTCTGCGCTTCGGCTCGATTTTCGCAAACTGCGGGTTTATGTCGCTGCCGCTGCAGGAGGTAATGCTGGGGTCTGACGGCACGCTTTACGGCTCTGCCTATGTTATAATGTTCAACCTTGTGGTGTGGAGCTACGGTGTTTACCTTATAAGCGGCGATAAACGCTACATACAGCCGAAAAAGCTTTTTGTAAACCCCGGCATTGCGGGGCTGCTTATAGGGCTTATAATTTTCGTGTTTTCCGTTCCCGTGCCGCATGTGCTTTCATCTACCGTAAATTATCTTGCGGCAATATACACCCCGCTGCCCATGCTTATTATCGGCTACCATTTAAGCAAAACGAATGTGCTTAAGGCTTTTAAGGATGTTAAGTGCATAATTGCCGTTTTATTAAGGCTTATTGTTTATCCGCTTGTATCCCTCGGGGTTTTGTATATTTTGGGGGTGCGCGGAACGCTGCTGGTTTCCGTAATAATATCGTTAAGCGCGCCGGTTGCGGCAGTCACAACGATGTTTTCTTCAAAATTCGGCGGGGGCGATACGGCGCTTTCGGTCGATATGGTGTCGCTCAGCACGGTTCTGTCAATTATTACAATGCCTGCGGTTATAACGCTGGCGCAGCTTTTGGCGTAGTAATTGCAATTATTCACAATTTGTTTAATAATTTTGTAAATTTGTTTGGTATTATGGTTTAGAACCAAAAATTATGCTTGGAGGAATATAAATGATCGAAGTAACCGGGCTCAGCAAAAGGTACGGTACTTATCTCGCCGTCAAGGATGTAAGCTTCAGCATCGAAAAGGGCGAGGTTATCGGCTTTTTGGGTCCAAACGGAGCGGGTAAGTCCACAATAATGAATATACTTACCGGCTACCTTTCACTTACACAGGGTAAGGTGGAGATTGACGGGTACGATATTGCGGAATACCCCGAGGACGCAAAGCGCAGAATAGGCTATCTGCCTGAGATACCGCCGCTTTATACAGATATGAAGGTGCGCGAGTATTTAAACTTTATTTATGACCTTAAAAAGGTTAAATTCCCGAAAAAACCGCATATTGACGAAATTTTAAGGCTTGTTAAAATTGACAATGTGCAGAACCGCCTTATAAAGAACCTTTCGAAGGGCTACCGTCAGCGTGTAGGCTTTGCCCAGGCGCTTATAGGCAACCCGGATGTACTTATTCTTGATGAGCCGACCGTCGGTCTTGACCCCAAGCAGATAATCGAGATAAGAAATCTTATAGCCCGTCTCGGTAAAAACCACACGATTATTCTGTCCTCGCACATACTTTCCGAAATTCAGGCGGTATGCAAGCGGGTAATAATTATAAACAAGGGGCAGATAATTGCCGACGACACGCCCGAAAACCTTTCAAACAAGCTGTCGAGCGATCACTCCCTTATTGCGCGCATAGTAGCGGGCGAACAGGAAATGATTGACGCTTTAAGCACCGTTAAGGGTGTAAAATCGGTTACATCCCTCGGCAGAAAAGAGGACGGCTCGTTCGATTTCCTTATAGAGCCCGAGCACGGCGCAGATGTGCGCGCCGAGGTTTTCAAGCGTATAGTATCCCGCGGTAAGACCCTTTTATCGCTTACCAGCAACAAGGTGTCCCTCGAGCAGATATTCCTGCGGCTTACGGAAGCTGCCGATAACGATGAAGCAAAGCGTATGCTCGGAATAACCGATAAAACGGAAACGGCGGAAAAACCGAGCGTTGAAATAGCGGATGACGGCAGCGTTACCGTCAAAACAGAGCAGGCAGAGGAGGCAGAGCAATGAGCGCGGTATTTAAAAGAGAATTCAGGGCGTACTTTACAACGCCCATAGGCTTTATTGTTATAGCGGCGTTTTACTTCTTTTTGGGGCTGTATTTTTCAATGATATACAGCTACGGCAGCCCGGACACCGCAACGGTAATAGTGGCAATGTCCACCGTTATTGTTTTCACCATGCCGGTGCTTACAATGCGCCTTATGAGCGAGGACAGGCGGCAAAAGGTAGACCAGGCGCTGCTTACGGCGCCCGTTAGCCTTACATCCATTGTGCTGGGCAAATTTTTCGCGGCGCTTGCGGTTTTCGCAATCGGCTTTGCGCCCACGGTTATTTTTGAAATAATCGTAGCGTCGTATGTCAGCGTTAATGTGATGTCGTATATATACGCACTTTTCGGTATGCTGCTGCTCGGAAGCGCACTTATTTCAATAGGCATGTTTATATCATCCCTTACCGAAAGTCCGGTAATTTCTGCTATACTCACCCTTGTAATCAATATACTTGTGCTTTATATGTCCAACTTTGCAAGCATGATAAAGGTTTCCTGGATAGCAACGGTGGTTGAAAAGGCGGCGTTTATAAGCGCCTTTGAAAATTTCGGCGAAAATATACTGTCCGTTGCGGATATTCTCTACTTTGTAAGCATAAGCGCGGCGTTTTTATTCCTGTGCGTCCGCTCGCTTGATAAGAGAAGATGGGCTTAAAGGAGGGTGAGCAAAATGGAAGAAAATAAGAATTTAACTCCCGAAGCGGAAGCTGCGGAAGAAACTGCTGCGGAGAATACACCCGCCGAGGAGACCGCCGCAGAGCAGACCGGCGATAAAAAAGAAAAGAAAGCCAAAAAAGAAAAAAAGGCGAAAAAACCTAAAAAGCTTAAAAACCAGGCGCTTTTGCGCAGGGGCGGCTATTCGGTCGCAATAACCGCAGCAGTGCTTGCGGGGCTTATTGTGCTGAACGTATTGGTAAACGCGCTTTCAAACCGTTTTGTTTTGGAATTTGATATGTCCACCGAAAAGGAAAACTCAATGAGCGCGGACAATATCAAATATTTAAAAGACCTTGATAAGGAAGTAAATATAACCGTTTGCGCCGAAAAGGACGGATATACCGGCGGCTATATGGGCTATTACGCGCAGAATCTTTACGGCGTATCGTCCGACGCGTCGAAGTATTTCGAGCAGACCTTAAAGCTTCTTGATAAATACCCGGCATACAACAACAATATTACCTTGAAATATGTTGATACTCAAGGCTCGGAATTTACCGAGATATCGCAGAAATATTCCAACGAAAAGTTAGCCTACGGCGATATAATCGTTTCGGCTAAAGGCTCGGATAATAACGAGCGCTACAAGGTTTTGGGCTTTAAGGACGTTTATCAGCTTTCCGAAGACAACACCTACGCCGCCTACGGCTACAGCCAGTCAACCGTCAGCGGAAACAGCGTTGAAACCGCGGTTACAAGCGCCATTGCGTATGTAACAAGCAGCAAAACAAAGAAGGTCGCGCTGCTCACGGGGCATTCCAAGACCGACTACACAGCCGATTATCAGAAGCTTTTAAAGGCTAACAACTACGAAATAGAGACGATTTCCGATAATATCGTGGGTAAAATATCCTCCGATTTTGACGCGGTTATAATCGCGGGTCCTACCACCGACTTTATAGGCAGCGAGCTTGATAATCTTTCCGACTTCCTCGATAACGACGGCAAGCTCGGCAAGGGTCTTCTGTTCTTTGCGGACGCTTCCGCCCCATATCTTACCAATCTTTACGATTTCTTAAGTCAATGGGGTATTGCGATTGAAGAGGGAATACTGTTTGAAACCAATTCAAACAATCATATGCCGGATGACCCGATGACGATGGGAATTTACCCATCAAGCAGCGATGAGAGCCTTACAAGCGGAATGCAGCTTTGCATTACAGGCTACAATGTTCCCATGTCCGCCGCATTTGAAAGCGAAAACGGCATAACCGTAACCTCGCTTATGAGCTCGCTTGAATCGGTTGTGGCAGCGCCTGTCGGTACCGCCGCAAACTGGAAGGGTGCCGATAACTACACCAAAAAGAGCTTCCCCGCGGTGCTTCAGGCGGCACAGTCTGAATATGACGACGACAATAAGCAGATAACAAGCTATGTTTTCGCGTTTGACAGCGTTCAGTTTATTCAGTCGGAATATAACGAGCAGTCCTCGGTTTCCAATAAAAACCTTACCCTTGCCTGCGCGGAGCGCGCGGTGGGTGCCGAGGATACCGGAATCTCATTTGTTTCTAAAACAATAACCAACGAAAGTTTCGCGGATTCGGTAAGCGAGACTTCTGCAAGAATTGTGAGAATTATATTTATGGGGCTGCTGCCCGTGGCGTGCATTGCCGCAGGAATTTATATCTTTATCAGGAGAAAGAATGCGTAATGAGTGACCTTCCCGAAAAGGATAATAATTTAAACGAAAATACGGAAAATATTTCAAACGAGGAGGACGGTGCTTCCACCGTCTTCTCCGACCCCGCCGACCACAAAAAGACCGCCGTAAAGCAAAAACGCCGGCTTTTACCCATAATCATTTCGGCTGTTTTGGCGGTGGCGGTGCTGGCGGGCGGAACGGTTGCCGTAATAAAGCTTATCCCCGAGCGCGAGGACGATACCTCTACCCCCTCAATTGAGGAAATAAAGGTGCTCGATAAAAGCTCGGACGATTTTAAAACCGTTACCGTTACCAATAAAAGCGGAACATATAAGCTTTATTCCGAGGAGGAAAAGGAAGAAAGCTCGTCTTCGTCCTCATCCTCTGCTGCATCAAGCAGCACCGTTAAAACGGTATGGTATCTTGACGGTTATGCGAAGGATGTAATAAATTCCTCATCCGTTTCAAGCATTGTAAGCTCTGCCGCAAGCGTTACCGCTTCAAGAGAGGTTACTGCAAAATCCGCCGCCGAATGCGGGCTTGAAAGCCCTGCGGTCAAGGCTGATTTTGTAACAAAGGACGGCGCGGAATTTTCCCTGCTTATAGGCGGAGAATCGCCCGATGGTACGGGAATATATATCAAGCTTTCTACCGACGATAAGATATATATTAACGACAGCTCGATTGATTCGTCGCTTGAATTTGACGCCCTAAGCCTTGCCGCAACCGATTCTATAGAGGGTGTGCCCACTTCCGATTTATCTTCAGATTATAAGGATGATAACGGCGACCTTTCATCCTTTGATTCAATAACCCTTACGGGCTCTAATTTCCCCGAAAAGCTGATAATTGCGCCGAACACCGATAAAAACCTTTCAACCTATGCGGCGTATATGACCACCTCGCCCACAAAGCGCATTGCCGATAATGTGGACGGCATTTTCGGGCTTTTCAAGAGCGGCGTAACCGTGAGCGGTGCGTATTCGTTTGATACCTCCGTCTCGACCCGCAAAAAGCTGGGGCTTGATAATCCCGAGCTTACCGCTGAAATTAAGGTAGGTTCCGTAAAGCAAAGCTACAGCTTTAAAAAGCAGGAGGACGGCGGCTACGCGGTTTGGTACGACGGCGCAAAGCTTATTAAAAAGATTGACGCGGCAAGCCTTACCTTTATTGATTACAAGGTCAATAATTACTACGCCTCGTGGGTCTGCCTGCAATCTATTAACGAGCTTTCCAATTTCACTGTCAAAACCCCCGAAAAGACTTATAGCTTTGATATAGTTTATGATGATGCCGAAGATGCGGAGGAAACCTACGTTATAACCTATGAGGGCAAAAAGCTCACCGCCGAAAACTTCCAGAATTTCTATCAGGAATGCATTTCGCTTTCCTGCTCGGATTTCACGGTGGATAAGGTGAGCGGCGAGCCTGCCATGACAATTGTTTTCACCTATTCCGATACCTCGCGCGCCAAAACCGACGTTAAATTTATAAAGTCGGGCGCGGCTAAATATCAGTACAGCATCGATGGCATTGAAATGGGCAAAATAAATTCCTCGGCGCTTAATAAAATCTTAAAGCACGTGGAAAAGGTCGCAAAGGACGAAAGCATAAAATAACCAACCCATAGGCTCCCTTCTTTTTGACGTATGTCAAAACAGAGGGGACCGCCGCCGTCAGCGGCTGTCACGTTAGTGACTGAGGGGTATTTTCTAAAATCCAACATCTAATATCTAATGTTTAACACAAGTGAGGCAGTTATCGTCTGCCAAGCATAAAATAGCTTGACAAATGCGGGCTTATGGTATAAAATAGATAAGCAGTAAAGGCTGTGTTTTCCGAAGCGGGAGAATACAGCCTGATTTTCTGTGTAATGAAATTAAAAGGATGAGCGGATCATGTCTAACTTTAAATACGATGTTGCGATTATCGGCGGCGGTATAGGCGGCCTTATGGCGGCTTACAGGCTTTGCCGCAATATACCGGATATTAAAATAGTAATAACCGAAAGAGGCAATACCCTTGAAAACAGGCACTGCCCCGCAGGGAAAAACAACACCTGCGTTCACTGCAAGCATTGCTCTATAACCAGCGGCTATGCGGGTGCGGGCGCATTTTCGGACGGTAAGTTCAACCTCGGCACCGCCTACGGCGGAACGCTGGGCGAAGAATTGGGCGATGATACCGCGAATAAATATATTAATGAGGTTGATAAGATCCTCAATGAATACTGCACTTCGGGCGAGCCTACGGTTTATAAATCAAACGAGAGCCTGAAGCTTAAGTGTCTGCAGAATAATCTTCGCCTCCTGGATATGAATGTAAAGCATCTCGGAACGGATAAAAACTACCTCACAATGCAAAACCTCATTCACGCGCTGGCTGACGACGGGGTTGAAATGCTCGCTTTCTACGATTGCGAAAGGGTTGAAAAGCACGACGGCGGCTACACGCTTTACTACACCAACGGCGAGAAAATTGACGCCGAAAAAATAATAATAGCAACAGGCCGCGGCGGCGCTAACTTTGTTGCGGATTTCTGCCGCTCGTTCGGCGTTAAAATGCGCTCGAATTATGTTGATATAGGCGTTCGCGTTGAAATGAAGGATATTATCTGGCGCGAATTTTCCGACCGTATTTACGAGCCGAAAATTCTTTACAGAACCAAAACCTTTGAGGACCGCTGCAGAATGTTCTGCTTTAATAAGGGCGGGCTTGTTTCGGCGGAGAATAACCACGGAATCATAACTGCAAACGGTCACTCCTTTGCCGACCCCGCGAAGAAGACAGACAACTGCAACTTCGCAATTCTTTCAAGTATACGCTTTACAGAGCCGTTCGATCAGCCCACAGAGTATGCTGAGAGCATATCCCGCCTTGCAAATATGATAGGCAAGGGCAATGTGCTTGTTCAGCGTTTCGGCGATCTTGTCCGCGGCAGGCGCACTAATGATCACAGGCTCGGTCAGAATACCGTTATACCCACGCTTAAAGCAACCTCGGGCGATATTTCGCTTGTGCTGCCGCACCGTATTCTCACAAATATTATAGAGACGATCTATGCGCTCGATAAGGTGGCCCCGGGCACTGCGAATGACGATACGTTGCTTTACGGCTGCGAGAGCAAGTATTACTCAATCCGCCCGGTATTTATGAATGAAAAGTTTGAGCTCACCGATAATGTATATATAATAGGCGACGGCAGCGGTATCTGCCGCGGCTTATCGCAATCGGGCGCTATGGGTATTTACGTTGCCGACTGCATTTCGGGCAAAAACTGATTTTTTGTAACCTCTTTTTAACGCTTTTTCGTTATTTATATGGAGGGACGCGGTTATGAAGTTAAAATCAAGGAATATTTTATGCCTTTTGGCGGCAGCGGCGTTGCTGCTTTCTGTTTGCGGCTGTAAAAAAAGGGCTGCCGAAAGCTCATCCGCAATGTCTGCGCCGACGGCAGAGGCGCTTACCGCAGACGATAAGCAGGACCCCGAAAACACCGATATTACAGAAGAAAAGGGCGCGAAAGCAGACACCGAAAGCCTTACTGTCAAAGAGGGCAGGGCAAACGGCATAGACGTTTCAAAATGGCAGGGCAAAATTGACTGGAGCCGCGTTAAAAAAAGCGGCATAGATTTTGCGATTATAAGAATAGGCTTCCGCGGCGAAAACGGAACGATTTATAAGGACTCCGCCGCCGATTATAACCTGCAGCAGGCTGAAAAAGCGGGTGTGCTTTGCGGGGTATATTTCTTCTCGACCGCGCTTTCCGAAAAAGAGGCGGAGGCGGAAGCGGACTTCACTGCCGCCGCTGTTGCCGGCTATTCGGTTTCTTACCCCGTGGTATACGATTGCGAGGGCTTCAGAGAGCCGGACAGCCGAATGTACGGCGTTACAAATACACAGCGCACAAATAACGCCCTGGCTTTTCTCAACCGCATTAAGGCAAAGGGCTATGAGGGTATGCTGTATTCCTCTGTAAAGGAGCTGTCAGGCTCCGCTTACTGGGATACCGCAAGGCTCGAAAACGCTTTTTCGGTTTGGGTGGCGCGCTACCCGGCGGAGCCGTACCCCAAAACCGCCCACCCCGATTATTCGGGTAAATACGATATGTGGCAATATACCGATAACGGCACCGTTGCGGGAATTGAGGGAAATGTGGATATGTCGGTAGCGTATTTCACAAGGCAAAAGGCGGAGCCTAAGAATAAATCGGCAAGACCGGGCACTGCCGCCGCGCCGAGCAGGGAAGACGGCGTTTACACCGCGGTCAGCGATAAGGTCACTCCAAAAATTGAGGTGAATCTGCGCACCGCCGCCACCACCAAAAGCGATGTTGCCGCAAATATTAAAAACGGAACGGTTTTAAACCGCACGGGCATAGGCTCAAACGGCTGGTCTAAAATAAATTACAACGGCAAAACGGTTTATGCCATAACAAGCTATTTAACTGCTGATTTAAGCGCAAAAGCGCCTGAAACCCGTCCGGATGACGGTTTTACCGCAGCATCGGGAAGAGTTACGGCTAAGGACGAGACAAATCTGCGCGCCGAGCCCTCAACTGACGGAAAACTGATAGCCACAATTAAAAACGGCGAGTTTGTGGAAAAAACGGGCGAAAGTCCCAAGGGCTGGACAAGGCTTTTATATAATGGGCAAACGGTTTACGCCAAAACAAGCCTCCTTACAACCGAGGTTAAAAAGCCTGCGGCGAGCAGTGAAACGCCGAGCACGGCGGATGAATTTGTTGCGGCAACCGGCAAAGTGACCGCAAAGGATATTGTCAATCTGCGTTCCTCTCCGAACGGTAAGGAGGATAATATAGTTTGTCAGCTGAAAAAAGGCGAATTTGCCGAACGCCTCGCAACCAACGGCGGCAAGGGCTGGACGCGCCTTTCCTACAACGGGCAAACACTGTACGCCGTTTCGAGTATGCTTATTACCGCGGAAGAATATAACCGTTCCCAAAACAGCGCTGCGGAGGATTGAGCGTGCCGAATTTCTCCATCAGCTCGCCCTCGTTCCATATGACCGAGAAGAAGGGCGCGGGGCGTGTTCCTACCTGACCTATGCGCATGCCCTTAAAGTTTTTAACCATACAGGCAATGCGCACAAATTCCTGCGGCTTGGGCTTAACGCGCAGAGCTGCACAGATAACCATATGCAGGCAATAATCGCCTCGCATTTGGATAGGCAAAGTGTTGCGATAGGCATATCGCACTCGGGTTCTTCAAAGGATATTGTAGAGGCATTAAAGCTTTCGAAAATCGGCAACGCCGCCACAATATGTATAACAAACTACGCCGCCTTCCCCATAGTAGAGGCGTCTGATATAGCGCTGTTCACAAAATCCGATGAAACAAAGCACTCAATACTCGGAATGAGCTCAAGAATTGCTCAGCTTACCATTTTCGATGCCATATATACATATATAGTAATAAACTCCGATAAGGCGGCGGTGCAGGCGATATACAATACCGAAGTGGCGCTGCAGAACAAAAAATATTAATCTTGCTTTGCGGAACCGTCATCCGCCATATAGCCGACCCCTGCCTGATTTTTAATAATATCCGCACTGCCGAGCTTCTTGCGTATGTTCGCAATATTCACTTGCAGCTTTTTAATGCTGCCGCTGTCGGGGTAATCTCCCCAAACCGCCTTTATAATTTCGCGGTAGGTAAGCATTTTGCCGCTTTCTGCGGTTAAAAGCGCCAAGATATTGTATTCGTTCTGCGTGAGTCTTATCTCACCCTCACCCGAAAAAACGCGCCGCGCTCTGTAATCCACCGTGAGCGTGCGGCTTTTAAAGCTGCTGCCGTCGGAATTCCTAAACGCACGGCTGTTGCGGAGGCACACGCGTATTCTTGCCGAAAGCTCCGCTTCGCAATACGGCTTTGTTACATAATCGCTCGCTCCCGCGTCAAGTGCCGCCGCTTTAATATTGCCGTCCGTTTCGGAGGAAAGGATTATTATGGGCGCATCGGTTATTTCTGTTATCCTGCCTATAAAGCGCAGCCCGTCCGTACCCGGCGGCAGAAGCTCCGAGATAACAATGTCAGGCATATGCGATTTAAGTAAAAGCACCGTTTCGGCATCGCTTGCCGCCGATATTACCTTATAGCCCTCGCCCGTGAGCAGCTCCGATAAGCGTCTTTGCGCCTTTATATCCGTATCAACCGTCAAAATTTTAAACTTATTATTGCTCATATCCTGCACCCCAGAACCATTATACGCCAAGCAGCGGGAATTTGCAATAAAATCTTTACCGTTTCTTTACCGAATTGTATGTATAATTAAATGTATCTATATTATAAGGAGATGGTTTTGTGGATCCGCTTCCCCGAAGTAGCAGGGAATTGTATTTAAAGAATTACCGTGCGTATAAAATTCATGCCTCGGTTGCCCGGCGCCAAATGCGCAATGTTAACTGACAAAACGGGTAAAAGACTTATGAATTAAAAACGGAGGTAAATTCTTACAAATGTTAAAACAACTGTTATTACAGCTTATTCTTATTTTTCTCAACGCGTTTTTCGCCGCTACGGAAATAGCGGTAATATCCATAAACGAAAAAAAGGTGCGCGCACTGGCAGAAGAGGGCGATAAAAAAGCCGCAAAAATGCTCAAGATAATTGAGGAGCCCACGCGCTTCCTTTCCACCATCCAAATAGGCATTACCTTAGCGGGCTTTTTGGGCTCAGCTTTTGCGGCGGATAACTTTTCCGAGGGCTTTTCGGCAAAAATAATTAAGACCTTTTCAATTTCCGAAAAGTACACAAGCACCGTCAATACCGTATCGGTAGTGCTTATAACAATTATTCTTTCATATTTCACCCTTATTTTGGGCGAGCTTGTTCCTAAAAGAATCGCCATGAAGCACAAGGAAAAGCTTGCAAACGGCGTTTGCGGCATTATTTCGTTTTTGGCGGCGGCGCTGAGACCTATAATCTGGTTTTTAACCGTTTCCACAAACGCGGTGCTGCGGCTTATAGGTATTGATCCGAGAGAGAAGGATGAACCCGTTTCGGAAGAGGACATTGTGCTTATGCTTGACGCGGGAGCGGACGAAGGCTCGCTTAATGAAAACGACATTGAGTATATCAAAAATGTTTTCAAGCTTGATACGCTTACCGCAGAAAATGTTATGACCTCTCGCAAATCGATAGTTTCCGTCTCGCTTGACAGCACCGATAAGGAAATAATGGAAATTATCGACGAGGAAGGCTATTCGCGCATACCTGTCTTTGATGACGATATCGACCATATAGTGGGCATACTTCACACCCGCGATTATTTAATAAAGCGCACAGAGCCTGATTTTGATCTTAAATCCATGCTTCACCAACCCGAATATGTGCCCGAAACGGTAAGCCTTGATTCGCTTTTCAAGGATATGCAGAAGACCCACACCCATATGGTGATTGTGGTAAACGAATACGGCGAGACCGCAGGAATTGTCACAATGGAGGATATTTTAGAGGAATTGGTGGGCGAAATATGGGATGAGCGCGATGAGGAGATAACCGAGTTTTCAAAAATCGGCGAAAACACCTATCGCGTGCTTTCCACCGCCTCAATTGAGGATTTCAAGGAATTCTTCTCGATTGACGATGATGAGCTTGAAACCGACTCCACCACAGTGAACGGCTGGCTTACGGAGATGGCGGGCTCTATTCCGGAAATAGGTTATAAGCTTGAATATAAAAATCTTTGCATCACCGTTACCAAGGCCGATGATATTATGACCCACGAAATAACCGTTGAGGTTAAAAACGAAAGCTGCGAAACGGAAGAGGCAAAATTCGAATAAACATAAAAACGCCCCGCCGAAAAAACGGCAAGGGGCGTTTTAAAATTGAGGTATTGCTATGTATGACGAACTGACCAAGGTTGATATTGACAAAATGAAGGAGGAGCTTGAATACCGCATTACGGTAGTGCGGCCCAAAATTTTGGAAGAGGTCAAATTCACCCGCAGCTTCGGGGATCTGAGCGAAAATGCCGAGTATCACGCCGCAAAGCGCGAGCGTGGCAAAAACGAAAGCCGAATAAGGTATTTGCGCAATATGATTAAAACCGCAAAGGTTATAAACCCCGAAAGCCGCCCCGATGAGGTGGGAATATTCGATACGGTGGAATACTATGTTGAAGAGGATGACGCGGTCGAAAAGGTTCGCATAGTAACCGCTCTCAGGCAAAATTCACTCGAAAGGCTTATCAGTCGGTTTTCCCCCATGGGCAAGGCACTTATGGGCAGAAAGACGGGCGACCGCGTCTATGTTAGGGTGGACGAGGAGTACGGATATTATATTGTGATACGCTCGATTGAAAAGGGCAGCGACGACGCAAGCCTGGAAATACGGAAATACTGATTACGGACATTGGACCAGAAGATAATATCAAAGCTTCTTTTGCGGCGGAAACGCCGCAATTTTCGTTTTTCCCATGCATGTGCGGCGGAAACGCCGCACTTTTGTTTTTTCTCAGACGGCGGCAAAAGGCTCCGACCGAGGCGGCAGCCGAAAAAAATCCCCCCTGCCCGCAGGCAGGGGGGAGGACAAAAACGGCAGATCCGTTTTTACGTTTTTTGATTTATTTTCAGCAAACCTCGGCTATATCAAAAATCTTGCCGGGCAGCTCCTTTTTATCAGCCGAAACGGTGAAAATAAATTCAACGTCCGAAATAGCGGAAACTCTTTCGAGGAAGGCTGCCAATTTATCAAAATCGCGCTCGCCGATTCTGAGGGTTGCATCACCGAAAATGTGTGTAACATCGTTATTACCCGCCTTAATCCCGGCTACCATACCGTAGTATTCGCCGTAGCCCGAAATGCCGTAACTCTCGGCGTCGATAAGACGCGCCTTGTGTGTTACCGAATATGTCAGGGTATCGCCTTTTTCAATGCATACGACATTGCCGAGGCTTTGTTCTGTCGCGGCATTTACCATATCCACTAATTTTTTGGTTTTACCCGAGCCTTTTTTTCCGATAATGAGTTTAATCATTTATACCAACTCCTTTTATATTTAACTGCCTGCAGCAGCTTTTTTACCCGTTAAGGCGCGCTTCAAGCTCCGCCTTCTGAGCCTCATAGCCCGGCTTGCCGAGCAGGGCGAACATATTTTTCTTGTAGCTTTCAACACCGGGTTGATCAAACGGATTAACTCCGAGCATATAACCCGAAACCGCGCACGCCTTTTCAAAGAAGTAAATAAGTCTGCCGAGGTTTTCTTCATCCGGCTTATCAACGCTTATAACAAGGTTCGGCACGCCGCCGTCGGTATGCGCCAAAACCGTGCCCTCAAATGCCTTTGAGTTTACATATGACATGGTTTTACCGGCAAGGAAGTTGAGACCGTCGCCGTTATCCGCGTCCTCTTCAATCACAACGTCCTTATCGCTTTCACCGAAGGTTACAACCGTTTCAAACATTAAGCGGCTGCCGTCCTGTACGAACTGACCCATTGAGTGAAGGTCGGTTGAGAATGTGACGGAGGCCGGGAAAAGACCCTTGTTGTCCTTGCCCTCGCTCTCGCCGAAAAGCTGCTTGAACCATTCCGCCATCATAGTAAAGCGGGGCTCGTAGCTTACAAGCAGCTCAACCGATTTGCCTTTGCGGTAAAACGCGTTGCGGAGAGCCGCGTATAAATAGCAGTCGTTTTTATAAATATCGGGTTCGTTGTAATCCTTCATAGCCGCCGCGGCGCCCGACATAAGAGCGTCTATATCCGCACCCGCAGCCGCAATCGGTAAAAGACCCACAGCAGTGAGAACGGAGAATCTTCCGCCCACATCATCCGGTACAACAAAGCACTCGTAGCCCTTTTCGTCGGCTAACTTTTTAAGAGTGCCGCGCGCCTTATCGGTGGTGCAATAAATTCTCTTTGCGGCTTCTTCCTCGCCGTACTGCTTTTCAAGCAGATCGCGCAGGACTCTGAAGGCTACCGCCGGTTCGGTTGTGGTACCTGATTTTGAAATAATGTTTACCGAAACGCGCTTGCCCTCGCACAGCTTTACAATATCCGAAAGATATGCGCCGCTTATGCTGTTGCCGGCAAAATAAATTTCGGGGCCCTCGCCCTTTAACTGATTGTAGAACGGCCCTTTTAAGAACTCAATAGCGGCACGTGCACCGAGGTATGAGCCGCCGATGCCGATAACTATGAGGATATCGGTATCCTTGCGGATTTTTGCGGCTGCCGCTTTGATTCTGGCAAACTCCTCTTTATCGTAATTTACTGGCAGGTTTACCCAGCCTAAGAAGTCGTTGCCGAGACCTGTTTTGTCATTTACAAGCCCGTGAGCCGCAGCAACCTGCGCTTCAAGACCCTTGACATCATTTTCCCTGATGAACTGTTTGGCATACGCCGAATTAAATTTAATAGCCATTTTAACCCCTGGATTCTTTAAATTTTAGTTTCCTGTTTATATATTACAATAAATCCCCGACTTTTTCAAGTGCGAAAAGCGATATTCATTAAAAGTTTTCATAATTGAAATAATCCTTTTAAAATCCGCCGCAGCGAGAAGCCGAGTGAGAGCCTTTCCACGTCCTCCGCCGCCGTTACGGGAATTTCGCCCAGGGTTTCGTCGCCCAGCTTTACGGTTACTGTGCCGACCGCCGCGCCCTTTCTTACGGGAGCGGTTATATTTTCATTAAAGCTTATTTCCTGCGTAATATTTCCCTTTGCGGTTTTCGGCAGCAAAACGCTTAATTGCTTTTCCGCGCTTATTGCAATTTTCCTTTTCGTTCCCTTTGCTATATCAAGCTCTTTTGTATCCCCGAGGTCCGCGCTTATAACCGAATAATTGTAATTCGCAAAGCCGTAATCAAGCAGCTTTTTGGCGCCGTTAAAGCGCTCCTTTGTAGTCTCGCCCGCCATTACCACCGCCACAAGCTCCAGCCCGTTGCGCTCCGCCGTTGCCGAAACGCAGTATTTCGCGGTAGAGGTGGTACCTGTTTTAAGCCCGGTGGCGCCCTCATAAAATCTTATAAGCTTATTGGTGTTCACAAGCTCGCTTTTGCCGTCGCGCAGGCTATCCATCCAAACGGTGGTGTAGTCCTTTATGAGCGTGTGCTTTATAAGCGCGGAGGACATTACGGCAACATCATAGGCAGAGGTCAAATGCCCCTCCGCATCAAGCCCGGTGCAGTTTTTAAAATGGGTGTTGGTCATTCCAAGCTCCGCCGCGCGCTCGTTCATAAGCGCCACAAAGCCCTCCTCACTGCCCGCAACCGCCTCGGCAAGCGCGGTGCAGGCGTCATTGGCGGACGCTATTACCGAAGCCTTAAGCAAATCGTTCACGGTCATGGTCTCCCCGGGTTCCAGCCATATTTGCGACCCGCCCATAGAGGCGGCGTGCTCGCTTGCGGTAACCACCGTTTCAAGGGATAGATCTCCGCGGTCAATAGCCTCCATAACAAGCAGCAGCGACATTATTTTGGTAATGGAAGCAGGCGGCAGCTTTTCATCGGGATTGTTTTCATAAAGCACCCTGCCGGTATTCGGCTCCATAAGCACCGCCGACCTTGCCTTTATATCCAGCGTCTGACCTATGGCGGCGTTTACCGGGGTGTTATCGAGCGGAACATTGATATCGGAGATATCGCATTCGCTCGATACCGTGACAGCGCCCTTTGCAAAAACAGTCACACCTCCGATACACAAAACAACCAAAAACAACGATATTATTCTTTTCAAAGCGGAACACTCTCCTTTAATAGAAGGATATGCCGCGGTACGGTTCGTTATGCCGTCCTCACGCGGGGAGACAGAATAAAACGCATTTAAAAAAACTTGTAAGTTGAAGAAAAGTGTGTTAAAATAAAATTTATGAATAATCTGATTCTTAAAGGCGGAATGAATATGTGCGAAAATAATTCGGCGGAAGCTAAAAAACGTGTTTTGAGCTGCATACAGCCGAGCGGCATGCTTACCCTCGGCAACTACCTCGGCGCGCTTAAAAACTGGGCGGCAATGCAGGCGGAATTCGATTGCTTTTTTGCCGTTGCGGATCTGCATGCAATAACGGTGCGGCAGGAGCCCGCAAAGCTTCGCAGTCAGATATATTCCACCTACGCCATACTTTTGGCGCTCGGAATAGACCCCGAAAAAAATACCGTATTCATTCAGTCGCAGGTGCCCGAGCACGCCGCCCTTTCGTGGCTGCTTTCCTGCTATACCCAATTCGGCGAAATGTCAAGAATGACCCAATTCAAGGATAAAAGCAAAAAGCACCCCGATAATATAAATGTCGGTCTGTTTTCGTACCCCGTGCTTATGGCGGCGGATATTCTGCTTTATAAGCCCGATCTGGTGCCGGTGGGGGCGGATCAGAAGCAGCACCTTGAAATTGCGCGCGATATCGCTATCCGCTTCAACAATATTTACGGTGATGTTTTCACCGTGCCCGACGGATATATACCGAAGGCCGGGGCAAGAATAAAATCGCTTCAGGATCCCTCGAAAAAGATGTCGAAATCGGACGACAACGCAAACGCCTGGGTTGCCTTGCTTGATGACCGCGATACGATAATCCGCAAATTCAAGCGTGCCGTTACCGATTCGGGCTCGGAAATCAGAATGTCCGACGATAAGCCCGGCGTTTCAAATCTTATAACGATATATTCCGCAGTTACGGATAAATCGGTTGCCGAGGTCGAGCGCGAGTTTGCGGGCAGGGGCTACGGCGAGTTCAAGCTTGCCGTCGGCGAAGCAGTGGCTGATGCTTTAGCCCCGATAAAGCAGCGGCATGATGAGATAATCGGAGATAAAAAAGAGCTTGAGCGCCTTTATAAGGAGGGTGCTCAAAAGGCGGAATACATCGCCCGCAAAACCTACTTCAAGGCAATGAAAAAGGTCGGGTTCGTGCTATGAGCTTTCCGCTTATAGGAAACAGCGGCGTGCAGAACGCGCTGACCGCCGCAATCAAAGCCGACCGGCTGCCTCATGCCGTGCTGATAGAGGGGGATAAGGGCACAGGGCGGCACACCCTTGCAAAATTTATTGCCTGTGCCGCGGTATGCGGCGGGGAGGATAAGCCCTGCGGCGAGTGCCGAGACTGCCGCCTTGAAAGGGCGGGAACACACCCGGATATTCACACGACCGCCCCCGAGGACGGCAAAAAGAATATAACCGTAGCCCAAATACGGGCGCTCAGAAGTGATGCTTATGTAAAGCCGCATATGTCGGTTCGCAGCGTTTTTATAATAGATTCGGCGGATACCATGAACGAGCAGGCGCAGAACGCGCTTTTAAAGGTGCTTGAGGAACCTCCCGGCTCCGTGCTTTTTGTTTTGATTGCGGAAAACAAGGCGGCGCTGCTCGATACGGTAATATCGCGCTGCACGGTGTTTTCGCTCTCGCCGCCCGAAATTTCCGAGGCGGAAAAATATCTTGCGGCGGGTGAGGAATTCCCCCCCGAACGGATAAGCTCCGCACTCCGGGAAGCGGGAGGAAATATAGGCGTTGCGCTGGCTTATCTTTCGGGTTCTTCCGATAAGGCGGCAGCTGCCGCAGAGGAATTCATAAGTCTTTTGCTTGCTTCCGATGAACTCGGAATGCTGAAGATGACATCGCGGTTTGAAAAAAATCGGGTCGAGGCGGACGCCTTTCTTCGCGAGCTTAAGCTTGCCGCCGCATCATCCCTTAAAAAAAATCTTTCAAACCCGCTCACCGCAAGAACACTGTCGGTTTTTTATACCGAGCTTGACGGCTTTGAGCAAAGCCTTACAACAAATGTTAATTTGAGTCTGCTTTTCGCGGCGCTTGTCTGCAAAGCGACCGAAATCAGCTGACGGAGGAGTATATGACAGAAATAATATCCGTAAAATTCAAGGAAAATGGCAGGGCTTATTCATTTGATCCTGCCGGAATCACCGCCGAAATCGGCGAATCGGTTATAGTTGAGACCCAAAACGGCACGGAGATGGGCACGGTCAGCGCCGCAAATCATGAGGTGGATAACGACGCGATCGTAAAGCCGTTACGCAAGGTGCTCCGCAAGGCGACCGAAAATGATCTGGCTCGCCGCGATGAAAATAAAAGGAAGGAAAAGGAAGCCTTCGGAATCTGCGAGGAGCTTGTTTTGGCTCACAAGCTCGATATGAAGCTGGTCGATGTGGAATATTCTTTTGATTCAAGCAAGATTGTTTTCTTCTTCACCTCCGACGGCAGGGTGGATTTCCGCGAGCTTGTAAAGGATCTTGCATCGCGCTTCCACACCCGCATTGAGCTGCGCCAGATAGGCGTGCGTGATGAGGCGAAAATGCTCGGCGGACTCGGAATCTGCGGCAGACCATATTGCTGCAAGCAGTTTTTAAATGATTTCCAGCCGGTTTCCATTAAAATGGCAAAGGAGCAGGGACTCTCGCTCAATCCCACCAAAATTTCGGGCAGCTGCGGAAGACTGATGTGCTGCTTAAAATACGAGCAGGACGCCTATGAATATTTGAATTCGCTGACTCCCGGTGTCGGTGCAACCGTTAAAACACCGCAGGGCAACGCTGTCGTGACCGATGCGAATCTTATGACCGGTTATCTTACCGTCCGCCTGACAGACAGCGATTCCATGCCGTTTAAGATACACCGCGACGATGTGAAGCGGCTTTCGCGCTTTAAAAAGCGCCCCAACAAAAGGGATTCGGAATAAAGAATTCGGCGGTAATATCTCTGCACCGGATTCACAACAGAATAGTTATATAATTATTATGTTGACAGCAAATGATTGCCTCCCCGGTGTTTGGGTGCGGGTGTCCGGCGGACGCCTCTGCGAAGCAGAAGCACCGACCGAGACGGCAGCCGTATGGCTGCCGAAGGGGTTGTTACAAGCTTAAAATGATCAGAGAGCCGATTTATATACCGAAACTGTATTTTGCATATTTAATCTTTAATCTGTAAATAATGTCTACTGAATAATTGCATTAGCAAATGCAATTATATAAAATCGAG
>OLSX01000230.1_pt1 | contig 55856 bp, 52 predicted proteins | sample 1673141 | NCBI WGS metagenome assembly OLSX01 (sample SAMEA3136759, study PRJEB25190) | human gut metagenome | biome: human gut; feature: human-associated habitat; material: faeces | place: Austria | collected 2013 | reverse complement strand
GCCGGATGGCAGCGGGCGCTTCGCCTTATTTACCGGAATCAAAGTCCGACTCGGTCCTTGTGCGCAGGCGGCTGATGGCGTTTGTCAGGCGTTCTGTTTCCTTCGGGAACAGGCCGGAGGCGATGGCCGTGCGGATGGGGAGAATTTCATAGCGGCTGCCGTCGGCGTCCTTGCCGCTGTCGAGCAGGTACAGGGGCGTATAGCTCACATTTGTCAGCGCCGTTTCACCCGTCTCGCCGTTTTTGGTGAATTGCAGGTTCAGAATGACCGATTCCTCGCAGCCGCTGGCATAGCTGCTGCTCTGGCTGGAAAAGAAGTTGCCGAGGCTGTAGGCCACAAAGCAGGTCTTTTCCTTTCCGTCGTCCGTCGTGATGTCCATCGTCTCCATTCTGCCGACCAGATGGCTGTGCGAGCCGATGACCGCGTCCGCGCCGCGCTCGAACAGCTGCTTTGCGATGGACTCCTGCGTTCTGGTAGGCTCCAGTGTCGCCTCACTGCCCCAATGGAGCATGACGAGGATGATGTCGGGCTTCAGCGCCTTCGCCGCGTCCACCGAGTCCAGAAGGGCGCTCATGTCGAGCTTTTCATAGTCCGTGCTGTAATCCTTGTACAGGAGATTCACCGCGTACTCTGCGCCCTCCGGCAGCTGCAGGCCGCCGAGGCCCTTCGTATAGGCGATGATCGCGATCTTCATGCCGCTGACGGTCTTGAGCACGACGCCGCCGTTATTGGAGCGCTCGGTCTGGCTTGCGTAGGTGCCCGCATGGTCGATGCCCGCGTTTGTAAGCGCGTCGATGGTGCTCTGCAAACCGGACAGGCCGTTCTGGATGGAGCAGGTGTTGGCCGTCTGCAAAAGATCAAAGCCGATGGTCGACAGCGTCATGGCAAGTGAATCCGGCGCGCGGTAATCCGGCTTTCCGGCATACGGCTCACCGCAGAAATTGCATTCCAGATTGCCGATGGCGAGATCCGCCGAGAGCGTATAGCCGGACACGGCGGCAAAGCTTTCGGCAAACTGATAGCTGCCGTCCGGCTGCCTGGCGTCGGCAAGCAGATCGTCGGTGATCATGATATCGCCGACAGCGGCAATGTTGACGGTCGCGTCCGGCTCCGTCTGCAGCTCCAGCGCATTGTCCTTTTTGACGTAAAGCTCCGGGTGCTCGCGCCGGTTGCGGCAGCCGCGCAGAATGAGGATCAGAGACAAAATCACGATCACAAGCAAAACAATGACCAGCACCCGCTGGCGCATCAGAAGCCTGCGCTTCTGCTCCTGCCGGCGCAGCCTGCGCGCCTCCAGCAGCTCCTCGTTCTGCCTGCGTTCCATGTTATCCACGCGTTCGCCTCCTTTGGGTCGTGTAATTTATATATTATAACATATCCTTCGAAAAAAGACAAGCCGCTTGGCTTTTGCCGCAGAATATGCTATAATTCTACATCATTTACTTACAGAGGATCAGTTCATGCGTCAAACAAGCAAACGTGCGCGGCGCTCCCGGGCGCTGATGATCGTGATTTTTGTGCTGCTGGCAGCGCTTGTGATCTGGGGGCTGACGGCCCTGCTGGGCCGATTGCTCCACTACGGCACGAACGCGACCGTCAGCGCAAAGGATCACGAGCAGCTCACGCCGATCGAGCCGAGCGCCGTGGACAAGGCGGAGGAAATTCCAGAAAATACATATGATCCGTCCTGCTTTTATATGGACGGCGGCTTCCTGCGCTATGAAAGCGACACCATAACCAGCCAGGTCGGCATCGACGTCTCCGCGCACCAGCAGGAGATCGACTGGCAGCGCGTCGCGGACAGCGGCGTGCAGTTCGTCATTCTCCGCGTGGGCTACCGCGGGTATACGGAGGGCACCATTCAGGAGGACGCGTATTTCACGCAGAATCTGGAGGGGGCCATTGACGCCGGGCTTGACGTGGGCGTGTATTTCTTCTCGCAGGCCATCGACGAGCAGGAGGCGCGGGAGGAGGCCCGGTTCGTGCTGGACAAGATCTCCGGGTACCTGCTCGCCTTCCCCGTCTTCTTCGACTGGGAAAAGATCGGCTCGGAGGCGCGCAGCGACACCATGGATCTGGCGTCGCTGACCATCGTGACCGATACGTTCTGCACCGAGATCCGGAACGCGGGCTATCAGGCCGGGCTTTACTTCAATCAGCAGCTCGGCTATGAGGAGCTGCATCTGCCGAGCCTGCAGACGTACACGTTCTGGCTGGCTGAATACAACGATACGCCGTCGTTTGCCTATCACTTTGACCTCTGGCAGTATTCTGCCTCCGGCACGGTCGACGGCATTGAGGGCGACGTCGATCTGAATCTTGCATTTTTCAGGAAGTAACCTATGAGAAAAGAAAAAGCAGAGCACTCGGCCCGCCTGCCGTTCGCAGCAAGTATGCTCATTTTCGGCACCATCGGCCTGCTGCGCCGGTTCATCGACCCGCCGAGCGGCGTGATCGCCTGCTTCCGCGGGCTGCTGGGCTGCGTTCTGCTGCTGCTTTTGCAGCGGCTGGGCGGGAAAAAGCCGGGCCTGGCTGCCATCCGGAAGTCTCTTCTGCCGCTGCTCATTTCCGGCGGCATGATCGGCTTTAACTGGATGCTGCTGTTTGAGGCGTACCGCTACACCAGCATCGCCGTCGCGACGCTCTGCTATTACACGGCCCCGGTCATGCTGATCCTGGCCTCGCCATTCGTCTTCCATGAACGGCTCACGTGGCGGCAGCTCGTCTGTGTGGGGCTGGCTGCGTGCGGCATGGTGCTCGTCTCGGGCGTGCTGGACGGCGGCACGCTGCCGGACGGAACACTGACGGGCATTGCGCTTGCCGTCGGCTCGGCGGTCCTATATGCCGCCATCACCGCCGTGAACCGCAAGGCGCTCACCTCGCTGGACGCATACGACAAGACCATCGTGCAGCTTGGCGCGGCGGGACTGGTCATGGCACCGTATCTGGCGCTGACGGGCGGCTTCTCCGGTCTGCATCTGACGGCGCTGTCCGCCGGACTGATGCTTCTGGTGTCGCTGACGCATACGGCGATCCCCTATGCGATGTATTTCGGGGCCATGGTGCGCCTGCCGACGCAAACCGTCGCGCTCATGAGCTATCTCGACCCTATCACGGCCCTGATCCTCTCGGCCCTCGTTCTGCACGAGCCGCTCTCCCCTGCCGGTCTGGCCGGAGCCGTCTTGGTTCTCGGCTCTACGATCCTCAGCGAGCTCTGGGCCGGAAAGAAGCAATAAAATCACGAAACGACCCCCGGACATACCTGACACGGTACGTCCGGGGGTCGTTGTATTTACGGTTCCAGCAGGACGCCGGAGAGATAGACGGCTTTCCGGTTCAGCGCTTCGTCACAGACGACGAAGTCGGCCAGCTTGCCGGGCGTGATCGAGCCGGTCTCGGCCTCGCGGCCAAGCTCCCTTGCGGGGACGAGCGTTGCGGAGAGGATGGCCTGCTCCTTCGGGATGCCGAATTCCTCAGCCTTGCGCATACAGTCGTACAGATTCGTGGCCGAGCCTGCAATTGTGCCGTCGGCAAGACGTGCGACGCTGTTTTTCAGGAACACATCCTGTCCGCCGAGCGTATACTGCCCATCCGGCATACCGCAGCAGCGCAGCGCGTCGGAAATGAGGCAAATCCTGCCCGGGAAGAGCCTGAAGGCCATGCGCACGGCGCTGGGGTGGACGTGCTGGCCGTCGCAGATCAGCTCGGCAGCCACAGCTTCGCGTTCGCTGCCCGCGCCGATGGGGCCGGGCTTGCGGTGATGGATACCGGGCATGGCGTTATACAGGTGCGTCAGATGGCTCGCGCCTGCGTCAAAGACGGCGGAAGCCTCTTCATACGTGCAGTCGGTGTGCGCGATGGAGACCGTGCAGAGCTTACTTGCAAGCTTCGTGAATTCCACCGCGCCAGGCAGCTCCGCAGCCACGTCCGCAATGCGGATGAGGCCCTCGGACACGTCATAAAGCCGTTTAAACGCGCCGAAATCCGGATTTTTCAGATACGCGCCGTTCTGCGCGCCCTTTTTCTTTTCGGAGAAGAACGGACCCTCCATCTGGATGCCAAGCAGGCGGGCGCAGCCCGTCGGCTGCTCGTTTCTGAGCCGGACAGCGGTCCGATACGCCGTCTCCAGCACGTCATACGGCAGCGTCATGGACGCGGGCGCGAAGCCGGTCACGCCGTTTTGGGCAAGATAGCGCGCCATTTTGACAAGGCCGTCGTAATCGCCGTCGGAAAAATCCGCGCCGGAATTGCCGTGGTTATGCACGTCGATGAGGCCGGGAATGACATACTGATTTTCCAGATCAACGCCGTCCTCTGTGGGCACAGCGTTCAGAATTTCCGTAAATTTTCCGTTTTCCACACGGAACGAGCCGTGCTGAAACTGTCCATCTACAAAGAGATTCGCGTTTTTGAACAGCATCCTCATACCTCCGGCAGACTGGCCGCGGCCATGGACTGGCCGACGCGGCGGAAGTTTTCATCCGGCAGCATGACGCGGAGCTTCTGTGCCAGCGCCGGGTATTCTTCTTTCAGCACCCGCTGGCACTCAGAGACGATCCGCTCTCCGCCCACGCCGGAGGCCACGCGGCCCAGCACGATCAGGTTCCGGATGTCATAGAACCGTGCGTACAGGAAAAGCGTATGGGCGAGATACACGCCGATGGATTTGAAGATCTCCAGCGCATACGGCAGGCCCTGTTCGGCCAGCTTCTGCACCTCCTTGAGCTTCTCGGCAGGGGTCAGGCTCTCGGAAAGCGCGATTCCGGCGGCGGGGGCCAGCTTGGAAACTGCGTCCTGCGAGAAATACTTGCAGCCGACGCCGAGATCGCCCGACCACTCGTCGCGCATGGCGTTTTCGTTCAGATCGACCGGGGCAAAGGCCAGCTCACTGAACCAGCCGAGCAGATTGCTGTCGGCGTTCACGTAGCCGACCGCCTCGCTCGTGCCCATGGCAAGGCCCATGACGGAGCCTTCGCCGAGGCTCATGGAGCCTGCCAGCGCCGACACATCGCCGTCGTTGGCGACAACGATGGGCACGTCGCCGATCTCTCGGGCCGCACGGTCGTAAACCGTCTTGACCTCCTCGCGGCGGGCGCGCGGGACCTTGATAAAGATGGAGGACACCATCGGCGCGTTGCCGATGAACACGCCTGCGGACGACACGCCGATGCCGTCCACGCGGGGCAGTTTGGACGCCGCCGTTTTGAACGCGGCGACGATGCCGTCATACTGGTACTGCGGGTCCTCGCTCGTCTTGGGATGCCAGACGACCTCCTCGGAGTAGACCGTCTTGCCGTCTATGACAGCAGACACCTTGCGGTCGGAGCCGCCCGCGTCAAAGCCGATGCGGCAGCCGTTCGTATGGCCGCCGACCTTTCTGGTCTGCTCGTGCGCCTGCGGGAAGCTCGCCTCGTCCGCGAGGACGATCTCAAACGGGCGCTCGTACACGTCCTGCATGAAGCCGACGTCGAACTCGCGCTTCCCGCCCGCGCGGTACTCGTCCTGCATACGCTTTGCAATCGCGTCGTCGCCGCAGAGGTACACGCGCCAGCCGCCGACGCTCCACAGGAGCATCTTGACGCAGCGCTCAGCATAACGGTAGTTTGCCTCGGCGAATGCAGGGCCGCGCAGCTTCGTCTCGTATACGGTCACAAGACCGTTTTCACGCTCGACCGCGATTTTGAACGGGCGCTCCGCGCCTTTTTCATATGCGCTGGCCCAGACGCCGAAGGGAATAAACGCGCGGTCCAGCGCGGGCAGATTCCTGATCTGGTATTCAATGCCTAAATACTGCATAGCTGTCCTTACTGCGGCATTCTGGCTGCCGCTGCCTCGTCGCAGATGAGGGTCACATCGGGATGGAACTGCAGGATGGAGCCGGGAACCTCCGGCGTGACCGGCCCGAAGAAGACCTTATAGAGAATGTCGGCCTTGTCCGCGCCCGTGATGACCATGACGATCTTCTTCGCGGCCATGACTGTGCCGACGCCCATGGTGATGGCGGCTGTCGGGACCTCGTCGACGGAGTTGAAGAAGCGCTTGTTCGCTTCGCGGGTCATGTCCGTCAATTTCACTTCATGCGTCATGACCGGGAAATGGTCACACGGCTCGTTGAAGCCGATGTGGCCGTCGTGGCCGATGCCGAGCAGCTGGATATCCACGCCGCCCCAGTCCTCGATCTTCCGCTCATACGCCTCGCACATGGCGGGGATATCAGCGGCAAGGCCGTCTGGAACGATGGTGTTCTCAGGCTTGATGGAGATATGGTCAAACAGATTTTCCTGCATGAACCGGCGGTAGCTCTGCGGATGGTCGGGGGCAAGGCCCTTGTACTCGTCCAGATTGGCCGAGCGCACACGGCTGAAATCGATCAGACCGGCCTGTTCGCGGGCGATCAGCTCGCGGTACAGCGGCAGCGGGGTCGAGCCGGTGGCAAGACCGATGACGCAGGCGGGCTTGGCATGGACGACGGCTTCAAATTCGTCGGCAGCGGCCTTGCCCATTTCTTCCGGGGTCTTTACTTTGATGATATTCAGGTGCAGCATAATTTATCTCTCCTTATTTGCTTCTTCAGCAACGATTTTCTGCATTTCGTTCCATTTTTTCTCCATGTCCGCGACCAGCCTGAACTGCGTGCGGGCACGGTCGAGGTTCTGGCCGTCGCGGTGGACGGCAAAATAGTGGTCGCCGTCGAGATAGTCCGTCAGGAAACGGACGCCGCATTCCATCGTCATGGTCTTCGCGCCAAGCGGAAGCAGCTCCAGCTCCTTCTGCGTCAAGCCGGGGCAGGAGCGGACATAGCCGCGTGTGAAGACGTGGAAGCGCTCGAGGCTCATTTCCATTCTGGACAGATCGCGCTCGTCCTCCGCGGCAGTCGCCGCGCCGAAGCGGATGGAGTCGCCGAAGTCATAGAGGCTGGAGCCGGGCATGACCGTATCAAGGTCGATGACGCACAGGGCCTTGCGCGTCTTTGCGTCCAGCAGAACGTTATTGAGCTTCGTGTCGTTGTGCGTGACGCGCAGCGGCAGCTCGCCTGCCTTCAGCGCGGTTTGCAGCGCCGCCATTTCAGACTGCCGGGCAAGCGCAAATTCGATCTCGGGCTGAACCTGCGCCGCCCGGCGCATGGGGTCGCGCTCCAGTGTCTCAAGGAACGCGCGGTAGCGGTCAGGGGTGTTGTGGAAATTCGGGATCGTCTCATGGAGCTTTTCTGCCGGGAATTCCGCCAGAAGCTGCTGGAACGTGCCGAAGCCGACGGCACTCTGGTAAAAATCCTCGTCCGTTTCCGGCTGCTGGAGGCAGATCGTGTCCTCCACAAAGTCATACACGCGCCAATAGCCCTCCTGCGCGTGCAGATAGCTTGCGCCGTCCGCCGTTTTGACCAGTGTCAGGACGCTGCGCGGGTCGTCTGTTTTTGTGCGCAGGAATTCCGTGACGGACGTGATGTTCTCCATCAGACCGGCCACGTCGCGGAACGTGTGATGATTGATCTTTTGCAGAATATAGCGGCGGCCGCTGGCCGTCACGGCCAGATACGTCGTGTTGATATGCCCGCAGCCATACGGCTCGCAGGAGACAGGCTCCGCGTCCAGGCGGAAGCCGCGCAGAATTTCAAACAGCGCTTCGCTCATCTCATTGCTCCTTTTTCGTCTTTTCTCCATCTTATCCTCCCCCGCTGCGGAAGACAACAGGTTTTTCGGATTTGTGCAGGATCTGATAAAATTCAGGCAGAATTTGAAAAAGCAGTTGTCTGCGGTGCGAAATTGTGGTAAAAAGGATACAAAGGAGGCGGTCGTTTTGCAGATCAAAAATCTTTCCGCCGCACAGGTGCAGCCGTTCGGCGAGATCCTTTCCGCAGAATCGGAGCTGCTGCCCCCCTGCGCCGAGCGCTGGCAGATCCGGCCCGGCGCGAACGTCAGGGAGCTGCGCGCGGACGGGCCGGTCGTGCTGGACTATGTTTCGGGTATGCCGCTGCTGGTGATCTATGAGAAGGACGCGCGGAGCGTCTATTATCTCGACCGGGTGCTTGCGCTGCGGCCGGGCGTGCGGTTTTCCATCGCGGCGCTCGGCAGCGGCTGCGAGGTCGACTGCCGCGCGCGGCAGCCGGGACTCGTGCAGCTGCTCGCGTGCCACCCGGCGGAGGAATTCTCCGGAACGGGGAGCGAACTGAAGCTGGAGCGGCTTTACACATTTTTTTATCAGGAGTGCGCCAGCGATTTTTATTTTCGCGGCGAACAGCACGAGGCGTTTGAGCTGGTCTATGTCGACCGGGGTGAGCTGCACAATCTGGCCGGAGGCGCGGACGTGCTGCTGCGGCAGCAGCAGCTGATGCTCATCGGACGGAATGTCTGGCATATGCAGTACGCCGACCGGCCGGTCAGCTTCCTGACCGTCTCGTTCCGCGCGGCGGAGCTTCCCTGCTCACGCCTGACCGGGCGGGCGCTCAGCTTAACGGCCCGGCAGATCGGGCTTGTCCGGCAGATGCTGGAGGCGCACGGCGCGGAGAGCTACGCATACGACTGCGTGGAGAGTCTTCTGAAGCTGCTGCTGGCCGATCTGCTGCGCGGTCTGGACCGGCAGCCGTCCGCCGACGCCGCGCAGCCCCTGCCCGCGACCAGCCACACCGAGCGCCGCATCGTCGACCGCCTTGTCCAGCTCATCTCCGCGCGGGCCGGGGAAAAGCTCAGCCTGCAGGCGCTTGCCGACGAGGCGCACATCAGCACGACATATCTGCACCGCCTGTTCCGCTCTCAGCTCGGTATCTCGCCGGGGGCGTATATCGCAAAGATCCGGATCGAGGAAAGCAAGCTCCTGCTGCGCGGCGGAGCGCTGTCCATGGGCGAGATCGCAAAAAAGCTCGGCTTTTCCAGCCAGCAGCACTTTTCCCGTCAGTTCCGCACCGTCACGGGCATGACGCCGTCCGAATACGTGCGCAGCCTGCGCTGACAGGCGGGGACGCGTTGCGCAGATCGCCGGATTTAACTGTTGTTTTTTTCTGTGCAGCGCGGCATAATACATTATATACTATATTGGAAAGGGAGTTCTTTTTATGGAATCCATCCGTGGGTATTTCAAAGCGCTCAAGTGGCGCAGTCTGATCGTCGCGTTTTCGGCGATTTTGCTGGGTCTTCTGTTCATCCTGACACCGCAGGCGTCGGCGGACGTGATCTGCTACGTGGCTGGCATTTTGCTGCTGGCCTCCGGCATTGCGGCGGTCATTTCTTATCTGGCCTCCGGGCGGCTGTTCGGGTCGTATGCGCTGGTGTCGGGCATCGTGCTGCTGGTGTGCGGCGTGTTCTGCCTGCTGCGGCCGGAGATCATTCAGGGCCTGCTGACGGTGCTGTTCGGCGTGTTCCTCGTCATTGACGGCATGATGACGCTGCAGGACGGCGTGGACTGCGCGCGGGCGCGGCTTGCAGGCTGGTGGGTCCCGGCGCTGCTGGGCGCGGTCACGATCGCGCTGGGCTGCGTGGTGCTGTTCGGCAAATTCGACTCCATCATGCTGCTGGCCGGGATCTCGCTGATCGCAGACGGCGTGTTCGATCTCATTGTGACCCTCGCCTTCTCCAAGCGCATCCGCACCGCGCGGGAAAAGCTGCGCATCTACGCAAACGGCCCCATCATCGACTCGGAAAAGGTCGACGACTGACCGCGGCATGAATGCCAAAAAAATTTAAGGACAGATAAATATTTTTTGTTTTTCCCCGTGCGGAATGCTTGACACCGCTCTGTCAATCCTGTACAATGATCATGGGGATTTTGTCCCCGCAATCATACAGATTGAACATGATGGAGGAACAAACATGAAAAAGATCATCGCATTGCTGCTCGCAGCAATCATGGTTCTCGGTCTGGCGGCCTGCGCTTCCAAGACGGAGAACACAGAAGCCTCTGACGTCAAGAACGTCGTCTACATCGTCAACGGCAACCTGGGCGACAAGTCCTTCTTCGACTCCGCACAGGCCGGCATCGACGAGCTGGTCAAGGCAGGCCGCATCACCTGCAAGACCATCGAGCTCGGCGGCACCGACGAAGACCAGCCGAAGTGGCTGTCCACGCTGTACGACGTTTCCCAGTCCGGCGAGTATGACCTCGTCATCTGCGGCACCTACCAGATGCCCGACTACCTGAAGGAAGTCGCCACGAAGTATCCCGATCAGCTCTATCTGATCTTCGACGACAACACCTATGCCGGTGAGAACTCCAACGTCGTCAACATCACCTACAAGCAGAACGACATGGGCTATCTGGTCGGCACCTTCGCCGCCTGCATGACCACGGACACCAGCGTTGCCAACATCAACGAGGACGCGGTCATCGGCTTCGTTGGCGGCGTTGATTCCCCGGTCATCAACGACTTCCTGACCGGCTTCATTGAGGGCGCACAGGCTGTCAACCCCGACATCAAGGTCGACACCCGCTACACCAACGACTATGTCGATACCGCAATCGCCAAGGAGTTCGGCTACTCCATGATCAACGACAACAAGTGCGACATCATCTGGGGCGTTGCCGGCAACGCGGGCAACGGCGCGGCTGAGGCTGCTCTGGACACCGGCAAGGCATGGTTCATCGGCGTCGACTCCGACCAGGAGCTGACCTTCTCCTCCGACCTGGCAGCGCTGACGCTGACTTCTGGCCTGAAGAACATCGGCAACTCCATCATCTGGATCTTCGACCAGTGGGATGCCGGTAAGACCTACTGGGGCAGCGAAGTCCAGCTCGGCCTCGCAGAGGGCGGCGTCGGCATCGTGACCGACAAGAACTACGACAAGTACGCCTCTGCCGACACCAAGGCCGCCGTTGAGGCTGCTCAGAAGGGCATCATGGACGGCAGCATCAAGGTCGACACCGCGTTCGACGCCAACTTCGACCTCGCCGCTCTGCGCGACTCTGTCAGACCGTAAGTTCATTTTCGATCAAGCTTTCTTTTAACCTTGTAGGGGCGGGCGACTCTGCCCGCCCCTTACATGCTTCTGCGATAAAAGCGGGCGGCAGAGTCGTCCGCCCCTACAAAATCAGATTCTCCTTAAGTAACAGTGAATAGCGAAAAAACGAACCCGCGTTTGTTCTTTATTCACTATTACTTATTGCTTTTTCATACGCACGACTTTTTCTAAAGAAAGAGAGGAACATATCGTATGCCAGACGAAAAAACCGGCCGTTTGGACGAGGAATATGTCGTCCAGATGAAAGGGATCACGAAGGTGTATCCCAACGGCGTCGCGGCCAATCAGGGTGTGGATTTTAACCTCCGCAGGGGCGAGATCCACGCGCTGATGGGTGAAAACGGCGCCGGAAAATCCACGCTCATGAAGATGCTGTTCGGTCTGGAGCAGCCGACGAGCGGCGAGATCTGGGTGCACGGCGAAAAGCTGACGCTCTCGTCCCCCACCGTCGCCATTTCCCACGGGATCGGCATGGTACACCAGCATTTCATGCTCGTGCCGAGCCTGACCGTTGCGGAAAACATGGTGCTCGGCATGGCTCCGCGCAAGGGACTGTTCATCGACCACGCGAAGGCCGTCGCCATCACAAAGGAATACGCGGAAAAATACAACCTGCACGTCGAACCTGAGGCCAAGGTCATGGACATCCCGGTCGGCATGAAGCAAAAAGTCGAGATCCTCAAGGCGCTCGTGCGCGGCGCAAAGATCCTGATCCTCGACGAGCCGACGGCCGTTCTGACCACGCAGGAGACGGTCGAGCTGTTCAAGGAGCTGCGGCATTTAAAGGAGCAGGGCTATACCATCGTCTTTATTTCGCACAAGCTGAACGAGATCATGGAGATCACCGACCGGCTGACGATCATGCGCGGCGGGCGCTCGATGGGCGTTTACAACACGTGCGACGTGACGAAGGAGGAAATTTCGCGTCTGATGGTCGGCCGCGATGTCATTCTGAATGTGCAGAAGGACAAGGCACAGCCGTCGGATGTTGTGCTGCGCGTGCGCGACGTCGAATACGTCAACGAGTGGCACAAGAAGATGCTGGACAAGATCTCCTTCGACGTGCGCCGGGGTGAAATTCTCGGCATTGCGGGCGTCGAGGGCAACGGCCAGAAGGAGCTGGTCGATATGCTCTTCGGCTTCCTGACGCCGAACGCGGGCACGGTGACGATGCAGTCGGAGAATCTTCTCGGCCTTTCGCAGCAGAAGCTGCGCGACAAGGGCGTCGCCCTCATCCCGGAGGATCGTATGCTCTATGGCATTGCGGGCAGCGCGTCCATCGAGGAAAATCTCATTTCTGACCGTTCGGCGGAAAAGCGGCTGAACCATGGCCCGCTTTTCAACATGAAGGCCATTCACGACGAGGCGGACAGGCTGATCGAGGACTACGCCGTTTTGTGCAAATCCCGCAAGCAGCAGGTCGGCATGCTCTCGGGCGGTAATATCCAAAAGGTCGTCGTGGCGCGCGAATTCTCCGGCAATCCGGTGCTCATTCTTGCCGACCAGCCGACGCGCGGCATTGACGTCGGCGCGACGGAATTCATCCGCAAAAAGCTCGTCGAGCTGTCTCGCTCCGGCATTGCGGTGCTGCTGATCTCGGCAGATCTGGCGGAGGTCATGGAGCTGTCCGACAGTCTGATCGTCATGCACGGCGGCAAAATTGCCGCGTATTTTGAAGACACCTCCACCCTCACCGACGATGTGATGGGCGAATATATGCTCGGGCTCAAGACCCAGAGCGAAGAGGAAATCAGGAGGGTTTGCCATGACTAAGAAACGTCAGATCCTGTTCTCCGTGATCCGCGGTCTGCTCGCCATTCTCATCGCGCTGCTTGTGGCGACGCTGCTGATCTTCCTGTCGGCAGACGGAAGCAGCTTCTCCGAGAAGCTTTCCGCCACCAGCGACGCATTAAAGCAGCTGCTCGTCGGCCCGCTGTTCCGCATGGGACGCAGCGGCACCACCTTTGATTTCAAGCGTCTGACCGACATTCTGGCCTCGATGATCCCCATCATCTTCACCGGCCTTTCCGTCTGCGTCATGTTCTCCGCCAACCAGTTCAACCTCGGCGCGGAGGGTGGCATCATGCTCGGCGCGTTCACGACCGGCATGGTCGCGGTCTATGTGCCGATGGCGGCATTTTTGCATCCGGTCGTGGGCGTTCTGGCCGGCGGTCTGGCTGTTGCCGCGATCATGCTGCTGCCCGCGCTTTTAAAGACCAAGCTGAATGTGAGCGAAATGGTCTGCTCGCTGATGCTCAACTACATCATCATGTATCTCATCAAATACCTGATGAACACGTATCTTGCCGACAAGACCAAGGGCCAGATCCAGTCGTATGAATTTCTGGAGACGTCCAGGATCGCGCCGCTCATTGACAACGGCTCGAAGCTCTCCTGGGGCTTTGTCATTGCGATCGCCTGCGTCGTGCTGATTGGCCTTTTCATGTTCAACACCCGCTGGGGCTACACCATCCGCATGATCGGCATCAATCAGGCGTTTGCCAAATATTCTGGCATGAAGGTTGCGACCGTGATCGTGCTGTCGCAGGTGCTGGGTGGCTTCCTGGCCGGTATCGGCGGCGGCATCGAGATGCTTGGCCGATACCCGACGTTCTCGTGGAGCTCGCTTCCCGGCTACGGCTGGACGGGCATCACCATTGCGATCCTCGCGGGCAACAATCCGTGGTTCGTACCGTTCGCGTCGTTCTTCATGGCGTATCTCACAAAGGGCTGCGAGCTGATGGCGACGTATGCAAACGTACCGTCGCAGCTGATCGATATCATTCAGGGCGTCATTTTCCTGTTCTTCGCCGCCGAGCAGTTCCTGTCCAAATACCGGCAGAAGCTGGTCGTCAAGACGGCGCAGGAGGAGCTTGCCGCGAAGGCTGCGCTCGAAGCGCAGAAGGGAGGTGCCGAGCGTGCTTGATTTTCTGAAAATGCTGCTGACGCCGGAGTTCTTCTTCTCCATCATCCGCATTTCCGCGCCCATCCTGTTCGCAACGCTGGCGGCCATCGTGGTTGAAAAGGCGGGCTTCTGCAACATCGGTCTGGAGGGCCTGATGATGTTCTCCGCGCTGACCGGCTCGCTCGTGTCCTATTATGCGCACAGCTGGGTCTGGGGATTGCTTGCCGCGCTGGCCATCGGCGTTCTCATGAGCCTGATGATGGGCTTCTTCGCCTTCCAGCTCAAGACCGATATCACGCTTGTCGGCATCGCCGTCAACATGATGGGCTCCGGCGGCACGCTGTTTTTGTGCAAGGTCATCACGAACCTGTCCGAGGGCACATCCATGGCGTCCTCCACCGGTTTGATCACCTCAAATCTGCTGATCCCGAACATCAACATTCCGCTGATCGACAAGATCCCCTTCCTGGGCAGCATCATTTCGGGACACAACCTGCTGACGTGGATCGCGTTCATCTGCTGCGCGCTCACGAGCGTGATGCTGTATAAGACGAGCCTCGGTCTCAATATCCGCGCGGTCGGCGAAAACCCGAACGCGGCCAGCTCCGTCGGCGTTTCCGTGCTGAAGATCAAGTACATCGCCATCGGCTTCTCCGGCCTCATGTGCGGCTTCGGCGGCGCGTTCATGTCGATGTACTACGCGGCCGGATGGTCCCTTGACATGGTCGCAGGACGCGGCTTTATCGCGCTGGCTGCACAGGCCATGGGCGGCGGTGAATGCCTCGGCGGTATGCTGTCCTCGCTCGTGTTCGGCTTTGCGCAGGCGCTGGGCATCAAATTCTCCGCCGTCGGCCTCGACTCGAACCTCGCCTCCCCCATCCCCTACGCCGTTACCATCATCGGCCTTGTGATCTTCTCCCTCGTGCGGCGCAGCCGCGCGAAGAAGCTGCACTCGGCTGCCGCGCTCAAATAAGGAGGGCTTTATGTCCGAACACAAAAAGATCCCCGTCATTCTCGACGGCGACCCCGGCCATGACGACGCCATTGCGTGGGTCCTGGCGCGGGCCAGCCGGGAACTCGGGATCCTTGCCGTAACGTCCTGCTGCGGCAACCAGACGATTGAAAAAACGACCTATAACGCACTGCGCGTCTGCACGCTCATCGGCCTGCACGCGCCGGTCGGGAAGGGCTGCCCGCATCCGCTTCTGAACGACGTGATGAACGCGCCGTCTGTCCACGGCGAATCGGGCCTTGACGGCCCGGCGCTGCCGGAGCCTGCGTTTGAAGCCTCTGCGCTTTCCGCGCCGGAGCTGATGGCGAAGGTGCTGCGCGAATCGCCGGAGCCTGTCACCATCGTGGCGACCGGCCCGCAGACGAACGTTGCGGCGCTGCTGCTGACGCACCCGGAGCTGAAATGCAAAATCGGCCGCATTTCCCTGATGGGCGGCGGCATCGCCACCGGCAACTGGACGCCTGCGGCGGAATTCAACATTCTCGTCGACCCGGAGGCAGCACGGATCGTATTCACATCCGGCGTCCCTATCACAATGGCCGGTCTGGACGTGACGGAAAAGGCGCTGATTATGCCGGAGGATTTTGAGCGCGTGCGCGCGCTCGGAAATCCGGTCAGCGATATCGTTGCGCAGTGGCTGGAGTTCTTCTACCGATTCCACCGCTCCATTGGCTACGCTGGTGCGCCGATGCACGACCCGTGCGCGGTCATGGCGCTCATCCATCCCGAAATTTTCACCATCCGGCCCATGTATGTCCAGATCGAAACAGCGGGCGAATACTGCCGCGGCACGACCGTGGGCGATCTGCTCGGCTTCTCCGGGCACGCGCCGAATGCGGACGTGCTGATGGACGTTGACCGGGGCCGCTTCGCCGATCTGCTGGTCGAAGCCATCAAATTCTACGGGGAGGCAGAGGCATGACAACCAAACAGATTCCAGTCTGGATCGACTGCGACACCGGCACGGACGATTCCGTTGCGATCATGCTGGCCCACGCGCTGCCGGAGCTTTCGGTCGTCGCGCTGTCCGCCGTGGCGGGCAACAGCCCCCTCTACAACACCTTCCCGAACACACGGCGCATCGTGCATCTGCTGGGCGCCGATTATCCGGTCTATCCCGGCGCGGAGCGCCCCCTTGTGCGGGAACCGCACGTGGCCGGCAAGTTCCATGGCGAAAACGGCCTCGGAGATGTCGAGCTGCCCCTGCCGGACTGTGCGCCGGAAACCACGCCTGCGTGGGATGCGCTCTATGAAACGGCAAAGCGTATGCCGGGCGAATTGCGTCTGGTCGCGACCGGGCCGCTGACGAACGTGGCAATCGCGCTGACAAAATATCCGGAGCTGAAGCTTCTTCTGCACTCCATCGCCCTGATGGGCGGCGCAGCCGTCGGCGGCAATGTGACGCCTGCGGCGGAGTTCAACATTTACGACGACCCGGACGCGGCGCAGATCGTGTTCAAATCCGGCGTTCCGCTTGTCATGTGCGGTCTGGACGTGACGATGCAGGCTGAGCTCCGCCCCGCAGACTGGGACAAAATGGCCGCCTACGGCAACCGCTGCGGCAGTCTCATCCGCGAGCTGTTCGCCTGTGCGTGGAACGCGGTGCAGACCGTTGGACTCACAGGCGTCGCGCAGCATGATTCCTGCCCTGTCCTGTATCTGGCACACCCGGAGCTGTTCGAGGGAAAAATGGCGGGCGTTTTCGTGGAAACGCAGGCCGAGCTTACGCTCGGCAAGACCGTCACCGATCTGCAGAGCGACAAAAAATTCGAGCAGAAAAACGCGCTCGTGCTGCTGAAGCTCGACCGCAAAGCATTTATGCAGCTCCTGAAGGACTGCATCCGAACACTTCCGTAAATCCGCAAAACACCCCGTATGTCAGACATACGGGGTGTTCGTTTTACACCACCGCCCCTTACCGCGCGCGGTGCGGCAAGGGGCGGCTTTGAGCGAGATCATCTATCGTGCTCCCGCACTCATTTCAGCTCTGCGGCAAATGTGATGCGGCTTTCCTGCACGCTGGCGCGGATGGTGCCGTGGTGGGCTTCTGCGATGCTCTTGGCGATGGAGAGGCCGATGCCGAAGCCGCCGGTCGCAGCGGTGCGGGAGGCGTCCGGCCGGTAGAAGCGGTCAAACAGGCGGTCCAGCGGCCCGTCCGTGTCAAGCGTCAGGGTGAAATAGCGCATGGAATACTGTGTTTCCTGATTGAACGGCCCCTTCGGCGGCTCCTGCGGCTGCTGCATGGACCGCACCGCGTCCGGGCCGGACTGCGGCTTCCCGGCAGGTGCGCCGGGGTCCGGCCCTTCGCAGATGAGGTCGAGCACATCGTTGATATCCCGGTTCGTGAATACAAAAAATGATTCTTTTCAAAAAACACGCCGAGCGCCTCGGCCAGATCTGCCTCGTCCTCCGCAAGCAAAAGCCGCATACCGCCGCCTCCTCTTATGTTCTGTTTTGATTATACAGGCACTTTCTGTGAACTGCAAGCGTCAGAGCGCTTCTTTGTCCGACGTGCGGGCGCAGAAGATCGTGTTGCAGAAGCTCTGCAGCGATGCCGGGCAGCACGTAGGCCGCCGAGCGCAGCAGAAAGATCGCCGGCGTTATTTCCGAGGTAATGATCGAATCAAGCACAGAACATGACCTCCTTTATGGCCCCAGCATAGCAGACGCACCTAAAGCCAGCCTAAAGGATCATACGGGCCGCGGCGCGGCGGGCCTGTGCGAAGATCGTCCGCGTCCGAACAGACGAAAAAACGCTGCGAACGAAACTGTTCGCAGCGTTTGGAGCGGGTGACGAGGCTCGAACTCGCTACCTCCACCTTGGCAAGGTGGCGCTCTACCGGATGAGCTACACCCGCAACTCGAATTGCAGGTTTATTATAGCAGAAGTTCCGGAAAAGTCAAGTGTTTTTTTCGAGATTTGCGGATATTTACGGCAGCATATAGGGCTGCAGCGTGCGGAAGATGAGGCTGAAGACCTGCTCGTCCAGTTCGGGCGTATCCTGCAGATCGCCGCAGAGCACATGCGAGACAAAGCTGAGGATCGTCTCAAATATATGCGCCATCAGCAGCCAGCTGTCATGCGAGGAGATGAAGTAGCGGCTGAGACGGGCCTGAAGCTGCTGGTAATTGCGGTGGTGCAGCTCGTGGGCGCTGGCAAGGAACTGCGCGGAATAATAATAGCGTAGATAGAACCGAATGTCGTCCGGCTGGGCCAGGCAGAAGCGCCATACCGGCTCCCACAGCGCACGGCAGCGCTGCTCCAGCGGCTGGCCGGGCGCGTCCATCACGTCCAGATTTTTCAGAACCGTCTGCACGAAGCGCAGGTCAGTGCGGCTGAACGCGGCCTGAAGCAGCGCGTCCTTGCTGCCGAAATTCCGGTAGATATAGACCTCATTGCACGGAACCTCCGCCGCGATCAGCTTGGTTGTTGTGCGGTCAAGCCCCTCGCGCGCAGCAACACGGACGACCGCATCGATCAGCAATTCCCGGTAATTCTCTTTGAGTGCCATAGCCGGACCTCCTGAACACAAAGCATCTATTTTGACATACTATACTACGGAGACAGCAGAAAATCAAGGTAATTTCTGCAAAACACGCAAAAATCCGAACGCCGCAGGTTTCAGCATAGCGCACGCCATTCCGCCCGTCTGCTGCCGTATACGGTGGTCTGCTCCCCTTCCCCGTCCGTAAACGTATCCAGCAGGCGCAGGCGTTCTGTCTCCATCATGCCGAGATCCACCGGTCCAGAAACCGCAGCTGTTCATCCGTGTGGAACCAGTGCTCGCCGCCCGGCATAACGGTCAGGGCTGCGCCGCTCTTCTCCGCAAACTCCGTAATGGTCCGCATGTCGGTCAGCTCGTCCCGCTCCCCGTACAGAATGCGCGTCGGGACGCGCCACGTGACCGGATGCTCACGCACATCGCACAGATACCGCCATGAGAGCGTTTCTCCGAACGTCGTGGGGATCTCCTGCCGTTCCGCAAGCTCCCGCTCGGTCACGTTCGCCCACGTCATCATCCTGCCAATCAGCTTTTCCATGTCCACGACCGGGGAGATCAGATACGCCGCGTCGACCAGCGTTTCATCCAGCGACAGCAGCGAAAAATACGCGCCGATGCTGTTCGCAATCAGCGTGAGCCGCCCGCAGCGTGCGCGCTGGGCGGCAAAAAACCGGGGAAATTCTTCTCTGGCCTCCCACGGGGTCTGCGCGCGGTAGTCAAAGCCGAGCACCTCGCTGTCCGGGAAGAGAGCGCTGTAATGCTCCGCTTCCTCCGCAGAACCGCCCTTTCCATGGACGTATACAACGATCTGTTTCATTCTCATAACTCCTGATAAACATGCAGCGCAAGCCATCTTCGTGTCCGGCAGCCGGCGCTGTTTCATTTTGCATGGAAATCGGTCAATGCGTATCGTCGATTATATATCACACTTCATTTTTTGTCAATCCAGAGGTCTGCGCCCCAACAAAGGCTTCCCTTGGGCGCAAGGGAAGCTGACTGAAGGGATTCGAACGCTGCAAATCCCCTCTGTCATTTTCCTCGAAAATGACGCCTCCCCTTACCGTGCGGAGCACGGCAAGGGGAGGCTTTTACGTTTGTCTTATTATTCAGTGTAGAGGTAGCTGTATTTGCCGCGGAGGGTAAGGATCAGAGTCTCAACATCCTGCGGCAGCTCGTTCGGCTGGGACAGGTCGAGGACTTCGTCTTTTTCCAGACGGACGCGGATCTTGTCGCCGCCGAGGAACAGGACGCCCCTGTTCTCGCTCTCGTTCATGTCCTTTTCGGTCTGGAAGAGCGTGAACTTGTCGTGGCACGGCTCGGAGGCATACGGGCAGAACTGCGTGCAGTTGCCGCACTCGTTGCACATCTTGTCAACGTGGACGATCTCGTGGCGGCCATCGGCCAGCTTGACCACGACGTTCGCGCGGTTCGGGCAGGAATCGACGCAGTTTTCGCAGACGGTATTGCAGTCGAGGCAGCGTCCGCCCTCACAGCAGGCGCAGGAGACCATCTTCAGGATGCCCTTCTTGGCAATCGCATCAGCCTTGGCAGGATAAGCCTGCTCGGGAATTTCATACGTGTGCGCCTTGCCGATGACGGCCTCCGCAAACGCGGCGGCGTCCGCAATGCCCTCGACGACGGTGGCCGGGCCGCGGTGCGCATCGCCTGCCGACCAGACGTTTTCCACGTTGGTCTGGAAGGCCGGGCCCTTGCGGCCCATTTCGATGCCGTTTTCGGCCATGAGCTTCGCGTCGACCTTCTCGCCGATGGCGGAGATCACGAGATCGCACGGAATCTCAAACGTTTCGCCGGTGGCGACGGGGCTGCGGCGGCCGGATGCATCGGGCTCGCCGAGCTTCATCTGATTGCAGACCAGCTTGCCGTCCTTCTGCTCGACGGGAGCCGCCAGCTCGACCAGCTTCACGCCCTCGTCGATGGCAAGCTTCAGCTCATGCTCATCGGCGGGCATTTCCTTCTTCGTGCGGCGGTAGACGATGGTGGAGGAGGCCGCGCCCATGCGCTTGGCGACGCGGGCTGCGTCCATGGCGGTGTTGCCTGCGCCGACGACGACCACATGGCCCTCAAGGCACGGCTTGACCTGCTGCTTCATTTCCTTCATCCAGCCGATGACGCCCTTGACATTGCCGGGGATGCCGAGTTCGCCCGCCTGCCATGCACCGGTGGCCATCAGGATGTGGGTGTAGCCCAGCTTCTTGAGTTCTTCCACGCTGGGAGCCGGTGCGCCGCACTTGACTTCGACGCCAAGGCGCTCCATGAGCGCAACGTCCTTGTCGAGCGCTTCGTCGGAGATGCGGAACGCGGGAATGACATAGCGCGGCACGCCGCCGAGCTTCGCTTCGCGCTCGAAGATCGTGGTTTCCACGCCGCCGCGGGCGAGGAAGTAGGCAGCCGCAATGCCGGTCGGGCCGCCGCCGATGATCGCGGCCTTCTTGCCGGGCAGCTTCGCGGTCGGCTTCATGGACGCCATGAGCGCGCCGTAGCCGTGCTCCGCTGCGACGAGCTTGGTGTCGCGGATGTGGACGGATTCGTCATAGAAGTTGCGCGAGCACTTGTTCTGGCAGCGGTGCGCGCAGATCGTGCCGGTCAGGAACGGCAGCGGGTTCTTTTCCGTGATCAGCTTCAGCGCCGGGCCGTACAGTCCGCGGCGGACAAGCTCCATGTACTCCGGAATGTCCTGATGGATGGGGCAGCCGCCCTTGCAGGGTGCGGTGAAGCAGTCGATGAGGGGCACCTTGTCCTCACTCTTGCGGGCAGGCAGGGGCTTGATGGGCTTGAGGTGATGGAAGTCGCTGTGGCTGGCGGCGGACATATCGCTGATCGCGGCGGAATCCGTGCCATTGAACGCGTGATACGGCAGCTTTTCCGTCTTTTCGACCATCTGGGCCAGACGGTTGTATCCGCCGGGCTTCAGGATGGTGGTCGCGACGGTGATGGGCCAAATGCCTGCGGCAAACAGCTTGTCGCAGTTGAAGAATTCCGCGCCGCCCGCGAAGGAAATACGCATTTTGCCGTTGAACTGACGGCTGATGCGATTGCACATCTCGATGGTCAGGGGGAAGAGGCTGCGGCCGGACATATACATTTCCGTGCCGGGCAGCTCGTTCCGGGTGGTGTCGACGGGGAAGGTGTTGGAGAGCTTGAGGCCGAATTCCAGGCCCTTGGAGTCTGCCAGCGCCTGCAGACGCTCAAACATCGGCACGGCGTCGGCCCACTGCAGATCCTCGTTGAAGTGGTGCTCGTCGAAGACGATGTAGTCATAGCCCATGGAGTCGAGAATGGTGCGGGCGGTCTTGTAGCCGAGGATGGTCGGGTTGCACTTGACGAAGGTGTGCAGGCCCTTTTCGGTCAGGAGATAGGACGCGATGCGCTCGATCTCCTGCGGAGGACAGCCATGGAGCGTGGAAACCGTGACGCTGCGGCTGACGCGCGGGGAAATACCGGCGATGAAGTCCTTTTCCTGCGGGAACAGCTCGGTCAGGACGGCGAGGCATTCCTTGAACTGCGCAGTGTTCGACGCATCCATCATGTTGTCGATGTAGCTGTTGACCTTCTCGCCCTTGATGCCCTCGAGATCATAGCCGACAGACATGTTGAACACGAAGCCGTCCGGGGAGCCGAGGCCGTAGACCTTGGACAGGACTTTGAGCGCGCACCAGGCCTTGATATACTCATTCTGCGCCTGCGGGACTTCGAGCTCGGTCGACCATTCCTGGTTGTAGCCCTCGTCAGCGGCCAAAATGCACGGACGCGGCACGCAGCGGGCCAGTTCTTCGCCGTCCATTTTCTGCACGGTCTTGACCTCGAAGAAGCGGGCGCCTGCAAAATAGGCGGCGATGATGTTCTGCGCCAGCTGGCTGTTGGGGCCTGCTGCCGGGCCGAACGGTGTCTCGATCGTCTCGCCGAAGATGGGGAGCGTCTTGCCGGTGGCATAATACGGCGTATGCACGCCGAAGATCTCGCCCTCGCGGGCGTATTCGGTGACGATCCAGTTCATCAGAGACTTGAACGGGATCGGATACATTTTTTCAGACATGTGATTACCTCCTAAGTTTTAATAGCCGCGGCCCTTCCAGAACAGCATCAATACGATGGGCAGCCCGGCTGTGACGAATGTCACGAAATCCTTTGCGAATGCCAGCGCCTGCGCGCCGAGATCCGCTGCGCTGAACAGGGCCAGAATGCTGGTCAGGAAGATCAGAATACTTTTGAAAAACGGAAGGACTGAAACGGCAAAAATCACGGTTATTCCCGCGCGTTTTCCGCAGAGCAGCAGGACCCAGCCAGCCAGCGCGGCCAGCCCGGCAAACGCGGCAATATACACGGTCAGCTTCCCCGGAAACAGCTCCGGCAGGTAGAATTCAAAGAACGAATTGAGACAGCGCAGGCCGAGCCGTTCCGTTCCGATATCGAAGAGGGCAAACAGCGCGGCGTCGAGCGTGGAGAACACAAGCACGGCAAGCAGGAGCCACTTGCAGATTCTCTGACGGGTGGTTTCATACATTGGGAACCCTCCTGTTCTTCACTGTAGGGGCCGATGCCCACATCGGCCCCTACAAAACGCAGAAGTGGCTTAATATTCTCTGTGGTTCAGTGCGCCCCAGAGCTTCTTGGCGGCTTCGAGGATATGCGCGTTTTCGGCTTCCTCGTCGATGCCGATGAGCTCGCGGTCCTTCATCAGAAGCTTGCCGTTGGCAATGGTCGTGCGGCAGAGCTTGCCGGTCATGCCGAAGAGGATGTGGCCATCGATATTCTCATCCGAGAACGGAGTGTACGGCTTGTAATCCATGACGATGATATCGGCGGCGGCGCCGGCCTTGAGCACGCCCAGCTCGTCCGGGAAATACTTTGCGCCGATCTTCGCGTTGTTTTTAAAGAGCATGCCCGTAACTTCGCACCATGCGACGTTCGGCAGGCAGGCGTTCAGGCGCTGGACGCAGAGCGCGGCCTTGAGCGATTCGATCATGTCGTTCGTCCATGCGTCGGTGCCGAGGCCGAGCAGGATGCCCGCCTTGGACAGCGGCAGCACCGGGCAGACGCCGACGGCGTTGGACATGTTGGATTCGGGGTTGTTGACGACCATGGTGTGGGTGTTCTGGATAAGCTCGATCTCAGCCGGGTTCACATGGATGCAGTGGCCGAGGATGGTCTTGTCGCCCAGGATGCCGTGGTCGTGCAGGCGCTGCACGGGGCGGCGGCCATAATTCTGCAGGCTGTCATAGACGTCGTTCATGCCCTCGGAGACGTGGATGTGATAGCCGGTGCGGCCGTTGTTGGCCTCGACCATGCGGTCGAAGGTCTTGTCGGAGATGGTGAACAGCGCGTGGCCGCCGAACATGGCGGCGAGCATCGGGTCCTTCTGCTGTTCGCAGTAGGTGATCCAGTCGGCGTTCTCCTTGATGGCCTGCAGGCACTTTTCCTCGCCGTCACGGTCGGAGACCTCGTAGCACAGACAGGAGCGGATGCCGAATTTCTTGGCGCTCTCGCCGATCTGGAACAGGGAGCCGGGGATCTCGCAGTAGGCCGCGTGGTGATCGAAAATGGTCGTGACGCCCTGCTTGATGCAGTCGATGTACAGGGCATCTGCGGAGGCGCGGGAGCCTTCGAGCGTCAGCCTGCGGTCCATGGCCCACCACGTACCGTCGAGGACCTCATAGAAGTTCGTGGGATTGTTGCCGACGATGGACAGGCCGCGCGCCAGCGCGGAATAGATGTGGGTATGCGCGTTGATGAATGCGGGCATGATGACGCCGCCCTTGGCGTCGATGATCTCGGCCTGCGGGTATTTTGCGCGCAGCGCGGCTTCTTCGCCGACCTCGACGATTTTGGTGCCTTCATAGGCGACGGCGCCTTTTTCGTAATAGCCCTTGCCGCCCTCGTCGCGGGTGATGACGCGTCCGTTTGTGAGTAAGTTCATGGGGGTTCCTCCTTTTCGTGATGCTCACCGGTGCATATAACAAAAGTGCTTCAGATCTTCATCTGAAACACTCTGCCGTGCAAGCCGAGTGATAGTTGCAGCCCGTGTGCGAAACACTTCCTTACAGCTACCAATCTTAGATTGTAGTTTCATTATAAAGGGCGGGCAAAAAAAATTCAATGCCCCTGTCAAATTTTCTGCCCGCCATTTTTTACAAACTTCGCGCCTCATTTTTGAGCATTTTGCACGCCGTTTGCGATTGCGGAACAATATCTAGCCGATGCCCGTCCACTGCTCCGCCGCGACCGGGACGCGGCAGGTATGATCGACCGCCGCCTCGATCAGATCGGCGTAATACCACGCCGTCTCGTCCTGATTGTCCCAGTACCACGCGGCGGCACGCAGCTGCGCATCTTCCCTGTCCGGACTGCGGGAGAGCAAACTGTTCATTGCGCGCGCAAGCTCCGCCCGGCTGACCGCCGCGCTGCCTGCGGCGCTCCCCTGCCCCGCTTCAAAAACCGTTTTCTCTTCCCACGCACCAGTCAGCGCCGGAAATATCTCGCGGCCCGTCTCCGAGTCCGCCAGCGTGTCCAGCACGCCGCACAGCTCCCGCCAGCTGACTGCGGCAGACGGCAAAAACCAGCCGCCGTCTCCGAACGGCAGCAGTCCCAGGCCCGTGAGCTTCCCGATCTGCGCGCAGGCCCAGTGGTCGCCCGGCACATCAAAAAACGTCACGCGCTCCGGCTCCGGCAGCGGCTCCTCCGCCAGCCGCACGAGCGCGCAGGCAAGCTGCGCCCGCGTGACGGGCGCACCCGGCTGGATGCTTCCATCCGGGTAGCCGCAAAGATAGGCGCGGTGCGTCTGCTCCGCTGCCCGCGCAGGAAGCGCCAGCACCGCTGCCAGCGCCGCTGCGCAGAAAAGCCCCCGCAGCTGTTTTTTCATCTGCATCCCCTCTTCCGAAAGTTCTGCCCTTAGTGTGGCAGATTCGCCGCGCGGATACAGTCGGGACATGGGCAGGGAAAAGCAGGCAGAGCCGGCAGTGCGCTGCAGCATTCCCATCTTCTATGAAGCGGCAAAGGCTCCCCTTTGGAACAAGGGGAGCCTTTGGTACGGCGGCTATTCTTCCTCTCTATACGCCTTCAGCCCCGCGCGTCCCTCTTCGGTGACGGGCTTGAGCCAGCGCATGGATCTGAAGTGGAGCAGACACAGGATGCTCTTCGGGATGTCCTCGCCCAGATACGCGAGGATCACGACGCCGAGGAACGACACGTGCAGCACCCGCGTACCCAGCAGCGCCAGCGGGATGGCGACGACCCAGAGACTTGCAAGGTCGAAGATCATGCCCGTCAGCGTATCGCCGCCGGAGCGGAACACGCCCACGACCTGCACATAGGAGATATTGCGGAAGCAGTATTCCAGCGAGCAGAAGATCGTCACGGCGTAGGCCGTTGAGATGGTCGTGGCCGAAAGATTGTCGCCCATGGCGAACAGGGACACGAGCAGGTGCCGCGCGGCGATCATCGTCAGGCCCACAACGAGGCCCATCAGCGGCACCAGCACGGAAAAGCGCCGGGCGTCGGACACGCCGCGCTGAATTTTGCCGCTGCCGATGGATTTGCCGACCATGATGACGCAGGCGTTGCCGAGGCCGACATAGAACGCGAAGGCCAGCTCGGAAAACGTCTTGAAGATGGTCATGCCCGCGTAATATTCATAGCCCATGTTGGCATAAATGCGGTTGAGCATGAGCATACCGAGCGCCCACAGGCCTTCGTTCGACATGACGGGCAGTGCGCGGGCGCAGAACTCGCCGAGCTGCTTCAGGTTGAAGTCAAGCAGCTCCCGCGCCGGGCCGACCAGCAGGTTTTTCTCAAACGCAGAGAAGATCAGAATCAGCACCGGCCCCAGCCAGGACGAAATGCACGTTGCGATGGCCGCGCCCTCTACGCCGAGCCGCGGCAGGCCGAACGCGCCGAAGATCAGGCCATAGTCCGCAAAGGCGTTGGCGATGGTCGTGACGATAGAAACATAGAGCGGCAGGCGGACGCGCTCTGTACCGCGCAGGACGTTGGACAGCAGATACGTCAGCGCGACGGCAGGATAGGAGAAGCAGACGATGCGCAGATACCGGCAGCCGGTTTCCACGACGGCGGGGTCTTGATTGAACAGGCCCAGCACCCATGTGGGCGCCGCCAGCGCGACGGCCAGAAAGCCGAGCGAGACGAACATCGCCAGCATCAGGCCGATGCCCATCACGCGCCGGATGCCCTTGAGGTCCTTGACGCCCCAATATTGCGAGATAAACACGCTCATGCCCGAGCACAGGCCAAAGCCCAGAAGCCCGCACAGCCAGCCCCACTGGGCCGCCATGCCGACGGCGGAGAGCGTCACGTCGCCCAGCTGCGACACCATCAGTGTGTCGACCAGCTGGAACGAGCTTGTCAATACGTTTTGCAGCGCGACTGGGACCGCCAGCTTCACGGTCACGCGCCAGAAGGGCTTATCGCCCAGATAATCAGTCAGTTTCATAAGAAATAATACTCCAAGGCAAAGATGTGGGGATGCTGCCTTGCGGCAGTATCCCCACGAAGTTTTTCAGGTGGCGCAGGACACCGCGTCAGAAGAAAGCCTTTCGGAACGCATCCTTGCAAAGCAAGGCTGCTTATCCTGTCGGCTTCCTTCTTCCGCTCCAAAACGCAAGCGAAGCTCGCGTTTTGGCTTTGACGGAGTGCGTAGGGGCCGATGCCCACATCGGCCCGCGCAGAATGCACCGTTTTTACGGTAATCTGCGGCGAATTCGCAACTTCCCAACGGGCCGATGTGGGCATCGGCCCCTACAATAAACAAGGGAAGTGCATACAAAAGGGGCTTACGCCATACCAGCGGTGATGATGGCCATCTTGTAGACCTCGTCGGCGTTGCAGCCGCGGGAGAGGTCGTTGATGGGGGCGTTCAGACCCTGCAGGATGGGGCCGTAGGCCTCAAAGCCGCCGAGGCGCTGGGCGATCTTGTAGCCGATGTTGCCGGCTTCGATGCACGGGAAGATGAACGTGTTGGCATAGCCCGCGACCTTGCTGCCGGGGAATTTCAGCTGGCCGACGACCGGGGAGACAGCCGCGTCAAACTGCATTTCGCCGTCGATGGCCAGCTCGGGTGCAAGCTTCTGCGCCTCGATGGTGGCGTCGTGGCTGAGCTGGACCGTGCCGCCCTTGCCGGAGCCCTTCGTGGAGAAGGACAGGAGCGCAACCTTCGGGTCGATGCCGAAGAACTCTGCCGTGCGGGCAGACTCGACCGCGACCTCAGCCAGCTTCTGCGCTGCCGTGAAGGTCACCTCGCCGGTCGCCTTGTCGACGGTATCCTGATAGTCGATGTTGATGGCGCAGTCGCCCATGCAGTACTTCTCGTCATTGCCGTCCTTGTCCTTGCGGAAGAGGATGAAGGAGGAGGACACCAGATGTGCGCCCTTCTTCGTCTTGACCAGCTGCAGCGCCGGACGGACGGTATCAGCGGTGGAATAGGTCGCGCCGCCGAGCAGTGCGTCGGCCTTGCCCATCTTGACGAGCATGGTGCCGAAATAGTTGCCCTTGGCCAGCGCCTTGCGGCAGTCTTCCTCGGACATCTTGCCCTTGCGCAGCTCGACCATCTTTGCGACCATCTCATCCATGCCGGCATAGGTAGCCGGATCGATGATCTCGGCCTTGGCAATGTCGAAGCCGCCCTTTTCGGCTGCGGCCTTGACCTCGTCGACATTGCCGATGAGGATGACGTTCATCAGATCGTCCTTGATGAGGCGGTCAGCCGCTTCGAGAATACGGGCGTCGGGGCCTTCGGTAAAGACGATGGTGCGGCGGGTAGCCTTCAGTGCGTCGATCAGCTTTGTAAACATGGTATCTTACCTCCATTATGCGGTTTTTCCGCTGTTATTCTGACTTTCAGTATACAACGAAACCCGGCATAAAACAACACCCCCGGCAAAAATTTTCCGTCTATCCGGCAGGCCGCACCGGGATGGTGATCTCGGTCATGAATTTTTCAGATCCATCCTTATCCTGTCACGTCGCCCTCAAACACGTTCTTTTCGGCGAGTGCGAGTCAAGCGGTTTTTGCAGAAAGGGTTTACTTTTTTTCGGTTATCGCATGTAATATGGGTCGTTTGCGCCGGACTTGCGGCGCAAGTCTAACTCAAACGAGGTGCGGTATGCAGCACAGTCATCATTTTCACGGGCAGATGTCCGATACCTTCCGCGCGGCGGTCTTCGTCACGCTCTCCGGCGGCTTTCAGGACGCCTATACCTACATCAGCCGCGGTCAGGTCTTCGCCAACGCGCAGACCGGCAACATCGTGCTTCTGAGCGCAGCGCTCCTGCGGGGCGACTGGGCCGTGTGCCTGAAATATCTCATTCCGATTTTGTCCTTCGTGCTCGGAACAATGGCGGCGGAATTCATCCATATCCGCTTCCGCAATTTCCGGCAACTGCACTAGCGGCAGTTGGTGCTATTGCAGGAGATCGTGTTTCTGTGCGCCGTCGGCTTCCTGCCGCATACGCTCGACCCGCTGGCAAACGCGCTCGTCTCGTTCGTGTGCGCCATGCAGGTGCATACCTTCCATAAGATCCACAGCCACGTCTATGCCAGTACCATGTGCATCGGCAATCTCCGCAGTGCGGCAGAGGCGCTGGGCGAATATCTGCATGGACATAACCGCGCGTCGCTCGACGCGGCGAAGACCTATTTCGGCGTCATTCTCGTCTTCGCCGCAGGCGCAGGCCTCGGCAGTCTCGTGACGGAGTTCACCGACATCCGCGCCATCTGGGTCTGCTGCGGATTGCTGCTCGTCAGCTTCATCCTCATGTTCATCCGCGATGATCGGGAGGCATGAACGCGTGCGCACATCGAAGCCTTTCTCCGGGGATGCCTTGGGGCGCTCCCGCGCCCGTGCTTCATACAAAACCGGCCCGCTACTTTTTGCAGCGGGCCGGACTTTTTACAGGACCTTCCCCAAGAAATCCTGCAGACGGGGATTCTGGGGGTGCTCAAAAATCTGCTCAGGTGTTCCCTGCTCGACGAGCTTACCGTCGGCCATGAACAGCACGCGGCTGCCGACCTCGCGGGCGAAGCCCATCTCGTGCGTGACGACGACCATCGTCATGCCGTCGTGCGCCAGCTCCTTCATGACCTCCAGAACCTCGCCGACCATCTCCGGGTCGAGCGCGCTCGTCGGCTCGTCGAAGAGCATGACCTCCGGCTCCATCATGAGCGCGCGGACAATGGCCACGCGCTGTTTCTGTCCACCGGACAGCTGCGCGGGGTACGCGTTCCCGCGGTCGCCGAGACCGACGCGCTGCAGCAGCTTCAGCGCCTGCGCGTCCGCTTCCTCCTGCGATTTATGCAGGAGCTTTACGGGCGCAAGGGTCATGTTGCGCAGGATGGTCATATGCGGGAAGAGATTGAAATGCTGGAACACCATGCCCATCTTCTGGCGGTGGAGGTTAATATTGCAGCTCTTATCGGTGATATCGACGCCGTTAAAGAGAATCTGTCCGCCTGTCGGAACCTCCAGCAGGTTGAGGCAGCGCAGGAACGTGGACTTGCCGGAGCCGGACGGGCCGATGACGACCACGACTTCACCCTTTTTGATATCGACCGAAACGCCGTCGAGCGCCTTGATGGCGGACGTGCCGGTAAAATGCTTTTTCAGATCCTGAACCTGGATCAGAACGTCAGTGGTCACTGCTGCGCAGCCTCCTTTCCAGTTTGCTTACCAGATGCGAGAAGAACACAACCATGATGAGGTACAGAGCCGCGACGATCAACAGCGGCATAGCCTGAATATAGGTCTGCGAACGGATGATCTCGCCGCCCTTGGTCAGATCGTTGACGGCCACATAGCAGGCGACGGACGTTTCCTTCAGCAGCACGATAAACTCGTTCGCCAGCGCGGGCAGCACGTTTTTGAGCGCCTGCGGAATGATGATATAGAGCATGGTCTGCGCAAAGTTAAGGCCGAGCGATCGGCCCGCCTCGTTCTGTCCTTCGTCGACGGCCATGATGCCGCCGCGGATGATCTCAGCGACGTAAGCGCCGGAGTTGATGCCGAAGGTGAGCATGGCGACGGGCGTACCGTTGCGTGCGGTGGAGAAGACGACAAAGAACATGATGAGGATCTGGATCATCGCAGGCGTGCCCCGAATGACAGTCAGATAGACCTTGCAGAGCCAGTTTGCGATGTTCAGAAGCGTCCGGCCGGGGCCGGGACGCATGGTTTCATGCGTCTTGTCGTGCGTCGAGCGGATAATGGCGACGATCGTGCCGATCAGGATACCCAAAAGCACGGCGGCCAGCGCGATCTGGAGCGTATTGCCCAGACCCTTTACGATATATTTCCAGCGATCCTTGGTGATGAAGCAGGTGACAAAGTCCTTTGCGACCTTTGCGATCCATTCCCGAAACCATTCTGTCATGGGCGAAGCGCTCCCTCTTTTCTATAAAGTCGTATGGCGCGAAGCAGCGGGGCGGAGCATCGCTCCGTCCCGTTGCGAAGATACAGATCAAATTTTTATTTGCCGATATACTTGTCAACGATGGACTGCAGCGTGCCGTCGGCGGTCAGCTCGGCCAGCGCCTTGTTGACCTTTTCCAGCAGGTCGGTGTTTTCCTTGGCGATGGCAATGGCATAATCCTCAACGGCATATTCGGTGTCGAGGATGTGCAGACCCTCGTTGGCCGCGACCAGCGCCTTTGCAGGCTCGTTGTCGAGGATGACGCAGTCGACCTGACCGTTCTTCAGCGCTTCAACGGCGTCGGTCGTCTTGCCGAAGGACTTGACAGTGCCGAGACCGGCATCTTCAATGTCGGACGTGGCATAGATAAAGCCCGTGGTGCCCGCCTGCGTGCCAACGACGGTGCTGGCGCCGTCCGCGAACAGATCGTCGACCGAAGTGATGGGGCTGTCGTCCTTGACGATGACGACCTGCACGCCCGTGGCGTAGGAATCGGAGAAGTTGACCTGCTCCTTGCGCTCGTCAGTCACGGTCATACCGGCCATGCCCATGTCATACTTGCCGGTCTGCACGCCGGGGATGATGGAGTCGAATGCGATGTCGGTGACTTCCAGCTCCATGCCGAGCTTGTCGGCGATGGCCTGTGCGACCTCCACGTCGATACCGACGATGGCGTCGCCGTCATAGTATTCATACGGCTGGAAGGTGGCCTCAGTCGCCATGGTCAGCTTGCCGGAAGTGGAAGCGGCGTCCTCAGTCTTTGCGGTGGAAGCGCAGGCCGCAAGGCTCAGCGCCATAATGGCTGCAAGCAGCAGTGCAAGATACTTTTTCATGTTCAGTTCCTCCTGTGACGCGTGTGCGTCGTGCGTGTTATTTTGTATGCTCATAATTATACACGTAGAATGCATAATGTCAAGAGAAGCTGAATAAAAAACCGCACAACTCTGTTGGTACAAGCGTCCAGAAAAGCGGCGGTTTGCACAATTCCGCGCAAACCGTGTAATTTTTCGCAAAAGCGGCAGCCTCTCGTGCGGGCCGGTCCATACATATCTTTTGTATATATACAGAGCGTATACTTTTTGTGCAGCGTCCGTTGCTTTTTTGCCGGGCCAATTTGTAAAGGGTCAGATCTGTGCATTCAGTGAGACGGTGCCTTCGTTTGCGCGAAAGAGCCTGCGGTTTCATCACAGCTGTACGGAATCAGCACCCGCATGAGCGTGCCTTGCCCGATTTTGCTCTGCGTCGTCAGCTTTGCACCGCAGACCATCTGTAAGCGGCCGCGGACGAGCTGCAGTCCCACGTGTTCCTTTCCGTCCTGCGGCGGCTGCTCCGGGTCAAAGCCCACGCCGTCGTCCGACACGGTGATTTCCGCGCCAAGCGGCGTTTTTCTGGTCATAAGCGTCACCGTACCGCCATCCTCTTTGCGTCCGACGCCCCATTTCACGGCGTTTTCGACAAGCGGCTGAATCGTCAGCGCGGGTAAGTAAAAGTCCGTCTCGGCAATGTCCAGTTCAACATGAAGCTCGTCGCCGAAGCGCAGCTGCTCCAGATAGAGATATGTTTTGATTATCCCGAATTCAGGATAACCAGGCGTTTTCTACAGCTGGCAGGCGAAAAGGATTTGAAGATGCAAGAGGTACTCTCTTCTTTGAACTGGCCAGAGTGGTTAAAGAAAAACGACCGCCGTATCTTTTCTTTGAAAACGTGCCTTATGTATTGAAGCACATAAATGACGTTATGAACAGAAATCAATTATGCAAAGTACTTTCTCCAAAGAGCAGTAAAACAGAGCAAATTGCCCTGTTTCGCTGCGCATAATATTTGGAATTTTAACCAAGCGAGGAAAGCCAATCAATTAACTCAGTATCCTGTTCCCAATGAGATGCCTTTGGGAGATCAAGATGAGCTGTTGCTTTCTCCAAAACAGCTCGCTTGGCTTCGTTGTCTGCTCTGGCGTAAACCTCTGTAGTAGAAATATCGGCGTGCCCTAGATAGTCTTTAATGTAGACCGGGTTCACATTTGCTTGTACCAAATGCATGGCCTTTGTATGCCGGAAGACATGCGGAGAAATTTTTGTGGGCATTCCTGTGGATAGCTCTTGTGCCATTTCAGCATACTTTTGGACAATGTATGTTACTCCGGAACGGGTCAACTTGTGCCTGCGCCCATTCCAAAACAGCGGAAGTTCCGGGGTGGCGCGTAGATCAATATGGTTTTCTTGGAGATATCCCTGCAACAATCCAGCAGTTTGCTTCATCAGCGGCACTGTGCGGACTTTTCCGCCCTTTCCGTGCAATGTAATAACTGCCGGAAAGTCTAACCGTATGTCACGCAGGCGAATATTTACAAGTTCACTAACACGGGCTGCTGTATCATACAGGACAGTGAGCAGAACAAGATGCCTCCGACCTTTCTTTGTGGAAACATCAGGCATGGACAACAGAAGCTTTAAATTTTCCGGTGTCATATATTTAGCTTGCGGCGTTGGAGCTACCATACTCGGAATTTTGAGGATCTGGAGGCAGTGTTCCATATAGCTGGGTTCTTCCGTCATAACATAATCGAAAAAAGCGTGGATCGCGCAGAGTCGTTGGTTGTATGTAGACGGTGACGATCCTCTGGCATCGGTTAGCCACAGGAGATAATCCTCAATGCACTTTTTATCAAGTTTGGACAATGTCAGCTTTGCAATATTTAAGCCCTTTTCGTCTCTGCAAAAATCAGGAGCAGTTTGAAGGTATCTCGGTAAGAACGAATCGTATTGCTGCTTAGATTTCGTTGGACGGGCAAGTAGTGTGTAAGATACTGTGTCAAATATCTGGAAAAGTTAGATGTTTTCATTTGCTACCTCCATCTGCGGAATGAGGGCACCAAATTGGAGTTCCAGATTTGTAACAATATCTGGATACATCTGTGCAGTTAGCTGCAGATACTTTTGCGTTCCGGATAACCCATTATGCCCAAGATATCGTGAAAGGACAGGTAAGGCAGCGGTAATATCTTCACCCGAAAGCACCCAGTTATTAAGGCAATGCACAGCAAAGGTGTGCCGGATGTCATGTGGACGCGGACCGTTTCCTGAACCGTTATAGGGAATTTTCGCTATTCTGAGAATCTGGCGAAATTGAGCATGAATCCAACTATTCCCGTACCTTCCGCTTTTGCTGCGAGAACTTGAGCTTGGAAAAATGAATGCGTCTGCGGACTTTTCCTGAATCTTTTCTAAGTATTCCTTCAATGCCTCGGCAACTGTAGTGGAAAAGGGCACCAAACGGTTTTTGTGGAATTTGGTGTCCAAGATGATAAATACATTTTCTTCAAGGTCTACATCGCGCATACGTAGTTTAAGCAATTCGGAGGTGCGCAGGCCACAGTTAAACAGGATTCGGAACATAACAGGAAGTTGGTACGTTCGAGCAGGATTCTGCTCTGTAAATGCCGTATGATCCGCTGCAATCAGTATTTGTTCAATTTCTTCATCTGTAAATATATAGGCTTTGAAATTACGGTTTTCTTTTGGGAGGGATTTCGGAGGAATTCTGTATGCCGTATAGCCTTTGCGAACTACAAAATCAAGAAACCCATTGATTGCGCTGACATCTCGCAAGATAGTATTGGTCTGCATATTCCGTCGGTTTCCAATATGACTTAGGACGTATTCTTTCGTAAAGGAAATATCCCCATCATCCGGATCGACAAAGTCTTGAAGAAAGCGCCGAATGCACCCTTCGTCAGTTTTCAGACTAAATCCAAGAGCACGCCGCTCTGCCATATATTGCTCCAACAACATTTTGGAAGTCATTTCAGTTCCCTCCGTTCACCATAAGACAATGCACATTTACGCAAAGCCGGAAGGTCTACTTTCGTATAAACAGATGTCGTCTTTGGACAATTGTGACCAAGAATATTGGATATCGTCATAAGGGGTGTCCCGTCATACAAGAGGGTGCTTGCCAGCGTATGGCGCAGGGAATGCGCCGTTTTACGCTTTTTCACCGTCAGTCCGGCATACTTCATATATCGCTTGAGATTTTCAGAAAGAGATGTGCTGGACTGAAATTCGCCGTAAGGATGAATATGGCGGATAAACACATTGTCACAGTCAGAGTCTAAGCGGCCGTTTTTTAAGTAGTCAATAATGGCATCCCCAATGATAGGAAGCAGCGGCAGCGTGTTCGTCTTTTTCGTTTTTTGCTGCGTGTAGGTAATCAGTTTTTGCCGCCAATCCAAGTTTTTGAATTTTAATGCACAGATATCACCAGCCCTCATTCCAAGTAAAACGGCCAGTAGCAGCATTGCATAATCCCTTTTTCCAATCGCATTGCTGCGGTCAATGACAGCCAGCAATTGCCTCACTTCCTCTGGTGTCCATGTTTCTGGGATATTCTCGTCGACATAGATCTTTGGCCTTGGAACACTAGGAGATAGGTCGTCCTCAAGTATGCAGCTTTCATGGAGATAACAAAGGAAATTACGCAAAGCGCTGCTGCATACGTGGATGGTCGCGCGATGATACCGACACAAAGTGGTCATAAAATCCGAAATGTCAGCTGTAGTCAGATTTGAAAGAATAATTCTTCTACCATCTAAAAAGCATAAGAATTGCCGGATCTTTGTTCTTTTGACATCAATTGTTCCGGCTGAATTATTATTTCTCTGACACCACGCAAGGTATTCGTTCAGTAAGTTGGCATATTTCTGCGGAAGGGTATAGTCATGATGACTGTATCGTAATGCGTATCCAAATTGAAAGATATCGTCCAAAAAGCGAATTGAATTGCGCGCATCAAGCTGCTGCCTATTTAATTTTATATTGGCATCGCCGATATTCAACCCAAAACGAGACCTGAAGTACCGCGGTCCGGTTTCTGCATCATAAGCTTGAATTCCATTTTCCGTACAATAGTTGCAAAACCGGCGAAATTCCTTGTCGTGCCGACTGAGTGCTGATGATCTGAAATCCAAGCGTATCAACTCCATGTTTGCCGCATTCATCAGATCAACAATTAAAACTGTTTTCTTGCTGTGCATAGGTTACCTCCTCATATATTGTGGCATTTTCAGTATAGAGGAAAATTATGTACAGCGTTTTCGCATTTTTCAGAGAAAATACAAGATTTTGAAGGGAGAACTGTTCATAATTGCTTACAATTCATAACGTGCCTGGGCTCCTTTCGCATGACCGAGGCCGGACGTTTGGTGTCATCCTCTCCACACTTTATGACCTGGGGTATCATGTCGAATGGACTGTGCTTAACAGCAAATATTTTGGAGTCCCGCAATCAAGACGGCGGCTGTTCCTTATCGGATATCTTGATCCCCGATGCGCCGGAAAAATACTTCCTGTCTTTGGAACAGATGCAAAAGCTCTTGTACAGATCGTCCATGGACGGCTGGGCAAACGAGTCTATGATTCTGCCGGAATCGCCTGCACACAGGACACCAGCAGACAATCCGGACTCTACTTTGTAGATCTGACGAAGGGTGATCCGAAGATCACGCCGAACGCCAGATGTTTGCATACCCGGCAAGACGGCTCCCTTACCAACTTCAAAGGGCAAAATTCCGGTGTTCTCTACATTAAGGAAGCAACGAAAAAAAGGGCAAAATTCCGGTGTTCTCTACATTAAGGAAGCAGCGAAGAAAGGCTATAAGGAAGCGCACGAAGGCGATTCTATTGATCTCGGCTGCGCGGCGGCAGAGTCCTCAGGCTGATGCCGCGGGAGTGTTTCCGTTTGCAGGGTTTCAGAGAGGATCAGATTGACAAGATCCTCGCCATCAATTCTGATGCGCAGGCATACAAGCAAGCCGGAAACAGCGTAACTGTGCCGGTCATAGAAGCCATTGGCCGCCGCATCCGCGCAGCGGATGCGGAACTACATGATAAAGAGGAAGGACGTGACGTATGCCCTACGATGTAGTAAACATGATCTTCCTTCAGGACTGTGAGCAGCGATGATTGGCATCAAAGATCAATGCTTCGGCGTGGAGATCGAGCTGACCGGCATCACGCGAGCAGAAGCGGCAGAGGCGCTTGCTGCGTATTTTGAAACGACGCCACAGCGCAGCTATGATAATTACGATATGCTGGATAAGGTATCGGAAATCATTACAGTCTCGAATTCCCTGGGGAATACGCTCCGTTATTGCATCAACAGCAGCCAGCCGCTCGCGCCTCTGCGCGATGAGATCGCACATGTCACCAACTACCTGACAATTCAGACAATTCGCTTCGGCGACCGGCTGCGGTATGAACTCAGTATTCCTGCCTATACCCGTGACTATCTGCTTCCGCGAATGAGCCTTCAGCCAATGGTGGAAAATGCGATCCTTCATGGCTTTGGGGAACGGCAGGAGCTCGGGACGATCCTGATTCAAAGCTGGGCAGACGATTCTTTCCTGACCGTGGAGATTACAGACGACGGGGCCGGGATTGCGCCGGAACGGCTGGACGCGCTGAGAAAGAGGCTCTGCGGCACTGCCGCAGCCGATACCGAACACGGCGTTGGCCTTGTCAATCTCAAGGCGCGTCTGGCGCTTCTGTACGAAAAAAACGGACGGCTGGAGATTGACAGCGAGGCCGGAATCGGAACGACGATCCGTATTATCGTTCCGGTAGGAGGTGAGCAGGTGTGATATATCATGTGCTTCTCGTTGAGGACGAGCCGGTTATCCGGGAGAGCATCAAAAAAAGCATCCATTGGGATAGAATGCCCATTCAGCTGGCCGCAGAAGCGGAAAACGGCAGGGAAGCGCTGGCGTATATGCAGACCATGCCGATTGACATTGTAATAACCGATATGAGAATGCCGGTCTGCGACGGCTCCCAGATGCTGAAGCAGATGGAATCCCTGCACTATAACTGCGAAATCATTGTGCTGAGCGAGTATTCGGATTTCAGTTATATGTATCAGGCCATTCACGCGCACGTCTTTGATTATCTGCTCAAGCCGATCGACCCGGCACAGCTGAATCGGCTTCTGCAGGAGCTTGTCGAGCGGCTTGCGCTGCGCGCGCCGGCTGCGGAGGCGGAAGAGCCGCTGCATACACTGTTTCACAAGGCAATGACCGGTACGCTCTGTGATCCGAAAAACGCGCGGATGCTGCAACAGTATGCGGGGAAAACATTTGCCGCCTGCTGCATGCGCCTTCGCCGCAAATCCGACGCTGATGCATGGAGGGAGCGGATCGTTCAGAAAATCAAGCAGGCACCGTTTGCATCCGCACTGTTTCCATACAGCACAACGGAGCCCGTCTTCTGCATGCTGTCGATGATCGGGACGGCGTGTACGCATCAAACGGAACGAAAATACCTGGAATTCGTGCAGACGCTTATGGAACAGGTGTCGGAGGGCACTGCGTTCCGCACAGGCCTTTCCGGATTCGGATATGGCGTTTCCGATGTGAGGGCGGCGATCGATGAGGCTGCTTCCATGCTGCAGTACATCGGGCGCAAGCCTGGGATCCTCTATCAAAAGGGTGTGTCCTCCTATACGCCCTATCTGCTTCCTTCGCCCATTAACGAATCGCAGCTGATCTCGTTTCTGTCGGCATCCGACAACTTTTCGGCGCAGTGCATGACAATGCTTCTGCGCACGATCGAAAGCCGCGCGTATCTGTATCTGCCTGCGGTCAGGCATCTTCTGATCGATTTTACAATGTCTGTAGAGAAATGCTGCCAGAAAATCGGGTATGGCGTGGATATTTCAGAGCTTCTCGGGCGAAACTACATCGACCAGATCAACCAGATCGCATGGGAGGATGAAATTCCGCAGTACCTGCAGGATATGCTGCAGGCTGTCGCGGCCTGTCTCGCAGACAGACATACGCCCAATACCAGGCAGACGCTCCAGCTGATCCTGCGGACTGTGCAGACGCAGTATATGGAGGAGCTCAGCCTGATTGATTTCTCACAGAAGTACCATCTGAACTATATTTATCTGAGCCGGAAATTTAAAGACATGGTTGGTTTGACCTTTACCGAGTATCTGCTGCAAATACGGATGAACAAGGCAAAAGAGCTGATCGAAGAAAACGGAATGAGCGAAAAAGCAGCCGCCCCTCTCGTCGGATATTCCAACCCGTATTACTTCAGCAGCTGCTACAGAAAATATTTTGAGACGAACAGGAGTACATAACAATGCAAACAGAATGGTGGAAGGATGCTGTCGTATATCAGATCTATCCGCGGAGCTTTCAAGACAGCAACGGGGATGGGATTGGCGATCTGCGCGGAATTATACAGCGGCTCGACTATATCAGAAGCCTCGGCGCAACCGTGATCTGGCTCTGTCCGATTTATGCGTCGCCGCTGATCGACAACGGATACGATATCAGCGACTATTACGCAATTCATCCGGAGCTTGGCACAATGGAAGATTTTGATTGCCTGCTTCGGCAGGCACATCAGCGCGGGCTCCGCGTGATTATGGATCTGGTCGTCAACCATACATCTGACCAGCACCGGTGGTTTCAGGAGGGAACGAGCGGGCAGAATCCTGCCTATCGGGATTACTATATCTGGGAAACAGAAAAGCCGAACAGATGGGGAAGCTGGTTCGGCGGTTCTGCGTGGGAATACAACACACAGGTCGGCGCACACTATCTGCATATTTTTGCAAAAAAACAGCCGGATCTGAACTGGCAGAATCCGGCGCTGCGTGACGAAATTTATCGTATGATGTCCTGGTGGCTGAATAAGGGGATCGACGGTTTCCGCATGGACGTGATCAGCTTGATTTCAAAGCCGGATCCGATTCCACGGGATACCGGTTCGGATCTGTCGCCGTATTGCATCAACGGCCCGCAGGTGCATACATATTTGAAGGAAATGCGGCAGAAGGTATTGGCAAAGTACGATATTATGACGGTAGGCGAATGTCCGGGCATTACGGTGCAGGAGGCCCCAAAATACGCGGGAACAGACTCCGGCGAGCTGAACATGGTGTTTCAGTTTGAGCATACCAGTCTGACAGACGGAAAATACGGAAAATGGAGCGCAGACCGCACAGATCTGGTAAAGCTGAAGGAAGTATTGAACCGCTGGCAGAACGGCCTGCGGGAAACATCATGGAACTGCCTGTTTTGGGGAAATCACGACCAGCCGCGGGCGGTTTCAAAATTCGGCTGTGATCTGCCGGAATACAGGGTGCTTTCAGCGAAAATGCTCTGCGCCTGCCTCTATCTCATGCAGGGTACGCCATACATTTATCAGGGTGAGGAGATCGGAATGCCGAACCCGCATTTCACGTCGCTTGAGCAGTATCGGGATATTGAGAGCATTTGTGCTTATCATGATTTCGTGGATTCCGGGGTTGTTGAAAAACGCATGATGCTGACGCTCCTTGCGCACACAAGCCGGGACAATGCAAGAACGCCGATGCAGTGGAATTCCCGTTTTTGCGCCGGCTTTTCAAGTGCGCCGCCATGGATATCCCTGGGGTATAGTTGGAGAGCGGTCAATGTCGAACAGGAGGAGAAGGATGAAAATTCAGTCCTGCACTTCTACCGGGATATATTGGCCTTCCGAAAAGGGAATCCTTTGATCCGATATGGCACATTTGAATTGCTCTGTGCCGACGATCCGCATATTTTTGCATACGTCCGTACATATCAGGGAAAGCGCCTGCTGGTGATATGCAATTTCAGCGAGAAATCGCAAAATGCCGCCGCAATTTATCCAAACCCGGAAGCAATACGCTTTCATAATTACCCGTCAATAACGCCAGCCGTCCTTCGCCCGTTTGAATTGATCGCTGCATTGTGACGGCAGCATAGCAAACGCACTTTCAGCGGCCGCCAAAGAAGAACACCTGCTCCAGATGCGGCTGTGCGCCGCTCTTCGGGTCTTGTTCCATACGGATCACGTCGCGCATGTACGCGCGCCAGCGTGCACTGACAGGCACATCCTTCTGCACGGCAAGCGCTGTTTTCAGATCATCGCATTCGTAATATCCGAAAAGCGTATCGCCCGTCTGCCAGATCGAATAATTCCGGATCCCGGCGCGTCGGAACATCTCCAGCATCTCCGGCCAGATCTCATCATGCCGCCTGTGGTATTCTGCCATCTTCCCGGGCAGAACAGCGGCTTTCCAAGCATATCGCTCCATATTTATAATCCGCCTTTCTGCGAAAGGCACCGACGGGGTTATGAAACCGGAGGGGTGTGCTTTCGCCGTTGAAAATTGTTTGTTATACTGTCCACGGAGGTGTTCGGCAAACTACACAGACCGTGGAGGTGCGTGGCGGGGCTGTATAGCGGCAACCTCGCATATTTATATGGTTCGACCACCCGTTACTCGTCGGCTCCATCAAAATGTCTGACCGAATTATTCGAGAACTGATGGGACTTGGATAAGAACCCTCCATCCGTAGTTGGATGGAGGGTTCTGCATCTTATGATTTATTATGCGCCGTGGCGAAATTCAGCGTTGTTTTTCGTCAGCAGGTACAGACAATACTGGTTCATGCTGATACCCTCGCGTTTGGAGTTTTCCGCAAGTGCGCGGTGCAGCGACTTTGGAAGCCGCAGCTTGAACTGACCGGAATACTCGTCATCAGACATCGGTTCCGGAATCTCATAGCCATCTTCCAGCGCGGCGGCCAGCCATTCGCGTTTGCAGTCCAGCGCGTTTTTCAGCGCCGCTTCCGCCGTCTCGCCGCTGGTCAGGCAGCCGCGCAGCTCCGGATACGAGGCTACAAAACCGCCTTCGTCCGTGTCCGGAACAAGCTCCAGACGATACGGAAGATTCATATAATACTCAATCGTCTTCACGATTTGACACCTCGCTTTCTACAACTTCTTTTACCATCATAACGTAGACTTTCTTGATCGGTTCGTGCATAGGGATCGTAATTGGTGCGCAGCCGGGTTTGCGAAACGTGCAATGACTGCTGCCGCCGTTTGGCTGACGCATTTCATAGCCGTAGCTTTCCAGCACCTTGCGCAGCTCGTCAAAACGAAGATCGCGCGATAATCCGCAGATCCTTGCCAATAGTTTATCCCATTTTGACACGGCACATCACCTCTGTCGCTTCTCTCGCTTTCATTATAGCATGGTGTCATATATGGTGTCAAATGAATTTCGCGTGAGTTTATTACGATCTGCCTGCAATTTTCCGCACCAGCGACACGGCCCACGAAATCAGCCCCAGGACAATGAGTGCATACCAGATCCCATTCGCCAGTGCATAGTGGCTGTAATACCAGCCGGAAAACAGCGTCGGCACGATCAGCGCATACAAAAGCGGCAGACCGAGGTGCAGAAGCGATACGGCGTGAAACAGTACAGACAGGAGCAAACAGCCTGCCCCAAATACGATCATCAACATGGCACGACCTCCTTTTGAAAGTTTGTGCCATGTTAGCTTGGAACAAGGAAAAATTCAAGGGTCATTCCAAGAAAAACCGAAAAATTGGAGGGATTCATCATCGAAGTTAAAATCAACAAAGAGATCCAGCGGTATCAGGAGAGCATCCTGTTCGGCTTATCGCTGCGGCAGATGGTGTTTGCGCTGCTCACCATCGGCGTGGCGGTCGGCGCGTATTTTGGATTGAAACCGCTCATCGGCGCAGCGGAGGTCGGTTGGGTGTGCATGCTGGCGGCGTTCCCGTTTGCCATGTGCGGCTTTTTTAGCTACAACGGTATGCCCGCCGAACGATTCCTGCTGGCGGTCATTCGGTCAGAAATTCTCTGCCCGCGAACGCTGTCATATCATCCACAGAATCTATATGCAGAATTGCTGCTGGATTCCAATTCCATGCGGGAGGTGCTGACGCTTGATTAAAACCCTCAACAACACCATCAAGCAGGACCGAACAGCTTACAAGATCCCGCGCAGCGTGCAGGACGTCATTCCCATCCAGCGGATCTTCGCGGATGGGATTTTTCAGTTCGGCACGAAATATTCCAGAACGCTGCGCTTCTCAGACATCAACTATGCCATTGCCTCGAAAGAGGACAAAACCGCGATATTCCTCGGCTACAGCGAACTGCTGAACGCTTTGGACAGCGGCTCGACCACCAAGCTCACGATCTGCAACAAGCAGGTCAACCGGCAGGCGTTTGAAGATACCGTCCTGCTCCCGCAGCGCGGCGACAGCCTCGACGGATTCGTGGACGAGTTCAACGGGATGCTGGAAAGCAAAATCTCCGGCAGCTCCGCCAGCGTGGAGCAGGAGCGATTTATCACGGTTTCCGTTCACAAGAAAAACGTGGACGAAGCGCGCACGTTCTTCTCCCGCGTGACAGGTGAGATCACGTCCAAGCTCTCGCGGCTCAACTCGTCCTCCAACGAGCTGGACGCCGCCGAGCGGCTGGATGTGCTGCGCGGATTCTTCCGACCGGACGAGTCATCCTTGCCCTTTGACCTGCAATCCGCCATGAAGCGTGGGCATAATCTCAAGGACACGATTTGCCCGGATAGTCTGGAATTCCATCGGGATTATTTCAAGATGGGAAGTCAATATGGCCGTGTGCTGTTCCTTAAAGACTACGCCAGCTACATCAAAGACAGCATGATTCTGGAGCTGACCGACCTCAACCGGCGCATGATGCTCTCCATCGATATGATCCCCGTGCCGACCGATGAAGCCGTGCGCGAGGTGGAGAACAAGCTCCTCGGCGTGGAGACGAACGTCACCAACTGGCAGCGGCGGCAGAACAGCAACCAGAACTTCTCTGCTGTTGTGCCGTATGATCTGGAACAGCAGCGGAAGGAAACCCGCGAGATGCTGGACGATCTCACGACCCGCGACCAGCGAATGCTGTTCGCCGTGGTCACGCTCGTGCATCTGGCGGGCAGCAAAGAGGAACTGGACAGCGACACGGAAACGCTCCAGTCCATTTCCAGAAAACACCTTTGCCAGCTTGCGAAACTGAGCTTTCAGCAGCAGGACGGTTTGATCACCGCGCTGCCGCTCGGTTTGCGGCGCATTGATGCACTGCGGACACTCACGACAGAAGCCCTCGCCGTGCTTATGCCGTTCAAGGCACAGGAGATCCGCCACCGGCACGGTATTTACTACGGGCAGAACGCGATCTCCAAAAATCTCATTCTGGCAGACCGAAAAGAGCTTTTGAACGGCAATGGCTTCATTCTCGGCATCTCTGGTTCCGGTAAATCCTTTGCAGCCAAGCGAGAGATCACGGAGATCGCGCTGTCCACGAATGACGACATTATCATCATCGACCCCGAAGCGGAATACCGCCCGCTGGTCGAAGGCTTGGGCGGCGAGGTCATTGAGATCTCCGCGACTTCGCCCAATCATATCAATGCTCTTGATATGGAGTCTGGCTACAACGACGGTGACAATCCAGTTGTGCTGAAATCCGAGTTCTTATTGTCCCTCTGCGAGCAGCTCGTGGGCGCGGGCAAGCTGTCTGCCAAGGAAAAATCCATCATTGACCGCTGCACCGCGCAGGTCTACCGAGAGTTTATCCGAAACGGTTATCTTGGCGTTGTGCCGACATTACAAGACTTCCACGCCGCGCTCCTGGAGCAGCCGGAACCCGAAGCGAGAGACGTTGCACTGGCGTTGGAACTGTTCACGGAGGGCAGCCTCAACACCTTCGCCAAGTACACGAACGTGGACACCAATTCCAGAATCCTTTGCTACGACATCCGCGACCTCGGCAAGCAGCTCCTGCCGGTTGGCATGCTGGTTGTGCTGGACAGCGTATTCAACCGCATCATCCGCAACCGAAAACTCGGTAAAAATACATGGTTATGCCGACCATTACCGCTTCATACTTGCTGCTGTCCATATTCTGAAGCACAGCGGCTGCGGACTGGAGGGACACGCTATACTCCGGGGAACAGCCGCCAAACAAAACAGCGATTTTCAATCTTTTCATTGCTCTGCCTGCCTTTCTGCCAAATATTCCTCCAAGCACAGCCCTTTTTCATACATCTCTGTGGCGGCCTCAACGCCAACATACCGATAATGCCATACTTCCTCGGCAACGCCCGTGATGTCGGTTTTATCTCCAGGGTAACGGTAGATAAAACCGTATTTGTAGCTGTTTTCTTGCAGCCAGAAATAAAGATCATAGGTGGCTCCGTTGATGTCCACGGCTAAACCAATTTGATGTTCACTGTATCCGGGAACAGATACCCATTGCTTTGCCAGTTCCTCTGCTTCGCTCTGGGAATTTCCCTCTTTGCGGTATCCAGCCACTTTGTCGTCATAGAGCTGCTGCTGCTTTTTCTGCGTGCGGTAACCGGATACGACCATATACACAAACAGCCACGACCAGAATGACTGTGGCAATACTTCCCCAAGGAAAGCGCCTCCGCCGCTGCTTTTGCCTCCGGCGATGACCTTCATTGGGAACAGGCCGCAATTTTTCTTCCATCATATAAAGCCTCCTTTCTGAAGGGGAACAAAAGCGCCCCTGTCAGCATTTATTGTACTGAACAGCGGCGCTTGGAACTTTAATATGAAGTTGTTTATTTCCTAAGAAAATCCTAATGTAAGGGGGAGATTTTACTTATGTTCTATCCAGCGGCGGTCCGCAGCTTTGCATCGGACAACACTTTCCTCAGAGGCAGCAGGCACGGAAAAATCCGTGTCAGTCGTATCCTTCCCATCATTTCGCTCCTTTCGGTGATTTGTTTCATAAAAGAGCAAATCCATGCTCCTGTCAGTATCATTCTACTGGACAAGAGCATGGATTGTTTTAATAAGAAGTTGATTGATTCCTAGGGTGTATCTGAAAACTCATGATGTGACCGGCAGCGAGGGATTTTTGCGTTGCGCAAGACATTTTTTCGCAGGAATACTGACGTATTTCAAGGAAAAATGACGCGGCGCACCGCAAAAAGGCCCGCTGTCCGGGTGCGTTGGGAGTTTTCAGATATACCCTAAGAAAATGCAAAGAAATTGCTAATTTGACAACGGCAAAGAGACTGTAAATGTAACCACATGATTTTTGCTGGATGCGCTGATTGCCCCGCCATGCAGCGTGACGATCTCCTTTGCTATGGCTAATCCAAGCCCTGTGCCGCCTGTATCAGAGGAACGAGACTGATCTACCCGGTAGAATTTATTGAAAAGAGACGCCAATGCCTCATTTGGAATATCTTCGCCGCTGTTCTGAAACCGAATGATGACTTCATGTTCCAATTTTTCTGCGGAGATCACAATCTCGGTATGTGGGAAGCTATACGATGCGGCATTTTTCAGAATGTTGTTGAATACCCGTGCCAGCTTTTCCGGATCGGCTTCGATGGTCAAGTTCTCGTCAAGATGCAGGGTAACGGTGTTTCCCCTGGGAGCCAAAACAGGAGACAATTCATCCGATAGTTGGACCAGCATATAATAAAGGTCGATGGTTTCCTTGGACAAGGTGATTTTCTGGGATTTATATTTTGTGATCTCAAAAAATTCATTTACCATCGTCTCCAGTCGGTAGGCTTTTTCCAACGCGATATGAACCCGCACAGCCCTCTGCTCAGGGGGCATATTCGGATCTTCCTCCAACAGATTGAGGTATCCAATTACAGATGTGAGTGGGGTCCGAATATCATGGGCCAGGTACATAACCAATTTGTCTTTCCGCTGTTCAGCCAAAGCGGTTTCCATTTTTCGTTCTGCTAAAGTTTGTTTTACAGAGTTTAGCTTCCGCTCAAATGGCAGTATTTCCGGTGACAACTGGATTTGCTTTTCATCGTCTGCCAGCAATGACTCTATCCCTTGATTGACCTCTCTGAAATAGCCGGTAACCCACCGGAAAATTCGTACCATGAGGACTGTAAATATTAGAAGAACGGCCACAGCGAAAAAAATTTCTTTATTACCTCGAAAATGGTCACTGTAATAATAAAATGCTGCTTCATGCTTCGTGTCGAATACGGTTTCCAGAATCCATACAATCAGATCGCCAATTCGCTGTTTCCAGATGAAAAGATACAGCCCCACCACCACAACGATAGAGGTAATGACATTCATGCAAACTCGTCGAATGAGTTTGGATTGAAAAGCAAAGTATTCGTCTTTTTTATCAACTTTCAATTTTATATCCTACCCCCCATATCGTCTTAATGAATCTGGGCTTGTCCATGCTATCTCCCAATTTCTCCCGCAGGTGTCGGATATGAACGGTGATGGTGTTGTTGGATTTGCTGTAATACTCGTCCTGCCAGATTTTGTGAAACAAATCTTCTGAACTGACTACATTCCCGGTATTTTCCAGAAGAATACGCAGGATCGAAAACTCCGTAGGTGTCAGCACCAAGGGCGTTTCCCCCAAAAAGCAGGTATGTGCCTTGATATTCATTGTCAAGGAACCGCAAACAAGATTATCTTCTGATGCGGCAGACGAGATTTCACCGGTATCAGAATGAGCAGGATTGTACTTTTGATACCGGCGAAGCTGAGACTTTACCCGTGCAATCATCTCCAGAGGGCGAAACGGCTTTGTAATGTAATCATCCGCTCCAAGAGTAAGGCCGGTAATTTTATCAGTCTCAGCATCTTTGGCTGTCAGCATGATGATGGGGTAGGTAAGATGTTCCCTGATTTTCTTGCATAGAGTGAATCCATCTATGTCAGGAAGCATAATATCCAAAATTGCAAGATCAATGGGGGTTGTTTCAATGCAGTTAAGGGCTTCTTGGGCCGTATAAAATTTGAATACAGTGTAGTTTTCGTTTTTCAAATAGACTTCTATTAAATCCGCAATTTCTGTTTCGTCATCGACTACTAATATTTTATTATCCAGACAGCGTATAGTTGCCGTCAATGCGAAAAAGAGGAAGCCGGTGTTCCCATGAAGAAAAGCACCGTTCCGCCCGCGCTTCTGCCGGGCAGTGGGATCGTATCGGCCAGTCTGCTGGCGCAGATCATGCATAGCAAATATGTGCTTGCGCTCCCGCTTTACAGGCAGGAGCAGGAGCTGCGCAGGCTCGGTCTGCCCGTTTCCCGGCAGACCATGTCCAACTGGGTTCTTAATGCCGGAGAGCGCTGGCTCCTGCCGGTATATCACGCACTGTACAAAGAGCTTCTTGCAAATAAGATCCTGCATGCAGATGAAACGACGCTCATGGTGCTGCGGGAACCGGACTGGATTTCTGCAGCAGACTGTTTGCGCTGGAGACAGAGTTTTCGCAGCAAGCGCTTTCGGCGGAACAGCGGTATGCGCAGCGGCAGCAGAGCTGGCTGATGCACGTTTTCTGCGACGGACGGCTGGAGCTGTCCAACAAGCGCGCAGAGCGTTCGGTACGACCGTTTGCCATTGGCTCAGGACTATTTGACGCCTACACAGGACTTTGGAATATGGGTGTCAAACAATAGCGATGTAAATCAAAGCCGCGTCGCTTTGGGGACACTTGGAAACAGCGGTTACCCGTACGGTGATATATGGACTTTAAATGTCACAGGCAGTACGTCGTATCGCTATATTGCGTTGATGAAAACGCAATCTGAGTATATGTACATTGAAGAATTCTGAGTTTATGGAGTTTTGGAAAGATGACTAGAACAGTATGTATCCAAAGCGAGAAAGGAACCCACCTATGAAAAAGCTTTTTTTGGTTTGTAATGCACATCTTGACCCGGTCTGGCTTTGGGATTGGCAGGAAGGAGTGGCTGCGGCGATCGCCACATTCCGCGCGGCAGCAGATATCTGCGAAGCAGCGGACGATTTTGTTTTTTGCCACAACGAAGCTATGATTTACAGTTGGGTGGAGCAATACGATCCGACTTTATTTCGTCGCATACAAGCGCTGGTTAAAGCGGGGAAATGGCACATTATGGGCGGCTGGTACCTGCAGCCGGACTGTAACCTTCCCTCCGGCGAAAGTATCTTGCGGCAGATCATCGTTGGACGCCGATATTTTATGGAGAAATTTCATGCGGTGCCCAGTATCGCAGTAAATTTTGACACATTTGGCCACAGCCGTGGTCTTGTCCAGATCCTGAAGCAGTGCGCTTATACTGGATATCTGTTTATGCGGCCTGAAAAGGAGCGGATGGACCTTCCGGCTCGAAACATCCGTTGGAAAGGGTTTGACGGGTCGGAGATTTTGGCACACCGATTGGATCGATCCTACCGCAGCTTTTTGGGCAAGGCTGTACAGGACGTTACAGACTGGTGCGAAACTGAGGCAGACGAAGATATCAGTCTCTTTACATGGGGAATCGGCAATCATGGCGGCGGCCCATCACGCAGAGACCTTGCGGAACTGAATACATGGATACAGGAACAACCGCAGATACAGGCAAGACACGCAACCCCGGAGGCTTTTTTTCAAGCGTTGGCGAAGGAACATGCAGCTGCGCCTGTTTTTGCGCATGATCTGCGGCCGGTGTTTGTCGGCTGCTATACATCTCAGGCCCGGCTCAAGCAGCTGCATCGGGAACTGGAAAACCGTTTGTTTGCAGCAGAAAAGCTGCTTACCGCAGCGTCAGCGCAAGGATTGATCGCATATCCGTCCATGCAGTTACAGGAAGCTGAACGGGATCTGCTTTTTGCGGAATTTCATGATATCTTGCCGGGCACGACAATTAAAAAAGGCGAGTCTGATTCTATCTGCACACTGCACCATGGTTTGGCCATTGTGTCCGATCTGCAAATGAAGGGCGTAATGGCATTGCTGTCTGGCCAGCCAAAAGCCAAGCCGAAACAAACGCCGGTGTTCCTGTATAATCCGCATCCGTATCCTGTTACAGGTGATTTTACATTTGAGGTGATGCCTGCTGACCAGAATTGGTCGCAGGAAGTCCGGAATGTTGTGACTGTAACGCAATCGGGGGAACATGTTCCAAGTCAGGAAGAAAAGCCGTCCGTCAATATGAACCTGGATTGGCGCAAACGAATCACGGTGCATACGACGCTGAAACCGTCAGCGCTGACGCGCCTCGATTGCGTATTTGCACTGTCGCCGTGTGAAGCACAAGAACAGATCCTCTTTCCAAAGGAAAATATCTGTTTCGACAACGGAGAAATGCAGCTGACGATCAATGTGCATACCGGACTTGTTGATCAGTATGCTGTTGCAGGTGTCGAATATATTTCCCATGGTGCATTTGCACCGGCATTATATCAGGACAGCCCGGATCCGTGGTACATGGAGAAAAATAATTTCCCGCAAAGGATCGGTGCATTTACTCTCGTTAAACCTGAATATGTACATCGCTATTCCGACGGAGAGCAAATCATCGTTCCAGCTGTCCGCATTGTGGAAGACGGCGAGGTTCGTATGCTGGTTGAAGCCGAGTTTGTTTGGGGGAAGTCCAGACTCGTGCAGACATACTGCATTCCCAAAACGGGATCCTCGTTTGAAATTACGCAGGATATATCATGGAATGAAGCGGATACGATGCTGAAGCTGGAAATCCCCACTACGATCAGCGGACAATATCTTGGACAAGGGATATTCGGAAGCGGAGAATTACCACAGGATGGGACGGAATGCGTCAGCCAGAAATGGTGCGGGCGTTTTGACGCAGAGCATGCGCTGACAATTTGCAACACCGGCACATACGGTTCGCATTGCGTTGGAAACACAGTGTTTTTGTCACTCTTACGTGCTTCCGCATATGCCGCACATCCAATCGGAGAACGCAAGCTGGTGCATAAAGAACGTTTCATTCCGCGCATGGATCAGGGCGAACATCATCTGCGTTTTACTGTCTGTGGCGGCAACACCGAGGAGCGCCGCAAACGAGTGGATTTTGAAGCACAGATCATGAATGAGGAACCGTTTATGATCCCAGCATTTCCGTCCGGAGACGGCGTCCAGCCCAAGCCGATGCTTCTGCTCTCGGAATTGAGTGTACAGCTTGCAGCGTTGTATTACGATGCACAGAAGGGCGGCTATGTAGCACGGCTGTGGAATACACAAGGTGTTCCGGTCAAGGCCACTATTTCTTTGCCGGTGTGGGATACGAAATGTGAAATCGAACTTGGCGCATACCAGTTTTGTACATACTGTATTGACAAAAAAGGAAATATGAAGCCAACATCCATATTTTGATGCAGATATGACTTGGGCAAACAATCATTGCAAATGGTATTGCTACAGTTTCATACAGCGCCATAGGACAGGAATATTGATCAAATATCGGAGGAACTGTTTTAAAAAGATCTGGAATCAACAAAGCCTTAAAAGAACTCGAAGCTATGTGCACACGCGAGCATTGCTTCCTGCCGCCGTTCTGCCACTTCACGCCGGAAGAATGGAAAACCAAGGGGCATGAATACAATGAAGTCCGCGACTGTATGCTCGGCTGGGACATTACCGATTACGGCCTTGGCGATTTCGACAAGGTTGGTATGTCGCTCATCACGATCCGCAACGGCAACCGCAAAATGGCCGACAAGTATCCAAAGGTCTACGCCGAGAAGCTGCTGTACATGAAAGAGGGACAATATTCCCCAAATCATTTCCATTGGTACAAGACCGAGGACATCATCAACCGCGGCGGCAATATCCTCATCCGCGTCTACAACAGCCTGCCCGACGAGTCCATTGGCAAAGAATCCGACGTGACTGTCCACTGCGACGGCAGAACCTACACCGTTCCTGCCGGGACGCAGGTAAAGCTCACGCCGGGTGAAAGCATCCATATCCAGCAGTATATGTATCACGATTTCGAGGTCGAACCTGGTACGGGTGCTGTCCTGCTCGGCGAGGGTAGCCAGTGCAACGACGATAATACCGACAACTGCTTCAATCCACCCGTGGGTCGCTTCCCAAAAATCGAGGAGGATGAAGCGCCGTACCGCCTGCTCTGCAACGAGTATCCGGCAGTGAAGGACTAAGCCATGATCGAGCTGCAAAACGAAAATCTGACTCTGTGTGTTGATCCGCTCGGCGCACAGATGATGGAACTGCGCTCCAGACAGGAAACGCAGTTTCTCTGGAACGGAGACGGGAAATACTGGCGCGACCGCGCGCCGTCACCGTGGCCTATCCGCAGATGCCGTATCTTGGAATTTGGCATATGCCGCACACAGATGCGCCGTATGTCTGCATTGAGCCGTGGTCGTCGCTTCCATCGCGGCAGGACGTGGTGGAGGAACTGAGCTGCAAGAGCGATCTGATTCACCTTGCACCGGGGGCGGAGTACGAAAACACATGGAGCATTGCGATCACGGAGGAATGAGTATGTATGATGTTGTTGCACTCGGTGAGCTGCTGATTGATTTTACGACGCAGGCAACCGACCCGGACGGCTAGCGCCTTACTTTAATGCGGCGTAGGCTGAAGATGCAGCAAGCGATTTGCGAAAAAAATATAGGGCAATACCGCACAGAAAGAGCAAAACGAAGCCCAGACAAAGAAAAAAGAGTTTCTGACTCAGCTCGAACGGATCGTCCCGTGGAAGGAATGGCTATGCCTGATCCAGCCGTTCGTTTTCGGATTTCTGCGGCATCGATTCCAGCAATCAGGTTCCGGACGGCGATACCCTTGGCCGTTTTCGCAATCTGCTGATCAAGAACGGATTGCAGGAGCGGCTGTCCGCGTGAAAGTGGAGCACGTATTCGGTGTCGTCAAGAAAAAACAGCTGTGTTTCCGAAAAACACGATACCGAGGGCTCGAAAAGCAGAGAGCCAAATTCAATATCATGTTCTCGTTAGCAAATCTGATTCTGGCTGACAGACCCTGTCTGGCAGCTTGAATCTGTGCGCTCCTGCGAGCAAACGCACGGGACGACCTATTGATTCTTACAAAATGGCTGCCCGGCAATGCGTATTGTAGCATTTGTGCGGTGTTGCCCTAAGATTTCAACGCTTCAACTCACAAAATTTCTCTCTGAATTGCTCTGTGCCGATTCTGCATATCTCGGTTCCCTATCGGCACTGTCCGCAAAGATCGACACTGACGGCAGGCTCGGCATCACGCCGAAGAAGGTCACCTGCCTGGTGCGGGAACGCATTGCGGCTCTAAGGAAAAACGAAATTCTGGCGGATACCTACCGCAGCAACGGCAAACGGTGGATTTCCCTCAAAGGTGCCGATCTTTCACCCGTGAAAAAGACCGTCCCTATCGACCCGGCGGGGATGCTGAGCGCTTGTACCGCGCCGTGAGGCGCGTGTTGCCACTTCGTGTGTCGCTTTCAGCATTTTACACATATAATTGCTGTTTTCAGATAAATCCTAAAAACTTACAAGTTGCCTTCTAAAAAACTACGTTTTACTAACCGATAATTAACTCGCGCCACAGAGAAGATGTCTTGTGCCTTGGTTACGACAATGCTGTAAGCTGGCTGGTGCTCCTGCGCTCTAAGCAGGCGGATTTCGCGGAAGCCATGCAGATTTCGCCGTCGCAGCCTTTCACGACGAAGGCGATTATCCGCATATCCACATGATGCGCTGGTCGGCTGACCTGAAGTATGGCTTTCTGTGCAAAGACAATCTACTGTACTTGCAATCTGCGTTGAGGAATATGATCTGTGCCGATGAGCTGAAGAATATTGTCTATAAAGACTTGACCGAGGCAGCACGGGAGACCATGCGCAAAATTGTTGACCATCTGGAGTCTGTTGAAAATCCACCAGAAACAATTCAGCAAAAGCTGCTGGGCTTGCGCTGGAATTGCGCATGGTCGGCGGCAAATAGCAAGTACGGATATCTCAAAAAGCCGCTCAAGGATATGGTGGATTCCATCGTGGATACGTTCCAAAAGGAGAGCAGCTTCTGTCTTCGTTTCACCAAGACATTCAGGCAGAAGATTGCCGCATTCGGTGAAAACGGAGCTTACCTTTTTCCGGCATATCTCCGCCGGAAAAGACTCGGCGTTTCCTCTGCGTGCTTACGGAAGAAACGCGCAAAGTAGAAGCGGTCACAAAAATGCAGTTGATCTGCAATTTGCCCGATGGACAGATCGCTCGACTGCAACAAGTATTTCGCTTTTTGCATAATCAGCATATCGATGTACTGACTTGTAGAGCAGCCGACTTCAGTATGAAAGCGCTTCGAGAGACTGCTGACAGAAACCATCAGGTGGGACGAGATTTCCTTTACGGTCAGACTGGCAGAAAGATTGGCCTCTATGTATCGGAACGCATCAAGAATCAACTGAGAATATGTTTGATGCAGCCGCTGATAAAGGTCTATGTATTCGGAAAAGCGGGCAAGTGCAGTGTGAATTGCCGCTTGAACACGGAAAATGTCCTTTGTGCGGTATGCCTCTATCAGTTTCTCGGTATAGCCCGGTTCAAGCGGGAGCTCATAGCATTTTGAAAGATTATCGAACAAATCAAAGTTGTTTTGTAGAATAACAGAGATATGGAAAAAAATCTTTTCCATGCTATTTTCACAGCCGTACTCAAATTGCAGACCGGGCGGGATGAGATACATATGACAGGGACGCAGGATAACAGTTTGGCCAGCGTAGGAAATTTCACCTTCACCACTGCAAATGAAATATAGTCTGGAGAAATTTGATGGAAGCTGATCCATAATCCACTCGCAATCTACGATGGCATATCCGGAGTCAGAGATGCGCACAGCCGTTTGATCGAGCAGTTTGATTGTGTCGTTCTTTTCTATATACATAGCAGATCACCTTTCTGATGTCGTTCCGGCAAATATAAGGTACAACATGGATGCGGAATATGTCAAGTTATATCCGGAAAGCGCTTCTGCGAACGCTAAGATGCAATTTATCCATATTTCTTCTTCTACATGGACAAATCATGATTTAAATGTGGTAATTTTTAATATGGAAACAGCATGGTTTAATTTGAAAATGTAAAAAATAGTGTACAATTCGCCGAATGAACGCCGCTGTTTTGACAGAACAACTTGTTATTTTACCGAAATATACATGTTTTTTCCGAATATGCGCATTGATACTTTGCATATAGATGCTAGAATGTACATAGTGAGATTGCAAACCGGATTGCAACAAGTAATAAAAAACAAATCTTAAGGAGGAAAAAATGAAAAAGGTTATTGCGCTGCTTCTTACCCTGATGATGATCCTCTCGCTTGCGGCTTGCGCAGCTGCACCAGCGAAGGAAACCAACAGTGAGACAACTGCTCCCGCAGCACAGGAAAACACAACTGAGACGGATGTTCCCAATGATGTTGCACCCGGTGCAGAGTACGAAGGGAAATCGATCCAGATCATGTTCAACTCTGATGATACATGGAATGATGTCATTGACAACTATGCCAAAGCAGCGATTGCGGAGGCGTTCCCGGGATTGAATGTGGAATTTGTTCCGCTTCAGGACGTTCCGGTCGAAACATTGGCAACGGTCGGTGAACTCCCGGATATCTGGTTTGGTACGGTTTCGACCGCGCAGATTGAAGCCGGTATCTGCTTGGATCTGAAGCCGTATCTTACTGACTGGTTCACAGAGAACTTTAACAATCCGAATTTCTATAATGACAGTAAGGGCAGAGTCTGGGCGGTAGGTTCCGGCACAGATACCTTCTACACCAGTGTCTACTACTATAACAAAGACGTCTTTGCTGCCTGCGGACTGGAGGCACCGAAGAATTTCGATGATCTTCTGAACACCTGCCAGATACTTCTGGATAACGGATACGACATTCCTCTGTCACATTCCGGCTGGACGACCAGCGTGTATTGGCTTGAGCAGGCTATTGTGTGCTACGATCCGGAAGCGTATGCTGATCTGATGGCCAACAAGACGGATTTCAACGATCCCCGTATCCGTGCAGCAATCGCAAACATTCAGCAACTGGTTGATATGGGTGCGCTTGGAATCGGAACAGTTGAGAAGGATGCAACGGCATCTATTTCGGAGTTCGTCGAGGGAAAGGCACCAATCATGTCTACGATGAGCTGGAACTCTGGCGCAATCGCTGGGCAGACAGACTTTGAGGTTGGACAGTTCTTCCTGCCTTCTGCAAATGAAGCGTATCCGTCCGGCGCAGCATACACCTGCTGGGGTTCCTTCCTCAACGGTTGGAGCGTAAGCGCGTCTACGGAAGATCCCGAGTTGACGGTTGCAGTTCTGAAGACACTGATTGATACTAAACTCTAATTAAAACAATTGATTATCCAACTACGCCCTGTAATGCTCTTTATCGTATCAGAGGTCAAGGTGCAAATGGTATCGCAAAGCCGA
>OLSX01000225.1_pt1 | contig 56532 bp, 62 predicted proteins | sample 1673141 | NCBI WGS metagenome assembly OLSX01 (sample SAMEA3136759, study PRJEB25190) | human gut metagenome | biome: human gut; feature: human-associated habitat; material: faeces | place: Austria | collected 2013 | reverse complement strand
TGGTGGACCTCTGTAGAAAACGGCGAACTCATAATAAAGCAGGCAGAAATGTCTGCTTTTTCTGTTGGGCAAATCCGTCAGAAATGCAGTCAAAATCAAAAAAAAAAATAAGAAGAAAGCGAAGCTTTCTTCTCAATGTAATACGTGAGGAGGTGAGAGCATTGAAGGCAGATATGGACAATACAGGAATGTATGTAAGATACATCCCTATTGCAAGGGAAGAGGTCATTGAATTCTGTAAGAATCCCGAAACTCTATCTGGAAGTGAAGGGTTTGCTGAGAAGATTGAGAAGCAGATTGAATACAAGGATCTGATTTCAAGAAAGTACAAGAAAGCAAGGATGACTTCAGATGGGGTAAAAAAGACATATATGAACATATATGCCCATAAGCTTTATATGTTTGTTCCTCAGCCTGGAGAACTGAAAGGTCAGTGCTATAAGACACTGATCAAGAGTTTCATTAAGGACTGGACAGATAGTTATGTAGCAGAACGAATTGTGTACTGCTTTAAAGTGATACATAAGAAGACATATTCGCAGTGTGAACTGATTGTTTTCTCAAGACTTCCTCTAGAAGAGGAGTTAAGAAAGTATCAGACATATCCTAATGACTACTACTGGGACCCAGTGAAGAAGAGAAGAGCATCAAGGAACTGTGAAGGTGCAGTCCTTCTCCATAAAAAAGGAGATTATATCCTTGATAAGGATGGAAACAAGAAGGAAATCATACTCCATGTAGAGGAGCATGATACTGGATTATTCTTCTTCAGAGAGTTTGACTCTTTCATCCAATCGATGAAACAGTCTCTTAGAAGGGCGATTGATCACCTGGGACTGAGCAGACATGTGTCTACAGTATTCCCATACATAACAGCAAAGCAGGGTTTCTCCCCAGCGTCTATTGGAAAGGTGAGAATCAGAAACAAGCTCATCAGAAGAATCAATGAGGAGATGTACCTTTTGAAAGGATGCTATAAGTCATATGCTGATGATTTCCCAGAATTAAAGAGAAAATATCATTCATTCATCCAGTCGATGAATCATCATCTTTATCAGATGACAGGAAGTGTTGAAGGTCTTGCCTACAATCTAACCTATTATCAGAGACAGGAATCCTTCAAGATGCAGATGTCCCTTCTTGAAAGAGGCATCGAGGAACAGCTTGCAAAGCTTCATAACTGGATGATTGATAATCTTACAGATTTTACAATCGAGGAAAAGAAAATCCTTAAAAACAGAACATTTTTATAATCCTGCTGATGGTTGATGCAGGAGCTGAAAAACTGACATAGAAGAATAAATGCTGAATATCACAGCAATCCCATTCTGTTCATTATGTTTTTATATATTTTATTCCCTTCTAAATAAAATCATACTTCAGCTTCTGCACCAGCCATTGGCTGGGAAAGATAGAACATTGACAATCGAATGAAGGCGGTCTACAAAACATCGCCTCTATCTGACACGATCTCGCTAAGAATCTCTTGAATACATAAGGTCCTGAAGAAGGATATCTGATTTGGAATTGAGCATGTAAGAACAAACGTATTCAAACGGATTTGCGATAAAGATGACAGTGGAAGAGCAGACTGATCTACTGCTTAAAGGAAGAGATGATGACAATAACATCAACGTAGGTGAAGGAGGAAGTAGCGACCCTCTGAGACTGCATTTTATATTTATTTTATTCAATCTATGCGATTTAAGCTGTATGAACTGAGTGTTCACTCGAATACACATTCAGTTGATGCAGTTTGAACAATCACTTTTTAGTAAAGGAGAATTAGAATATGAGAATTATAAGCGTATTAAACCAGAAAGGCGGAGTAGGAAAGACAACTACAAGTGTCAACCTTGCTGTCGGATATGCCAATGACGGCTATAAGGTACTGCTGATTGATGCAGACCCTCAGGGGAATGCTTCAAGATGCTTCTTTGATGATTATCATAAGCTTGACTATAACAAGTTTGCTGAATTCAGGGTTGAAGACAGAACAGACCAGTATGAAACAGCCAGTGAGCTTAGAAAGATGCTACTTTCATACACAAATAAGAAGGACATCAATGATCTTCTTCAGGGTACGGCAGATCCTCAGGAATGCATTCATTCTACTAAAGTGGAGAATCTGAACATCATTCCATCATTAGGGGCAAAACTTATCCAGACAGTAACCTATCTACAGAACAAGGGTGCACTTGGTTCTAAAATCTACAATGTGCTCAAGAGAAATCTTAGAAAGCCATTGAAGAACAATAATTACGACATTGTCATTATCGACAATGCACCTACATTTAATCTGGTTACTGTCAATTCTCTGTATGCAAGTGATGAAATCCTTATTCCTCTTAAGGTAGGAATCTATGAGCTTGATGGATTTGTATCTACAGTAAAAGAAATCTATAACTTCAATGAAGAATACGGAAGAAATATTGATTTCAAGATTCTCATCACAATGATGCAGAGAGGTAATAGACCAGATTACAAGAAGTTTGTAGAAGAAATCAGATATCTTTTCCCAGACAGAGTATATCAGGCTACTATCGGATATCAGGATGCCGTAGTTAATCGCACATCAATGAAACAGGAATTCCTTGTGAATCATGACAGCAATGTCGGAGACGACTACAGAGCACTCGTAAAAGAACTAGAGGAGATGCAATAATGACAAATTATGAAATGGCACTAGAACTTTTGAATAGAGGTATGGCTGATAAACACCATACCTTTAATGATACAGGATACCTGATTATTGACCTTGGAGGACCGTACGGGGGATATATCTCACCTAATGATAAGAATGTTGAGATTACAAAATACAATGAACATATTGGTTACGGGGTTATAGACATGGATAAAATGGCTGTTCATGATACTGCCAACAGATTTGAACTTCCAATTGAGAAGTATGTAAACCACTCGGTAAAATGCGTTGATGAACGCCCAGTAATAAAGAATAGAAGAGGTAGATAAAATGCTAACAGAACTAGAAACAGGTTTGTCATTTCTTCCTGATAATGAAAAATTTGACAAGACGCTCATTCTTAAGATTGACATTGATGACATCATTCCTAATGACAAGAATGTTCTGTCAACTGATGATATCGATGAACTTGCAGAGAGCATCCACAAGGATGGTTTATTAAATCCTCTAAAGGTCTATAAGAATGAAGATGGAACATATGAACTTTTCGGAGGACACAGAAGATATCTCGCATTGAAGAAGCTTGTTGATGAGGATGATGATTTTGACCCAGAAGTAAGCTGTATAGTATATAAACGTCCTGTCGATCAGCTGAGAGAAAGACTCCAGATTATTCAGGATAATGCTCAGCGTGCTATGACTCAGGAGGATAGAAAAAAATTATTCGTTGAGCTTAATAATATCTTTGATACTGCGGAAGCAGAAGGTAATTATGCTGTTACTGGTGGTCAATCAAAATCCGACTGGATAGCAGTTAAACTCGGTATCTGTAAGCGTACTGTTTTCAGATGGCTTAAGGATACTCAGGATAAGGAGGAGCCTTCAGAAGAAGAGAAGCCTGATGAAAAGACTGAAGACAAAACTTCAAAACCAGCAACACCAGAAAATCCAGATGCCCCAGATAAGGAAGATATTGCACAGGCAAAAGATATTCTTTCTTCTAAGTTTGCTTCAGTGAATGTGACAAAAGGAAAAATCACATTCAAGTTTGAGACTAAGGATGATTTAGCAGAACTTGTTGAAAGGCTTACAGGAACAGAAATGGTGGTGTAATCTGCAATGGATGACAAAGAAATCAAATTAAAAATGGAAAATGAGGAATGGATGCATCCATGGGATATCCAGTCAATCATAGATATGATTGACACAGTGAGCGTCAATGCCTGGTATGGACGCATTTCAGACTGTTCATTTCGCTGTGGAGACCAGCAGATTGACCTTAATGGACACTGTTATGAGAGTGGGTGGGAAAATTTCACTACTACTACAGAAATAAGAGAAAACGGCAAACTGCTTTTTGATATGGATTCTGACTGTGTAGGAAGTTATCATCTAGAACCATATGTAGAAGGAAAATTCACTGACATAAAAGATGTGAAGAAATATCTAGCTGAGAAATATCAGGACAGGACATTTGAATTCGTCACTGAACGTGTTCCAAAAGTGAAGGAATATTTTGACCATGTCTACCTGTATTATGTTCCACCGAAGAAGAAAAAAGAAACATTCATCAAAGAAGACGGTCCTTACGCAGAGATGAGAGAAGGCAAAATCCTTCTCAACAGATTTCCATACAATGAATGTAAGGATTTTAGAAGACGTTCACAGCACGAGAAGGAAAATCTTTATTTTCTAACGAATGATGATGGCTTCTTCATGAAAACACTTGAAGAAATTAATGGTTACCCAATGATTGATGAATTAGAAATCACAAGATATTATCCAGAGTCAAAAAATAAGGAAGTCAGAAGAATCGTATCTCAAAAGGATTCAAAAGGTTATGAAATGAATCTTGAGTTTGATGAATTATTTGAAAATATCGAGAATGTACCATATATAGAACGTAAGAATCCTGTTGATTATCTTATTGACGAAGACGGTTACGTATGCATTCAGCATGTATCCAGCTCAGGTATTATGGAAGAACTCAAAATAGTCTGTACTGCCAACTACTATCCTGAGGGATATATGGGTGAAGAGGAAGAGTTAACAAGCTATCTACTAAACGAGGCTATCAGGCTTCGTTCTTTACATGACCGAGAGGAAAATGATAAACCAGAAAGATTTCTGGTTGTGATTGCAGATGCTATGGACTGGAACAGTGAAGAGAAAATCCACAAAAATCCAGATGAGAATGAAAGACTTGAAGGCATCTATGATACCTATGATGAGGCATATAAAGTGCTTGAGGAAGCATCAAGAAGCGGTACTCCTAATCTAACAGTCGAAATTAGAAGAGAAATCCGTTCTGACAATGAGGACAAATGGTACGGACTGACGGAACCACCTCTAGATGTCATGACAACAGATATACATGGTAATGTCTCTAATAATGAGACACTTCATTTTCCAGAATGTGAGGAACTTGATGCACTCAGAGACATAAGAGACTTCTGTCCTCCAGAAGAAGAAATTTTAGAAACACAGAAGGAAAAGCCTTTAACAAAACTAATAAGACGAGTAAGGGGACGATGAATCACAGAAGCAGAAATGGAGGTGTAGACGATGAACGATTATAAAGAAATGAGAGAAGGTAAAATCCTTCTCAACAGATTTCCTTACAATGAATGTAAGGATTTCAGAAGACAATCACAGCACGAGAAGGAAAATCTTTACTTCCTGACGGATGATGATGGATTTTTTGTAAAAATGTATGAAGCTGTCGGTAATCCAAAGCTTGATGAAGTGTGGATTGAAAAGTACTATCCAGAATCAAAAGTGACCGCAAGGAAATGCATACCCGCAAAAAAGCAATATGAAGATTGTGAAGTGCTCGAATTTGATACATTATTTGAAAATATCGAGAATGTACCATATCTGAATCTTAAGAATCCTGTAGATTTTCTTGTCAACAGAAACGGATGCCTATGTATTCAGCATGTATCCAACTCAGGCGTCATGGAAGAACTCAGGTTAAACTGTTATTCTGAAAAAGTAACAAACTATCTTCTTAAGGAAGCCAAGTTACTTCGTTCTTCACTTGATCAGGAGGTGAATAATATTCCAGAAAGATTTCTAGTCGTGTTTGCTGATGCTATGGACTGGAACAATAAAGAGAAGCTACACAAATATCCTAATGAGAATGAAAGACTTGAAGGCATCTACGATACCTATGATGATGCGTATAAGGTTCTTGAAAAAGCCTCAAGAAGCGGTATTCATAATCTGACAGTCGAGATTCGAAGAGAAGTCCAGTTTGAAGGCGAAGACAAGTGGTATGGACTGATGGAACCGCCACTAGATGTCATGACAACAGATATTCATGGAAATATCTCTGAAATAGAGACACTTCATTTTCCAGAACAGAAAGAAATAGAAGCAGTTAAAGAAAAAAGATGGAGATTTAATGAATCTTTTCCTCCAAGAAGAAGGAGAGGGCGATAAGTGATATGGAAAAGACAGAAAAGCAATGGAAGAAGCTTGGATTCGTTCTTAAGGATGGAGTAACTGGAGTCGAGCGAACCCAGCAGTACGGTAGCAGATATACCTATTATACAGAGAATGAGGTTCGTCCATTGACTGAAGAAGAGAAGCTTCAGATAAAAGAGAAAGCAAGAGAGGAGAGAAGACTTCAAAGAATCCTACTGAAAGCCTACAAGGATTATGAAAGATATCCTGAAGATTCGAAAATCAAACTTCCTCTCTATTTTGATGAGCGATTCTATAAGAACCGCTATCTGCCATTCAAGGAAAAGCAGAAAGAAATCAAGGACCTTATTGAAAAGGCATTGCAGAAGGAAGCTGTTCCTTGCAGTAATCCAAGTCGCATAATTGTCATTGATATTGAAACAACAGGATTTAATGAATATCACGAGGACGTATTGCAGATTTCCATTATTGATGGTGATGGCAATATAATGCTTAATTCATATGTCAAGCCTTATTACAATTCCCGCTGGTTTCTTGGTGCGGGACTCCACTATATTGCTCCAGAAATGGTGGCAGGTGCCCCTGAACTCCATGAACTGATTCCTCAGCTGAAGGGAATACTAGATAGCTGTGACACCGTGATTGGATATAATACAGGATTTGTGATATCGTTTCTGAATTTTCTGGATTATTCAGGAAAAAAAGAGGAAGACGTTATGGAAGACTTTGCTCCAATCTATGGGGAGTGGTTGCCTTCATTAGAATCACACAAGTGGCAGACTCTTGGAACATGTGCTGATTATTACGGATATGACTGGAATTCAACGGAAGACAGTGTTTCTGGTGCATTAAGAGATTGCTATGCAATCCTTCACTGCTACAGATGCTTGAAGGAACAGATGAAAACAATTATGAATCAATGTAGAAAGAAGGAATAGCATGGATAGATTAACGGATGAAGAACTAAAAAAAGTTAGGATATATCCTGTAAGGGAAAAGGTGGATATCATAACAATGCCTCAGAAGAGAGAGCTTGAAGAGATCAGACGTCACCTGAAGGATGTTCTTGATTCCGATGTGGATGAAAAAGTGCATAATATCCTGTCGGTTATGGACTACCAGAAAAGAACCACCAATTTTTCCTCAGCTAAGCAGGGCGAACACTGTATCAGAAACATCCTTATGAACTGGCAGTATGATACTATCGTATCTGTCAGAAAGAACCTCGAATCAAAAGGATATGACTATGACAGATTATATTCTGTTGTTGAAAAAAGACTTCCAACTGATGAAAAATATTTGTCAGATGAACTACTATTCATAAGAAAGCATCTGAAGGATTATCTGGATTCAGATGTTTATGAACGAGCGGAAGAAGTATCTCTATATCCAGAAGATTCTGTTGAAAAATTGAAGGATAATCCTGAAAGACTTAAAGCAGAATTCAATGATATCTGTTTTGAATGGGAATACGATACAATCGAATCAGTCAGAAAGGATCTCAAGTCAAAGGGGTATGACCTTGATGGTCTTCTATCCCTGGAAATCGTAAAGGAGAAGGAAAGAATGGCAGAGAACAGAAAAACAGAGAATGAGATATACAGAGCAGTACCGAAGGATAAGATTCTATGTTTCGACGTAGAGACAACTGGCTTATCTCGTGAAGAAGATGAAATCGTTCAGCTGTCAATTGTCGATGGCACAGGAAAGACAGTATTCAATAAATACATCAAGCCAACTCGTCATGAATCATGGGATGGAGCAGAAGCAATCCACGGCATTTCTCCAAGTGATGTTGCTGATGAGCTGACAATCGAGGAATACAGGGCTGATCTCAACGCTATCTTCAAGAATGCAGAGCTTCTTGTTGGATACAACCACAAATACTTTGATAATGCATTCCTCAAGAAGGCAGGTATCCAGTTCCCAGAAGATATCAAAATGTATGACGTGATGCTAAAATTTGCACCAATCTATGGCGAGTGGAACGAAATGAGACAGGACTACAAGTGGCAGAAGCTTGCTAAATGTGCTGAATATTACGGCTTCCATGGAGATGGTCAATTCCACGACAGTCTGGAAGATGTAAGAGCAACACTATACTGCTTCAACAGCATGATCAGTGAGGGTCAGGTGAAAGAAAAAGAAGCTACTGCTGAAAAGGATGTTTCGCTCCCACCCAGAAGAAGAGGCATGAGTCGATGAGGTACATGAGTTATGCATCAGGACAGTATGTGATGTCCATTGATGAAGCAGAGGATATATCTGAAATCAGAGAAAGTGGTGTGTATGCACTTGAAGGTTATAACCATCCTGTTGCAGTATATATCATGAAGGATGATGATACGGAAGAGACTGATGATGGTTCACAGATTTTCTACTCAGACAAGGGCATCCGATATCTTGTAAGAGAGCTGAAGAATGAATTCTGTGACAGAAACTATCATCTGGAGGGAGGCTCATGATCATTATTGATGGAAACAGATTCGTCACAACAGAAGGAGCACAGTCCTTCTATCTGGAAAGAAGAACGACTCATACAGCTGACTGGGATATATGGCTTATCAAGCAGGATGAATATTCTATTCATCTTGCTGTTCCTCCAGATGAGATGGAAAAGAATCTCTACAGACTCATCAAGAATTCAGAGACATTTCCAAAAGAAGAGGAAGAAGCTTATGAAGACATTCTTCATCAAAGCAACTATATCAGCCAGAGAATGCATGAAATAGACGAAGAAGAAAGAATCGATGCCATAGAGGACAGAGAAGAAGCTGAGATGGTAGCTTATTACTGTGCCTTATATGATATGGAGAACGGCATGTCTGAAGGAAAATCACTAGACAGACTTCAGGATGAATATATGAGCATGCCTGAAGAGGAACTCCTATTCCAGTATCAGACAAAATATGAAGAGAAGCCTCTTCTCCATGAAACACAGGAAAGACTCAGAACTCGAACACATGGCGGACGAGTAAGAACTAAAGAAGAATAAATCAAGGAGGTGATTTTATGAATGATGTCAATATCATCGGTTATATCAATTCCAAGCCTAACATGAAGCAGAAGGATGGACAAACAACTGTTAATTTCCTAATCTCTCCAAGACATAAAAAGGATACTCCAGTTGAATTCATCCCATGTATCGTTTTTGGAAAGTATGCTGAAAGCGTATTTCAATATATCCACAAGGGAGACATGGTGGCAGTCGGTGGAAGACTGAGTGGAAGATATGTCAGCGAAGACAACAGTCTTATAAGAGTATCAGTCATTGCAGATAATATTGAATTCCTGAAAGAAGGGAAGCATTCTCCTGATGCACCAGCACCAGAAGAAACAGAAGAAGAGAGATTCACTGCAAACATTGATGAAAGAGTGATGTACGGTGCTCTCAATCGAGGAGGTGATTAATATGGATGCAACAGCATCTACACTAAGAATTCTGAATATACCTGAAGAGACAGTCAGGATTCTAAAAAAGGATGGAATACTATCAGTCAACCAGCTTGAGTCACTTTCGTATGATCAGCTGAGAGGTCTTGACGGCATGTCTGAGAAGAGATGCCGTACCGTCATCATCAGAATGGCTGAGAATGATGCATACCTTAGAGAATGCGATAAGAACAGGGATACAAAGAACTATATTGTATCGCTTTTGAAGGATTATTACGAAGGAAGACTCAGAGGTATTGCATTAAGGTTCCAGTAAGATTATCATAAAATATGAAAGAAGATGCATAAACTGTATTAGAACAGGTATATGCATCGTTCAGGGAAGGAGAAATAAGATATGAAAAAGAAAATCAGTAAGAAGAATGCTGTTATCATTGCAGGAGCCGTTGTTGCGGTGACTGCTGTAGGTGGTACAGCATATGCGATGAGCGGTCCAAAGCTTGCCTTGAACAAGGAAAAAGTGACTGTAGAATACGGTACACAGTACAAACCTGAATTAAAGGATATCGTGAAGGACTATAAGGATTTCGATAAGAAGAGTCTCAAGCTCATCAACAAGATTCCAAACGAAAAAGACAAGACATATCCAGCTGTAGGTAAGTATACTATCACAGTCAAGTATAAGAAGAAGTCTTTAAAACAGAGTGTCATTGTGAAGGATACGAAAGCACCTGAAGTGGCTGTGCCAGCGGATATCGAAGTATTACAGGGAACAGATCTAGCGACTTTCGACTTCAAGTCTCTCATGAGTGTCAGTGATGCATCAGAAACAACTATTGATGTGGATACCAGCAAGGTGGATGTCAATACGCCTGCTCAGTATGATATCAACGTGACTGTCACTGACAAGCATGGCAACAAGACTGTGAAGGCTGGCAAGGTGACTGTCACTGCAAAACCAGAAATCAGTGATGATGAACAGGTGGTGCAGGAAACAGTCAAGAATTCAGACGGCACAACATCCGTAAGAAACAGCGTACAGAAGAGATCACAGTCTTCTGGCAAGAAAGTCGTATCAAACAGTTCGAACGTGACTAGAAAGTCATCAACTTCATCACAGTCTGCCTCAGGCAACAGAACATCTGGAGATATCATAAAACAGATGATGGTTGGTCAATGGGTGGAGATATGAATGGCTCTGACTTTGACAAAATTACAGGCGGTGACTGGAAGGACTTCAACTAAAAAAACAGAATACATCTTTCCCCTGGGAGGCTCGCTATAGAGACCTCCCTTTTTTGTGCGAAAACTAACAGCAGGCGTCACGTCTGACTGGTCTATATATAACCTCGCATGGCATAGATATATGCCTCTCTAATTCGGAAAGGGAGAAGAAAAATGAACCGAAATATATTAAAAAAGCTCGGTGCTGTTGCTTTATCTGCCCTCATGACACTTGGCATAGCCTCACAGGGTATCAGTACTGTAGAAGCGTTCTCTGCTCATGTAGATTACGATGGCAAGAGCAAAGCGTATGGAAGCACATGCGGAAAGTTCAGAATCAATGGCAGACAAGCCTGGTGTCTTGAACATGCCAAGAAGACACCAGGTAGTCAAAACATGAATGCTGAAATATATACAAGCACTGAAGCGAGATACGCAAACATCAGAAAAATCATGTACTACGGCTGGTTCGGCTATGAAGAATGGAGCGGACTGCATGGAAAATCAGATAACGAGAAGAATGTCATCATGTCAAAGGCACTCTCTCATGCCTATTCAGGCTCATCCATCAGCAAGGGTATCATGACAGACTTCTACAACTATGCTACATCAAAGCCTGATCCATTGCATCAAAACAATCTAGTATTCAGCCGACATGTCGTGAATACATGGTATGACCAGAATGCGAAGATCCAGAAGTCTGAGTCTTCCAGACTTAATGGTCCTAATGGATATCACATCACAATCAACACCCAGACAAACAGAGTGAAGGTCGTGAACGAGACAAAAGGATGGGCAGGACAGGTCGTTGATGTATATGGCGGTGACACAGTCCACTATGAAGCCGATGCAGGATACACTGGACATGCATACTCAGGATATCTTCAAGGCGGGTTCACATTTGCACCGCTCATCGCCTGGAACGGTGACAGCAGAAAACAGCATGTTGGAACATGGCTTACTGTTAACCCTGGAGTGAATACATTCCTTAATGCAGATTTCAGAGCTCAGCTAGGAAGTCTCAAACTCAGAAAGACAGATAAAGGTGGAAAGCTTCTTGATGGAGCAGTATTCCATGTTTCTGGAAACGGCTATGACAGGGATGTCACAGTCACAAATGGTGAAATCACTGTGAATGAACTTCCAATCGGTGACTACACAGTCACTGAAAAGACAGCCCCTAACGGCTATCTTGTAAATGTTGCACCATTCAAAACTACAGTCTCTGCTAATCACACAGCTGAGACTACCATCACTGATGAAGCTCCAACAGGCAAGATCTCTATCAAGAAATCAGACTCAAAGGGCAATGTTCAAGGTGAAGCCTCACTCGAAGGTGCCGAATACACAGTCTACGGTGCTGATGGTCAGGAAGTAGGTAAAATCACAACTGATAAGGACGGCAATGGAAGCCTAGAAAATCTAGTACTTGGTACTTATACTGTCAAGGAGACTAAGGCTCCAGAAGCATATGACTTAGACTGGAATACCTACACAGTAGAACTTACCTACAAGGACCAGAATACAGCAATCATTCTTGGCAACGTTGACTCAAAGGAAAACGTAAAAACAGGAAAGATTGAAATTAAGAAGACAGATACTGAAGGCAATCCTCTAAAGAGCGGTGAATTTGGTATCTATGCAAATGCTGATATGTATATCGGCGATACGCTTTATAAGAAAGGTCAGCTTGTTGTATCAATCAAGACTGACGACAGCGGTGTGGCAAGATCTGGTGATTTACCATACGGCTCTTATTATGTAAAGGAAATCAGTGCTCCAACTCAGGAGGCTGGAAACAGCCATAACTTCGTATTATCTGATGATACTCAGTATGTAAAGATCAATGGCAAGAATAAGACTGATACAGTCACATTTGTTGATAAGAAAGTGACTGCAAGCAAGACTACAATCACTGGTACAGACGAAATCAAGGGTGCAGTCATGACTGTAACTGATAACGATGGCAAGGTAATTGACACATGGACTTCTGATGGAAATCCTCATTCTATCAAGGGATTACACGAAGGATGGGAATACACTCTAACAGAAACAACTGCTCCAAAGGGATACGTAAAGGCTGAATCTATCAAATTCACAGTATCTACAGATAAGAAAGACCAGACTATTGTAATGAAAGATAAACAGTTTACAGCATCTAAGAAGGATGTTTCTGGTAAAAATTATGTAGAAGGTGCAAAACTTGAAGTCAGAGATGACCAGAACAGAGTCGTTGACTCATGGACATCTACTAAGGAAGACCACTACGTAAGTGGTCTTGAAGAAGGCAAGACTTACAGACTTGTTGAAGCAGAAGCACCAAAAGGATATGTAAAAGCTAAAGATGTCTTCTTTACAGTTTCAAACGAAAAGAAGAATGAATCAGTAGTAATGAAGGATGCAAAAATCACTGCATCAAAGACAGAAGTCACTGGTACTAAGGAAGTTGAAGGTGCCAAGATGACTGTCACAGATGAAAAAGGCAAGACTGTTGATGAATGGACTTCTGGAAAAGAAGAACACAGTATCAGCGGTCTTGAAGAAGGTAAGAAATATACTCTTACAGAAACTACTGCCCCTAAGGGTTATGTAAAAGCTGCATCTATCGAATTCACAGCTGGTGATAAGGACCAGAAGCTTGTGATGAAAGACAAGCAGGTAACTGTAACTAAGACAGAAGTCAGCGGTACTGATGAAGTTGAAGGTGCCAAGATGACTGTCACAGATGAAAAAGGTAAGACTGTTGATGAATGGACTTCTGGAAAAGAAGAACATTATGTAAGTGGTCTTGAAGAAGGCAAGACTTACACATTAACAGAAACAACTGCCCCAAATGGCTATGTAAAAGCTGAATCTATCGAATTCACTGTATCTAAGGATAAGGTGAACCAGAAAGTAAACATGCTTGATAAGCAGATTTCTGTCACTAAGACAGATATCACAGGCACTCAGGAAGTTCCTGGTGCTACTCTTACTGTCAAGGATGCAGATGGAAATACTGTTGATACGTGGGTATCTGGTGAAAAGGAACATTATGTAAGCGGACTTGAAGAAGGCAAGACTTACACTCTTATCGAAGAGACTGCTCCTGAAGGATATGTAAGAGCTGACGAAATCACATTCACTGTCACAAAAGAAAAGGTTGACCAGGAAGTCAACATGTTTGATGCACAAGTGAAGGTGACTAAGACTGATGCATTGACTGGCGATTCAGTTAAAGGTGCTGAATTCACAGTATTCGACAAGGATGGAAATATCGTTGACAAGTGGACTACAGACGGCACTGCTCATGCAGTAAGTGGATTGGATGCAGGATGCGAATATATCTTAAAGGAAACTAAGACTCCTGAAGGATATATGACTGCTCCTGATAGAACTCTTGTTGTATCTGGTGAACAGAACATGGATGTAGAAATCAAGGAACATCCTGTTCTAACAGATATCGAAGTCCAGAAAGTTGATGCTCAGACTAAGAAAGTCATCAGATCAAAGGATTTTGAATTCACTATGTATTCAGATGCAGAATGCAAGAATGCTATTACAACTGTCTCAGCTGACAAGAATGCTGGTACAGCCACATTCAAGGATTTAAGATATGGTACTTACTATATCAAGGAGACTAAGGCTCCAACAGGATACTTATTATCTAAGGAAGTCAAGAAGGTAGTTATTGATGACAATCTAGAAAATGTCGGCAAGACATATTCATTTGTTTATCAGGATACACCTATGCCAACAACAGGCGTTAAGACTGGTGATGGTACAGATATCAAGAAATTCACTGCTTTAACAGGCATTTCTGGTATCGTTCTTCTTATCTGCGTGATTCTTATCCTCAGAAAGAAGAAAAACGCTCAGTAGAGCATAATCAATGATTAAGGCTGGAGGTAATCTTCAGCCTTTTCATTATTTAATTACTAACAAATATTGATATAAGCATATGAATGAGAATTCATATGCTTATATTTCTACTTGTTGGATGAAGTAGAAAAGTAGATTGAATAGAAGGAGGAAGAAAGAAAAATGATTTTATCTACAGCTTTGACAAATCTCAAGACAGCAGTCATCATGACACCTTATGTGCTTGACGGCTTCAACAGCGGACTGGCACAGTCTACCGCTAAGAAGTATATTGACCCGATCACTACATTCTTGATGTGGGTAGTACCGCTTGTTGCAGTGATTGTATGTCTTATCTCATTCGTTAAATGGTTTGTTATGGATGAAGATGAGAAGGAAAGACACAAGCCTTTCAGAATGATTAAGAAAATCATCATCGTGACAATCATTGCGGAACTGATCACTACATTATTCAAAATCTTTGGATTACAGTAACAGAACATGAAGAATAAAGGAGTGATCATATGGACGTAGTTGGTTCAATCACAGGATTTTTCAGAAGCATTCTCTGGGCAATCATCTATCTGCTCCTATGGGTAACGGATACGATATGGCAGGTGGTCATGAAGATTGCTACACTAGATATCTTTGAGAAGGGCAATGTGGCAGAATGGTTTACAGCTATATCGGGCATTATCATCATGTTCGTGGTATTCAGGGTTGTAAAAATCATGGTTAAGTTCATGACTTCCGAAGAATACAGAACAAGACTGGACCCGATTCATCTTATCTTCATGATTGGCGTTGCTTCATTCAGCATTGCATTTGCTCCAATCGGATATCAGTATCTGAATAATGTGGCAATCACATCGGTGAAGCAAATGAGTAATTTTGCTCCATCAGATTCAGGTATCAATAACAGCAGAAATGCAAAGATATCAGACATACTTGTTGAAGCAAGTTCTATCAACTTGACAGGAGATTCTGAAACAGGTTCGCTTGACCAGCAGATAAAGCAACTTGATAAGGATATTGCAAGATATGAAAAAGAAATTGCACAGGCTGAAGCGGATAAGAAGAACTCTCAACCTAATTCAGCTGTCTGGAATGGAGCAAATCAGACTATCACAAAGAATAGGGAACTCATTAAGGAAGCGAAAGCTACTCGAAAGGAACTTAAGAAGAAATCTGGTCTTGACATCTATAACAGCAATGGATTCGATATCAATGCGGAGGATTCAGATGGGAACTATATGTACTTTCCTTCATGGACAAGTCTTTTCTTCATGATGGGGATTGCATTCCTAGGATTCAGGACATTCTTAGGAGTGGCACTCAGCATTGGCAAGAGAAGCATTCTCATATGCATCCAGTATCTGCTTGCTCCATACGCAATTGCTTCTCTAATAGATTCAGAATCAAAGGATTTTGAGACATGGGTACGAATGATTGCAGGTAACTTCATGATCAATTTTGTACAGATATATGGATGTTATTTTGTACTGTACATGATAAACAGCAATATCATACATAGTGCACTTGGCGGTGATATGGTTGGTATCCTAGCAAAGATAATTCTTCTGATTGCAGGATTCATGGCAATCGAGAATATCCCATCATATGTCGGCAGAATTTTTGGTGGCTCATCCGCAACAGTCGGTCAGGCTTGGAACGAAGCACAAGGTGTCGGAAGAATGGGAATTGGTGCAGGTTCATTTGCGACAGGTGCAATGCTTGGCTCAGTCGGAACAGTCGCATCCATGGTTGGTGGAGGAATTGAAGGATTCAGATCAACTCAGGGTGCAGGTGCAAGAACTCTTGCCACAGCTAAGGGGTTAGCTTCTGGTGTTGCTAGAAGTGCATCAGATATTTCAGCAGGAATGAAAGGAAGAAAAAGTTCTGCTTCAATTGGAGCAGGAATACTGTCTTCTGGTGTAGGAGGCATAACTCAGGCAGTTAGAGGTACTGGCGGTCAGCAATTTTCTCAAGTATCCAGTACAGGAGAAACAGGTACTCCTCCAAGAGGCGGAGGTCATTCTACTAGTTATTCGGGAGATGGCGAATTATCGGATACACAGATAGCGGAAGCTGAGAGTGCTGGAATGGATGTTACTGGTGTAAGTCCTGAGGAGTATTATGCAGAGTCTCAATCACACGGTATCGAACAGCTAACTCCTACCGCAGAAGAAAAAGTCAAAAATGAAGACAGCAATCCAGCAAGGTCCGCAGGACAGCAGGCATATAACGCTCAGGCACAGCAGAGACTTGGAAGTAAAAAAAGTCAGCATACAGCTGGCAATGTGAACACTCAGATTAGAAATCAGAGAATAGTTGATGATACAAACTATGGAAAGGAGAGATAGTGTATGGAAAAGAAAGAAGAAAGAAGATTCACTGAGGAGGAATTAGAACAGTGTCGAAAGGTTCTTGAAGATAGAGGCTATATAGCTTCTCTTGACCTTGATGATTCTGATTATGGTGAACCAGACAGTATTGTAATTGTTACAGAAGAAAATATTCTGAAAGGAGAGATCTGATATGGCAGTTGAAAGCAAGACTCGTGAACTGCTGGCAGATATCTTCATCAAGGCGCTTGATGAAGAGAAACTGCCCTGGAGCAAGGGATGGGATACAGACCATGTTCCATTTAGAGATAAGAATTATTCGACAGGATACGAATATAACGGCATCAACAAAGTAATGCTTGAAGTATGGGCAAACGAGCGTGGATATGCATCCAACGAATGGATGACACTGCCACAGGCAAACAAGCTTGGATTCTTTGTGCAGAAGGGTGAGCATGGAGTCCCTATCGAAAAGTTTGAATACTATGACCGCACAAAAGGCAAAGCGATGTCTATGAAGGAATATTACGAACGCAAGATGTCAGAAGATCCTGAGGTCAGAGATTCCTGCTATATGTTTATCAAAAACTATACTGTATTCAACGCACTACAGTTTCCAAAGCTGAAGGAGCAGATTGAAAAGGACCTTGCTGAGAAATACAAATCAGAAGAAGAAAAGAACATAGCATATGGAAGAATATCACATCAGAAATATGCGGAATCAATCCTTCTGGAATTCTGCAAGAATGAAGGAATTGAGATTGATGTAAGCTACACAAATGATGCATCATTTTACGAACCGAAGAATGACAAGATTGTGTTACCTGAGAGATTCAAATTCCATTCAGATGTGGAGTATGTACATACTTTGTGCCATGAAATAGCACATTCCACTTTGAAGGATACACGACTCAACAGACCTTCATCTGCAAAATTCGGTTCACGTGACTATGCGATAGAGGAACTACGTGCAGAGATTGCCTCATCCTTCTATCTGGCTGAATTTGGACTGGTTGATGACATCCTGGATGACAGAAAAGCCTATATCCAGGGCTGGAGCGAAAAAATCAAGAAAGACCACAAGGTGCTCTTTGAAGCAATCAAGGATGCCGAAAAGATTGTAGACTATATCAAGGAGAAGGGAGGATATGACCGTGCTCTAGAGGCAGAGAAGCGACTACAGGAGACTCGAACAGGACCTATGCCTGTTCCGCAAAGAAGAGGCAGAGGAAGATAGTCTTATTCTTCTGAGCATGGCTCATCTGGAAATTGAATGAAGAATGATAAGGAAGAATATAGAACCATATATATAGGAGGAAGCAGAAACTTCCTCCTTATTAAGTATGCTGATTCAAAAAAAGAATATCAATACATGGTTTATATCGATTACGAGAAGGCTGAAAGATGGAAATGGTCGGTGAAATGTAGAAATATCAATCAGGTACGACATGTCCTCTATGACATGTATGGCAATTCAGTCGAAAGATGTATGAAACTTTCAGAGCTCATCAACAGTAAAGAGGGAACTTCAGAAGGATTCCTCGAAACGATGCAGAAAAGAGAAATCATCAGTGATGATATGGTATCGCCATATGCATATGGACTAGGTGTCAGAACCAAGGAGAGACTTGAACCGCCTCTAGAAATCGTCAATCTAGAACAGACGGCAGATGAAAGCAGGCATCTTGATGGAAGCAGTTATATGAGAATTCTCCTTGACTGGAGAACAGGAGAACTAAGAACTACTCGTGCACAGAAAGATCCAATGCTTCTATTTCGTGAAGATTCCATCTACTGCGGTGATATAAACGAATCTATCACGGTTGACGAACTCAAGGCAATTGTTTCAATGGGTATCAGGACATTCTCAGCAGGACGAATCAATAAGATGAACTATGTATTCAAGAACTAAATAAAAAGGAGGTTCATCCTCCTAATTGATACCGCAAGACGACTTGCAGTATGAACTAAGTGGATGAATGAAAGGAGATAGAAATGAAGAAGGAATATAGGAAACCAGCCTATTCAATCAGAATCCTTGAGAAGATGACTCAGGAGGAACGAGAAGAATATGAGGAAGTCAAAAGAAAGATAAAGGAGGAAAAGAAAGATGGTATTTCAGTGTCCAAAGAACTTTAAACGAGGAAAATACCTATTTGGAAAGTACAGATGGATTGATCTCATCATCCTGTTTGGATGCGGTTGTGTAGGACTCTTCACGGCACTCGCTATGGTCAGTCTGGCATCAGCATTAAAAAGCTTTGTTTTAGGAGTGGTTGGACTCTGTGCAGGCATCCTCATCATGCTTGTGGGAGGACTGCTTACACTGCCAGTCAATCATTATCACAACATGCTGGAATGGCTCAATACAATCATTGATTATTATGCAAGAACCAGAAGATTCGTCTGGCTTGGATTCAACTGGTCAGATGATGATGAAGAAGATACACATATGATTGAAGGAGATGACGAATTTGAAGAAGAGAAATAAGAAGGAAGTGGCAGAAATAAAAACTATACTTTCGGAAAGGAAATGGTAAAAACTATGAATGATAAACAAATAAGAATCGGATATAAAATCGGTGGTTCTTTTGAAGATTATAGCGATAATGGAAGCGTTGGTTTTGAAATTTTATTTCCTCATATATATTCTTCTTATGAAGAGGCTCAAAAGAATAATTATCGTCTATCAGCTCAAATGGAAAAGCAAAATAATGGAGAAGTTGCAATTGTTCTTTGTGAAGATAAATCCCCAGTTGACACAATCCATTGGGACGAATGGTGGAAATATAAATGCAATCGCATTAAAGAAGAACGAAAAAATTTAAGTTTTGTTGACGGAAATACTGATTATGAGCCATGCTCTACAAAATTTGAGGAAATATTTCGTGATTATTGCGGAAACAAGGAACGTAAAGTGTGGGATATGGAATATCTGGCTTATTGGATAGAACCTGTAATTATAATGGGATTCAACTGGTCAGATGATGATGAAAAAGATACACATATGATTGAAGGAGATGACGAATTTGAAGAAGAGAAATAAGAAGGAAGGGTTTAAAAGACTCTCACCTAAGCAGATTCAGAAGCAGAAGGAGAAGGAAGCAAAGGAACTCAAGTCCACTCTTGACTGGATGGACATTGAAAGCATCTCAGCTGATGGAATAGTCCTTGCAAGAGGAAAAAAGAAACGCTATGTGAAGGGATTCCTTATCAAGCCGACAAACATACACCTTCTCCCTGAAGCAGAGACGAAGCATGCAGTGCTCATGTGTGCAAATGCACTTGATCATATGAAATATCCAGTATACTGGAAATTCATTAAGACACGTCCAGATGTCGGTGTTCAGCAACAGCGATATGCTGACATGATGAAGCATGTCGATAAGCCAGCAATTAGAAACCTCATGCAGAGCGAGATAGACAAGCTTGAATGGTTTGAGGAGACACATCGAGAGATCACATTTGTGGCACTCATTCAGGCGGATGAGATAAATTTCGAGAAGACATGGCATTCTCTTGCAGAGGAATTATATAGAGCTTTTGGAAGAAAACCTGTGCCAATGAGACTCATGGATTATGAGAATCTTGTATCTCAGGAATTCGAAAATGATAATGTCAACAGATACATGACGACACAGCTTGTACTGCCTGATGTGGCAGAGTCAGAGGAAGGAGTGGAAATCTAATGAGATTACTTAATAGACGTTCTACAATCGCACCAACAGCATTTGCAGAGCATGAAGATTACATGATAAAGGGTGATAAATTTGAGAAGGTGCTGACATTTTGGGAGTATCCAACAGAATTCATCGAGGGCTATCTTGCTCCATTCCTTCTCAATTCGAACTATACAATGGATATGAGAACTGAGCAGATTGATTTGGATTATGCATCCCTCCTCAAGGGAGAAAGAAATGATCTTCAGGAGAAGCTGAACCGTTCAACAGATCCTTCAGAACAGACAAAGCTTTCTGAAAGAATCAGAGCACTAGATACTCATATCCGAGAATCCATCAGAACATCGTCCAGAACAATGAATGTAATCATAAATCTATACGTTCGTGGTGATACCTTGGAAGAATGCAGTGAACGAGCCAGAGATATCAAGGCGTGTTATGGCGGTCAGGAGTATCAGGTGAAGCTGAGAGGAATCAAGTTCCTACAGCAGGGACTCTATAAGCTTAATTCACCATTATTCATTGATGATGGACTGAGAAAAGAACCGAAATATCTGCAAGGTCAGCCGATGACAACGGCATCGGTCGCAGGCTTGTGGCCATGGATTTTTGATACACTTGAGGACCCCGAAGGAACGCTCATCGGACGTGAACTCACATCAGGCGGAAAAATCATATTTGACCAGTTCTACTATATGCATGATGTCCTTCAGGCACCGCTTGATGGAAGAGTGAATGGCAACATGATCATTGTTGGTACGACTGGTTCAGGAAAATCTACTTTGATGGGACTCATAATCAAAAATCACATCATGAATGGTCGCAAGATTGTGTGGATTGACCCAGAAAATAGAAATGAACGTCTTACAAGACGTGTCGGAGGGGATTTCATCTCACTAGGACGAAATGGGCACCTTATCAACATCTTCGACCTCAAGCCATGCAGTAGTGATGGTGACTCTTGGACAAAGAGAGAGATGTATGATACAAGACAGGCAGTAGCGAATGTCGTCGAAGAGATAAAGATAACATTCAAGATGCTTTTTGCGGATATCACACAGAATGAATTAGCAATGCTTCCATCACTTGTATCAAAGACGTATGAATATGTCGGTATCGACCCGACAGACGGCACATTTGAGAAGCTTACAGTCAATGCATTTCCGACATTCCAGACTTTTGCGACAGTCGTGAAACAGGAAATCAAGAAGTACACAAAAGAGGACAGTATTGCGAATGCTTTAGAAATATCTGCATTAAGAGCACTCAATATGAAGATGCGACACCTTACATGCTATGATGGTGTGGATGGAGAATATGCTAAATATTTCAACGGCACAACAACAATCTCTTCTGCACTCATGAAAGACAGCACTGTACTGTCATTTGGGACAAAGGACCTATTCCAGGTAGATGATTCATTGAAGAATGCACTCCTTAGAATGATTTTCCAGTATGCATGGTCATTATGTCTGGGAAATGAGGACCAGGAATGTGTATTTGCAGTGGATGAGGAACATATGTTCATCCAGGAACCTAAATTAGCTGAAATCTTAGCCGTATTCCAGAGACGAAGCCGTAAGTATCATACAGTAACATTATCAAGTACTCAGGAGGTCGTAGAATATACTAACCCTGCCATCCTGACTCATGGCAAAGCGATATTCAACAACTCAGCATATCAGGTGTATATGACTCTTAAGAAGAATTCAGTGTCTGAACTATCGAAGCTAACAAGCCTCTATGACTACGAGATGATGCAGATTGAAAGACAGCCAGCACATCAGGCAATCATGGTAGTCGGAAACAGACATATCCCGATTGAAGTGCTTGCAACAAGACGTGACCTACAGCTACTTGAGTAAGGAGGAAAATGAATATGAGACTCATAATTGCAGAAAAGCCAGAGCTTGGAAGAGCCATCGCTGATGCACTCTTCACGCATCCAGAAACTCATGATTCCGTGATAACTGAGGGAGATACCTCAGTTATCTGGTGTTTCGGGCATATGCTGTCACTAAAGGACCCGAAAGATATAGAAGAAGACAGAAACAGAACACTTGAACAGTTACCCATCTATCACAGGGACTGGGAAAAGGTGATCTCCTCAGGCAAGGAGAAAAGGACAAGACAGATAGGAAGCCTTATGAAGAAGGCGGATGAAATCATCAATGCTGGTGACCCTGATGATGAAGGACAGCTACTCATTGATGAACTCATTAAATATTTCAACTACCGAGGACCTGTTAAAAGAGTCCTTATCAATGACAACCTTCCAGATAAGATAAGACAGGCATTTGCAGGTTTAAGAGACAACAGAGATTTTGAATCACTAGGCAGTTCAGCCAATGCGAGAGCGATGGCTGATCTGTGTTTTGGGGTGAACCATTCTAGAATCCTCAGTGCTACAATGAAGGCATCCATGAGTGTTGGACGAGTTATGACACCGACTCTTGGACTGGTAGTCGCAAGAGACCATGCAATCGAAAATCATGTAAAGCAGAAATACTATGACATCGAAGCAGTCTATGATGTCAGTGGAGAGTCAGCAGTCTTCACATTCAAAAAGGATGATGGCTCATATGTGATGGACAGTCAGGAGGCGGATGAAATAGCCTCAGCACTTCCTGAGAGCAGTGATCTGTCATTCACTAATGCAGTCAAGACTTCAGCACCGCCACTTCCATACAATCAGACTAAGCTTCAGGCGGATATGAACAAAATATACGGCTATTCACTTGATGAGACACTGGAAGCAACACAGACATTAAGAGATAAGTATAAGGCAATCACATACAACCGCAGTGACTGTCAGTATCTTGCTGATGAGCATTTTAAAGAAGCACCAGAAGTAGTTGCAACAGCACTTTCAAATATCGGTCGCAGTGACCTGCCTGTTGAATATGACAGACACAGCCGATGCTTCAATGATAAAAATGTCTCAGCACATCATGCAATCATTCCACAGAATAAGCATATTGATATCTCTTCGATGTCTGAAAGAGAAAGAAATGTCTATATTTCCATAGTAGAAAGATATGCAATGCAGTTTCTTCCACCAGAAACCAGACTTGAATCAAAGTCCTCATTCAAACTGAAGGACGGCTCATTCAGATACAGTGCCTCAGCGGTTCAGGATGAAGGGTACAAGAGATACTTCAGGAATGATGACAAGGAACTTGTTTCAAAGAAACAGGCTGTCATTCCTTCAGGCACGTACAATTCTTCTCTCATTTCCTCACGAAAAGCTGAGAAATATACAAACCCGCCTAAACGATATACGCAGGGAACTCTGGTAGAGGATATGTCATCTATTGCAAAATATGTCACAGACCCAGAAATCAAGGCGATATTAAAGAAGAAGGATGAAGAGAAGAAGGGCGAGAATGGAAGCATCGGTACGACAGCTACACGTGCATCCATAGTTAAGAAACTTCTGGAAAGAGGATATCTGAGAGAGGAACGTAAGCACATAGTATCTACAGATAAGGCAAGACAGCTGTGCAAACAGATACCAGATAGAATATCCAAGCCAGATGTGACAGCAAGATGGTGGCTTATTCAGGAAGAAATCAAAGAGGGCAGAAGGAATCAGAATGACCTCATGATGGAGGTTGCTGATGAAGTCAGGGAAATGCTCAGCAATGAATACAAAAATATCAGACCTATTGGAACAGCCATCAGTGCAGATGATATCATTGGAAGATGCCCTATTTGTGGTAAGGATGTTGTCAGAAGAAAGATGAAGAATGGCAAGTCATTCTATCCATGCAGTAACAAGGATTGTGGATTTGCACTATTCGAAGACATGAGGAGATTTGATGATACAGTACATATCACACCAACATCTGCAAAGAGACTGCTGAAAGGCGGTAAGATGAAGGCGAAGCTTCATAATCGCCAGGGCAGAGAGTATGAGGCTTATCTCAAGATGAAGATGAATGGAAAATATGTCAATCTGGAAATTGATGGATTTCCAGATAAGAAATGATCAGGAGCAGTTTCTAACTGCTCCTTCATTATTAAAAGCACGATTATACATATGACCTCAGAAAAGACAACGTAGACAAGTTCCAGGTTGTCTTTTCCGAGTCCATATGTCCCATAGGAGGCGAGGCGAGCAAGCCTTGATGAAAATTAGGAGGAAAAGAAGATGGAAGAATTAATGATTGAAATCATGCATGAAGATAACATCAATATGGCATGGTACAGTTTCATCCACGAAGGCATCAGATGCAGAGGCTATGTAGAATTTGAAGAAGATGAAAACGAAGCTGATGTAATCAGAAGAATTGAGGAGGAAAAGGTCTGGGAAAAACCAGCATTAACCAGCATGAGCCCATTCACGCAGTGGCTGGTATGTCGATGTGAGAATTCGGGAGCACTCATGAATTTCTATGAATCAGAAGATATGGAAAGAGATCTCAATGATGGTCTGTATACGCCTGAAGACCTGGATTTTTTTGAGAATGAGAGTAAGGAACTAGAAGTGGAATATGATTATGAGATAGAGAAAGAGGATGGACGTTACGTAGTAAAGTCTGATGGTGCATCAATTACTATCTATGCATCTACATTATCAAAGTTCAATCTGGACTGTACGCTTAGACAGGCGGAAGAGAAGCTACAGCACAGAGAACCAATGAGAAGAAGGGGAAGGGTGAGATAATATGGCAAAAGACCAAGTACAGACTGCAAGAAGAAAAGCAGTACGAGGATATCCAATCAGCCAGCTTGCTGAGGAATATGGAATGACCCTTGTGAAGAAGAGAGGAAGAAGACCTATCCTATCAACAGAGGAGCATGACTCCATCGTTATCTATGAAGATGATAACACGTATCATAGATATTCGAACGGCAATGGCGGTGATGCGGTCGCATTCATGATGGAATTCAGTGGAATTGATGAATCAAATCTGAACAAGCATGATCAGGTGAATGAATGCATCAGAATACTTGAGCAGAGACTCAAGATTAATCCAGAGCTTGCTGTACAGCAGGTCAGATATAAGAGGGAGAAGCCTAAATTCGTAATGCCTGAAAAGGCAGATACAACCAGAAAGGTAAGAGACTATCTATGCAAGACAAGAGGCATTGAAGAAAGAATTGTAGATAAATGGATAGATGAAGGACTTCTCTTTCAGGAGGCGGGTAAGTATGGTAACTGTGTATTTATAAGCAGAGATGAGAACGGCAAGCCAGTCTATGGTGTTAAGCGTTCAGCTGATCCAAAACGTAAATTCGTTGTCGATGTGGAGGGAAGTGACTACAGCCAAGGATTTTTCATTAAAGGCAAACTTGATTATTACACAAAAGTATCCGATAATTTTGCTTCAGAACATTCATCACTCTTTGTGACAGAAGCAGTCATCGACCTCATGTCATTGCAGTCACTCTATCTAAGACGCAGAGATTACGAACTTCGCCAGCAGGGCAAGCTTGACTGTGATCCAGAAGATTATGAAAATAGATTTCTGAATTCAAACTGGTATTCACTCAATGGATGTCGAAAATATGACGGGCTTCTCAATACAATCGCATCACATAAGGGGATTAAAGATATATTTCTTGCTTTAGATAATGACGAGGCTGGAAGAAATGCCTCAAAGGCAATCAAGGAAGAGATTCAGAAGAGATTTCCTGACAGAAAGATAGATGTATCTATTAGGGTTCCTCCGACTGAAGGACGTGACTGGAATGATGAGCTCAAGGCAGGATTCTCTCTTTCAGCACGTGATGATGCACTCGTGGATCTTCAGGAAAAATATGGTCGAGATGTTAATGAACTTTACCATCAGGATGAATATCGAGATGCAGTAAAATTTAGAATGTATCATCCTCGTAACAATATCCTGCCAGTCAATGCAAAGGACTATGTAGAGGAGATGATTGAAGGAATTGGATACTTCACAGCTGATACGCCAGTCTTCTCCGTACTGGAGAGTGACTATGAACCTGCAAGAAAGATTACAGGCGTTCCAGTAGCAGAAGCAGACAGAATTCTGAAGGAAATCACAAAGCGTATTGCGGATGATGACAGTATAGAATGTGCAGTAGCAAGATTCAGAATAGATTATGTCATTGACGGCATGCACCGAAATTATCAGGGGGATTTCCTTCTAAAGAGCGACTGGGCAGAGAGTCCTGGTATCATAGAGCATATCAGACAGTTCAACTATAGATGCATCCATGACAGCCGTTTTGATAAGATGGACCCTAAATACAAGGATTATCTGAATTATGCATATAATCGTCTTGTTCCCTATCTGGAGAAACACGTCCAGGTGTATGAGTTTGAGAAACTGAACGATAGAATGGCAGAAAAGGAGAAGAAGGGGGATATTCCAGATGATACTGACCCGAATTACTATCACGTATGTCTTGACATAGCTGACCAATATGCAAGCCGTGCTAAAAGACTTCTGAACGAAGGATTTGAAAGCGAAATCAGAAGGATAGATACAAGCGGAGTTGAAAGAATGATTAAGTATGGCGTCAATCCTGGCGAACTAGATATCAACTATCAGTATGTCATGGCGATTGGAGAACGAATGGAGATGGAAGATGATAATGTGAAATCATGTGACATTGTCCCATCAACTGAAGCAGAAGTAAAAGATGAACAGAAAGTGAGTCTAAAGAATGACAGAACAGTTCAGCAGGGATATAATAGACCATATCAATCCAGAAGAAGGAGATAATGTATTTGAAGAGAGAAAGCTACGTAGAAGTGAGGCATCAGGGATGCCTCTACTCCTATTTCCATGTGGATGGAGATGATAAGAACAGATATATGTCACTTTCAGAACTTCTGAGATATCATCCCGAAGCAGTGGAATATGTAAACAATCACCGCAGATCTCTTGAAGAGGATTTCAACAATGGAAAGGTGGGAAAGAGATGAATCATGAATTAAAGGATTTACAGGAAGAATTCAGAAGACAGCTTGCGGAAGATAATAGAGATGGTCTAGATATGGTCAGACTCCAGCTAAAGAAGGAGAAGAAGCTTCTATCCGACAAGCCATGTCGCACTATTGCAGACACGCTTGACATTCTCGGTCAGACTTTCAAATCTTGGAACAGGGAAGTATCAATGGGGGTTATGTTAGATGATAAATTCAGAGTCATATGTGTGCAGGTATTATCATTAGGTACAAATAATACTTCTGACTTTTATACAAAGGACCTGTATGCAGGAGTTGTGCTCTCAGATGCAAAATTCTGCGTCTTAGTGCATAATCACCCTAGTGGTGACTGCACACCAAGCAGAATTGATAGACAGACACATGACAACCTTGTGAATGTTGCTAAAACAGTAGGGTTTGGATATTATGATTCGATAGTGCTTGGTGCTCAGACCTACTACTCATTCAGTCAGAATCGCATCAGACCTTATCGAAGAGATAAGAATAGACCAGTGTATATCGGCAAAAAGCTTGAAAGGTGTACATATCCAGTAAAAAGGAGTCTGAGACATTTATGAACAGTAACAACAGCATAGCAGTGAAGATAGCAGTCGCTTTCCTAGCGACTGCTATTTTAATTTGTGGAGCATTTGGAATCGGGGCTTCGACAACAGAAGCATCAGCAGGAACGATTGATGGAAGCATCATCGTACAGTCAGCACAGATGGAAATGGAAGAATACCAGTCAAAAGGGATGAGTGGTGGAGACAAATATAGAAAGTGGCTCACAGGCAGGGCAGACGGTGCCAGCTGGTGTGCTACATGGGTATCCTATGTGCTTGTTACCAGAGTGGGATTGTCAGAATCCAGTTTCCACAAGACTGGTTCCTGTCAGGAAATGTACGATGATTTCAGAAACGGGAAGTCGCTAGGTCAGATACATGACAAGAAGTATGTGCCTTCGCCAGGAGATATCATATTCTTTGACTACAAGAATGAAGGGGAGACACATCATGTCGGTATTGTAACAGAAGCAGATAATACATCCATCAGATATATATCAGGCAACTCAGGAAGTAGACCTGGCACATGCAGAAAATCAAGCATTGCGACTGGAAGCAGTAAGATTTATGGATTCGCAACTCTCAGCTACTCCCAGCAGTCAGGCGTGACACTAGCAGGTGGAGCGAAGAATGCAGAAAAGGTTTACTACACTCTTCTTGCTAATGGTTGGACTAAGCAGTCAGCATCTGGAGTTATTGGAAATCTTCTTTGGGAGACAGGCGGTGCGAACAGCAAGAATCCTACCAATATCAGTGGTGATATCAACCCAGCTGATAAGTCAGCTACAAGACATGCAGGAAAGTATGCCTACGGAATTGTCCAGTGGGACGAGGGGGAATCGCCAGACAGAACGTCAAAGATGTTCCAATACTGTGCCTCAAGAGGAAAGGACTGGACAGACCTGGAATCGCAGGTCAGCTATATGCTCAATGAAATGGCAACTTTCAGCAAGGTGAAGAAGAACGGTGGTATACAGAAATGGAAGTCCATGACTTCGCCAGAAGAATCTGCTAAATTCGATGCAGACAACTATGAGATATGTGCCCAAAAACTCAGACCGAAGAGACAGATAACTGCCAGAGCATGGTATGAAGCATACAAGGATAAATAACACAAGGAGGAAAAGAAATGAATGCAGGTAGAATCAGATACATCATTGCAGGAGGACTTGTGGTGATGCTTATCTTAGCAACATTAGGAGGATTATATATCTATCATTATGCGGATGTAATCAGAAAGGAACAGCAGACATCTGAAGTTTCCAGAACGAAGACCACTTCAGACAGTCAGAAGAAGAAAACAGACAAGAAAACATCTACAGCAGTAACTGAAAAGAAAGAGACAGAAGACGAGGACTCTGCATATATCAATAAGAATGCTACGTGGAATCTTGGAACACTTCCAGTGACAAAGATTCAGGAAGAGAATATCAGAATCAGAATAAGTCGATACATTGCACAGCAGAATCTTGGCATGATCAGAAACGCCTATCTATGGAATGACAAGGGCATCCAGAAGAATGGTACATTGACTGAGTTCTATGTCATCTGTCAGCTTGAGGATGCATATTATGTGACATTCGATGTCAAGGCAGACAGCAGTACAAAAGAACTACATGTGGACAAGGTGCTCGCAGATTATGCTTCGCCAGAATCTGCACCGCCAGCAAGTGACGGCTCACATTACACAACAGATTAGGATGGTGATTTGAATGGGAATCAAGATACATAAGCTGAGGTTCCTGATATACGGCTCTCAGCCTCCCAAAGGCTCAAAGTTCAAGGGAACTCTAGATACTGGATCACTCATTGGATATACACAGTATACAGATAGAGATGATGCAAAAGGGAACGAGAAAAAGCTTGGAAAGAGAAAAGATGGATATCTTGGATATACATCCTCTCATCACAAGGATGCGACAATATCTTCAGAAGGAGTGATTGATTCAAAAAAAAAGAGAGAAGAACTCTATAAGAAGATGGAAAAAGCCTTCTCGAAGAAAGGCGATATCTTCTATGAGGAAATCATCTCACTTGAGTCTCATGAAGAAGCTGAAAGACTCTCACTAGGACAGAGTGCCAAGCAGTGGGAGCCTCTTCTAAATGAGGTGCTACCAAAAGTATTCAGGCACAAGGGGTTTGACCCGAAGAATATGCTATGGACAGCGGACCTTCATACAAATACTCAGCATCCTCATGTGCATCTTCTCTTTATGGAGAAGGAACATACAATGGATCGTGCCAAGTTCACCCAGTCAGATATGAAATATCTGAAGAGACAGCTTCTCAGTGCACTTGAAAGAAGACAGACGTACTGCGACAGGCTGGAAGCATCGGTTGATGATGTCTTCAAGAAGAAGGATCAGCAGTTCAGACATCTTATGAGCGATGTGGAAGAGTCGCTTCTCAATAATAAGAACATCCAGCTCACCGAACTCCTCAAAGCCCTTCCGAAAAGAGGAAGAATGCAGTATAACTCATATAACATGAAGGATTACAGACCGCTCATTGATAACTATATAGACCATCTCATCAGGACAGATAAGAATGCGAAAGCATCCTTCAGCAAACTGATGGAAACTCTCGACAGACTCGAAGCAAATATCAATGATGCTGGAAATGAAAAAATTTCAACTCTTAAGGAAGCAGAAATCAGGAAGATATATGAAAGAATCGGCAACATGATTCTCCAGAAGGCGAAAGATCCAGATTACAAGGAAATCAAGACCGTCAATAAAAGGACTGGAGAGACTCAAGTCAGAAGATACAGACAGCCTCTTACAAACATATCCATAAGCAGGGCGATTGCTGATGTGGCGAATGCTCAGGAACAGGAGATGGAGGAGACATTAGAAGAATTCTACTATCGTGCATCTCATACACGAATGGTTCAGTAAAGGAGATTATAAAATGAATATCATAGGAATAATCATTGCGACAGTCATATGCCTATTCCTCAGCTATACAGGATTCACGTGGCTTGCGAATATCCTGTATTTCAGGAGAATGAGCATCACATTCGATTACAGTCTTCTCTTCTTCAGAGGGGATATGAAGCTTTTCATCATTGCGACACTGCTTGCATTTCTTCCAATATTCTATTATGCATCGGTGAAGATTGGAGAAAGACTGATGGTGCTTGGAAGAAGTGACAGAAAGGACTTCAATAGGAAGATGAGCAAGTTCCATGCAAGGAAGCTTTTCCTTCCAGTCACTTTCGACAGCGAAAGAATCGTATATCCATGGTGGGATAGGATGTATATCAGACTGTTCCACCCGAAGAAGTATCAGATAGGGGAGAAGAAGGAATACAAAAGAGCAGGTCTTCCAGTCATGTCATCTAAGAACAGAATGTGGGTTGATTCGACAGATTCACATTCACTCATTCTTGGTACTACCAATTCTGGTAAGACAGTGACAATCATCCTTCCACTTATCAATATGGTGAGAATGGCTGGAGAATCAGCAGTAATAGTTGACCTTAAAGGAGAGCTGTCTCAGATGACATATGATGACTTCATAAGAGACGGCTACAGAGTCTATGTGCTCGACTTCATCGACCCACAGAAATCAGATGGATGGAATCCACTTCAGATGGCAAGCGAGCATTACTATAAGGAGAAGGAGAAGGCAGACAAGAAGAAGGAAGAACTTCAGAAGATACTAGATGATGCTAGAAAGGAATATGTAAGAACCTATGGTACAGCGGAAGGATTTGATGCTTCCGCTGCACTTGGCAGGGATGAGAACGGCAATCCGTATTTCGTCAATGGCGAGATAAATACATATCCAGATTATTCGGAAGCACAGTCAGTAGTTGAAGATGTAGCCAATGCAATATGTTCTGATCCTAATTCAAAGGATCAGGTGTGGAATAACTGGGCATCTGATATTCTTAAAGGACTCATCTATCTCCTTCTTGAGGAGGGAGACCCTGAAGCAGTTAATATACCATCTGCAAAGGCTGTTCTTGATGTCGGTTCTCAGCCGTCAACGACTGATGCTCCAAACTCATATGGAGAATATCCATCAATACTTAATCAGTACGTCAAGCTGAGAAGAACGCCAAAGGATATGTCATATGTCAAGCTGAACACATATCTTGATTCAGCACCAGACACAGCAAAATCAATGCGTTCAACCTTCAATGAAAGAATTGACAAGGTTCTGCTTTCTCAGCAGGTACAGAATATCATGGCATCTAATGAAATCAACCTGCCTGACCTCGATACACAGAAGACCGTCATATTCCTGAAGGTGCATGATGAAAAAAGTACGTATTACCCTCTCGTTAATATATTCATGCAACAGCTACAGCAGTCTCTCATTGCAATAGCACGTGAGCATGAGTCACTAAGACTCAATTATCCTTTCAACTTCATCTGGGATGAATTCGGTAACTTCCCTAAGTATCCAGCTGTCACTTCACTGCTTGGTGCAGGACGTTCAAGAGGTATTAGACTGGATCTTGTTGTTCAGGGATATGATCAGCTGGAGAGTACATATGGACATGATACAGCCCGTTCCATCAAGAATGGATGTATGAATAAGATATATCTGCTTTCGTCAGATACATCAACACTTGACGAGATATCCAAGTCAGCAGGACATAAGCTGGTGAAGAAGGAAGGAAAGTATGTCAAGGAACCTATATTCACTAATGAGAGACTCAGCAAGTTCCAGTATGGTGAGATATTACTTCTACGCCAGAAGGAGAATCCTTTCTACACGAAGATGATACCAAACAACAAGTACGTGTATTACCATAACAGCAAGCATTTGTTTATAGACAACCCTAAGAAGGTGGCTGTGAAATTTGATATCTCAGCTGAATACGAAAGATTTCAGCAGACACCTGAATATAGAAAAAGACGCACAGAACTACAAGGAGGAAAATAGCATATGACAAAGGAACAGATGATCACAGCAATTAGAGAAGTGATTGAAAGATACAATATCAGTGAACAGGGATTCAATACCAGAGCCTTCAATGATAAGGCACCTGAACGAATCGAAATCAAAAAGGCAGAACTGCACTGCAATAATGATGAGAAGGTCAAGACCTGCATGATTATCAATCGTGATATCTCAAACAAGCTCGAACCGTTCCGTTCGAAAATGAACAACTATGAAGAGATAGCAATCGATAATGCAGATATCAGCAGAGCAGAATTCGTGAGCGACCAGTTCTATAAGGTACGTTTCGAAAGTGCAAGAATCAGCGGAATATTCATCAACTGTCATTTTGACCAGGCTCTATTCAATAAGATGACATTCAGCAACGTGGCATTCGTCAACTGCTCATTTGATGATACAGTAAGTGAAAATTCAAACTATAAGAATACATACTTTATCGGCTGTCATTATCATGACCTGATTGAAAAAGGAGAAAATGATACCGATACAATGCATGAATTTCCATTCTGTGATGTACAGCCGTCTCCATGTGAAGATGGCACAATCCATCATTCATCGGATGTGGATGAAAAGCAGGTTCAGGAGGAATTAGATAAGCAGGAGGATGAAGTACTTCCTGAAGAACTCACACAGGATACTAACAAAATGTTTGATGGCAATGATGATGAAGTAAATCAAAACGTCACAGGATTCCATCAGCAGTCAATTGATGACTATCCCGAAGTGACAGAAGTAAGAGACTCTCCCAGTGATGAAGGAAATAATCCAGAAACAGAAAAGAACAGTACAGAAAATGATGAAGGAGAAGAAAAGAACATGGAACAGACAGTAAAAACAGAAGCACAGACAATCGATATTGAAGGACAGACATTCACTCAGAATGAACTTGAGAATGGTTACAAAGTCAAGGGAAAGAGATTTGATAAATGCAAATTCAAGGATATCAAAATCAGTGAATACCTTCCTACAGGAGCACCATTCAGTGAGTGCACATTTGAAAATGTGGTCTTTGATGTGGCAGTAGCAAACATGCAGTTTGCTAACTGTACATTCAGCAATGTACTCTTCACAAAGATGGTGAAGAACGTCCTCTTTGAAGGATGCAGTATCAATTTCAATTCAGAACAGATGAAGGAGGTATTTACAGCATGTTCGTACATTACCAGTGAAGAGAAACGTGACGAGACAGTAGAAAACATCATCTGCGGAGAACCAAGAGTAAAGGAACTGACTGAAGAAGAGAAGCAGGCACTTATCAAGGAGGAAGTTGAAAAGCGTGTCGGAGAGGAAAGAAAGACAGCATACGATGAAGGGATGAAGGCTGGAAAAGAATCAGTACAGCAGGAATCAGAAAATGCTCCAATGGAAGACCTAGTGGAATCCATCAGAAACCTTTCAGAACGCGTGTCAGAATGCATGCTTGACGTGGTCAATAAGACTGGTTCTGTTGTAGAGAAGGAAGCTGATAAGCATAAGACAATCGAAAAGGAAGTGGTCAGAGAAATGACTGAAGAAGAGAAGAAAAATATGGTAATCAGATACATTCATGACAATATCAATCAGGTGGGTGAACTCATTACATCTGCACAGAACTATAAGCCTGAAGAGTCTAAAAAGACAGAATCAGAACATGGGTTCGGAGATTTGGAAAACTAACAGTTTTATATAAAAGTATATAGAATAAAAGGCTATGAGTGACATGTGTCACTCATAGCCTTTATATAAATATAAGTTGTATAAATACATTGAGGTAATAGCGATGAATAGTACGAATGGAACAGGAAAGAACGAATCAGGAAAGATACATATGATAATAAGTGACGGAGAGACACGCACCTACTATTGCAGAAGAGAACTCTATGATAAAGGATTCCGTTTCATCCGCAAGGATGAGAAATGGCACAGAGATACGACTGACCCTTTATTTGTAGAGAAGTATAGAGACTATGCAAAAAGAAATGGTTTGGCATTCGTTGCATATGATTCCACCAGAACAAGATGCAAAAGCTACAGAGATACATTCTTCGAGGCAAATGAACCAATGATTGGTAAATATTATGTATGTGCATACTGCTTCAAGCTATTGAAAAAGAAGGATGTGACTGTAGACCATATCATATCGGTCAACAAGTCGCAGAAGAACAGGATGGCTAACTGGCTGATGGACAGGATGGAAATCAGCAATGTCAATGATGAAAGGAATCTATGCTGTGCATGCAGGGAATGCAACTCCAAAAAGGGGAGTAAGGCAGGTCTGTGGCTATTGAGAGGATTTCTTGGCAAGAAGAAGGAAGTCATCTGGGGAGTCTATATTGGAACGATTGCAATGCTGATTGTTCTTGTAGGAACAGTCATTCAGATACTAAGCGACAGTTAGGAGGAATAAGATATGAAGACATTATCATTTAAGGCATCTGATAATTTTATGGATAAGTATGATAAGATACTTTCTCTTGAGGAACAGGAGGAGTATTCTTTGAACAAATCGGAGATATTTGATGAGATGATCAATCTATATTATGCCAAGAAAGTGCTTGGAGATAATACAGAAATTCTAGGAGAAGAAATCGACAGGATGGTGAAGGAAAATCTTTCAATGTTTTCTGAACGTATTGCGATTATGGTCAATTCAATACACGGTGTGATGGATGAAATCAATGAAAAAATAGATAAAAACCAGAAGAAAAACATCTAAATTATATTACAAAATCATAAAAATCCATATTACATGTGGTATACCAAAATGTAATATGGATATAAAATAAAAAAACATTGTAATATTCGACTAAAACTGCCCGTTGGGCAGTTCTTCAAACTGAAGAAAGTAATACGAAAGTATACTTTCTTCCTTATCCTGCTTTAGTTGAATATATTACAAATGATTTATAATTCATATTACAAGGAGATGAAATCATGAAACAGAAGAAGACGGTATGTTTTAGGATTAACGAAACTACTAATGATAGAATAGAACAGTTGGCAAAAGGTTTATCTATTAATAAAAGTGAAGTGTTAGAGCAGGCAATAGAAAAATTTAGTCAAGCCTGTGACAAGCAAGAAGAATCACAGTTAATAAAAAATAAATTAGAAGAGATGATGAATGAAATCAAAATCATCAGAATGTATCATGTACTTGATACGTTGAAGTCAAGTGACTACAGCAATATCAAAAATGTGCCATCACTTGAAATTAGATTTGATGAAGACGGCAGGTATGGAAATAAAGGAGATTATGTGGTCAAGATAGAAGATGTAGATAAGCTTACAGAGTACTTATCCAAAACGACAAACTATTATGATAAGGCATTGAGTGAAGTAGTGATGAAATCTATTCAAACAGAAAAAAAGTAAATAATAGTTGTAAAACAAGATATATAGTAAAAATAGTGATGAGTGACATGTGTCACTCATCACTATTGAAAAACAATATCTTAAAATAAAACACACACTGTGTGTTTTATTTTAAGATTCCAACAGGAGGGTATGGCAGTGAGTCAGCAATATGAGAAATACTGCGAAAAGTATGCTTACAGCACTCAGCAGAAGATGCAGTTGAAGAAGGCGGATGATGAAGGACTGGACCTCAGCTACATGTGTGACCCACGTTACGACTGGGAACAGATGAAGGAGATAAGACTATGTCTTTCACAGGGGATTGATCCAACGCCTTTCTGTCATCCTGATATTCCTTCAGAACAGATGAAGGGGATGCGACAGGGACTGTTTGAAAATAATGCAGTGTATGATGCTAAGCATGAAGAAGTGCAGAAGAAAAGACTGCTCAGATATATCATCGTTGCAGTCTTTATTGCAGTGATTGTGTCAGCGTCTGCACTGTGCTTCTGGAAGAAGGATACAATCACAAATATGTTTCAGAGTATACATCTGGAATTGAAGACAGATGAACTATCAATCGGTGAGTCAAAGGCAGAAAGCATTGACTATATGGATTACATCAAATCCTACAGCAGAGACTGTCATCTGACTATTCCAAAAACAAAGCTTGATAAGATGGGGACTTACAGAGTCAAGTATGTTCTTTTCAATGATATGAAGAAGATAGAGAAGTATATGACAATCAGAGTATATGATGATGTGCCTCCAGTTCTATCTCTTTCAAAGACGGATGAAAGCATTACGTATGGAGGCTCATTCAATTCAGAATCCTACATACAGAGTGCAGTCGATAATGAAGATGGTGACATAAAAGATAGAGTGAAGACAGAAGGAAGTGTTGACTGTTCCAAGCCTGGAACGTATAAGATAAGATATTATGTAGAGGATGATGCAGGAAACATGACTGAAAAATATCTCAATGTATCAGTGGCAGAAAAGCCACAGCAGACAGTCAGTCCATCAGCTGGTCAGCAGTCTGCATCGAATGGTTCTCAGCAGAGTACTCCTTCCAAGACAGGCGGTTCCAGCAGTTCCAGAAAGGTGACTGCATCTTCTAAGGTGTTTAATTTCTCATCATCAAGCGACATGAACCAGACATATTCTCAGGCAGTCCAGTATGCACAGAGTCAGATTAATGCAGGTCATGCAAATGGATATAATGTTGTTCCAATTCAGGGTAGTGATGGAATATATACAGGATATAGAGTGACGTTTTCATAGAGAGGAGATATCATGTCTCTTCTCTTTTTTTATTTAGCAGGAAACATCCATGTAATGTCCGTTGAATAGTATCTTGTAAAATACAGCCATCATGGAGATATAATCTGCATGGATGCCAGTCTCGTTTCTGACTGCTCTTTCAGTGCTTTTCGCTTTATAAGGACTGATTGTACCATTCAGTCTCTTATAGTAGTCATTAGTAATAAATTCTTTGTAAACAGGTTCTTCAGTTCCATCGGTGATGTATCCATCAATGACGGATATATCCTTAATGCCCTGAATCCTGATTCTATTTTCAATCACAGTAGCTAGTCTGATGCCTTTTCGATGGGCGATATCTATATCGCTCATCCCTGAAGAGAACATCTCTTCATAACTCTTCTTTTCTGCTTCAGCTGGAGATTTAAGATATGAAAGAAGTTCTTCAATGATGCTTTTTCGTAGATTCTGTGAAATCCAGTCTTTTTCTGCCTTGCTGAAGATATCCTTTCTGCTGATATCCTTTCTGTGTAGCATGTTGTTCATGTGCTCTGGGACAGGAAGGATAGTCATATGCTGATACTGCGTGTCAGGTTCATTGGAGTTCATTTCATCCTCTGATTGAATGCCAGTAAAGATGTGAAGCCTATATTCCTCATCATAGGATACTCTTGCATAAGTGCATTCCTTCTTTATCCATTTAGATATCCTAGTTCTGATCTCATCATAATTTATAGTCATATAGCTGACTGAATGACTACCCTCAGTTCTTGCGATGAGATTAGTTGAACGTGAGCAGTATTCTGTGTCAATCCAGTTGATGATGCGAAAGAAGCTGTCTCTATCTTCTTTGTTAGCAATATCCTTTTCTGAAATTGTGGCGTGGCTGTCTTCTAGACGTTCTCTCAGAAGCAGGAATGTTCTAAGGATGATGAGTGCATCATCCTTAGCCTCATTTCCATTGACAGGGAAACCGTATAATTTTGCAATGTCATTGATTGAAGGTCTGCTGACGGCGCCGTGTGATTTTCTATTGAAGTCGAAATCTGTATAGGATGAAATATCAATGAAATCATATGACTGAAGAGTGATACCATGTTTCACAATGAAGCTGATAAGTTTCTGTGGTTCATATCCAACAATGAGATCACAACCACTAAAAGCATGCTTAACATTCATGATGAATGCTTCATCTTCTGGAGAAGCATTGCAAAGCAGATTTCCCTTCATATCATAGACTGCCAGTCTTCCATCTTTTACATGCCCTGCAACTATTCTTTTTTCATCATTCATCGTCATCACACCCCATTTCGAATTCATAGCACATATAATCACGTAGCAGTTCTTCATATCTTTCTTTATCTGTCATATGGTTTATTTTTCTCCAATCAATCTAACTTTCAATTCCACCTCGCATCTCTTGCAGTAGAATAAATCTGAGTCTCTGACTAATTTGCATCTGGTTTTTCTTTTCCACGTTGCCCCGCAGACTGGGCAGTATACTTCATATTTGTAAAGACTTTCCTGTTTTGACTCCTGAAGGAATACGGTCTCCTTTGATGTAATGCGATATAGCACTTTCTGTTACACCAGACAATTCAGCTAATTGTCTCTGTGTCATCTTTTTCTCATTAAGTAATGCTTTTATACGTTCTCCAATACTTTTCATTTTATCATTTTCAGCCTCCATTGTTATAAGGAAATTAGTGTTTAAGTGTTATCGCTTCACTTTTTTTAATTGCATTAGATTTTCTTTTTTACTGCATCTGGTAGCCTCTTCAAGATTCTCTTAAAAATAACGGCAGATCTTCGTGGTGCTCTATCAAGATATTTATTGACTTTAAAACCATTTGAACAGATACTTTTCTTTTTTCCATCTTCTAAATACGCCCAATTACCGATGATTACTGCATATGCATCAACATTTGTGGCTTTTGGATGAGCTCTAGTACCGCCCCATTCAAGATATGTTATATGTGCTTTTCTTGCTTCTAACTTTTTAATTTCTTTCTTTGGTTTTCTTTCTGATGCATAGCGTTTCTTGATTTCTTCCAATTCTTCAATAGAGCCTTCCTTTGCAATATATTCATCAATCGAATAGAAATATGTCTTGTTGCAGTAAGAACTTGTATGATGCCAACTGCTTTCGAATAGAAAGTATTCTGCAAGAACATTTTTAGGATACTTTTTCAGTTCTTCTTCGGTGAAGTGTTCGTGTTCCACTACCTCACTAATTATCATTTTTTTAGTCCATTTAGACAATGGCATTTCGCCATCTTCATAAGCATCAACTGCACGATTACTCATGCTATATCCACTATATCCACTATTCATATTCCACATTTATCTTTTCTCCTTGTTATCTAAAATTAGTGTTTTAAGTGTTATCGCCTCACTTTTTTTCGTGATCTCAGCATCCCTTCTTATATTTCTTTAAGTAAACCATGAGGATTTCTGCAACAATACTGTTGTCCTCATCTTCTTCAGCAACCATTTGAAGAAATTCCATATATTCATTGATGTATCTTCCATCATTTAAATCATAGATGATTTCATCAATATAATTATCTTCGTCCAAAAGATTGTCACGGTATTCATAAGGATCAAAATCCTCAGCCAGTGCATCAAGCTCTTCAGCTAGATGTTCTACTGTCATACCTTCACGGTATCTGTTGTCCCAGCATAAATTCTTAATTTCCTTTACCATTGCTTCATGTGATACTAAATTTTCCATATTTTTATTCCTCCTAATTTTTAACGGCTTCTCAGCCTCGCCTCCTATAGGTGCACACCCTGATAAGGCGAATGTCAAAGGAGGAGTCCTGAAAGGAAGCTCCTTGACAGAGACGAAGGGGGTGCAACAGGTATTTTCTTTTAAACTAGATTAAAAACAATGACAATGAAAAAGGATGCGTAGTCTGTACGGCAGTACAGGATTGGCATCCGTAAAGGTGCAGACAATCTGAGGTGCACCGAAGGTGTCTGCACCTGATCTTTTGATTTTTTATTTTCTAGAGCAAAAATAATGATAATGATTTAGCGAGGAGGCAAAGCTGACGAGCCTGTGCGTGCAGTCGGAGAGGCAACGAAGGGTGCACGCACCGAAATTTTTCAAAAGAAGAAGACTTCCCATATAAGGAAATCTTCTTGATTAGTTATTACCAACTTGAATGGTATGCAATTGTATATTCTTCAAAATCAGTATCATCTAGAACGTTGTTGATGATGTCAATGGTTTCTTTTATGTCTTCCAAATAGTATTGATCATATTCATTTCTGCCGAAGAAGAACCCTACAGAAGTTGGCAATAGTTCAGCAATCATATCAGCATTCTTTATCACTCTGCCAGGCACATATACCTTAATATATCCATCTTTCTGCACCACCTGGACATCACGTCCATTCTTTTTCTCTATTTCTTTGACTCTTTCAATATCATCTCCAAAATGTTCATAAGCAAGGATATATCCATCTTCAATGATTGCAGTATCTATTACCTTCTGACATGTGTCTCTTAATTCAATCAGTTTTGACTGTGACACCTCGTAGAATTCGCAATCATCTTCTCCGCCCTGTACATTCTGAACAAACCAATTATGAATCTGATTTGCCTTTCTCCAATAACCTACATCTTCAAAATCACCATCTTCAAAAATTTTATCGAATGATAATCCTTTCACTTTCTTACTTTTTATTAAGAGCATATCTAATCCCATTTTTCTTGTCTCCTTTTCATTTGAAATTGGTGTTTTAAGTGTTATCGCCTCACTATGTTATTTACTTTGTTAATGCTCCAGTATGATGAATATAACTTGTGAACTTCCAATCGCTTTATTCATCATTATGCTTACCTTTAATCTAAAAAGAAGAATGTAAGATTATTAGCATGATTGAAGAAATACGTTCTTCCTACCGCATAACCAGACATTTCATCTGCTTCTGTTATCAAAATTGTGAATCCTAAATCATCCACATTTTTGATAACTCCCTTTTTACTATATGTATCATTTGGAAAAAGCCATATTTTTCTTCCCTTATAATCCTCTGTATTATATTCCATGTTTCTTTCCTTCTTTCTTCAAGTTAGTGTTTTGAGTGTTATCGCTTCACTTTTTTTCATGATCTCAGCATCCCTTCTTATATTTCTTTAAGTAAACCATGAGGATTTCTGCAACAATACTGTTGTCCTCATCTTCTTCAGCAACCATTTGAAGAAATTCCATATATTCATTGATGTATCTTCCATCATTTAAATCATAGATGATTTCATCAATATAATTATCTTCGTCCAAAAGATTGTCACGGTATTCATAAGGATCAAAATCCTCAGCCAGTGCATCAAGCTCTTCAGCTAGATGTTCTACTGTCATACCTTCACGGTATCTGTTGTCCCAGCATAAATTCTTAATTTCCTTTACCATTGCTTCATGTGATACTAAATTTTCCATATTTTTATTCCTCCTAATTTTTAACGGCTTCTCAGCCTCGCCTCCTATAGGTGCACACCCTTGAAAAAGTCGAATGTCAAAGGAGGAGTCCCAACGGGAAGCTCCTTGACATGAGACAAAGGGTGTGCAACAGGCATTTTCTTTTCAGCTAGATCTAAAATAATGAAAATGAAAAAAAGGATGCGGAGTCTGTCCAGCAGGACAGGCGGAGCACCTGATCATTTAAATTTTTTATTTACTAGAACAAAAATGAATGAAAATGAATTGGCGAGGAAGCTTCAGCTGACGAGCCTGTGCTTGCAGTCGGAGAGGCAACGGAGGGTGCAAGCACCGAAAATTTTTTGAAAAAAGTATGGAAGTTAATCCATACTTTAATTGATTAAATGCAATCCTTGTAGATAGTTATCAATTCATTGAGATAACTGCTGAATTCTAATGGATTCTCACAGGCAATGAAACGTTTTGAGTAATTCACTGACGGCATGAAATAACGATTTCCATATTTTAATGAACCTACATGGAATAGTGATATTTCCTTTTCATTGATTTCTTCCAAATCGCCACAATAATAGAGAACAAATGGGGGACATGGAATCTTCTTGAGCGATGAAGGATAATCATCATCTATGATTGTGACGAGGTACTTAGGTGCTTTGTCGAGAAGTTCTTCCATTTCATCATGACTAAGTTCTTCTTTTATTGCTATTGCACCATAGATGCTTGTGAAGATTCCCTGGTATTTAATTGAAAATGCAATGAGTATATCTCGCAAACTGTATTCACTCATAGAATCATTGATTTTCTTCACTTCATCTTCACCATAGACTACGTTTAAACCACACCCATTATCCCAAGCCATGAGAAGACTGCCTGTGTCATCTACACCCAATACTGTGCCTTTGGTACCGACAGGTGGTGCCTGTGTATCGTCCATTCGAACAAGAACCACTCTTGTTCCTTTTGGATATTCCCTTCTTAATTCTTTTACTTCTTTTTCTGTTGCTTTAAACATATTTTATTCCTCCTTGATTTTAAGGCGGACTCGCCTCGCCTCCTGAAGGTGCACACCCTAATAAGGCGAATGTCAAAGGAGGAGTCCCGTAGGGAAGCTCCTTGACATGAGACAGAGGGTGTGCAACAGGTATTTTCTTTTTACCTAGAACAGAAATAATGAAAATGAAAAAAGGATGCGTAATCTGTCCAGCAGGACAGGTGGAGCATCCTTGGTGGAGACCGTCCGACAGCGGGAGGGGGTCTCCATCTGATCTCTTGATTTTTTATTTACTAGAACATCGATAATGAAAATGATACCGCCTTAAAGAGGAATATAAAAAGAATCCCAGATGATAGGATTCCTTCTTTTTGTGAGTCAGATAAATATCTTAGCATAGTCATCATTATATGATACATCACATAAATTGTCCCAATCCCAGTAACTGCCAGTATCATGGTCGGAGAATCTGATGCATACCTCATCTAGTTCCATGAGGTCTTCATCATCCATATCAGTATAGTAATCATATTCATCTGCTTCGTTGAGAATCATATAATATCCTTTCTCAAAAGGCATATATAGATATGTACTAATTGATTTTCTAGAAGTCTCAATATGATAATTAGTTACATCATAAACATCAAGTAATTCCTTGATTTTCTTTTCAATTCTATCAATGTCATATTCTGCACTATTGAGAAGTTCATCATACATCTTATAAGCTTCTTCAGCTTTATCAAGTTCTCTTGAAAAGCATTCTTCCACGCTCTCTAGGAAAGATAAGGCATATTCCACATCATCTCTTTCAAATCTGTAGTCAATACCGTATTCTTCAATCTCTTCATTCACCTTGAACCATTCAGCACCATCTTCATCTGCCAATGCCTCTGCTTTCTCTTCAAAATAGTACTCAATATCACCATTGGCATATGTTAGGATTTCATCAATAGCATCATTTCTCATATCTTTAAGATATTCAATATAATTATGTTCCATAATCTATTATTCCTTTCGTTTATTTCAGTCTTTATGATATTCTAACAGTTCATCTAGTTCTGATTCTTCACATCATATTCCAGAATATTCAGTTCTGTACATTCATCATGTCCAATCACTGTGCATCCGATGCCAGTGAATTTGTGTTCCTTTTCTGCACTACATTGTAACTGTATCACCTTGTTAGGAAACATTTTCTGAAGTTCTGTAAAGATATGTCTCAGATACCCATTATACTGGAAACAAGACATCAACTCTATCCATTCAATAAAGATTATATCATCAACATAGAATGATAGGAATAAGAGTCCTATCTGTGCTCCGTCCTCGTTTCTGATTTCATATACAGCATCAGCCATATCATAGAATCTTTTGTAATTATTTCTTTCAGCAGGGTGTAAAGTAACTTTCATCATATTCATTTCTCCTTTATTTTGTATTTTAATTTATAGGCAGAAGAGACCACTTCAGCTGATCTCTTCTGCTTGTTCATAAGTACTCTTAGAAGCAGTCATATATGTAGGTTGTGTATTCATCAACAACTTCCATGCAGTCCTCGATAGATGTGATTCCATAGTGTCCGTGGTTCAGACATTTTCTGGAATCGTTCCAAGAAGTCCATACTGCATATCTCTGTGTGTTGGCAAGTTCTGCAACGACAACATACAGATACCAGTCATTCTTGCGATTTGACTTCTTATATAGTTTCACAACCTCATAGTTCATTTCATTCTCTCTGAAATAACTGTTGATACTATCAATTACCTCCTTATCATTTGCTTCAAGCATTTCTAATTTAAATTCTTCATTAATATTCATATCAATTTCTCCTCTTTTCATTAACTATTTTATGTTCTTATATTTGATACCAACCAGTATCATTTTGCAGTAAGTACTGGACCTAATGAATATTGACCTTCAGGATATACGGATTCTATCCCATAATGTTCGGATGCCTTGCTGATTCTGAATCTTGATGTTGTCTCACCATCATAGAGCGTGATGGTTTTCGCTGTTCTGGAAATCACCTTATAGACCCAGATACATTCATGGTCGCATGGGCTCTTCATCACATAATAACAACCAACCTTAAATTTAATCATACTTTATTCCTCCTTAATTTTAAGGCGAACTCGCCTCGCCTCCTATAGGTGCACACCCTTGAAAAGTTGAATGTCAAGGAGGAGTCCCGTAGGGAAGCTCCTTGACATGAGACAAAGGGTGTGCAACAGGTATTTTCTTTTAAACTAGATTAGAAAAAATGAAAATGAAAAAAGGATGCGTAATCTGTCCAGCAGGACAGGCGTAGCATCCTTGGTGGAGACCGTCCGACAGCGGGAGGGGGTCTCCACCTGATCATTTGATTTTTTATTTACTAGAGCAAAATGAATGAAAATGATTTCGCCTTGAAAAAGGAATATAAAAAAGAAAGAACCCCAGATGGGGTTCTTTCTCGTTCAACGTAACACAACTAATAAAATATTAGTATTTTAATCCACGTTCGTCCCCGAAAGGGGATTCCCGACTGCCTCTATCAAGAGGACACATTCATTATAGCACAATTATCTCTAATCAGCAAGACGTTATACTGTCTGCAAGTGGTCAAATGGAAATGATATGCAGTCTAGTTCAGAAGCAATCCTTTCAACAAGTTCATGCTTCTTTTCAATCAGAATGGATTTTCTTCCAGTCTTTCTGCATGCCTTGCCTACTGAGCCACTGCCAGCAAACTGGTCAAGTACAATCTCATTCTCCTTGGTAAGATATTCAAGTAGCTGTTCGAACAGTTCTACTGGCTTCTGTGATTGTGCATAGACTTCTTTTCGCTTTACTGGAGGGACATTGAACTCTGTAGGCAACATTCTATTGGTACCACTCATAAAGCACTCAGAACCTGTGTTTTTGGACTTCTTGGCATCAATTCTCAATGCTCTTGCCTTGCCTTTTGAGAATATCATCAAGTCCTCGCTGTTCTTGGCTTTTCTGCCTGTGTTGCTGACAAATGAACCCTTAATCCATGGAACCTTGGCATAGTATTCGAAACCTGCCTCCTGTGCCATCTTCTTGATTCTGTACAGATAATCAAAGTTGTTTTCGTTCTCAGCAGGTATCACTTCACACAGGAAGCTTCCTTCCTTGAGAACTCTTGATTTTTCAATAAAATCCTCAACTGTATATTCGAATACATCATACTCAGCGAAGTTTCTATTTCCACCCTTGTTTGATTTCTTATCGCTCCATGGGTGGTCAGTAATGATGCAGTCAATGCTTGCGTCATTAAGGAAGCTTAAGTCTCTTCCGTTACCTTCAATTACGATACAGTCCGATTCTTTAGCAAGGTAGACACCTCTGCCAATCTTGCTGAAGACTGTTCCTAGATTCTCATAGATTCTACTGCGTACGCTTTCCTTATTGACTGTCGGACATGCTTCATAAGCCTCAGACAGTTTAAATGGATATCCCTCAAATGCATTTAATAGATTACTAACAATACTCATATTCTATTCCTCCTAATTTTTAACGGCATCTCAGCCTCGCCTCCTATAGGTGCACGCCCTGAAGAGGCGAATGTCAAAGGAGGAGTCCCAACGGGAAGCTCCTTGACAGAGACAAAGGGCGTGCAACAGGTATTTTATTTTAAGCTGGATCAGAATCAATGAAAATGAAATAGGATGCGTAGTCTGTGCAGCATGGACAGGCGGAGCATCCGTGATGCAGATAGTCCGAGATGCAACGAGGGCATCTGCATCTGATTTCTTGATTTTTTATTTACTAGAGCAAAATGAATGAAAATGAAAAAAGCCATGATGGAATGGGCATGGCATTGATGATAAAAACAGGCTAATAATCGTTTTTTATCCTGATTTCATGCAATTTTCGTTAAAGGTGCACGCTATAGATAGTGCAATATTTATATAGAAGATTTGTATAATCTTTTATAGTATCATTTATGGAATAAAAAGTATTTGCTATTGTTTTCCTATGGTTTTGCAAGCATTTTTCCTGAAAACATAAAAAAACAGCATGAGAGCCATGCTGTCAGTATTAGTGGACAGTTTCAGATATTTTTTTATAAAGCTTGTAGTACATGTCTTTGATGTCCTCTGCATCATCAATCAGAATTCTAAGGTCAGTAGGTCCACCGTATTTTCCTTCAGTCTGATACCACATCACAGCATGGTCATAAGCATTAAAGTCTTCCCAATATTCATATAGATCATGAACTACACTTTCAAGAGTATTAATTTCTTCTGAGTTCAAATCAAAAGAAATATCTTCACCCTCTGGGCTATTGTTGATGAATTCTAGATAGGTAAGGGCACTATCCCATTTTACGCCCCAGTCAATTTCGTTACCTGCCTCTTCGATAAGCTTAAATAACTCTTCTTTTGATAGATTCTCCATATTTTATTCCTCCTTAATTTTAAGGCGAACTCGCCTCGCCTCCTAAAGGTGCAACCCCTGCTAAGGCAAATGTCAAGGAGGAGTCCCATAGGGAAGCTCCTTGATATTTGACAAGGGGATGCAACAGGTATTTTTTTCAGTTAGAACTAAAATAATGAAAATGATCATTTAGATTTATTATTTACTAGAACAAAAAAATGAAAATGAAAGGGATTATGATGGGATATCAGATAAGTATATGGTTATGATTGTATTAGTATAAGACAACATATCATAAAAGTAGGTAACACCTACTTTTATGATATATAAGGTAGGTAATACCTACTATAAAGAATTGAAAGTAGGTAACACCTATGGTATAATATGTATGTAAGGAAGAGGGGGAATCAAGATGAAAGAATTTGAGTGGTATGGAATCAGAGCAGATGATAAAAAGTATGAAATTGGTGAAATATGTGAATTGTCTCACAATTGGTGGCAAGATGATCCTGAAGACGGTAGCGAGTTCAATAAAGAGCTTGGTCTTTGGGATGGCGGTGAACTTGATGGAACATGTGCCATTAACTGCACTGACGATTTAGATAACTTATCTAACATCGTTGATTTTGTGAAAAGAACTTATCCTGTCACCTACTGTTATTTGCTCGGTAGCGATGTTTGCTACGGTGGTAATGATGTAAATGAAATCGTTATGGCAGATGCAGAAGTATTAAAAGAATTTTGAAAATCAAAGGAGAACAAATAAGATGGAAGAACTAAAAGATGTAAGAAAAATTGAAAAAGTGGGTTATAACGAAGAACTTAAAGCTAAAACATTTACTATTGAAGGAATCGAATGCATCATAACTGGCGGACCAGCTACAGCAAGTGGTGTAAGAAATCTTTTAAGACCAGTTAACAAAATTCTAGAAAACAAGGATGATTGGCATTATCAACTGAGCTTGCGTGATGTTAAATATTACGTATACAACAGTACTAAAAGAAAAATGGAGAAGTTATAAAATTGATGAATTCATTCAATCTATTAAAAACACATAAACGAAAGGAAATAATATGAAAACCAAATATGCTATTGAACTGATCAACCAGAACAAGGACAGAGAGATCACTTTCTCCAGTCTGGAAGGGTGTCAGCCAGTGTTTATTGAAGACGAAGAAGAAGCAATCAAAACTGCCAAGGAAGAAGCTTCTTCTTCCTATAACTGTTCATATGATGCAGTTCTGGTTAATGAATATGAAATAAATGAAGATGAACCAGATGAATATCAATATACAAGCTGTATTGATGAATTCGAAATTGAATATAATTATGATGGTTCTGCCAAGTTTAGAAATATATCTCATGATGAACTAGTAAGAGATATTGATGATATTGTAGGTGATTTAGAGAAAACATACGGTTTAGATAAAGGAGAAGATTTCTTTACCTGGTGGCAGAATGAAAGAATCACTGAATTGACAGCTGAATTTGATTCCAAGCTTGACTACAAGTCTCTTAAAGTCAGAATTAAGGATTATGAGAATATGCTGGATAAGGTGCATGGAATCCTTGAAGAAGAAGTTATGGATGCTGTCAACGGTGATTTTAGAGAGTATTATGATGCATTTGGAGAAGTATTTGGAATTTCCTTCAAGGATGAAAATCCAATCTATGTAAAGAAGTTCATTTCGATGGATAAAGCTGAAAAATGGCTTAATACGAAGGAATCTGATTTTAGAGATAGAGAACTGTTATCTGAAAAAGAGACGCTTAGAGCCTTTAAATTAAAGTCACGAGATGAGCTTAATGATTTGATTATAATGTATACAGAAAAGTATGCTGACCCTCAATTCAGAAAACAAGCCAGATATGATAAGAAAAACACTAAGAGTTTCTCTTTGAAACTGAATAAAGGTACAGATGCTGATATCCTTGAAAAATTTGAAGAATGTGACAATGTGTCTCAATATCTAAAGCAACTTGTCAGACAGGATATAAAGAAATAAAAGGAGTCAAAATAACATGATTAGACATAATATGATAATCTCCTTAAGGATGAAGTGGTTCTTAAATCAATATGTGTCTCAGGAGAGTTTAGAAAAATATACGTCGTTTTAGGATATAATATCGACGATATCTTAGAAAGAAATAGAAATCGAGGTAAAGCATAATGAGATATAGTAATACTGGGAAAAATAAAAAAAATGGAGTTGTTTATACTCCAACAGAGATGGCAGATTATGTTGCTTTTGAAATGTTAAAGTATAAAAGAAATGGATTTGAGAGAAGTATCGATATTCTTGATCCAGCAGTAGGTAAAGGAGAACTTCTTATCTCCATGATTAATGCCGTAAAGAAAAATGGCCTTCCTATTAAAGCAGTAGGGTATGAAACTGATGAAGTAGTTGCCACAAAAACTCAGGAATTACTTCAGGATATGTATCCAGAAGCCTCTATTGAAATTAGAACAGGTGATTTCTTAGAGGCTGTTGAGAATAATTCTGCGGGTAAGTATGATTTGGTAATAGCTAATCCACCATACATCAGAACGCAGATTATGGGTAGAGAGAAGGCACAAAAAATCGCTGAGAGATTAAATTTGGCAGGCCGTGTAGATATTTATTATGCATTTCTTGTTTATACGAAAAATGTTTTGAAGAAAGATGGTATTTCTGGTTACATTACTTCGAATAAATTCATGACGATTAAGGCGGGAAATTCTGTTCGTAATTACATGATTCAGAATTATAAAATTCATCACATTACTGATCTTGGTGACACAAAACTTTTCACTGCTTCTGTACTTCCGTGCATCATGATTTTTTCGATTGGAGAAACAAAAAATAAGGAAGAGGTTGCAGTAACATCCGTATATCAGGAATTAACAGCGGTAGAAGAATCAACAACAGTAGGTAATGTTTTTGAAGCAATTTATAATGAAGGATTATATGACATTCCTGATGGAAGAGTATTTAAATTCCAACAGGGATGTTTGCAGAGTGTTGAATTAGATACGACATGGGCAATATCTTCAGATGAAAATAAAAGATGGCTTGATCAAATACAAAGTCGCACATGGATGACACTTGGAGACGTGGGGAAAATAAGAGTTGGAATCAAAACCACTGCAGATAATGTATTTATTGGAGATGACTGGTCAGGAGACAATGCTGATTTAGAGTTACTTCAACCATTGATTACACACAGAAATGCAGGACAGATTGTTGCAAATAATCAAAATCAGTGGCAAGTATTATATACTCACACCACTATTAATGGGAAAAAGGTTGCGTATGATATTCAACAGTATCCGAAATCAAAGGCATATCTTATGCAACATTTTGATCAGTTAGATGGTAGAAATTACGTAAAGAAAGCAAATCGCAATTGGTATGAAATTTGGGTTCCTCAAAATCCGGATGCATGGAAGCATCGTAAAATAGTTTTTAGAGACATTTCTGAAAAACCTCAGTTTTGGTTAGATGAAACAGGAGCTATTGTAAATGGGGATTGTTATTGGATTGATATTAACCCTGATGTGATGGATGAAGTAGTTTATTTGGCTTTGGCTGTCGCAAATAGTCCATTTATTGAGAAATTTTATGATGTTAAGTTCAATAACAAGTTGTACTCAGGAAAAAGAAGGTATCAAACGCAGTATGTTGAACAGTTTCCGATACCATACTATAATTCGGAATTGGCCCAAAAAGCCATAAGTTTAGTAAAAAAAATACTCGCCGAGGGTGCAGAATCTGCATCCAACGGCGATAAAAAAGAGCTTGATTTACTTGTTGAACAGATGTTTTCTTAATCGAAGAAATCATATGGGAGAGGAAGCTGGATTTTAGCATTAGTTCCTTTTCCTTTGAATAGTGGAAAATAATTTGTGAAATCTTCGCCTGTAACGAGATATAAATTTTTTAGTACAATTCGAGAGCCCTTTACTTCTCCATCAAAAATAGCATAACGTACATCTTTACTGTAGAAATCGATATTGTCGATGGAAGCAATACATTCACCGTCTTCAGGGGAGTGCAAACCTAAATCTATAGTTGGAGATGTTTGCAGTTTTACTTCAAGTAACTGATTAACGATATCAGGATAGGTTCCATCATCTTCGTAAACGGAATAGCCGAGGTGTTCACAAATCATCGAATGAAGCTCTGCTCCACGATTACGTTCTTGAATAGCGTCCAAGTAGCTAATTGATTTTCCGACCATAGAGAGTAAGCGACGATATACTTCTGCTATTCTAAGTAGTTGATTTCTTCGAGGATAATTATTAGGATTAACTTTTAATAATGGTTCGTTAGCATCTATTATCCAATTAGCAATAGCGGTTGAGTCATCATTTGAGCAGATATTTTTGCCGTAAGAAATCATAGTTGCTTGATATTTTCTTGTTAAGGTGCCAGTTCTATCGTATTGAGCTAAAATATCTCCTGTGATTACTTTTACGGCGGTAATGACATCATTATCACTTACTTGGAAGAAAACATATCTGCGGTTACCATCAACCTCCTCATTCCAAATTTGAACATTCATACTTTTCTGGGTATAGACATCAAAATTTTGACCAGGAAAACGAGGCTGGGTTTTTGCAAAGGAACGAGGAATAGGATAGCCAAGGGCATTACAAATTTTTTGTTTTACCACTTTTGAACGTGTTCTAAGGGGCAATCCTTCTAGTGACAGACCAACCATATGATTTGCTAGGATTATCTCTAATGCGTCAGTTGGGATGTATAAATTAGAATTTGCAGGATTGATGGTGTCATAAATTGACAAGCCACTTTGTGAAATATTAAATGGGTAATTAATCATTGGAATCCTCCTTGTAATTTTCAACAGCAAAGAATAACTCTGAAAGAGTCACATTTAATCCGTCTGCTATCTTTTGTATGTTGGCGATAGAAATGTTTCTTTTGCCTGCTTCAACAGATGAATAATAGGTTCTATCCATTCCTATCTTAAGAGAGAATTTTTCTTGGCTTAATCCGAGCTCTTGACGATAGTAGCGAATGCAGTGGCCAAATTTTTTTTGAATTGAAATGTCCATAATATCACCTCAATGGAAATTATAAAAATCAATGGCAAATGAGGCAACGGACTATAAGTAACAATAAATAATCAATTCAAAGACAATAAACTGTAATTTACATATGGTTGCTTATGTTTTGCTCATTTGCAAAACTTTGATCGACTACAGATTAGAGATATACGAAGCTGATGAAAGCTAAGATATAGCCCTGACTGTACATATTCAAAAGTAGGTTATGTACCAGACTGGCAGTTCATGGAAGATTACATCAGATCACTGTTTTATGGGGACAGGCTGTAGGTTCACTTGAATCGTCTCAAGTCATAGTGCAAAATGATAAAGCATAATTGAAGGACATATATATCCTTTTAAGGTCATCAGCTATTGGTAGTAGCTGGTGATTTTTTTATAGTCTATAAGTTGATTGCTTTTTACTCTTTATTTTGATATGTTGCTGAATTTGTGTTAGTGTTATTTATATGAACGGAAAGGTGGAATGCATTATGGCTTTGAAATCGGCATACAATTATGTCAGAGAAAACATTGACAGCAACTTTGATAAATACGTTGCAGATAACGTATCTTATGGCTGTGAAGAGGATATTGAAGATATTAAGAGATGGATATCTGAAGAAGGGGAAGACGCTCAGGTAGCTTTATATTATGCTCAGCACGAGGGTGCGTACGTATTCAACGACTTTGATATCTATGTTGAAGGAATGGACTTCACATATGACAACTATCTTATTACAACTCTAAAGAAGGCATTAGCCGTGCTTGAGTTGCAGGATGAAATGTTTGATAATGTAACAAACTGATAATAGACATGGGGCTGATCCTCATGCCTTTTTTTGTATTAAATGGTACAAAAAAGCACCATATTACAGCGTAGCTGCGATATGGTGCTGTTCTATTTATATGTTTATGGGGAATAAAACTAGAACATATATATTATAGCATATTATGCTGAAAATCTCTATGTAATTGCGGTCCATCGAGGGTGACCGAGGGTACTATTGCAAAAATAGAAGTAGAATGATAAAATATCTTTGTCCTGAAAAGGACTCTCATAATTTCCCTGTCCTCCTCTTATATATATTTCGCACAAATGGATTCCTTCCCTGAATTCGTGCGAATTCCATTCTCACGAGGACAGTGCGAACCTGCCAACTTTAAATAGGCTGTAGACTGCTGGATACCTAACAGCAGTCTCTGTCTATTAGGTGAGTTGTTAGAATGCATAATCAGTGATATAATAATCCTAATCCCATAACAGGATATTTGTAGAATGAACGATGTAATTTGCTTCAGGACAGGCGTGATGCCTGTCTTTTATTCTGAGTATCAGGATATTCAGAATAGAGGGTAATGTTGACATGAAACAAAGAAATCTTTACAATATATATGTATTCGAAAGAAGCGGGAGAGATGGTGGCATCTCTTCCGTTTCTTGCTTTAGATAGAAAAAATAAAAAGGAGAATCAATATGAAAGTGATCAGATGCAAACTGCAACAGCAGACCGCAAAGCCTATAAATGATAATCAGAAAGACTACTACTTTGCATGTCCCCTCAAGGATGTGGATGTCGGTGATGCTGTTCTTCTACAGTATTCGGTCTCACGTGAAAGAAGAAAAGGAGATGTAAGAAGAGGACACTCAACATACGTCACAGTCGGAAGAGTAGAAGAGATCTTTGAAGGGAAGGCATGGGACCTCATGGAGAAGTATCATCCGACAGCAACAGCTGTATGCCGTCTTGAGGAGCAGTTTCAGAAGTATGATGCATTCTGGGACAGACTCAACAAGGCTAAGATGATGGCATCCTCTCTTCATAAGACTTATGATCAGCAGGACCACAAGATAGCTGTAGTCCGCAAGTCAAAGAGAAGAGAAGAGTACGAAAGACGAATCGAGGCGAAAAAGAGAAGAAAGGAACTCAACAAGAAGAAGATGCTGGAACAGCAGAAAAGAAAATCTGCAAGAAAGGCAGGTTCCAAGAAGAACAGGTCTGAAACTCCAGAGAAAGCTGTGGAAGAATGAGGATAGCAGGCTATCTCCGAGTCTCAACGCTGAAGCAGGCGGAAGATGGCGTATCAATCGAGATGCAGAAGAGAATCATCATCAATCACTGTGAGATGCTTGAAATCATCTCAGATGAGTCTGAGATAAAATGGTACATAGATGACGGATGGTCTGCAAAGAGTCTTGAGAGACCAGCTATGAGATCTCTCATAGGCGACATAAAGACCAGACAGATGGACCTGATTATTGCCTACGACATGTCAAGAATCAGTCGTGATATCATGGATATGATGTCACTGCTGAAGATGCTTGACAAGTATGGAGTATCTCTCAAGTGCCTTTATGATAATCCTTCCTTCGAGACTGCAAGTGAGCGATTCATGACTACAATAAAAATGGCAACACACCAGTATGAGCGAGAAAGAACATCTGAGCGTACAAGAGATGCAATCATCAATATAGCTGAGTCAGGAAGATATCCATTCAGTGGTATGAAACATTACGGATACATGAAAGATGATGACGGCAGGATGGTGCTCAATCCAGAAGAGGCATCCTTGGTTCTGGAGATATTCCAGATGGCGTGTGAAGGCTACCGAATGAGAGAGATAGTCAGAATGGCGAATATACGTCAGGACAAGGAAATCTTCACGATGGGACGCATCAGGAGGATTATCAAGAACAGGAAATACACAGGAACTATAAGCGTGTATGGCAAGGATTATGATGGTCTGATTCCTGCAATCATCACTGATGAGATACAGAAGAAAGCTGAAAGTAATCTCGTGACCCATTCGCATAAGTCAGATAGATACATCTTCACATCCGTTCTCATATGCAGGAGATGTGGCAGTACGCTCCTCTGCAAATCAGCATATGGCAAGATGAAGAAGATGTATCTCTATTATTTCTGCCCAACATGTAAGAAGAGGATACGTCAGAGCGATGTGGAGGATGAACTCTCAGAGTTTAAAGTGGATAATGCTACAAATGACTTCAAGAACCGTTATAACGCCCTCAGAGACATTGAAACCCTGCTCCTTAGCAGGAGGAGCAAATTGAACGATAAGTTCCTGGAAGGAGCTGTCAGTGTCGAAAACATGCAGATTATGCTGACTGCAATAGAAAATGAACTCAAAGATGCAAGAAGAAAGCGTTCCGCCATTCAGAGTCTTGATGCAGTGAGAGTGTTCAGCGATTTTGAAGATGCTGAACAGAAGAAGGCATTTGTTGAGATGCATATCAGACGAATCGTTATTGATATTCAGGAAAAGAAGGTCCTTACAATCGAATTCAAGGAATCTGAGACAAGTGCAGAAAAAAATAAAAAAATTTAATTCCATAATAGGAATTAAATTGACAACAAGGAATATAAGTGATATTATATAGATGCAAGGAGGAGATGAGAATGGATAAGAATAAGAAAGCCATTCTTGCACAGAGAGTAAAAGAGAGGATGAGGATGCTTGGCATGAATGCACTACAGCTTTCAGAGAGAAGTGGTGTATCACAGAGCATCATAAGCCGTCTAACAAACGAGAAAGCTTTTCCTTCAGCTGGCAATCTGGAGAAGATTGCTATGGCACTTAATACGACAGGTTCATATCTTCTTGGAGATTCAGAAACCTGTGAGAGACGAAGTCTCGATGAAATCAAGAACAAAGTCAGAGGACAGCTTGAAGAACTCACTGTCGAAGAGAAGGCGGAACTCGCTTGGTTTATCCTTACTCCAGCAAATAAAAAATAAAAAAACATAGTAAAAAACAATATCATTCCATCACATAATGTGGTAAAATGATATTGCAAAATTTGATACATATAAAAAAGCTCCAGCCTAATAAGCTGGAAGCCGATAGAATTAACATCAAAAGTAAGTTGAAGTTAATTGATGAATGATCAAGAACATAGTCTTGATTGATATATAATATCCTTAGGTTGAAGTTTACTTCACGAAAGGGATTATATCATAATCATTAATAATTGACAACAAGCAGGCGATGTTAACATTGTCTGCTTTATTTATACCCTGATACAGAGTTCAATCATTAAGAATGGTGGACCTCTGTAGAAAACGGCGAACTCATAATAAAGCAGGCAGAAATGTCTG
>OLSX01000220.1_pt1 | contig 56905 bp, 50 predicted proteins | sample 1673141 | NCBI WGS metagenome assembly OLSX01 (sample SAMEA3136759, study PRJEB25190) | human gut metagenome | biome: human gut; feature: human-associated habitat; material: faeces | place: Austria | collected 2013 | reverse complement strand
AAAGCAAAGTAAAAAGGAGCTGTGAAGAAATGAGGATTCATTTCTTCACAGCTCCATCTTATCCTAAGCCATCAATTCTTTTTGCCCGGATACTGAGAGAGACCCTTGCCGAGGAGCTCGATGGCTCTCTTGAGGTCGCTGCAGTTCAGGACATAGGCGAGGCGGGCTTCATCGATACCCTTGCCTTCGGTCGCGTAGAAACCATTGCCGGGAGCAATCATGACGGTTTCCCCATTGTCAGAGAAATCCTTCAGCATCCAGATGGCAAATTTCTCTGCATCATCGACAGGCAGCTTCACCATGACGTAGAAAGCCCCCTTCGGGTCAGAGGAAATGACGCCCGGGATGTCTGCCAGACCGGCAGCGATGGTATCACGGCGTTTCTTATATTCTTCATTGACCGCTTCGAGGTAAGACTTCGGTGTATCATAGAGAGCAGCTGCGCCGATCTGCTCCACTTCCGGTACACAGAGGCGTGCCTGACAAAACTTATTGATCTGGCTGGTGAATTCATCATTCTTGGAGATGAGGCAGCCGATACGCGCTCCGCAGGCACTGTAACGCTTCGATACAGAGTCGATGATGATGACGTTGTCAGCGAGGTCTTCGTAGGTGCCAAAGCTGGTGTACGCACCGTCGTAGACGAATTCACGGTATACTTCATCCGCAATGAGAGCAAGGCCGTGTTTCTTCACGATGCCTGCCACCATATCCATTTCTTCTTTCGTGTAGACGACACCGGTCGGGTTGCCCGGGTTCGTCAGAAGGATAGCACGGGTCTTGGCAGATACATACTGCTCGACAGTCGCTGCATCCGGCAGGCGGTAGCCATTTTCTGCATGAGTCGGTACCGCTTTTACGTGTGCGCCGGAGATCTTGGCAAACGAATTGTAGTTCGCATAGAACGGTTCGAAGACCAGGATCTCATCCCCAGGATCGCAGAGCGCGAGAGCTGCGAGCTCCAGAGCCTCACTGCCGCCATTGGTGATGTAGATGTTCTTCGCTTCGTAGTGCATTCCCCATGCTTCATAGTACTTCTGTACCTGAGCAATCAGCTTCGGATCCCCCTGCGAAGGACCATAAGCGACCACTTTTTTGTCAAAGCTGCGGATGGCATCCATAAACTGCGCCGGCGTCTCGATATCAGGCTGTCCGATATTCAGATGATAGACTTTCTTCCCTGCCTTCTCTGCTTCGAGAGCATAGGGACCCAATCTGCGGATCGGGGATGTGGTCAAACTTAATGCGCGCTGAGAAATTTTCATACTGGCACCTTCCTTTGGCTTTCTGTAGGGAAGCACTGATTCGATCGTCATCAGACTGCATTCGTGAATTTTTATGCATAGCAGGGCGTCCGCTGACAGAGACAGCCAGCTGCCGACGCAAAATCATGATGATGCCATGGATAAAAAGCCGGATGCCCTCTGATCCTCCGATGTGATCAGTTTTCCGTAATTTCATGCATGATAGCATAAAATCATTATATACCTTTTTCAGGCGTGCGTCATTAGGTAATTGTAACGAAGCCAAGTGAGGAAAAGAAGCCAGCCGTCATCACCCCCAAGAGCAATGCGAAGCGGCATAGCTATGCCGTATTTCTCATGATGCGGAAATGATTCTCTCGTACCAAAAAACGCATAGTAAAAGAGCTCGCCTTCTTCGACGAGCTCTTACTTTGTGGCGGAGAGAGGGGGATTCGAACCCCCGTGACGGTATTCGCCGTCAACATGATTTCCAATCATGCACCTTCAACCGCTCGGACACCTCTCCACGTTTGTTCCCTGACCTATCGGTCAGCGCCTTATTGATTTGTATCAGTGGTTGACTGACTTATGTAGTATACCAATCGAAGGCGTATCTGTCAAGCATTTTTTTGAAAACTTTTTTGCGAAACATTTTGGTAACAGATTCCGAAGATTCAAAAGGAGCAAGGGGGAAGCGCGGCGCATAAAAAATAGAAGCGCCGCGTATCTTGAATCAGGGTAAGCACGTATCGCAACCTGAAACCTCTTGCGGCAAATCCCCCCCAGAAACTGGAAAAATCCAGGGTCACTGATTTTAACATGTATTTCCCCTAATCCCTAGCCACCAGTCACTTACTAGTCACCAGTCACTAGTCACCAGTCACGCATCAATGCGCCAACTTCTCGAAAATCGCCCGGACTTCTTCCCGATCCTTAGTCACACCGAGCGCGATAGCAAGAAGCAGGCGCGCTTTCCATGCGGAAAGGCGGCCTCCCAGGATGAGTCCGCTCTTTTTCATGGAGAGAGCGCTGCCATCGTAGCTGTATTCCTCCATGACGCTGCCTGAAGGCACGCGGGTCGTCAGCACCATCGGAAGACCGGCTTCGCCGAGCTTCATCATCTCCGCCTTGCACTTGGGCGGGACATTCCCGCAGCCAAGGGCATCGACGATCAAGCCATCCAGCTGCGCCTCACCGGCCGCGCGGATGATATCGCCTTCCATACCGGACCAGCAGGTCACCATCCAGACCTTGGCTGACAGGGAGGACGGATGAAGGCGCAGATGTCCAATCGGTCGGCGGCCATAGATGATCTCATGGCTGTAGACCGTGCCAAGAGGGCCGTAGTGGAGGTCACGGAAGGTGTCGGGATTCGTCGTGTGGAATTTCGTCACGTCGAAGGCCGCATAGATGCGGTCCTGCAGGCAAACGAGGACGCCCATGCCGCGAGAGCGATCGCTCGCCGCGACGCGGACTGCGGAGAGGATATTCTCGGGGCCGTCCGCAGAGAGATCCGAGGCACCGCGCATCGCTCCTGTCACGCAGACCGGCTTCTCGGTGTGAAGTGTCATGTCGAGGAAGAAGGCGGTCTCTTCCAGACTGTCCGTGCCGTGCGTCACGACGAAGCCATCGGCTTTGTCTGCAAGCCCGTCGATGGTGCGGGCAAGAGACAGCATCTTCTCGGTATCCATCCATCCGCTCGGGACATTGGAAAATTCGACGACGTCCACGTCTGCCCAGGAGGAGAGCCCAGGTACGGCTGCGGCGAGGTCCTCGCCGGAGACGGCAGGTACGAGCCCGCCGGTCGCGGGATCCGTTTTCATGGCGATGGTGCCGCCGGTGGTGATGACGATGATATGTTTTTTCATAGGGAATCCTTCTTTCTGTGAGATAGTTCTTGTAATAGTTCTATTGTAGCATAGAGAGGGAAGATGGAGTGTCGGGTGCAGGGTCAGCTCGTGGGCGGATCGCCCATGAATTGCGGATGAAAGCTCTGCTCGAATGAGAAATTAGGAATGAGGAATGAGGAATGGTGGTACGGCGCATAAAATCATGGAAGCGCCGTGGAGGTTTGAAACTAGCGGTTTTCTCGTATCGCAAACCTAATCCCTAGCTACTAATCCCTAGTCACCAGTCACTCATCCCTGCTTTCAAACTTCGGGAATCAAGGTTGTGGTGGCGGCTTCGCCGCAATATATGACGCGATGCCTGTTTGAGGCTTAGAGACTTTAGACGTCTGAGGTCTGAAGTCTGAAGTCTGAAATCTAATGTCTCCCATTCATTTTCATACCGCCTTGGGGGGATCCATCCTGCGCCTTTGGCGCGGCCCTTCTCCAAGAGCCAGCCGCCAACTTCCCCAAAAGGAAAAGAGCCAGCTTTCGCTGACTCTTTTCCGAGATCGTGTTTCCAGCCGTGAGGCTGATATTGGTCACTGTTTCTTCTTACCGCCCAGATAGGCCGCCATGACATCCGGGTTTGCAGCCACTTCCTGCGCGGGGCCTTCCATGACGATCTTGCCGGTTTCCATGACATAGGCATAGTCGGCGATCTGGAGAGCTTTGCGCGCATTCTGTTCTACCAGAAGAACAGTAGTCCCCATTTTGTTGATATCCTTGACAACATCAAAGATCTGCTGTACCACGAGCGGAGCAAGGCCCATGGATGGTTCATCGAGCAGCATGACCTGCGGACGTGCCATCATGGCGCGGCCGATCGCAAGCATCTGCTGTTCGCCGCCGGAAAGGGTACCGGCGAACTGGCTCTGTCTTTCAAAGAGGCGCGGGAAGCGCTCAAAGACCTGGGCCATGTCTTCAGCGATCTCCTTCTTATCATTTCTGTGATAAGCGCCGAGCTCGATATTTTCGCGGACGGTCATGCCCTGAAGGATCTGACGCCCCTCCGGGACGAGGACGACGCCGCTGTTGACGATATCATAGGTCTTCTTCCCTGCGATGGATTCGCCCTTGAAGAGGACGTCGCCGGCGATGGGCTTCATGACGCCCATGATGGTCTTCATGGTGGTGGACTTGCCGGCACCGTTCGCCCCGATCAGGGTGACGATCTTGCCTTCCGGGACAGCGAGGTTGATGCCCTTCAGGGCTTTGATATTGCCATACGCAGCTTCGATATTTTTAAGTTCAAGCAGCATCAGTCTTCCTCCTTACCCAAGTATGCTTCGATGACCTGCGGATTGTTCTGTACCTCTTCCGGCACGCCTTCTGCCAATTTTTTACCGAAATTGACGACCATGACGCGGTCGCAAAGGCTCATGACGAGCTGCATGTCGTGTTCGATGAGGACGATGGTGATGCCGTACTTTTCGCGGATCCCGCGGATGAGCTCTGTGAGCGCGGCGGTTTCCGAATCGTTCATGCCGGCAGCCGGTTCATCGAGGAGAATGAGCTGCGGCTTCGTCGCCATAGCACGGGCGATCTCCAGCTTTCTCTGCTTGCCGTAGGGGAGCTCGGTCGCAAGGCGGTCTGCATCTTCCTCAAGACCGACGAATTTCAGAAGCTCCATGGCATCCTCTCTGGCTTCTGCTTCTTCTTTCTTCTGAGAAGCAGTGTGGAGGACACTGGCAAGGAAGCTGGATTTCAGGCGGTCATGATGGCCGACGAGAATGTTTTCCAGAACGGTCATGCCGGTGAAGAGGCGGATATTCTGAAAGGTACGTGCGACGCCGAGATTGATGATCTCATACGGCTTCTTTCCTTCGATGGAGGTGCCGTTCAGGACGACGTCCCCTTCCGTCACCTGATATACGCCGGTGATCAGGTTGAAAATGGTGGTCTTGCCGGCGCCGTTTGGCCCGATGACACCGAAGATCTCCCCTTTGTCTACATGGAAGGACATATTGGAAACAGCGGTGAGGCCGCCGAACTGTTTCACTACATTTTTCATTTCGAGCAGCATCAGTTTTTCCCTCCTTCTACAGCTTTCTTGCTGAATTTCTTGGAGATCCATTTCACCGCATCATAGGAGAGGATGCCGTCCGGACGGAAGGCCATGAGTGCAACCAGCATGACACCATAGATGATGTCGCGGTATTCCGCCATGGAGCGGAGCGACTCCGGTACGATGGTCAGGATGGAAGCGCCGAGGACAGAGCCCCACATGACATTGCTGCCGCCGAAGACGGTGTAGAGCAGGATGTCTACGACCTTGTGCCAGGAGAAATCAGTCGGACTGATGAAGAATGTCGCATGAGCATAGAGCGCGCCAGCGACGCCTGCGAAGAACGCAGAGAAGAGGAAGGTCATCATTTTGTAGCGGACTACATTGATGCCGGTCAGGGATGCTGCATATTCGTCAGCCTTGACCGCTGCCATGGCGCGGCCATAGCGGGAATGTTCGAGGCGGTACCAGAAGGTGACGATGAGTACGACGAGGAGCAGAAGGACGATGCACATGAGGAGCTGTCCTGCGGTCTGAGAGTCGATTTCCAGCGCATCGATGAGGCCGATGTCACTCGCATAGTCAGCAAGGACGCTTGCCATGGACGGGATGCCGGAGTAGCCAAGCGCGCCGTGGGTGATATCCAGATTCAGCGCGATGACGCGGACGACTTCGCCGAAGCCCAGCGTCGCGATGGCAAGGTAGAGCCCGCGCAGACGGATGGTCGGCAGGCCGATGATGAGTGCGACGATCGTCGCGGTGCAGCCGCCTAAGAGGATGCCTAGCGGCATCGGGAAATTATATTCTGCGGTCAAGATCGCAGAGGTGTAAGCGCCGAAGCTCATGAGCCCTGCATTGCCCAGCGACAGGATGCCGGTGCAAAGCGTCATGTAAATGGTCATGGCCAGAATGATATTGATGCATACAAAGGTCAGGACCTGCAGGAAATAACCGTTCAGTAATTCTTCCATTACGGTCTGCCTCCTTTCCCGGCCTTGGAGAATAAGCCTTCCGGACGAATGAAGAGAATCAGGATGATGATGCCGAATGCGACAGCGTCACGATACGAAGAGCTGCCGTAAGCGACGGAGAATACTTCTGCGATGCCGAGGATGAAGCCGCCGGCCATGGCGCCTTCGACATTGCCAAGACCGCCCATGATGAGGACTGCAAGCCCCTTGAGGCCCATCGCGGTACCCATGGTCGGTTCGATCGCATTGAAGGAAAGACCGATGAGGACGCCGGCTGCCGCGCCCAGTGCCGATGCCATCATGACAGTGAAGGTGATGATGCGTCCGGTATTGATCCCGAGCAGGCTCGCTGTTTCCGCGCTTTCCGAAGTCGCACGGACAGCCTTGCCGATCTTCGTCTTATTGAGGAGGATGGTGAGGAGCACCATCAGGACGACAGCGGTCCCCAGTGAAATGATCTGGATCCCGGAGATCTTGAAAGCACCGAAGTCCATCAGTTCGTTTCCGAAGGATGTCGGGAACGAACGGGTCTGCGGTCCCCATACCATCAGTGCGACACTTTCAAGGAAAGTCGAGACACCGATGGTGGAGATCAGCGGAGCGAGGTGCGTCACCTTGCGGCGACGCAGCGGGCGCAGTGCGAAGATCTCCAATGCATAGCCCAGGACGGCACCGCCGACCATGGCTCCAATCAAAGCTGGGAAAATCCCAAAGCCTGCCTCTGTGACGAGGAGCAGCCCGATGTAAGCGCCGACCATGAAGATCCCGCCATGCGCCATGTTGACGATGTTCAATACACCGAAAACCAGCGTGTAGCCGATGGCGATGACCGCATAGGCGCTTCCCAGCGTTAAACCGTTGACAAGCTGTTGTAAAAACACGATCTTTTCTCCTTTCAAAATACGAGGGCAAGCCCTCAAAGTGGGGATGGGGTGTAAGGTGCAAGGTTCAGGGTTAGTCCCTTGATTGTGGATGAAAGCTTTACTCTCTAGTTAGAAGTGAGGAGTTAGGAGTGAGGAATGGTGGTGCGTCGCATAAAAATCAGAAGCGCCGCAGAGTATAAATAGGGCGATGCCCGAAAGTGGTATTCAAGTCACCAGTCACTCAAGGATCCTAATCCCTAAGCTACTAATCCCTAGTCACTAGCCACTAGTCACTTAAAAATCCCATCCCAGAACGAATAGCAATAAAAACGCCCCTGCTGCAATCTGGCGTCATTGCAGCAGGGGCGAAAGATTTCCGCGGTACCACCCTGGTTTTATCACTCAAAAGAGCACTTTCTAATGAGATGTCACCATATAAAAACGCCCCTATTTCCATTCCGGAAATAGGGGCGACATGCGCGGTACCACCCTACATTATACTCAAGCTCACATCCGTAACGTGGATAGACGCCTTCATTTACTACGTTCGAAGAAGGAGCTCACAGGTGATATCAATCAGTGGAATGTTCCGGCTTGCACCATACGCCGGCTCTCTATGCCATGGACCACGGAATGCTTTGTCCCGATCATCGCTTTTCAGGTGCCTGTAACGCAGGCGGCGTCAGAAACTACTTTTTTCATCTCTGAAACTCCCGGGTGAGCGTGCATCCCTTCCCTGCCGGCTCGCACTGATCGCCGGCTCTCTGAAAGTTCTATGGAATGCTTTTCCCGTTCCTAGCTATTCGTTCTTTCGTTGTGAAACTTATTATACTATGTTATTGATGAATGTCAATAGTTTTTTGTGATTAGTAATTAGTAATTAGGGATTAGGGGTTAGGGGTTAGGGATTAGGAGTGACTAGTGACTGGTGACTGGTGACTAAATACCACGTTCGGGCATCGCCATTATTTACACTCCGCGGCGCATTTCGTCATCCTGAGCGGAGTGAAATGTCGGATGTTCGATAATGTAAAGGTGGAACAGTGAGAACTGAGTCGAAGGATCTGGCGCCGCACCACCATTTCGCATTTCTCATTTCTAATTTCTCATTTCTAATTTCTCATTCAAGCAGAGTTTTCATCCGCAATCAAAGGGCGACACGCCCCACGGGCTCCCTCTCCCCCTAAACAAAAAGCAGCAGACCTTCGTCTGCCGCTTCCTGCAAGCTATTTCACGATGCGGATCGAGAAATAATTTTTCTTTCCTTTTTTGATGATGATGAACTGGCCATTCGTATTCGGATGCGCGGAGATCGCTGCTTCCGTATCCTTCACTTGGATACCATTCACGCGGATCGCGCCATTCTTCACATCTTCTCTGGCCTGCCGCTTGGACTTCTCTACGCCGCCTTCGACGAGTGCTTCGACGATATTGATGCTCTCTTCATGCACTTCGCCGCCCTTGGTATTGCGGAAAGCGCCTTCGATCTCCTCGCCGGAGAGTTCCTCGATATGACCGGAGAAGAGTGCCTGCGTGACCTTCTCCGCCTGCGAAAGACCTGCCTCGCCGTGAACGAAGCGGGTGACCTCCTCTGCGAGCTTCCTCTGCGCGTTTCTATGCTCCGGATGCTCTGCGACTTCGGTCTCAAGCGCATCGATCTCCTCCTTCGAAAGGAAGGTGAAATACTTCAGGTACTTCACGACATCGCGGTCATCCTGATTGAACCAGAACTGATAGAATTCATAGGGCGAGGTCTTCTTCGGATCCAGCCATACGGCGCCGCCCGCCGTCTTGCCGAATTTCGTGCCGTCTGCCTTCAGCATCAGCGGGATGGTGAGGCCGTAGGCATCGTGCTTGTCCTCCATCTTACGGATAAGATCGACACCGTTCGTGATATTGCCCCACTGGTCCGAACCGCCGATCTGCAGCTGCACATCGTATTTGTCATAGAGCATCTTGAAATCGATGGATTGCAGGATCTGATAAGAGAATTCTGTGAAGGAGATCCCTGTATCGAGGCGAGATGCCACGACATCCTTGGCGAGCATCGTATTGATATTGAAAAGTTTGCCATAGTCACGAAGGAAATCCAAAAGGGAGATCTGCGACAGCCAGTCATAGTTATTCACCATCGTGAAGCCGTCCTCTCCAAAGAGCCGCTTCATCTGGTTCGTCAGACATTCCGCATTGTGCTTGACCTGCTCTGCCGACTGGAGCACACGCTCCGTCTTACGGCCGGACGGATCGCCGATGGAGCCCGTGCCGCCGCCGATGACGATGACCGGATGATGCCCCGCCAGCTGGAAACGCTTCAGGATCATGAATGGGATCAGGTGCCCGATATGCATGCTGTCCCCCGTCGGATCGATCCCGCAGTAGAGAGAGATCGATTTCTCTCCCACCAGCTTGTATAACCCCTCTTCGTCAGTCTGCTGATTCACAGCCCCGCGCCATTTCAGTTCGTCGATGATATTCATTCCTGCACCTCATTATAAATATAGTCTATGGCTACCATATTACCATAAATAAGGGGAAAAGGGAATGGAAAGAGGGAGCGGGTTCATGGTTCGGGGTTCGGGGTTCAGGGTTAGCCCGTAGGGCGGGGCGCCCTTTGACTCCGTATGAAATCTTCGCTTGAATGAGAAATTAGAAATTAGAAATGCGAACTGGTGGTGCGGCGCCAGATCCTTCGACTCAGTTCTCACTGCTTTGCCTTTACATGATCGAACATCCGACATTTCACTCCGCTCAGGATGACGAAATGCGCCGCGAAATATAAATCATGGCGATGCTATGAGCTGGCATTTCAGTCACCAGTCACCAGTCACCAGTCATCAGTCATCAGTCACCAGTCACGCCTAATCCCTAGCTACTATATATAACAAGCAAGTCTCAAAAAATAATTTGCTTTTCCTCCTCTGCTGTGCTATGATTACTATCTGACTACATATCGATTTCAAGGTGACTTTTCAAAAATTGGCTTGGACGAAGCATGGAAACGATGGGAAAAGAAAGGGCACCTGAAGTGATCTGAATGAAATGACAGACTTATGGAAATACTGATTAAATCTGACAACGATTTAATCAGTATTTCCCTATAGATTCTGAGGAGGTGTCCCTATTTGGCAACTAAGGCAGCACAGCTGGCAGAGTGGCTAAAAGAACTGCAGGATAGAGTGGATGCTGACGGCAATCTTTCCTATGCGGAGATCATGCGCTTTCAGCAGGAGAAGAACCTGACAAAGAAACAGTTCGACAGCATTTTTACACTTCTTCATGAGCATCACATCGAGCTTGTCTATGATGATGACATAGAGGATGATGCAGAAGAAGGCCCGACCGACGCCGATTTTGACGGAGATCCCGGAGACGATGACCTGTCCGACGATGTCCTTCTGGATGACAAGGATGGGCTGGAAGAAAAAGAGTGGGAAACGGAAAGCTCCGACGAAGCCTATGACGCAGCGGCCGGCGGTATCAGTGACCCTGTCCGTCTCTATCTCCGCGAGTGCGGCTCGAATCCTCTCCTTTCCGCAGAGGAAGAGATGCGCCTTGCTAAGCTTATCGAGCGCGGCAAGCATAAGGATGCGACGGAAGAGGAAAAAGAGGAAGCAAAAGCCGCAAAGAAAGAAATGGCCAATGCCAACCTGCGTCTGGTCGTTTCCATCGCCAAGAAATATCCGGGGCGCGGCATGCCCTTCCTTGATCTCATCCAGGAAGGCAATATCGGCCTCTTGAAGGCTGTCGATAAATTCGACTATACCAAAGGCTATAAATTTTCTACCTATGCGACCTGGTGGATCCGTCAGGCCATCACCCGCTCCATCGCGGATCAGGCCCGCACCATCCGTGTGCCGGTACACATGGTAGAGACCATCAATAAGATGAATCGTGTCGGCCGCCGCTTCCTGCAGGAACATGGCCGCGAAGCGACAAATGAAGAGCTCGCCAAGGAAATGGGCATCAGCGTGGATAAGATCCGCGAAGCCAAGAAGGCGGCGCAGGATCCGATCTCGCTCGAGACGCCGATCGGCGAAAAAGAGGATTCCCATCTGGGGGATTTCATCGAAGACTCCAAGACCGCCTCTCCGGAGGATGAAGCAGCAGCGACTATGAGAAGAGAGCAGGTCTACAAAATGCTCGAAACGCTGACCGAGAGAGAAAAAGGCGTCCTTGCCCTCCGCTTCGGCATGGATGACGGCACTCCGAGAACGCTCGAAGAGGTAGGCAAGCACTTCGGCGTCACGCGCGAACGTATCCGTCAGATCGAAGGCAAGGCACTGAAGAAACTCAAAAAACAGGCACTGCCGATGAAGGTAGATTAGGGAAACGCTGATTCAATCGCAGAGTCAGATTTAATCAGTGTTTCCTTAGAAAAGAGCTCCGAGAGGAGCTCTTTTTTGTTCAGGGTTAGTCCACGGGGCGTGCCGTCCCTTGAATGCGAGCGAAAGAGGGGGAGCGGGTTCTATGGGTAGGGCGGGGGCAGGGCGGCGCATTTCGTCATCCTGAGCGGAGAAAAACGTCGTATGTTAAAAATGGCTTATCTGAAACAGGAGAACTGAGTCGAAGGATTTAAGGAAACGCTGATTCAATCGCAGAATCAGATTTCATATGGAGTTTTATACATAGCGTCGTCGACATTCTCCTTAAATAGCTCGCTATTCGCGCCCTCTGTCTCCTCGCTCTGTATAAAACTCCAAGAATGAAATCTGATAACGATTTAATCAGTGTTTCCCTAAGCGCCGCGGAGACTTGAAACTAGCGGTTTTCTCGTATCGCAAGCCCAATCCCCAATCCCTAATCCCTAGCCACTCATCCCTGATCTCTTGAAGCGCAAGCTCATTTATGCTAAAATATCCAAATGCGTGGCGAAAATCATTGCAATCGAAAGAAAGCTGTGATACAATGCTACTGTTAGTCTGGACAGTCCTCTGCCAAATGCGATCGGCATGAATGTCCTGTGTGATAGGAGGAAAAGATCGTGAACATTATCGAAACACTGGAAAAAGAACAGCTCAGAAACGACATTCCTGAATTCCGTCCGGGGGACACCGTCAGAGTTCATGTAAAGGTCGTAGAAGGCAAGAACGAACGTATTCAGATGTATGAAGGCGTCGTTATTGCAAGAAAGAACGCAGGCCTGCGTGAAACCTTCACCGTTCGTCGTATTTCCTACGGCGTCGGCGTAGAAAGAACCTTCCTCGTTCATTCTCCACGTCTGGAAAAGATCGAAGTAAGACGCCGCGGCATCGTTCGTCGTGCAAAGCTCTTCTATCTGCGCGGACTCTCCGGCAAAGCTGCTCGTATCAAAGAAAGAAAATAAGTTCAGCAAAAAAGCTGCAGCCCTGGCTGCAGCTTTTTTAGTGGGTCCCAAGGGCGGATGCATGGCGGCTGATTCAAACAAAAACTCATAGATCTTTTCATTTATAGTATTTCGCAATCGTTTATGAATGTGTTAAAATAAGGAATAGTGCAGAAGAGGGTTTTCTCACGAAAGGAAACAGCTATGAGAATACGAACGATCACTGCCGCGCTCCTTGTGACGCTGGGAATGTGCCAGATAGCAGGAGCGAATGATATCCGCCATGTCTTCGTGGTCGATGACATGACGATCGAGCTGGAAATGAAGGAGCCTTTGACAGAGGACGAGACAGCGCCCAAGAATTTCACATCGGATACCTATGAGCCGCCTTTTGTACTCAATGAAGGCGTGGAGGTCATCGGATTTCCGGTGCCACAGAAATCGGATGGATTTCACGACAACATTTACCGCATCACGGTGACAGGGATGGATGTGGGTCCGATCTATCAGATCTCCTACCGGGGCCACAAGCCGAAGACCTTTAAGGTGTACCCGGCCAAAGAACAGACCGACCGGTATCGGGATCGGTATGGAAGCTACTTCTGACTCATTCTGATATCTAAGGAACATTACGTATAAAGGAATCTAAACCTATGCATATCGTACTGGTAGAACCGGAAATTCCGGGAAATACGGGGAACATTTCCCGACTCTGCGCAGCAGAGCATCTGGTGCTGCACCTGGTGGAGCCATTGGGCTTTTCCATCGATGACAAGCACCTGAAGCGGGCGGGGCTCGACTACTGGGATCTTCTGGAGGTCCATGTCCATCCGGACTTTGACTCCGTGAAGCGCATGCTTGCGGGTCATCATTTCTACTACAATACCACCAAGGCGATCAAGACGTATTCGGATATTTCGTATACGGAGGATGATGTCCTTGTATTTGGGAAAGAGACGAAGGGTCTTCCTGAAGAGCTTCTTCTGGAACATGAAGAGGACTGCATCCGCATCCCCATGATCGAAGAAGCACGGTCTCTCAATCTGTCGAATGCTGTTGCGATCGTCGCCATGGAAGCACTCCGGCAGACGGGTTTCCACCATCTCTTGAAGAAGAGTGGACGTTTATTCAAAGGAGGAAGCAGTCATGAATACGTATGACGCAGCTTATGATCTGGCCAAAGCCATCAAGGAAAGCGATGAGATGAAGCGTCTCACCGCTGCCGCAGATAAAGTGAAGAACGATGCCGATGCCAAAAAGATGGTGAAGGAATATATTATGGCACAGATGCAGGCAGACTATGCCAAACTTGCAGGGCAGAAGGACGATGAAAAGACCTATCAGCATCTGCAGGAACTGGCGGTCCTTGTCAGCAACAACAGCAATGCCCAGGAATATCTTCAGGCATTTATTCGTTGGAATCAGGTGGCTGCGGATTTGCAGAAGATCGTCTCGGATGCAATGGCGCAGGGTATGGATGTATTGGAATTAGATAAGAAATGACAGACTGGAAAGTATTTTTCGATGGGATCCTCACAGAGAGAGACATCAAGATCAATGAACCGATGAGCCGCCATACGACCTATGGCATCGGCGGCCCTGCTGACGTTTTTGTTATGCCGCAGACAGAAGAACAGCTTATTAAGATCCTCCGGAAGGCGGATGAAGAAGGTATCGCTGTCACGGTGATCGGCGGCGGCTCGAATACGCTCGTCAGCGATAAGGGGATCCGTGGCATCACCATTTGCATGAACCGTATGAAGCAGGAAATGACCTGCGAAGGCGAATGGATCACTGCCAGCGGCGGCACAGGCACGGGCACTGTCGCTCGCTTTGCGGAAAAGAACAGCTTGAAGGGCTTCGAGTGGGCTGTCGGTATCCCCGGTACGGTCTGCGGTGCGGTCTTCATGAACGCCAATGGCTATGGCAGTCAGATGAAGAGAGTCGTAGAAGAGGTCTATGCCATCACCAGAGACGGCAAAGAAAAAAAGACCTACGGCTGGGATGACCTGCACTATGGCGACAGCGACAGCGTATTCATGCACAATGGGGATATCATCGTCGGCGTAAAGCTGCATCTTTCTTCCGGCAATCCGGAAGAGATCAAGAGAGAAATGACAGAACACCAGATCTCCCGCCGCACCAAGCAGCCGCTCGAAAAGAGAAGTGCCGGCACCATGTACCTCCGTCCGCCGGGATACCATGTCGGACCGATGATCAAAGACTGCGGTCTCATCGGCTTCTCTATCGGTGATGCGCAGGTCTCTACCAAGCATCCGGACTTTGTCGTAAACAACGGACATGCTTCCTGCCAGGAGATCCTGGATGTGCTGCATGAAGTCCAGAAGCGCATCATGGAGAAATATCATGTCCACGTCCCGCTCGATGTGCGTATCATCGGTGAAGGTGTACAGCAGGAAAGATAATAGGAGAATCGGAGAAGAGCTGCCTTGATGGGCGGCTCTTTTTGGCGTGTGTCTTTTTAATCAGCGTTTCCTTAGAAGGAAGAGCCTACAGCACTGCCAAACGGGGACAGAAAATACCTGCGGAGAGCCGGTCAGGCATCTGCCTTTGGGTCGCCTTTCCTTCATAATAAATTTCTCATTTTCCCTCTTGCATTTCTGACTAAAGTTATGTATTATATAAAAGTAAGTTAGCACTCGAGATGAGTGAGTGCTAATAGTTCAAAGGAGGAATAGAAATGTTAAAACCATTAGCAGATCGTGTTCTTGTTAAAGTAGATACCGAAGAAACGCAGACCAAAGGCGGCATCCTGCTGCCAGATACAGCACAGAAAAAATCTCAGAAAGGCGAAGTCATTGCTATCGGCTCCGGCAAAATGCTCGATGACGGCACCCGTGTACCGTTCGAAGTCAAAGTGGGCGACAGAGTCCTCTTTGCCAAATATTCCGGCGTGGATATCGAAGAAAATGGCCAGAAATTCCTGCTTCTCTCCGAAAGAGACGTACTGGGGATCCTGTAATAAAAAGTATCTGGGGAGTAGGGATGAGCATAGGTGAATCCCCGGCCCAAGATCTTTCATCGTTTGTTTTATAGCAAAAACTAGGAGTGACATACAATGGCAAAGAAAGTTCTTTATAATGAAGAAGCCCGCGCAGCTCTTTTAAGAGGTGTCGATCAGCTGGCAAATGCAGTAAAAATTACTCTGGGACCGAAAGGTCGTAACGTCGTACTCGACAAGAGATTCGGCGCTCCGAACATCGTCAATGATGGCGTCTCCATCGCTCGTGAGATCGAGCTGAAGGATCCATTTGAAAACATGGGTGCGCAGCTGGTCAAAGAAGTCGCTACCAAGACCAATGATGTAGCAGGCGACGGCACCACCACCGCTACCCTTCTTGCACAGTCCATGATCCATGAAGGCATGAGAAACGTAGCTGCCGGCGCAAACCCGATGGTCCTGAAGAAGGGCATCGAAGAAGCAGTCAAGGTCCTTGTCGAAGAGATCAAGAAAAAAGCTGTACCGGTACAGACCAAAGAAGCAATCGCACAGGTCGCTTCCATCTCCTCTGCCGATAAGACCATCGGCGGTCTCATCGCTGATGCGATGGAAAAGGTCGGCAATGACGGCGTCATCACAGTCGAAGACTCCAAGACCATGGGCACCAGCCTGAAGGTCGTAGAAGGCATGCAGTTCGACCGCGGCTACCTTTCCCCATACATGGTCACCGATCCGGACAAAATGGAATGTGTCATCGACAATCCGCTGATCCTTATCACCGACAAGAAGATCAATATGCTCCAGGATATGCTCCAGCTCCTCGAACAGGTGGCTAGAAGCGGCAAGGAACTCGTCATCATCGCTGAAGATGTCGAAGGCGAAGCACTGGCTACTCTCGTAGTGAACAGACTCCGCGGCACCCTGAAATGTGCAGCTGTCAAAGCACCGGGATTCGGCGACCGCAGAAAAGCTATGCTGCAGGATATCGCTATCCTGACCGGCGGCACCGTGATCTCTGAAGAAATGGGCCGCACCCTGAACAGCGCAACTCTGGATGATCTCGGCACCGCTCACCAGATCCGCATCACCAAAGACAACACCACCATCGTCGGCGGCGCAGGTGATAAAGACCAGATCGCAGCCAGAGTGGCTCAGATCCGTGAACAGTACAAAGAAGCGACTTCCCAGTTCGACAAAGACAAACTGCAGGAACGTCTGGCAAAGATGTCCGGCGGCATTGCTGTCATCGAAGTCGGTGCTGCTACCGAAGTAGAAATGAAGGATAAGAGACTGCGCATCGAAGATGCGCTGAATGCGACCCGCGCAGCTGTCGAAGAAGGTATCGTCGCTGGCGGCGGCACCACCCTGCTCGATATCCAGGATAAACTGGATACCATCGAAGCAGAAGGCGATGTCAAGACCGGTGTGAACCTCGTCCGTCATGCCATCGAAGCTCCGGTTCGTCAGATCGCTGACAATGCCGGCCTCGAAGGTGCTATCGTAGCTGAAAAGGTCAAAGAAGCTGGCCAGGGCATCGGCTACAATGCAGCAGAAGACAAGTACGAAGATATGCTGAAAGCCGGCATCGTCGATCCGGCAAAGGTCACAAGAAGCGCACTGCAGAATGCAGCTTCCATCGCAGCTCTGGTCCTCACCACCGAAGCTATCGTCGGTGAACTGCCGGAAGAAAAACCGGCTATGCCTCCGATGCCGCAGGGCGGTATGGGCGGAATGATGTAATTTCGCATCGCATTTGAAAGATAAGAAATGAAAGATCCCCACCATCGATTTGACCGATGGCGGGGATCTTTTTGCGTGCGGGATGGGGCGAAAATAAGAAAGGGCGGTGGCTTTTCCAAAGGACAGAAGCGTGAGATACCTGCATCGTCCATAGAGACCGTTGAACCTGTTCCCGTCCTTATGCTACAATCAAAAGAAAAGTTACAGAAATGGAGAAGACTATGGAGAATCTGAAGAAAGTCATCATCAGTAAGCGCGCCGAGCTGGCGGCGAAGGGAGGACACCCGTGGATCTACGGGACGGAGATCGAGCACGCGGACGAAGGCATCGAAGCCGGTGATATCGTGCGTGTGGAGTCGAAGAAGGGGAAATTCGTGGGAAGCGGGTTCTACAATCCGCACTCGAAGATCACCGTTCGCATTTTTTCGACGAATGCGAATGATACCTTCAACGCAGCCTTCTGGAAGCGCCGCGCAGCGTATGCGGTGGATTACCGCCTGCAGGTGATGCGGAAGGAAGACTATGATTGCTGCCGCTTGGTTTTCGGGGAAGCGGACCAGCTGCCGGGACTTACGGTGGATCGCTTCGGCGATGTGCTGTCCGTGCAGGTGCTCTCACTGGGGATGGAGCGGCATAAGAAGGAATTCTTGGACGGCCTCATCGAAGTGCTGCGGGAGCGGCAGCTCGCGGTCTCCTGCGTCTATGAAAGAAATGATGTCAAGATCCGTGAGCTGGAGGGGATGCAGCAGTACAAGGGCTTCTATCGCTCCCCGCTGCTGGATCCGGCGGCAGAAAAGACACTGGTGGATATCGTGGAGAACGGCATCCGCTATACGGTCGATGTAGAGAACGGGCAGAAGACGGGTTTCTTCCTTGACCAGAAATTCAATCGTCTCGCAGCAGCGCAGATTGGCAAGGGCCGCCATGTGCTTGACTGCTTTACGCACACGGGCGCCTTTGCGCTGAACATCGCCAAGGGCGGTGCGGCGAGCGTGACGGCACTCGATATTTCCAAAGAAGCCGTCGAAATGACGGCGCACAATGCGAAGCAGAATGGCCTTGCCGTCGAAGCCGCACAAGCAGATGTCTTTGATTTTCTGACCGAGCTCGACAAGAAAAAGGATCACAGCTATGACTACATCGTCCTCGATCCGCCCGCTTTCACCAAGTCAGGCAAGACAGTCCATGAAGCCTTCCGCGGCTACAAGGAGATCAACTATCGTGCGATGAAGATCCTGCCGCGCGGCGGATATCTGGCGACCTGCTCCTGCTCGCATTTTATGGGGGAGGAGCTCTTCGTGAAGATGGTGAAGGAAGCAGCGCGCGATGCCGGCGTCACGCTCCGGCAGATCGAGTTCCGCCAGCAGGCTCCCGATCATCCGATCCTTATGACGGTGCCGGAGACCTATTATTTGAAATTCTTCCTCTTCCAGATCGTATAAAGGAAACGCTGATTAAATCGCAGAATTCGATTTCACATGTATTTTCATGTAACGCTTCGTCATAACCCTCCTTAAATAGCTAGCTATTCGCGTCGGATTATTCCTTGCACTGCATGAAAATACAAGAGTAAAATCGAACAACGATTTAATCAGTGTTTCCTAAGAAAAGCGCTCAGCCGGATCGGCTGAGCGTTTTTTACTTGATGGGTTCAGGGTTCAGGTTGGCGGGTTCAGGGTTTTGGTACGGTGTATCATAATAGGTAGCGCCGCGGAGTATGGAGGATGACAGGCTTCCCGTTTCCGGTTTCGCGCACAGGAACCGTTTCACCGCGAACGAAAAAGATTCCTCGGCTTCGCTCGGAATGACGATACGGGGAAGACGCTTAGTGCGAATAGTATGAAAACGTTTCGGTGAGTTGCGCCTCTGCCAGGCACTCTATCCTGCGTCTTCGGCGTGCCCCTTCTTCAAGGGGCTTCTCAGTTGAGGAGATTGATGCAAACCTTAAACCATAAACCCTAGTCCCTAGCTACTAGTGACTAGTCCCCAGTCACTAGTCACCCGTCCATCCTTTCTTTCAGATAGTCGGTAAAATTCAGGATGCGTGTCGCGGTCCAAAGGCCGTTTACGTCTTTTTCCAGCTGCACCTGCCAGATGAAGTCGCGGGAAAGGTCCTTGTCTTCCAGCTGCACATAGGCGATGGCTTTGCCGTCCTTCTCTTCGATCTTGAAGATGTCGGTGAGAGAGAGGGCGGAAGAGCCGGCGTAGGCAGTGAGGGTCTTGACAGGCTTGTCCAGAAGGGACTTGGAGGCCGGGGCGCCATCCTTGAATCGGATCTCTGTCTGTCGGATGAGTTCCTTCACGACTTCTTTCTTGATGCTTTTCACGAGGGAGGCAGCGATGGCGTGTTCGGGAAGACCGTCGGCCTTGAGCTCGGCGAGCATGTCGTCCAAGGCATAGCCGTAGACCTTGGCGACATCGACGCGTTTGCAGAAGAGATCCCAGTCCTTTTTCTGCACGGCCTGCTGGATCTCTCCCGCCGCAAAGGCGGGCGTATTCTGCCAGTACAGGAAATACCAGCCGCCGGCAGCGGCAAGGAGGATCATGAGGGTGATGAGGAGCTTTTTGAAGATCGACATGAAAATGACCTTTCATTAAATAACGGAGGAAGGTACGGATCCCTAGTCACCCGTATCGAAGAGGGCTTTCTGCTGGGTGAATTCGAGCATGCCGTAGATGCCGCCTTCGCGGCCAAGGCCGCTTTCCTTATAGCCGCCGAAGGGAGCCGCTGTGTCACGCGGGCTGGCATTGATGTAGACATTGCCGGCCTTGATGCGATGGGCGAGGGCGATGGCTTCTTCTTTCGGCCCATAGACACCGGCATTCAGACCGTATCGGGTGTCATTGGCGATCCTGACCGCATCGTCAGTGTCTTTGTAGGTGATGACACAGAGGACCGGGCCGAAGATCTCATCCTGCGCGATGGTCATATCATTCGTGACATTCGTGAAGATCGTAGGATGGATGTAGTAGCCGTGATCAGGGCTTTCCGGCAGGCCGCCCGTGAGGAGTCTTCCCCCTTCGGAAAGACCCTTGCTGATGTATTCGCTGATCTTCCTGTACTGCGCCATGGAGGACACCGGCCCGAGCTTCACGTCGTGATCTGTCGGGTCGCCGACCGTATATTCTTTGGCGATGGCGGAAAGCTCTTTTTCGATGAGGGCTTTCTCGCTTTCCGGGATGAGCAGGCGGGAGAAGGCGGTGCAGGTCTGGCCGGAGTTCAGGAAGATGCTGTTGAAGCAAAGGCGGATCGGTGCGCTGTAGTCATGGTCCTTGGATGGAAGGATCACGTAGGGCGATTTCCCGCCAAGCTCAAGGCTGATATGCTTCACGCTTTCCAGCGCTCGCTTGCCGACGTTGACGCCGCCTGAGGTGGATCCGGTGAAGGAGATCATGGAGACGAGCGGATGGGAAGAGAGCGCATCGCCCACTTCGCCGCCGCGGCCGGTCACGAGGTTGAAGACGCCTTTCGGAAAGCCTGCTTGCTCAAAGGCATCGGCGAGGAAGTAGGAGGAGAGCGGGGTGTGCTGGCTAGGCTTTAGGATGACGGTATTGCCCATCAGCATCGCAGGTATGATCTTCTGTATGACCTGTCCCAAGGGGTAGTTCCATGGAGTAATACATCCGATGACGCCGATCGGCTCACGATAGGTGGTGGAAGCCGCCATTTTTTCGACCATGGGGACGTCTGGCGCAAGGTCGATGTAGGACATAGTACGGACGTACTGGTACTCGACCTGCGAGGCTTTGGTGAAGGTATATGGCGAGCCGAGCTCTCGGATGGTGATGTCGATGAGGTCATCTTCCTGAGATTTGAAAATGGCGAGGAATCGCTCCATCAAAGTGATGCGTTCGGCGAGCGGCTTTTTCGCCCAGGCAGGGAAAGCGGCATAAGCGGCTTTGGCGGCTTTGTCTACGTCATCGCCGTTCCCCGCTGGAACGCGGGCGAAGATCTCCCTTGTGGCCGGGTTTTCTACCTCGATGAACTTCCCGGATGCGCCAGGGATCCATTCACCATTGATATAGAGCTTTTCATAATCCATAGCAAACACCTTCCTTTAGACAAAAGAGAGCCCCCTTGCGAGCGCTCTCCCCCTTGAGATGATGATATTGAATCCTAGATTTATTATAGCATGAGGAAAGGGGAAGACAAGGGGAGGGGAAGGGACTGATGACTAGAAATTAGTAGCTGGGGATTAGTAGCTGGGGATTGGGTTTGCGATACGAGAAAACCGCCAGTTTCAAACTTCAGGCATCGCCTCATATATATTCGCGGCGAAGCCGCCACCTTCATTCCTAATTCCTAATTCCTAATTCGAGCAAAACTTTCATTCAGGGTTCGTGGGACAGCACACCTCACGGGCCAGCCCTTCCCCTAGCCCCTCATGGTATAATGAAAAGGAATCTATGATTCAAAAAGATCGGCGTTTATGATACAATAATTAATATAGAATTAGGAGGAAACATGGGCTTATTAGATGATACGCTGGATCGGATCCAGCCGCTCAGCCAGGAAGCCATGGAGGAGGCCGGGAAGCGCTGGCATGATCTGTACCTCGGTATGGGAAACCTTGGCAAGATGGAGGACATGGTGACGCGCTACATCGGTGTCACCGGGGAAGCGATGCCGGATGTCCCGAAGGGGTGTATGGTGATCGCATGCAGCGACCACGGGGTATACAAAGAGGGCGTGTCTGCCTACCCGCAGGAGACGACGGTCGGCATGACGAAGGCCTATGTGGTCGCGAAGGGCGCTTCCTGCAATGCGATGGCGTACTATGCGGGCATGGACATGGTGGTGGTCGATGTGGGCATCCATCATGATATGACAGGAGTCCCGGGACTCTTGGATCGCAAGATCGCCTGGGGGACGAAGAACATCGCGGAAGGACCGGCGATGACACGTGAGCAGGCGATCCGCTCCATCGAGATCGGTATCGAGATCGCAGAAGAAAATGTAAGAAAGGGATACAAGGTCTTTTCGATCGGGGAAATGGGGATCTCCAATACCACCTCATCTGCCTGCATTCTGGGGACCTTCAATCACTGGAATGCCATCGAAGTCACGGGGCGCGGGACAAATATTTCTGATGAACGCCTTGTCCATAAGGTAGAGGTTGTGCAGAAGGCGATGGATGTGAACCATCCGGACCCCAAGGACGGCCTCGATGTGCTTGCCAAAGTCGGCGGATTTGAATTCGGATGTCTCACGGGTGTCATCCTGGGGGCGGCCGCCAATCACGCGATGACCATCATCGATGGATTCAATACGACAGCGAGCGCCTTCATCGCGAAGGCACTCTCGCCGCAGGTGTCAGACTACCTCATGGCCTCGCACCTGTCGCTTGAGCAGGCGCACAAAAAGTCGCTGGCTGCGCTGGGACTTTCCGAATATATTGATCTGGATTTCCGCCTGGGTGAATCCATCGGTGCGGGCATTCAGAAGAAAATGCTGGATATGGCGATCTCCGTCTATCGGGAATGTGTCACCAAAGAAGAAGCGGGGGTGGAAGCATGAGCGAGATCCCGAAACTGAATCAGGAGATCATGGAGGCTTGCCAGCTCTATGTGGATAATCTCATCAAGCCGATCCATTCGCTGGGAAAGCTGGAGGATATGGCTGTCCGTATGGCCGGCATTTTAGGCGAAGTGAAGCCGACATACATCAATAAGGCAGTCGTCATTTTCGGCGGGGATACGGCCGTCGATGGCGAGAACAAGACGAAGGGGCAGCTCTCGCACGCAGAGATGAAGCTGGTCGCGCAGGGCGCGGGACCAGTGAATGTCCTCGCGCGGCAGATGGAGATGCCGGTCTACCTTGTCGATGTCGGTCTTGAAAAGGATACCTCCGATATCGAAGGCATATTGGCAAAGAAGGTGATCCACGGTACGCATCAGGGGCATCCCGCCATGGATGATGATGTCGCCAAAGCGGCGATCTCTCTGGGCATGTCGGTCGGGAAAGCCCTCGCGGGAGAGGGTATCCAGGCCGTCGGCCTCGGAAATATCGGAGAGCGCTCCATGCTGTCGGCACTCGCGGTGACGACAGCCGTCATGAAGGAGGATCTCAAGAAGGCATCGGCGAGAAGCGGCTTCTCTATCCAACTTTCTGATGTCGGCGACTTCGCCAAGGATCCCGTTGGTACGCTCGCCATGGTCGGTTCGGCAGAGATCGCAGCCCTCTTCGGCCTGACCGTAGAAGCGGCGCGCCGCGGCATCATGGTCGTCTTTGACAATGCTGTCACAGGTGCTGCCGTGCTTGCCGCACAAGCCGTGTATCCTGAGATCAAAAACTATATTTTCCCATCTGTCTATTATGAAGAACCGGTTCATCAGATGCAGATGCAGAAGATGGGCATGAAGTCATTCCTGCACTATGATTTCACAGAAGCGGAAGGCTACGGCTCAGCCCTCGGGCTCTCGCTTCTGGACGCAGCGATCGATATGCTGAACCAGATGAAGACCTTCGGCAGCGCTGACGTAGCCGTCGCAGAGGATGGTCCGGGCAAGGGTCGTCAAAGAGAGGACGTGAAGTGATGAAAGCACTTTTTGTACGCTGTTATGGGAAGCTGACCGCAGATATGATGATCGGCGGGCTCATCGATATGGGGGTGCCGCCGGTCTATCTGAAATCGAAGCTGGAGGATGCCGGCCTTTCTGCCCCCTTCATCGAAAAACCGAATCCGAAAGCACAGATCTCCGCCCACTATTTCCATATCCCGGAGACAGGCGAAAAGCCGATGCTTCTGAAGGAGCGGGATATTTTCAAGCTGTGGCGGGATATCTGCGAGAAAGGTGCTCCGGACTGGGAAGACACCGGCTGGAAGGTCTTCTCTGCTTTGACCAGCGGTGCATCGGATGCCATCGATGAGATCGCAGGAAATATCATCGACCTGCGCCGCATCGGCGTCAGTGAAGAGAATCTGATCTCGCTCTACCTCTTCTTGGCCTGCCTCGACTATCTGGAGGTAGAGAGCCTCTTCGTCGTGCCGTTCTCTTTGAAAGAGGGAAAATCGGAACGCGCGAGAGCGACACTTCACATTTTGACCGATGCCGGCTCCACGGTGGGCGAGCCCATCGACGCAGAGGACATTCATCCATTCGCAGCAGCCATGCTCGAAGGGCTGGCGGCCAAATTCATGCCCATGGACGGACGCTTTCTGGCAGACAAGACTGCCTATGGCAGTGCCAGTGCCGAGAAGCCGACCGGCGAGAGCACCGTCGCCGAGTATCTGGGCTACTTCCAGGATCGCGGCGACTCCATCTTCAGCCGTCATCTCAAGGTCTTCGGCATGGCTGGGGATCTGATATAAGAGATAAAAAAGGAGCTGTGAAGAAATGAATCCTCATTTCTTCACAGCTCCTTTTGACTTTGCTTTCATTTGGTTCAGGGTTCAGGGTTCTCGTGGCGGCTTCGCCGCCTTTTTTAGAAGATGGTATTCTCGTATCGCAGCCTTCCCCTCTAGGGGAAGGTGCCCGAAAGGGGCGGATAGGGTGACTATGGCATGAAAGACAGCTGGGATAAGGTTTCCCGGTCACTCCTATGAGAGCTGCAAGTCCCCCGCGGCAGATGGAACGCGAAAATGAGATGATCGTTATTTCACATCGCCTTTTTTGTTGAAGGCGCAGCCGGCGCCGGTCGCAAGGGCGAGATATCGGCTGCCTGCCGAACCTTGCCCTGAAAACCGTTCCGAAAATTTTTTCAAAAATCCCCTTGCAAAATACGGCAGAATCGTATATAATACTTTTCGTCGCACAGCGAGAGTGCTGACAGCGAAATGAACATCTTGACTGAATGAAAATTTCCTGTTGACACGAAGTAAACGATATGATACAATATCAAACGTCGCTGAAATGCCAAGACTTACATCGGTTCGATCCGAAAAAATAAGACTTGACAAAAGACAAAACTGTGATATAATAATATCGCTGTTAAGCAAATGCGGAAGTAGCTCAGTGGTAGAGCACAACCTTGCCAAGGTTGGGGTCGCGGGTTCGAGTCCCGTTTTCCGCTCCATAGTTAGTTACATCGTAAGATGTTTCTATAGATTCCTGAATAGCTCAGCCGGTAGAGCGCGTGACTGTTAATCACGATGTCGCAGGTTCGAACCCTGCTTCAGGAGCCAATAGGGGTATCGCCAAGCGGTAAGGCAACGGACTCTGACTCCGTCATGCGTAGGTTCGAATCCTACTACCCCTGCCAAATGATCCACTAGCTCAGTCGGTAGAGCACTTGACTTTTAATCAAGGTGTCCCGCGTTCGAGTCGCGGGTGGATCACCATAAGTGGCCTGTTCGTCAAGCGGTTAAGACACCGCCCTTTCACGGCGGGTTCGGGGGTTCGAATCCCCCACAGGTCACCAATGTGGGCGATTAGCTCAGCTGGGAGAGCGTCTGCCTTACAAGCAGAATGTCAGCAGTTCGATCCTGTTAGCGCCCACCATCTTGTTGCTGTTTATAACGGGGCGTAGCTCAGTTTGGTAGAGCACCTGCCTTGGGAGCAGGGGGTCGTAGGTTCAAATCCTGTCGCTCCGACCAAATTTTTTTGCGGGTGTAGCTCAATGGTAGAGCCCTAGCCTTCCAAGCTAGTTACGTGGGTTCGATTCCCATCACCCGCTCCATTTTATTTTGGCCCCGTAGCTCAGCTGGATAGAGCAACGGCCTTCTAAGCCGTGTGTCGAGTGTTCGAATCACTCCGGGGTCACCATGTCGAATCTTTAGCCTTCCTTTCGGGGAAGGCTTTTTTGTTTCACGGTGCGGTTCCTGAAAGAAATCGCATTCTTTTTGGGCCCCAATATAATGAAATCAGACCACCACGAAAAAAAGGGGCAGAATATGGGCTTTTTCGATTCGATCAAGGCTGCGGCAGAAGAATGTGCAGTTTAGCAAAAGGCACAGATGCAGCTTAGCCCGGCCCGGGAATTTTTGGGGATGGAACGCTATGCCATTGACTGCTGCGGCGCCAATCTCTATGTTCATGATCATGCCGTTGTCATCGATAAGACGGGCGGCCTTTGGATCGTGGGGGACAACAATTTCAAGGTCATTCCTTTTAAGTCCATTGCTGCTATCCAGGTAAAGCTGCAGTCGACGATCATCAATGGGTACCTTGAATTTAAACCGGCAAACAGCCCCCTTACCATCGGCAGCGGTAAGGCCGAACAGACGCGTGAAAACAGTGTGATCCTAAGCGGAACGGATGAACGCTATGCCGAGGCAAAGGAAGCCCTGCCATACATCTTTGACAAAATCTGCAATCACTGAAAGGATTCTATCATAGCCATGACTAGGTAAGGTCGTGGCTTTTTTTGTTATTTTTGTTGCAAAGAAGGTGAGCATTTCGTATGATAGGAACGTGATAAATACGAAGTAAAATAGGGGAGATTAAAATATGGGTAAAAATCCCAGATCATGGGAAATGGAGAATGGACCGAGGGCGTTTTTTGCCTTTATGGCAATGACCTCATTTTTTTTGACGGGAAGCACTGCGGCTGCAGCAGACGAGCCTATTCAGGAGATTGTTATTACGGCGACGAAGACCAAAAACGACCGCAAGCTGATTCCTCAATCAGTTGATGTATTGACGCAGAAAGACTTTGCCAAATGGGGAGCCCAGACCGTGGAAGATGTCCTGAAACGGGTGCCGAATCTTGACCTGACGCCGACTTCCATGCAGGGTCAGTCGTCACAAGTGACGCACCAGGTGTCGCTGCGCGGCATGGGCAATAAGGGAACACTGATCCTCGTCGATGGGCGGCGGCTAGCCGGTGAAGACGCACCGGAAACAATCAATGGCTACGAATTGCGGCGCATCAACCTTCATGATGTGGACCGCATCGAAGTGCTCCGCGGGGCAGCCTCCGCCCTTTATGGCAGTGATGCTGTAGGCGGCGTAATCCAGATCTTTATGAAAAAGCCCGAGGGGGCATCGTCTTATGCCGGCGTCACGACGGGGTCCAGCGAAACTTCCTTGTATGGCGGCTTGAATACGGATAAGCTGGGAAAACTGAGCCTTGGCATGAGCTACGACCTCACCAAGGTCCGTAAGGATGAAAGTGAAGGCTGGACCAATATGTTTGGGCCCCGGCGCCATTTGTCTTTTGAAGGAACCTATGAGATGACGGATGAAGACAGTGTCCGCTTTGGAGCGTCTTTTATGCGCGAATCCCTGCGGCAAAGCGTCCAAAGCCGCGGCACCACTTGGTATGACAATAATCGTCAGGACTATCACTTGGCCTATGAAGGGACGCACGGAAAAAATGAGTACGATCTCAAGGTATACCACAACCGCTTAGGAAAACACTCTTATTTGGGTGCAGGAACTGGGTACAATTTTGACCGGGCCGAGTATGCGACGAGTGCCGTCGAAGGACGCGTGACGTACCGCGCCGATGAAAGCCATACCTTTACTTACGGGACAGAATACCGTCATCTAGAGGCAGGCGGCACGCGTTATGGCGGAAGCCGTACGGACCGTTTTCAGAGCGAGGGAGGCCTCACCAAGGGATATAGCGAACGGGGCACGGATCAGTATGCTTTTTACGGTGCCGATGAATGGAAAATTGGGAAGAAACTGCTTTTTGTGCCTAGTATCCGCTGGGACCATCATGAAGACTTTGGCAGTGAGTGGTCACCGCGGGCTGGACTGACCTACCTTATGGATGACCATAATCGTTTCAAGGTGAATTATGGCTTTGCCTACCGTGCACCATCCCTTTTTGAACGCTATGGTGACATGGAAGAAACGCCCGTACCCTATATGACGGTCATCGTCTACGGAAACGAGGATCTGCGCCCCGAAAAGACCCGCACTTTTGATGCTGGTTACGAAGGGGAGTGGGGCAAAGCAAAAGGCCGCGTGACCTACTTTTATAATCAGGCAAGAGACCTTATTGTCAGCAAGGTCATAGGCAGGGTCCCGGGTCGCGGCCATATGACGCTCATCAACTCCTATGCAAATGTTGACCGCGCCACCATTCAGGGCATCGAAGGTGACTTCCATTATGACTTTGATGACCATTACGGTATCCGGGCCGCCTATACCTATATGGATGGGCGTGACGACGAAACCCATGAACCGCTTTCGGGGATGGCCCGAGCCACGGGGCTAATGGAAGTTTCCTACACGGATGGTAAGAAAGACCCCCTTACTGTGAGCCTTGCCGCTAGATGGAACGACCGTTACCGCATCGAAAGCGCCAGGACCGGATTAGCAAGCCTTTATAGCTACAGCACGATGGATCTGTCGCTTAGCAAACAACTGGGTCGCATGATGGTCTTTGCCGGTATCGATAACCTTTTTGATAAAACGTTCGATACGGAAAGCAGCTTTGCCATTCCCGGACGGGTTTGGAAGGTGGGGGCGGAGTGGAAGTTTTAGTTTAGTTTGGTTCGGCGCAAAGATTGCATCAAGTCAAGGTGTCGTGAAAAAACCATAACGCCGACCCTAAACCTAAAGAAAAGAGAGAAAAGCCCCACCCGGACAAAGAGACGCGTTCGAGTTGGGGCTTCAATCTGATTTCTTCTTTCATTCGGAATCAGATGATTCAATAGGTGCTGAAATATTTTCTGCAGACCGAACTGAGCGGAGCGATGTGAAGGCAAAAGCCCGTAGGGCAGGGATAGTACTGGAATGAAACATGTATTTTCTTGCCTTTATATTGCCTTATAACTGCCTTCTTCAGACAAGAAACGCATCCCCGACAACACAATTGGCGCCGGCCTCACAGTTTTTAGCCTGTCGCCATCGGCGGTCTTAGCTAAGCGGAGCGCCTTAGCCAAGGAAGACCCTTTTTCCTATGCTTTCCGCCTCAGCCAGCTGCCGAAGGCAGCCTTAGCGATATAGCATCAAAGCAGGCCTTTTAGCTCGACAGCCAGAGCCGCAGGTTCGTCACAGCCATTCGGGCCAAGCCTGAATAGACAGCTTGACAGCCTTTCTTTTCCCACAGCCTACGGGCCACCCTTGCACGCTGCAATGGTGGCCCGTTCTGCATTTTCTTATAATCTCATTTCCCGCACGCCGTCAAAGAGGACGACGGCTTTATCTTTCTTGAGGTTCTTCATGACATTTTCGTCTTGGCTTTCTGCAAACTTCCCGTCCTTTAAGTCAAGGCGCACAATCTTACTGGGGGCACCGCCGCCGCTTCTCCGGACGATGAGGCTTGTTGGATCTGCCGTAACAATAAGGGGCGTTCTCATGAGGGTGAAGGTCTGCTTTACCTCAAAGGTGCCGTTCCGGAAGGTCCCCCACAGGGCTGAATCACCGCCTGTGCCACTTGTGTAAGGCCCGGAAACAATCGCAAGGACGTCAAGTCCGCCGTCACCGTCAAGGTCAAGGATTTCATAGGCGTATCTTGTATCTTTCCGCTCCGCCTCGTCGATGCCGTAGGTTTTTATGATGGCCCGTTCAAGGGGCGGAAACTTTTTCATGCCGCTTGTTATGCGGCGAATGTTCTCTGGAATCCACTTACCGCCCCATAAAGGCGGTGTAACCGTGTGGCCTCTCTTTTCAGAGGGGGTGACTTCAAGGGCCGACAGTCCATACATTTGGTAGAGCCGAATTCGGGCATTTTCATGGGTCCATTCTGTATAAGTGGCTCCTGCTTCAGACGGAACCGATTGGACCTTTGTCGGAGCACCATAGTACCACGTTAGGACCGGTTCATAGGCAGCGGCCCGGGAATCTTCGAGCTGGACCGTAATGCTCTGCACCTTGCCGTCCCGGTCATAGAGTGTTCCCGCTTCCCGGTTTTCACCAAAGAGGCGGACAGGATAGGTGCGGCCAATTGTAAACGTTCCATCGGCGGAATCAGTGGGCGTGCCGCCACCAAAAAATTCTGCGGCTTCTTTGTCATTTTTTCCTAACAGGGCAAAAAAGTGGGTGAGGGTCCAGCGGGTCCCCGTGTGCCGTAGCGGAGTATAGAGGGCTGCCTCATTTTTTTCAAGTAATGAAGGAAAGGCTTGAGCGGCCCCCATAAACCCCATGGAAAGACAAGTGAGTAGGATAGAGGCAGCAATTTTCTTATTCATAAGATCCTCCTTGTGGAACGAATGAAATGAAGATTCCTGCAGGAACCTATTATTTACGGTGCTTGATACGTATAAACACATAGATAAGGCAGAAGACCCATACCGTATGGGTCCGCGCGTCAGAAGGAAAAAGAAAGGAAGCTCCCAAAATAGCAAGCATGAGATAATCAGATAGATACATAGGCACTCCTTTTGAGGATGGTAAGGACTGGTTTGATAGGTCCATTATAGCATGGGGAAGGAAAGTTTTTGATATAGAGTTGATCATTAAACGATCTCTTGGTCTTTAATATGGGTTTTTACCGGATCCATCGTTTTTGATGAAAGAAAACAAGCGTAAAGTGAGAAATAGGATTAATCCTGAATTTATCATATTTTTAGGGTATAATAACTATTATTATAGGATGCGTAGGGAGGATGGTGGCTATGAAAATCAGCAAATTAACGAAGTTGACTGGATATTCACGTAACACAATACAGTACTATACACGCATAGGACTTCTTATGCCACTTCAAAAAGGTGCAGATCATGATTATACCCAACGTGAAGTCGATGACCTTGCTTACATTGAAAAATTAAAAGCTATGTCCTTTTCTATCAAGGATATCCAAGCAATCATTAGACTTAAAAGACTTTCCAATTGGCATGAGCCAGCAACTCGGAAATCTTTTAAGACACTTCTCGATAGTCAAAAGAATAAAGTGCAAGAAAGAATAATCAATCTTGAAAAAGCATTGCAGTGTATAGAAGAGGAAAAGGAGAATCTTTTAAAGATTCAAGATCGTCCAATAAGGCTAGGAATTCCTATCTCTGCAGTTGGCCTTTTGGCTTGTCCACATTGTCACAATTCTCTGCATCTCAGTAATGCTGAAATTACCTATCCCTATATTTTTAATGGACAGCTATCCTGTGAATGTGGGTATCAAGCGGCCATTATTGATGGAATCATTGATACGGGCAATCGATATGGAGGATTCCATGATTCTCCTGATCTTGACAGGCACTTATACGAAGGAATGCCAGATGAATTCTATAAGTATTTTCACAAGATTGCTGACAGTCATGTTCAAACATTGAATCATATGGATTTATCAGGTAAAGTGGTTATGGAAAATCGAGTGAATGGGTATTTTTTTCTATATAATCACTTCAAGGATCTAAATAATGATTGTACGTACATCATTACAGATAAATACCTAGAAATCATTCAGGCCTACAAGGAAAGAATTGAACGGTTGGGACTGCCTTTGAATATGGTGATGATTGCTGATAACAGTATGAAATTTCCATTGAGGGAAAAGTCCGTTGATGTTATGATCAGTTTTTTTGCTGGAGGGGAACATCAGTTATATGAAGAAAAATCCTTAGCGGAAGAAATGCAGCCCTACTTTAAGAAAATGCATCAAATTCTTGGCGCTGATATTTGTTATGAACGTAATTCCCAATCAATTAAGGCGCTTCACCATAAATATCCGGAAGGGTCATGCCTGACTTTTATCGATGGATATACGGAAAAAAATTTGACTAGTCTCGGTTATAAGGTAAATACACAAAAACTGGGAACTTTGTATGATACTCCAGATGTATTTGCTTTCGAAGCTCATAAAACAGGCGAGCCTCTTTATATGGAGTATTATTTTTCGACAAGAAGCTAACGAGTAAAGAACAGTAAAATGCAGAGTACACTCTACATTTTGCCGTTCTTTTTTTATTTTGGTGTCGTTTTTGGACTGAACTTCTTGAATGAGCAGAAATGAGGGGGAAATATAAAAAAACATTCATACTATACATTAAACAAAAGAAAAAACGATTTAAGGCCCTTGACAGTGTCTTTTCTCAACAACATATCATAAAGTCATTCAATGAAATGAGAAGGAGGAATTCATAATGTTAAGGACCATACTTTCTTTTACTGATTGGTTATGGGGGTATCCAATGCTTGTCCTTTTAGGGGGAGGGGGGCTTCTGATGACAATTTTACTCAAGGGATTCCAATTCATCCACCTTCCCTATATTTTGAATCATACAATTATCAAGGCTTTTGCCAAGAAAGGTAAGGATGCAGATAAAATATCCGGGTTTCAGGCTTTGACGACGGCTCTATCAACAACACTTGGAACGGGAAATATTGTTGGCGTCGCATTGGCTGTTGCATATGGGGGGCCTGGTGCTGTTTTCTGGATGTGGATTATAGGTCTTGTTGCCGCTATTATTAAATATAGTGAAGTTGTGACAGCACTGCGGTATCGCTTTAAGAATGAAAAAGGTGAGTGGACGGGCGGACCTATGGTTTATATCCCTAAAATTACAGGCCTTAAATGGATCGGAACGCTGTTTTCCATTGTCGTTGTTTTTGATTTAGCCCTTGCGAATACTGTTCAATTGTCATCCGTTAGTGATACACTCCTAGTTCATGGTATTCCGAAGCTTGCTACCGTTATCGTCATTACAATTTTTGTGGCTACCGTTGTCTACGGCGGATTGAAACGTATTGTTTATGTTACAGAACGGATGATTCCCTTTATGTCCATCCTTTATATGGCATTTGGACTCATCATCATTTTAATGCATGTTGAAGCACTGCCCGGAATTATCCTTGCAATCTTCAAAAATGCATTTACAAGCACTGCCGCAACGGGAGGATTTGCTGGAGCGACTGTGGCCCTTACGATTCGTTGGGGGATTGCGCGTGGAATTTATTCTAATGATTCTGGGAATGGACTGACCTCTATTGCACATAGTAATGCTGATGTGAAACATCCTGTTCAGCAAGGCCTATGGGGCGTATTTGAAGTCTTTTTTGATACGATTATCGTTTGCTCTGTAACGGCTCTTGTTGTACTCGCTTCTGATGTGTGGAGAACGATGCCTGCTTCAATGGGTGGATCCATGACAGTGACTGCATTTAAACAAAATTTGGGCCAGATTGGCGGGCTTGTCGTTTCCATCAGTCTGATTCTATTCGCTCTTTCAACTGTTATTGTATTTGTTTATTATGCTGAAAAAGCAGCCGAAGTCCTTTGGGGGCCCGTTGGTTCTAAAATTACTCGTTTTTGCTACATTGCAATCTTATTGGTCAGTGGATTCACCTCTTTAGGTGTTCTCATTCAGTTGCTGGATTTTTCAAATGCAGTGATTATTATTCTAAATATGATTGCTATCTTTAAAGCTTTCCCCTATGTCCGGCTCCTTACCAAGGATTATATGGACAATCAGGAGAAATATGAGGATTTGAAGGCGGATTCTAATGTTCCTGTGGAGCTATATATCGATAATAAGGGTTGATCAACGATGATATACCATTGTCTGGTTGGTTGTATCACGGTTTCTTTTGTAGTGGCCCTTATTGATCTTTTTAGGGGAAGTCCTTGGGGAGTCGGTAACGAATTGCAAAGAGGATTTGACATGGCAGGGCCTTTACTCCTTCTGATGACTGGGTATATTTGCCTAGCTCCTGTGTTGGCTGCGGTCTTAAAACCAAGTTTGCTCCCTTTAGCTCATTTATTTGGGGTAGATCCTTCGTTTGCAGCAGGTTTATGTCTGGCTGTTGATTCTGGCGGTGCTCCTCTTGCTATGGAAATGGCAGATTCCCATGTATTAGGGAAATTTAGCGGCTATGTGGTCGGGAGCGTGCTGGGGCCCACCTTAACCTTCACAGTTCCTGTAGCTCTTATGGGAAAGAAACTTAAGGAGTCTATTCCTATCATTAACGGGCTAATGGCAGGAATCATAGCTTCTCCTATCGGTATTTTTGTGGGTGGACTCTTACTTGGTCTTCCCCTTGGTATTCTACTAAAACAGATGGTTCCCCTTGTACTTTTTGTGCTATTTTTAACGGTTCTGCTCCAAAAGTGCCCGCATCTAATGGCTGCTTTTCTTGTGCTTCTAGCAAAAGTCAGTCTTATCGTCAGCTATGGTGGGCTTGCTTGTGTTTTGATTCAGGAGGTTCTTTCTTACTCCATTCTCCCAGATCTCCTTCCTTTTGAGGATGCGACCGTTACGATTGGAGGCATTGCATTACTTTTAGGTGGGGCCTACCCTTTTGTGGTCTTTATTCATCGACTCACTGCAAGCTACTTAGATCCTATCTTAATAAAATTTGGATTTTCTGAGGAAGGGGTAGCTGGCCTCATGATGACGGTCGTCAATAGCATGGCGATGTTTTCACGCTTAGGGAAAATGTCGGAAAATGATGCGGTTCTTAACACGGCGTTTGCTGTATCAGGAGCATGGCTTTTAGGAGATCATTTCTGTTTTGTAGCGCAAGTAGAACCTGGTTTATTGATGCCCGTATTTATTTCAAAACTTGTTGCCAGTTTAGCTTCATTATGCTTTGCGCGTTTCGTCTTATTACGCCAATAATATAAAATGGTTGGGACAGTTAATCAAAAAGGTAGAACTGAATTAATATAATGAAAAGGAGTGCAGAATATGAAACCTTTGATTGGTATTACCTGTAATTTTGATCCGACAGACAGTGCTGGCATGTTGACTCATTTTGGAGTTGCAGGACAGGGTTTCCATATGCTCGCAGAGCATTACATCAAAGCGGTTGAAAAAGCCGGAGGAATTCCTATAATGATTCCCATCTATCAAGATTTTGATAATGCTAAGACCCTTGTTGACCGTATGGATGGAATCCTTATCTCTGGGGGTAATGATGTGGACCCACAGCGCTACGGGGAATTTATATCTAAGGAATGTGGAGGTATTGTTCCTGAACGCGATGAACAGGATATTGCGATTGTAAAATATGTTATAGAAGCGACATCAAAGCCAATTCTAGGGATTTGTCGAGGCATTCAGGTATTTAACATTGCAATGGGAGGAACCATATATCAAGACTTAGGAAAAGCTGGGTTCCATGATCATTTTATTTCAGCCATGCCTTTAAATCATGCTTCTCATGAGGTCGTGGTTGAAGAAAAATGTCTGCTGTATGATATTTTCGGAGCGAAAAAAGTAGCGGTCAATTCCTTTCATCATCAGGCTGTTAAGAATTTAGGGAACCATTTAGTTACAATTGCTCGTTCGGCTACAGATGGTGTTGTGGAAGCAGTTGAAATACCAGGAAACCGCATGGCTCTTGCTGTTCAGTGGCATCCAGAGATGATGTATGACTCGGACGAGCAGGCAAAGATTTTTACTCGTTTTATAAAAGAAGCGGCTAAATAAAGGTAAACTAAAAAGCACTGTGGCAGAGAAAACTCTGGACCACGGTGCTTTTTAATATGCTTGGTATTACCAAGCACTGATTTGTTTGTCACGCAAGGCCATCATTTGAATTTCTTTTGATGTAATCAGGTGATGTACCATAGCCTTTTGTGCATCGTCTACTTTATTATCAAGAATATAATCAATTAATTCAATATGTTCCTTTGCAGCCTCAATGTGCCGTTCCCATAGGTTCTTTTCAGAGTAAATCCTAACCCGGATATTTTGGTCAAATACTTTACCCAACATTGTCTTGATAAAGACATTTGGACAGGCTGAAGCAATGACTCGATGAAAGTGATCATCAAGTTTGGCAAACTTAGTTGGATCTGGTGGCTCTATAATCAGTTTTTGAGAAAGGGCTTTAATTTTTAAGAGTTCATGTTTATCAATGAATTTTAGGTAAGTCTCAATGATATAGGGTTCTATGATTGTCCGTACTTCAAAGCCTTGACTGATGTCGCTGACTGTTAAGGGTTTTACTAGAACTCCTTTTTTAGGAAGTACAGAAACAAGGCCTTCCTGTTCCAGTCGGGAAAGTGCTTCGCGAATTGGTGTCCTGCTCACATCCAATTCTTTCATCAATTCAGCCTCATTAAGGAAGTCACTGTGACCAATTCGGCCTGTTAAAATTTTATCCTTAATGGCATTGTAAGCTTTGTCTCTAAGATTTATAGCCATGAATTGGTCCCCTTTCGCTATACGGTGAAAAATACATAATGTATACAAGATATATATATTTATTATACGGAATATATCCTTTTGATTCAAGAGAGTAGTAGGCTATAATCAAAGCAAGGAAAATTATTGGAAAATTCAACTATTATGATAAGGGGGCTTTTAACATGAAACTGAAGAAAAAAGCATTGACACTTCTCGCAGCATCAGTTCTCGCTGCACTTTGTGTTGGCTGCGGAACGGATAAAAGTGCAGATCCCACACAAAAGAAGGGCGGAGAAAAAGTCCAGATGGATCTGGCAACAGCTTATTCTGCAGATTCTCCTGCTGGCAAGGCACTCAAGAAATTTGTTGAGGATGTGAAGAAAAAATCGAACGGTAGTATTGAGATCAACCTATTTACGGACGGTACGCTTGGTAATCCGAAAGATAACTATTCTTCGGTTGCCAGCGGGGATCTCGATATGACCATGTCCGGTCTGGAAGGTCTTGATCTTTATGCACCGGAATATACGTTCCTTGATGCACCTTTCCTTATGACGAGTCAGAAACAGCAGCAGGAAATCCTGAAGAGCGGGATTGGTGATAAGCTGAAGGAAATCTACAAGAAGAACGGATTTACGACACTGGGATTCCATAACCGTGATATGCGCGAACTAGCTTCCACGCAGCCCATCAATTCGCCAAGTGAGCTTCAGGGCTTGAAACTCCGTCTTCCTGGGATGAGAGTCTATGTTGATACTTGGAGCAATCTGGGAGTAAGTTCTACGACGGTTGCTATGAACGAACTGTATACGGCACTTCAGACCCATGTTGCTGAAGCTTGTGAAGGTGGCTACGAACAGATGGCAACCTTAAAGCTCTACGAAGTTCAGCCATACATCATGGAAACAGATCATGTATATGAATTCGTAGGATTGTTCATCAACAACAAAGCCTTTGATAAGCTGAGCAAAGACCAGCAAAAAGTGCTGCAAGACTGCGCAACGGAAGCGCTGCAGTATGCGGATAAACTTGCTGCTGAAAGCCGCAATCAGTATAAGAAAGAATGTGAATCCAAGGGTGTAAAGATTGTTAAAGTTGACCGCAATGCATTCCGCAAACAGCTGGAGGATTATTATAAAGAACAATTCAATAGCAAGTGGAAAGCCACGACATACGATGAAGTTATGAAATACGCAAAATAATAGTTTTACTAAGATGTCGTGCAAGTTTTAGCACGGCATCTTTTTTAGAAAGGATAACATTATGGTCAAAAAGATTGTCACGGGCTATTTAAAACTCGTTGAAACCGTTTGTATTACATTACTGTTTCTTATCTTTGTCTTGATGGTAGTCCAGGTTGCCTGCCGGCTTTTATCCATCGGCCAGAATTTTACAGAAGAAATGGCACGAATTGCATTTTGTCTGATGGTATTTTTTGGAGCGCCGCTTGCCCTAGCGGAAGGTGCTGATATCTGTGTCGATATGTTGGTTAATAAGTTGCCTGCAGGCGTTCAGAAAGTAACTAACATCCTGGCCGATGGGCTTACCGCTGTATTTTCTGTTCTTTGCATTAAGAGCCTTTTGGTTTTGATTGATGCAAATGAAGGGGTCTCCGCAGTAGCACTCCCTTGGATTAAAATGAATTGGATTTATACCATTATGCTGGTTAGCTTCGGGTTCCTCTTCTTAGTCGCGGTTGGAAAGGCTATTGCTCTAATCTTGAATAAGAAAGATACGATTGATATTAATGCCGAAGAAAAAGCTTTAGCCCGGAAAGAAGAAAGTGAGATGAACTTAGGCATATGACTACAAATGCAATGATTGTCCTATTACTGATTTCCATGCTCGTCCTTTTTCTCCTTAAGGTCAATATTTACGTCAGCATGGCACTTGCTGGATGCGCTGTCCTTGCCATTAGATTTGGCATGAGATGGAGCCTTCTTGCTCAATACCTATATACGGGCGTTGATTCTTTCACCTTGCTGTCCATCCCGCTTTTTCTTCTGGCGGCAAAGATTATGAATACGGGCAGCATAACTAAAAAGCTATTTTCGTTGTGCATGAAAGTTGTTGGTTGGCTTCCTGGCGGCTTGGGTCATGTCAATGTCCTTTGTTCTGTTATCTTTGCAGGCATGTCCGGTACTGCTGTTTCGGATGCTGGCGGGCTTGGCTCCATTGAAATCAAGGCTATGAATGAAAATGGCTTTGACAATGATTTTTCTTGCTGTGTAACAGCTGCCTCCTCGACCTTAGGTCCTATTATTCCACCGTCCATCCCTTTAGTAGTTTATGCTACTGTTTCTGGTGCTTCCGTAGGTGCACTTTTTATGGCTGGGATTGTGCCTGGGTTGGTCATGGCTGCCTTCATGATGCTTCTTGTTAGTGCTTATGCTATCAAACGCAATTACCCCAGAACACCATTTCCTACAATTGGAGGTGTCTTTAGCGCCCTAAAAGACGGTATCCTTCCCTTGATTGCGCCTGTTATTCTTTTGATTGGAATCTATGGTGGTGTATTTACACCGACTGAAAGTGCAGCTATTGTTGTAATGTACAGTCTTATCCTAGAAGTCCTTATTTACCGTGAGATGACTGTTAAGAAATTTATTTCCATCCTGAAGGAAACGGTTCGAGACTCTATTACAATTGCCTTAATTATTGCTGGAGCAACATTCTTTGGCTATGTTGCAACTCGAGTGAGGATTCCTCAATTAATTCTTCGTGAGATGACGAGTCTTGTATCTGATCAATTTATGCTTCTTGTCATCATCAATATTTTCCTGCTGATTATTGGCTGCTTCCTTGAAACTGCCTCTGCTATTACTATCGTTGTTCCCTTGATTCTTCCCCTTCTGAAGGCCTTCCATGTCAACCTGACACAATTTGGCATTGTCATGGTCCTGAATCTAATGATTGGTCTACTGACACCGCCATTTGGATTGGTTCTGTTTGTAGTCAGTAAGGTCGGTCATATATCAGTGGGACGTTTTTCCAGGGCTTTGCTTCCGTGGTTGGGGTGTTTGTTGATTGCGCTGCTCATCATTACATTCTTCCCGCAGGTGAGTCTTTGGTTCCCAACTTTCTTGGGAATGAGTGTATAAGAGAGGGGTCATTATGAAAATTGCGTCGGTTAAAGGAATTAAATTGCGTTGCCCTTGTGCCGAAATCAGTGATGCCCTCGGAACTTCTACTGCACGGCAGGCTTTTTTAATCAAAATAGAAACGGATAATGGCCTAGTTGGAATCGGAGAAGCGTTTACTTATGGAGCTCCATTAGATGCAATGCAAGCTATTCTAGAACAACAAATGATACCAATTTTGTTGGGCGAAGAAGCATCTGATATCGAACGGCTTTGGCAGACCATGTATTGGAGAACGATTGCTAGTGGACGCCGCAGCTTGACCATGGGTGTTATTTCTGGTATTGATACTGCCCTGTGGGACTTATTGGGAAAGGCTTCCAATATGCCAATATCCAAACTCCTGGGAAAACAGTTTGATTGCATTCCCACATATGCCAGCGGTGGGTTTTATGCTCCTGAAAAGACAATTGAAGATCTAGGTAAAGAAATAGCAGGGTATCTAAAAAAGGGGTACCGAGATGCAAAAATCAAGATTGGCAGAACTCTTGATAGAACTGGGGCTCCCTTGCAATATATGGCAAATCAGCGGGGAATGGTTACTATCGAGGAAGATTGGAATCGCATAAAACTGGCTAAAAGTCTCTTAGGAAAGGGCAAACTTATTGTAGATACCAATGCTTCCTGGAGCGCTTCTAAGACAGTCCAGATGGGTCCAGAACTTCTTGATATGGGTGTATCTGTAATCGAAGAACCCATTCCTTTTGAGGACATTCATGGGTATCAGCACATAAAACAGAGCATCCCCAAATTGCTGGTTGCGGGATGTGAAACGCAGCAAGGTCTTCCTTATTTTTCTCATATGATTGAGTCTGATTGCTTGGATATTGTTCAGCCTGACGTTGGATGGGCTGGCGGTATTTCAGAAGTGAAAAAAATTGGAAATGCCGCTCAAGCGGCAGGAAAGTCGATTTCTCTCCATTGCTTCGGTTCAGCTATCTTATTTGCCGCTAGTTTACAGGTCGCATCAGCAATGGGCAATACTATTGCTATGGAATCGGAAGAAAATCCAAATCCTCTGAAAGAGAAACTGCTTAAAACTAATTTTGAGACGGATCATGCAATGAATTTTAAAGTTCCTGATGATCCTGGGTTGGGAATTGAACTTAATTGGGATGCGGTTGATAGTTTTGTAGTTCGGTAATAAAAAAGACTATGTGGGAGATGATTTCTCCACATAGTCTTTTAAGCTTATGAAATAAACTTATGCGATGATATATAATTATGTATGCCACTGTATAACCGTAAAGAACAAATGCTATTGAAATTACTATTACTGAAAATCTGCCTGACAATAAACGCAGCGCCCGTCTTTAAATGTCATTTGAGGTACGAGAATATGATGGCCGGTGAAAGTATGACCATTGCAATCTTCATAGGGGACTTGTTTTCTTTTATCTTTAAAAATTACAAGATCTGCAGGCGTACCGACCTTCAGCGTTCCTAATTCAGGATGGCCAATGAGATGCGCCGGTTTCTTTGTTGCTGTTAAGAGCACACTTTCTAAACTCATCCCGAAATCTACATATTTTGAGAGAATGCGGGGAAGGGAATGAAGGGGTTGAAGAAACCAACTGGATGCATTGTTATCGGAACTGATGATGTCTGGCACAAATCCTTCTTGGATTGCTTTTTGAGCCACGACGAGATCGAAATTGCTTCTTCCATTACAGGCATCGAAGAGGACGCCGCGCCGGCGTGCTTCCCATAAGCCTTTGAGAACATGGCCATCTTTGTCTAGACAGGTATGTTTACCTTTTCCGTGGAAAATATGGCAGATGACATCGCCAGGACGGAGATACGATGCAAGTTCGTCAAGGGGAATGGGAGAATCGGTGACGTGAACCACAACACGAGTACCAATGCGATCCGCAATTTCAATGGTCTTTTTTAAGGAAATACGAGCCATTTTTGCAGAGAGAATATTTTTTGACAGTCTTGTTTTCAGTCCAACAAGGTTATGACCATACTTCTCGAATAGTGACGTAATCTTTTCTTCATCAAAATATTTGGGGTCTAGATTCTCTGGATATCGGTCATTGGATTGACCACCGGAGGCGACGAGCAGACAACTAAGAATTCGGACGTCGGATATGGAGATAATAGTTTTATAGAAAAGCTCGTAATTACCGGCTCCAGCAGTACCTCCATCAACAGCGGTTGTAATTCCTGTGCAGAAAGAAGATGCATTTGCATTGATACCACTAGAAGACCCACCTTCATAATAATGGGTATGGTAGTCGATTAATCCAGGTGTTATTATGCAATTAGTCGCATCTATGACTTTACAGTTTTTTAAACCGATATCAGATTGCGTTTCTGAAATTTTTCCGTTTATGATAGTAAGGTTTGAGAAAGTCCAGTCTCCTGTTTCTGGATTGAGATAAGATCCATTTTTTATAATAAAATTCATTTTAATTATCCTTTCTAAAAGCCTTGGTGATTATCACCAAGGCTTTTAATGGTTGTTATTTTGCTCTTGTTTTATTTATTGCATCCATGAGCTGATCAACAATTTCGTCTCCTAAATCACTCCTAACCATTTCCTGAACAATGATACCTTTTTTACGGATTTCATCAATTACAGAAGGCTCTAAAGTGATAATCTGAGCTCCGGCATCGATACAGGTCTGCTTGTATTGTTTGATGCTGGCATCAGCTTTTGCATTTCCATAGGCAGTAGCTGCTGCAGCGCATTCATCTACCAGACGTCTTACATCACTTGGAAGAGAATTGTACAAATCATAATTCATGAAGAAAATTATAACATGCCCAATATGGTTTGTTTCAACAATATATTTTTGAACCTCTTGCATGTTGTTTCCAACAATATTCATGTAGGGATTTTCTTCCCCATCGATGGTACCTTGTTGAAGACCCATAAATACTTCTGTAAATTGCATCGGAGTGGCTGCTGCACCCAGAGCGTTCCAGTAAGCAATATGATATTTATCTGTCATTACACGGATTTTTTGTCCTTGCAAATCGGAAAGAGTATGGACCTCCTTGTTAGTGGTTAGTTGTCTGAATCCGGCATCAGAATAACCAAGCATTTGGATACCGCCAGCATTACAATAATGATTTAAGACTTTCGAAAAATCGCCGGAAAGAACTGTTCTCATTTGAGTGACATCATCGAAAAGGTTAGGGATATCAAAGATAGCATATTGCGGTATATAATCCACTAGATTAGTTGTCATACCAGTTCCAATTTCAATAGAGCCACTAAGAACAGCTTCCGTAAATTCGTTCCCCAATTGACCATTTGGATACAAGTCAATCTTTATACGTCCGCCGGATTTAATATCCATAAGATGTGCAAACTCAGCCAACATTTTATAATTGATGGAAGAATCAGCTACAGTCATGGCGGCTCTCCAATGATACTCTGTGGAAAGAGCATTTGGATTAAGTGGTTTAATGTTTGCACCATAAAGATCGGCATCTGCTTCAAGTGTAGGGGTAGTAGCCACAGTTTTTGTCGTTTCTTTTGAGAGAGCACTAACAAGGCCCATGGAGATGCCAGGAATATTGGTAATAAACCCTAAGGAAATCAAGAACGTAACGAGGAAGGGAACAACAGCACGCGCAAGTCTTAAAACAGGAATTTTAGTCATGCCTGAGGCTACAAAGAGGTTAATTCCCATGGGTGGGGTAATCATACCGATGGCGAGGTTACAAGTCATGATAATACCAAAATGGATAGGGTCAACACCGATTGCTGTTGCTACTGGAACCATAATCGGTGTTAGAATCATGATATTTGGAATGTTGTCGATGAACATACCGCATACTAACATGACAATATTCATGATAAGTAGAACAACATATCTGTTATCCGATAGTGTAAGAACGCTTTGACTGATAATTTGAGGATATCTAAGTAGAGTCAGAATTTTTGCAAATGCTGTAGCAGCTGCAATAACAAAAAGGATATTTACATAAGTTTTGGTTCCTTCAACAACTACGGGTGCAATATCTCCAAATTTAATAGATTTATATACAAAAAGGCAAACAAAGAGACCGTAAAATACACTGATTACTGCTGCTTCGGTAGGACTGCAAATCCCTGAATAAATTGTTCCTAAAATAATAAATGGTGTGAGCAGTGCAAAAAAACTGTCTTTGAAAAGCTTGGGAAGACCAATTTCGTGCAATTTTGTATAGCTTTCTTTTAGTTTAGTTTTGTCTTCACCATGCTTTTTACAATAGATATAGCAATAAATCATAAGAGCAACGCCAATTAAGATGCCAGGGATAATTCCTGCAATAAAAAGTTTCGATGGAGAACAATTTGCAGCAGAAGCGTAAACGATGTAGGATATGGACGGCGGAATAATTACACCAAGGCCACCGGCGACGGTTACAATTGAGGTGGCGAATATTTTGTCATATCCCATAGAAACAAGGAATGGAATTGTCATTGCACCCACTGCAGAAACAGTAGCCGGAGAAGAACCGGAAATCGCAGCGTAGAACATACAGGTAACAACAACCGCACAGGGGAACCCAGCTGTCTTATTCCCGATAAAATAACCAAAGAAGTTAAATAACTTTTGTGATATTCCACCTTTTACCATAATCATTCCCGAGACCATAAACATTGGTACAGCGAGTAAAGTAAAACTATTTAATCCGGCAAACATCGCTCTTGCAACGTCGCTTACTCCAAATGAAAAATTTTGATTGAGTAGACTAGGAATAACTGAAAGAAGAGTAAACGTTCCGCCAATTGGTAATGAAATTGCTAAAAATAATATCAATAATATAAAAAATAGTGCCATCGACATAATTCGTCACTCACCTTTCTGTTCTTCTTTTGTGAATTGCCAATAAATTTTTTGAAGATAGCGGAACACGCCCAAAGCGATACCAAACGCCATTATTTTATATAAAAATGCAACCGGAATGCCCAATGCTGGGCTTGCTTGATGGATTAAGGTCGCCTTATCAACAAGATTAAGTGTCCCATAAAATAAGAATCCAAGGATAGAGATCATTATCAGATTACATACAATATCGAGGATTTTGCGAATTCGGATTGGGAAAATATTAGTAAAAGTATCTACTTTAAGAGTTGAATTATTTCGTATAGCACACGGAAGACAGAAAAAAGCTGAAATCGCTAATAGATAACAACAAACTTCATCAGACCATGTTAGTGCTTGGTTGAAAACATATCTTGAAATTACGTTTGCAAAGGACAGCAAACACATTGTACTCAACATTAATGCCAGTACAATGTATTCAAAATTTTTGTCAAGCTTTTGTAAAATTTTCATACTAACATCATCCTTTCTTAGTACAGATGTAATAACGCTGGCTTATTGCAGTCATATTTCCAATTCGGAATGAGATACTGCATGGCCATAGCATCATTGCGGTCATGACTGGGCATGGCGTTGTAGAGTTTATTGGCCTTCATAACCTTATCCATATCGAGTGTAACACCAAGACCTGGTTTATCAGGAACTTCAAGATAGCCATCTTTGATCTGTGGTGTATCTTTAAGGAGATTCTGACCATCCTGCCAGATCCAATGCGTATCGAGAGCCGTTGGATTTCCCGGAGCTGCCGCACCAACTTGGGCAAAGGTTGCAAGTGTAATATCGAAATGATTGTTGGAATGGCTTCCCCAAGTAAGCCCCCAGTCCTTGAGCAGGGCTGCCATGCGCAGACTGCCTTCCATTCCCCAGAAATGCGGATCGGCAAGGACGATATCGACTGCTTTTAAGGCTGCTGCATGGTAGAACTGTCGCCAATTCGTAGCAATCATATTGGTGGCAACCGGAAGATGGACGGCATTTTTGAATTCGGCCATCACTTCACGGCTAGAAAAACCTGCTTGCGGTCCTGTCGGGTCTTCAATATAGCTCAGCACATTTTCCATTGGTTTGCAAAGTGCAATGGCTTCTTCAAGGCTCCAGCAACCATTGGGATCGATGTTGATTCTTGCATCAGGGAAAGCTTTCTTAAGAGCTCGGCACGTATCCATTTCGTAGGCACCATCAAGGACGCCGCCCTTTAGTTTGAAAGCCTTGAATCCATATTTTTCTTGGAGAATCTGAGCCTCTTCCACAATTCGGTCATGGGTCAGGATTTCCTCACGACGATAACGGAACCATGGATCAGTACTCTTTGATTCATCAAGATAGGGGAGATCCGTTTTGTTTTTGTCTGACACGTAGAAAAGATAGCCCAGCATTTCGACCTTGTCACGCTGCTTACCTTCTGCAAGAAGTTCACACATGGGAACGCCCAAGTGCTGCCCCAGAAGGTCAAGAAGGGCGCATTCAAGGGCCCACTCAGCACGGACAACAAATTTTAGCTTGGAAATATCAAGAGTCTGGATGCCCTCTCCATCATCTTCGGATGCCTTTTTGCCTCCGCGATGGATACGGCCGAGAATGGATCTGTACTTCCCGATTTCTTCCCCAACAACAAGGGGAATATAGCTTTCCAAGCATTCCTTGGTATATTCACCACCATGAATTTCTCCAATCCCGGTATGGTTGGCAGAGTCTTTTAAAATGACGATATTGCGGGTGAAAAATGGAGCATGGGCACCGCTTAGCGTCATTTCCATGCTGTCATATCCTGCAACAGGAATGACTTTCATTTCGGTTATTGTGGGTGAAGCAATCATAGATGTATACCTCCAATAAATAGAATTTTCCGAATTACTCCACTTCTATATTATAGAATTTGAAATTTTTAGGCCAATATGTAATAATGATTCATAAAATCATTATTACTAATCAATATAATTCTTGAACTTAATAGATATATGTATTTCTTTGAGGAGAGGGGTTATGGATACAAGACACTTAAAGTATTTTATTACAATTGCACAAAAGGGAAATATGACGAAGGCTGCTGATGAACTATACGTGTCACAGTCTTCTCTGAGTCAATATCTTGCAAAATTAGAGCAGGAACTGGGGGTCCCTTTATTTGAACGAACTCATAGTTGTCTTGTTTTGACCCCTGCTGGAAAGTTATATGTTGATGCTGCGAAGAAGATTATAAGAATTAAAGACAACTTATATCAGCAGATTAAGTCAGTGCATAATAGAAGTCATATTAATTTGGGTATTACAAGTCTACTAGGATTGCGTATGTTAACCAAAGTTATCCCAGTTTTTAAAGAACAATATCCAGAAGCAACTATAGAAATTACTGAAGGAAATATTGGCACATTATTGACTATGATTAAAGAGGAGAGCATTGACTGTGCAGTTATGGCAATTGCAGATAAGAATACTCTTACAGATAGTGCAATCCGTGTGCTAGGTGAGGAAGAGATATTACTAGCGGTACCTAATAAACATCCCTTTACAAAATTTTGGAATAAAGAGAATGTTCCATGGAAAGTTATTTTTCAAAATATGGGTAATGATAATTTTTTGCTCAGCAAAAAAGGTTCAACTCTAAGACAGCGTATTGATTCAATTTTTGATGAGTATAATTTTGTGCCCAAGACGATGTTTGAGACAAATAGCATTCAAACAATGAGGGCAATGGTTGCTATGGGTATAGGCATAACTTTCCTTGGTAGTTCTTGCAGGGAATTTATGGGAGGAATCAGATATTATTCCTTTGAACCGAAAGCAACGCGTTACTTTATTTACATGGAAAGGAAGAATTGGAATACTCACGATACTGAAGAATATTTAAAGTCATTAATTTTTTCATACTTTGAAAATCAAGATGTAAAGAAAATGTTGCATAAGTAGAGTCTCAAAACAGTTATAAAAATGATAGATTGGAAATTCTGCTCAAATGGAATGCATTTTACGTTTTAAACGGCATGTGTTTTTCACTAAAACGGCATATATTTTTTAGTGGTATAGTAACTTTTGTAGTCGCAAATTACGAAAGGAGACACTATGTCATCTAAGACTACAATATAATAATCGGTGTCAAAACAATATGCAAAACAAATCCAGCTGCGAAATGATTGCTAATTGATACCAGATCGGTTCAAGTACCTTCCAGCTGTTTTTATATCATATTATGAAAGTGAGAAAATAGCTTACAAGATGAAAAATTACCATTGAACTGCTACAGAGATGCTCATGGATAGCTCAGAAAAAAACTGCCCATTACAGGCAGTTTTAGTGCTGGAAAACCCTGCCTTGCCAACGCTCTCTGTATAACTGCATTACGCCAGTTGCGGATAGTTAGATATATTCACGCCAACAATTTGTGACTGGAGTATGAAAAAAGAAAAGCAGGAAGGGAATATGATGATAGCAAAACCATGTCCGCCTATGATCTGCTGGTGATAGATGACATTGGTTTAATGAATCTAAATCTGGAACAGTGCCGCACCCTCTTTGAAATTATTGAGGCTCGGGACTGCCGAAAGTCTATAATGCTGATTTCACAGCTGTCTGTAGCTCAATGATGGGAACTATTCAAGGATAGCACTTATGCAGATGCATGCTTCAGTCGTTTGACATCTCATGCAAACCGTTTGGTTTGCAACAGCAGAGATATGAGGAAAGACTAGACAAAATTAAAGAGCGAAAACGGCGTGAATGTATTTCATGCTGTTTAAGCAGAATCTGCAAATGATAGATGCAATAACTATATTTATATATATGCTTTAGCAATTAAGGAGACTATGTAGAAATACGATTTCATTTCTCTCTGGTCTCCTTTAAAATCCAGGGAAGATTCATCAGAAAATCTGAATCATACAAGAATATTCTGTCATCTCTTTATGTTATACTTTGAGGGGAAGGAATGCTTGGGAGGTGTCATGATATGATGGATGCGCTAAAGAAAATGCTTGATGAATACAGGATTCCTCCTGTTATTGAAGTCAAAACGAAATTTGATAAAACTCATCTGCCTAAGGCAGAAGAGGTTCTTTTGGCGCGCCTTCAAGAGAAAAAACTTCCCATACGGCCAGGCATGCGAATCGCTATTACAGGCGGAAGTCGCGGCATTGCGGATTATCCTGCCGTGATGAGGGCTGCGGTCCGTTATATCAACGCATGTGGGGCTGTCCCCTTTATCGTTCCTGCCATGGGAAGCCATGGCGGAGCCACCGCAGAAGGTCAGGTTGAGGTCTTAAAGCATCTTGGCATTATGGAAGAGACCGTGGGTGCCCCAATCTATTCAAGTATGGATGTCGTTGAGATTGCCCGAACGGAACTGGGACTTCCTGTTTATTTGGACCGGATTGCATCGGAGGCAGATGGCATCCTGCTGCTCAATCGGGTAAAGACTCATACATCCATTTATGGTGCCTATCAGAGTGGTCTTGTCAAGATGATGGCTATTGGACTGGCTAAACACAAAGGAGCAGCGATGACCCACAGCCTTGGTACGGATTATCTGAACGATAACATGGCAAGGGTTGGGCTTCTGGCTCTTAAAACTGCTAAAGTCGTTGGCGGAATCGCGGTCATAGAAAATGGTTATGATGAACTCGCTGATGTCTATGTTCTCAGAAAAGAAGAAATCCCAACAGAAGAACCCAAAATCCTGGAACGGGCCAAGAAAATGGTCCCGCGCATTCCCTTTGACGCGATGGATGTGCTGATTTGCTGTGAGCTAGGAAAAAATATATCAGGGACCGGGATGGACCCTGCAATTGTGGGAAGACCCATCAATAATCGGCCCAATGTTGGACCTGATGTGACGGAGCTGGGGATTCTCTCCATTACGCCTCAATCCGAAGGCAATGGCAATGGAATCGGTATGGGAAACTTTATTTCCCGGCGCGTTCGGGACGAACTTGATGAATCCATGACGGTCATTAATGCTTTGACGGGAATGAAGCCCTTTACGGCTATGATCCCGCCGACGATGGAAACGGACGAACTTGTTTTTAAAGCCTGTATCAAGGCCGCGGGAAGAATTGCCCCGGAAGATCTTCGCATAGCGATTATCCGCAATACAGGAAACCTCGAACGAATCTGGGTATCAAAAGCCCTTGCAAAAGAACTTGAACCAGAGCGAGGATCCTTGGTAGGGGATTATTTCCCTGTTCCTTTTGAAGGCAATGGGGCCCTCAAACATTTTTGGAAATAATAAGAGATCACTTTACACGAAAGTATTGGATAACAAAAAGATGGAAACAACAGTATGTGAAGTGCTGTTGCTTCCATCTTTTTTGTTGTTACTTTTTTGATTCGCGTACAAATTTTTTCGGTGACATTCCAATTTTATTGGTAAAGGTTCGAATGAAATGCGGATAGCTCTTAAATCCTACCGCAGCTGCTACATCCCGTACCATCATGGTATTTTCTTTCAAGAGGACACAAGCTTTTTGCAGACGGAGCATTGTCATATAGTCGCCAATGGAAATCCCCGTATGGTCCTTGAAAATCTTGCAGAGACGGGATTTGCTGACATAAAGGTGGGCGGCGATATCGTCAAGATGGATGGACTCCAGGTAATGAGCCGAAATATAGGTGATGGTATCTATCACCGTATGATCAGGCAGATCCTGTAAGGCCGATTTTTCTTCATGATGATGACGCAGGATGGAGGCAAGGGTAAGAAGAAAATTCTCGAGCAAAATTGTCTTCTGGATATCTTCACCAAAGGCACTGCCTACGGGTGCAATGAGTTCTTCCATCATTCCACATAGTTTCATGAGGTCCGGACGGGAAAGAACAATGTGGCGAGGCGCTGTTTTGAAAACGTTTAGCAGATTTGACTGCAGGGTGGAAAGTCTTTCGAGAATCTTGATGGGAAAACGCAAATCATAGCGTTCTGTATGGTCTTTGATTGAACTGAAAACATAATGGATTTCAAAAGGGTGAATGAGGACAAGACTTCCTGTTTCAAGGGGATAGCGTGTGTCCTGAACTAGGAAGTTCCCATTGTGGTTCATGCTGATATAGATTTCCATTTCATCATGAAGCTGGGGAACAGTATAGATGATTTTCGTGCCATAATATGCATAATAGGGGAATGCAGCCATGAGATATTTTCACCTTCGTAAATTTGCATTTCTTCTTTATTTCAATAGGAATATTAACAAAATTAGCCATCATTTTCAATGCAAATTGATTCATTGAAGGATTTATTTTAGAATTAAGATGTAGATATGGAACTTAAAAAAATACAGAATAATCAGGAAATAAAAGGTGATTTCTTAGTTTGAGTTTATTTCCAAGCAATGTGAATGGAACCTTGTTTATGTTTATTAGTCCTGATTGGATGTGTACTCAGGAGGAGGGAATTTTAATTATGGAACAATACGATGTCATTGTCATTGGCGCAGGGGTCGTAGGAAGCGCCATTGCAAGGGAACTATCCCGATATGAACTAAAAACAGCCGTTCTTGAAAAGGAACTGGATGTGGCGACAGGAAACTCCAGCCGCAACACGGGCATGCTTCACGGTGGGTTTACGTATAAACTGGGGACGCTGCGGGCCCAGTGTTCCGTAGAAGGCAATCAGGAATTCGATAAAGTGGCTTCCGAACTGGGTGTGCCTTTTAAGAGAACGGGAAAATTGGTTGTTGGATTTACTGAACATGACCACCAAAATATCCTGCGCTTTAAAGCCAACGGGGAAGCAAACGGCGTCAAAGGTATGCGTATGGTCGATGCTGACGAAATGCATCGCATTGAACCTAACGCAGGCGGCAATTTTGCCATGTATGTTCCTAGTTCCGGAATCTTGGATCCTTTCCAGTACACCATTGGACTTGCTGAAAATGCCTGCCATAATGGCGTTCATTTCTACTTCGGATCCCGTGTCACGGGCATTAAGCAGATTGCTAAGGATACACCGGACATGGCTCTTCTTATCAAGCGAAATCCTTCCATATCAGGGAAAGAAGACTTGTATGAGGTAACGACAGAACGGGCCATTTTCCTTGCAAGATGGGTCATTAACAGCGCCGGTGCCTATGCCAACAAGATCGGCCAAATGATGGGCTATCCGCATGTTCCTCAGTATGGATGCAAAGGAGAGTATTACGTCCTTGATAAAAAGGCCGGCCAGTTTCTCAAGATCCCTGTCTATCCAGCTCCAAATGACCAAGGGGGATTCGTGACGCACGCAACGCCTACGGTGGATGGCAATATTCTCGTAGGACCTGATTGGTATGATACGGAAGGCCCCGAGGATTATGCAAATCAGAAGCAGAGTTTGGATAAACTTTTTACTGATGGAAAAAAGATGTTCCCCAAGATGGCGCGCCCTTATTTCATCCGTAATTTTGTAGGAATCCGGTGGCGCAACTGTAATCCGATAACAAAGGAAGCTCTGGATTTCCGGATTGATACAAATGCAGGGATCCCCCATACCATCAGCCTTGTAGGAATCGAGTCTCCTGGTGTCACGGCGGCAACACCGCTGGCTCGCCGCGTGGCAGCCATTCTCCTTGGTACGGAAGAAAATGAAGGAACCCGCATCAAGAAAAAAGCGGCTTTCGATCCAATCCGCAAACCGATTCCGCGTTTTGCTGAAATGACCTTGGAAGAACGGGTGGAAGCGATCAGAGAAGATCCAAACTATGGACAGATCTTTTGCCGCTGTGAAAACGTGACCAAGGCTGAGGTCTTGGCGGCTCTTCATAATCCTTTGGGAGTCCACACAGTGACGGGAATCAAGAACCGGACCCGATCCATGATGGGAAGATGCCAGGGCGGTTATTGCCAGACGCGGATTACGGAACTCATCGAAAAGGAACTGGGGCTTTCTCCGGAAGATCTTCGTTACCAGCGTGAAGGCGGCTGGATCTTTACAGGAACAGTTCGGAATGAAGCCGGGAAATGAGAGGGAGCAGATGGAAATGAAAGCGGAAAAAGCTAAGGTGCTGCATACGGATGTCGTCATTGTCGGCGGCGGCCCAGCTGGTCTTGCAGCGGCGGTCCAGCTCTATGATGAAGGAATTACGGATCTTTTGATCCTTGAACGGGAACATGCCTTGGGCGGCATACTCAAACAGTGTATCCATGATGGATTTGGCCTCACACGGTTTGGAGAATCGTTAAGCGGTCCTGAATATGCAGCCCGTTTTATCAAGGAAGTGGAAAAACGGAAGATCCCTTATGTGACGGATACGACGGTTATTAACGTGACACCTGATCATGAGGTGCAGGCAGCCCATGAATCGGGCATGATCATTGCTAAAGCAAAAGCGGTTGTCCTCACTATGGGCTGCCGGGAACGGACAAGAGGAGCCCTTGCTATTCCGGGAACCCGCCCGGCTGGTGTCATTACGGCAGGCGTGGCACAGGCCTATATCAATCTTCAAAACCGGATGCCTGGCAAAGAAGTGGTAATCCTAGGGTCTGGGGATATTGGCCTTATCATGGCTCGCCGCCTTACCCTTGAAGGAGCGCATGTCATCGGCGTCTACGAGATCAACCCCATCCCGAGCGGCCTTCCCCGCAATATTGAGCAGTGTCTCCACGATTATGACATTCCCCTGCATTTGGGATACACCGTATCAGATATCAAGGGAACGGACCGTGTGACGAGCGTTGTCGTATCCAAAGTGGATAAAAAGCTTCAAGTGATTGAAGGAACAGAAGAGGAAATCTCTTGTGACACCCTTGTCCTTTCTGTTGGATTGATCCCGGAAAATGAACTGACCTTGGGTGCAGGCGCTGTTCTTACCCCGGCTACGAGTGGGGCCATTGTCGATGAATACTTTGAAACGACCGTACCGGGAATCTTTGCCGCAGGCAACGTCCTACATGTTCATGACTTGGTTGATTTTGTCTCCCTGGAAGCAGAAGCTATGGCCCGGGGAATCAAGCGCTACCTGGAAGGAAGCCGCTATGAGGCTGTCATTGACGTCAAAACGGGCCGTAATGTGGGACACACGGTTCCTCAAAAGCTTACAGGAAAAGAAGATGTAACCCTTTCCCTTCGTGTACGGGGCCCTCAGAAAAATGCCAAAATTACGGTTCGCCAAGGGGATCATGTTGTTGCCCAAAAGCTTGTAAAAAATGCCCTGCCGGCAAATATGATTGAACTGCCCATTAAGAGTAACCAGATTATTGGAACAGCGTCCTTGGAGGTGAGCGTTGATGAATAAGGAGTTAACCTGTATTGTCTGCCCCAATGGCTGTGACCTGCATATCGCCTATGAAAAAAGCGCAGAAACCATTGAGGTCCTTTCCGTTGAGGGGGCGCTATGTAAGCGGGGGGAAAACTATGCTCGGCAGGAGCTCATTGCCCCCAAACGCAGTATTGCTAGCTCTGTCCTTGTTGAAGGTGGAGAATTGCCGCTCGTGAGTGTAAGAACTAAAGGCGTGATTCCTAAAAACATGATTTTCCCCGTGATGAAAGAAATCCGGAAGACGGTGGTGAAGGCTCCTGTCGAAGAAGGAAGTGTGCTTATTCCAGATGTACTGGGGCTTGGCATTGACGTGATTGCAACTAAGCGGGTGGAAAAGAAGTAGAAATATAAATATTGTGATTTTCTGAAAAAACACAGCGAAATTGTATTTTTTGGAGCTGGCACAGTGTATGTGGTAATTCAAATCGGTGGTAATTTCATTAAAAGTCAGTCAACGACTTTTGGTAATTAGAAAATGTTAGAGATCAATTTTTGGCGATTGAAGGGCGTCATACTTTTCCATTTGAAGTGCTGTTATAGTAATACTTATTGTAAAAGGGAGGTATTTTGGATGAAAACGAAGTTCCTGGCAACAGTCCTTGCTTTAAGTGCGATTGCAATGGGTAGTTTAGGTTGTGGAAGTAAAGGCGGACAACAAGCATATAATAATCAAAACGTAAAATGGCCTACTAAACCTGTCCAGATTATTGTTCCGTATTCAGCAGGTGGAGATACTGACTTCAATGCTCGGGTTATGGCAAAATATTTGGAAAAGAAATTGGGAAAACCGTTTACAGTGACAAATGTTGTCGGCGGTGGGGGATCGATTGCCAACAATAGAGTTAAAAATGCTGCGCCTGATGGAAATACAATTTTGGTAAACCATGTTTCCTTTATTCTGTCGAGAGCTTCCAATGTCATTGATTTTAGTTATAAAGATATGGTGATGGGTGGTGTCTTTGCTCGCCAAGATACGGATGTGGTTTTGGTTAGAGGAGATTCTCCTTGGAACTCTATTAAAGAATTAATCGAAGATAGTAAGAAGAATCCAAATCAATATAAAATTGCCGCAAATACTGGCACATCCTCTCATTATGTCGCAATTTCTTTACAAAATGCAGGCGCAAAATTAAATGTTATAGACTCAGGTGGCTCTTCTGACCGTATTGTTGCTTTGCTGGGCGGCCATGTTGATGTTATTCCCGCTTCATATGCCGGTGTTAAAGATTATTTAAAAACAGGAAAATTTAAAGTGTTGGCGGCATGTGCACCCCAAAGAAGTGCAGTCCTTCCTAACGTTCCTACGCTAAAGGAGTCTGGCGTCGATTGTGCTTATGTCTATCCTTATACCTTCTTCTTCCCGAAAGGGACTAATCCGAAAATTGCGGAAACATTATCAGCAGCGGTAAAAGATATTGTTCAAAATGATAAAAGTTATGCAAATGAAATCGATAAAGCGTATATGCAAAAACCTTACTATGAAAGTATTTCCGATTCCGAAAAATCATGGGGCAAAACTTATGATCAAATTATGAAATTGTCAGATAAACTTCAAGGTAAGGTTCAAAAAGAAACTAAATAAAACTTATTGGTTTGGCTTATAAAACAAAGAGGAGTTATTATGAATGATAAACGAAAAGAAGTACTGTCATCGATCTTTTTTGCAGTTCTTTCAATCGTTTACTTCTGTGGAACTTTTTCTATTAGAGGTTATAATGCATTTGGAGTCACGGTTTTGACTTCTGCCAGTGTTCCTAGAGCACTGGCAGTGATACTCTTTTTACTTAGTTGCTTACACTGTTATGCAAGTCTGAGAGTAAGAAAAGAAGATGAAGTTGCCTCGAGTTCAAATGATGAAGTTCACGGAGTAAACATAAAAAAAGAACTGGAACAGGCTGAAAAAAATGAATCCGACACGGGTAACGTCTGTACGACTGATGTAGTTCTTACGGTTGTATTTTTAATTCTTTATATTGTTGGATTAGCAAACCTGGGATTCATCATATCTACGATTTTTTATATCTTTATGCAGTCAGAACTTATGACAAAAAAAACAGACCGAAAAAGAAGTATTCCTTGGTGTGTAGTACTATCGATTATTGTAACGATTACTATTTATTATCTTTTTAATAATCTATTAGCTCTAATGCTTCCAGTTGGCCCGTTTGGAATATAGAAGGAAAGGAGGAAATATAAGATGCTTGAAATGTTACTTCAAGGTATCAGTGCTGTTATATCAGATCCGATTAGCATCGTATTAATTTTTTTGTGTACGGGCATAGGAATTATTTTTGGCGCAATTCCAGGGCTCACTGCAACAATCGCCATTGCAATGATGCTACCGATGACCTTTTCAATGCCAACTACCATGGGAATAGCTTCCTTGGTTGCTTTGTATATTGGCGGAATATCAGGAGGCTTAGTATCAGCAATTTTATTAAATATGCCAGGTACTCCTTCTTCGATTGCTACTTGTTTTGATGGACGGCCGTTAGCACTCAAAGGTGAGGGTGGTAAAGCGCTTGGGGTAGGTGTGGTTTTCTCATTTATTGGAACAGTCCTTGGAATTGCAGCTATGATTTTTATAGCTCCGCCTCTGGCTAGCATAACGATTAAATTTGGAGCATGGGAATATTTTACCGTTACCATGTTTTCACTTACTTTAATTGCAAGTTTAGCGGGTAAAAATATTGTCAAAGGAATCATTACTGCAGTTATTGGGATGATGTTTGCTTCCGTTGGATTAGCTCCAATTGACGGAGTTGAGAGATTTACGTTTGGAAGTGTTGAACTAACGTCAGGATTTGCAATGCTTTCTGTTCTAGTAGGTCTATATGCAATTTCTGAAGTTATGAAAACTGCAGGAATGATGCAATCAGGCGAAAATTTTGTCGCAACAAAATTTCATATGAAGGGTTTTGGATTTTCTTTGCAAGAATTTTTTAGCCAAATCAAGAATGCCATACGTTCTGCAATTATTGGTATAGGAATCGGAATTTTGCCGGGTATTGGTGGAGGAACGAGTAATATTGTTTCTTATTCCATTGCCAAAAACCAATCTAGGCATCCAGAACGATTTGGTACAGGCATCATTGATGGTGTTGTAGCTTCTGAGACCGCCAATAATGCAACAATTGGTGGCGCCATGATCCCTCTTCTGACGCTAGGAATTCCTGGCGATACGGCAACCGCTATGCTATTGGGAGGTTTCATGATTCATGGAATTCAGCCAGGACCATTGCTTTTTGAAGCTCACGGAGATATCGTTTATGGTGTCTTTACGGCAATGATTTTATCATCGTTTTTCATGTTGATCTGGTCCTTTGGGGCAATGCGACTATTTATTCGTATATTAAAAGTGCCTAAGAATTATTTATTTCCAATTATTGTGGTACTTTGTTCAGTTGGAGCATATGCTCTTGATAATCGGGTGTTTGATGCTGCTTCTATCGTTCTCTTCGGGGTTATTGGGTATTCATTAGAAAAATTAAAGTATCCGTTGCCTCCATTTATTTTAGGGTTTGTTTTAGGTGGCACATTTGAGCAAAACCTTAGAAGAGGACTGCAAATTGGAAATGGAAATATTTTTGATTTGTTTAACTATCCAATTGCTGTTGTATTCTTAGTGGCTACCGTGTTATCGCTATTCTTTTCCTTGCGTCAATTAAAAAAACGTTCGGTATGATTTGATTAAAGGTAATCTTATTAATTAAAAAGTGTTCTTTGTTAAATTTTGGGGTGCTAAAGTGTCTATGCACTCCTGGAGAGGACATGCACTGAAGACAGTGCGTGTCCTTTTTCGTTGCGTGTGTTAATGTACAAGATCCTATTACGAA
>OLSX01000211.1_pt1 | contig 57946 bp, 45 predicted proteins | sample 1673141 | NCBI WGS metagenome assembly OLSX01 (sample SAMEA3136759, study PRJEB25190) | human gut metagenome | biome: human gut; feature: human-associated habitat; material: faeces | place: Austria | collected 2013 | reverse complement strand
TTAGCTCAGTCGGTAGAGCACTTGACTTTTAATCAAGGTGTCCGGAGTTCGAATCTCCGACGGGTCACCAATCTTTGCATTCGGTTTTTGTTTCATTTATCAATTTAAATGAGACATTGCATTGCAGAGGGCATCAGCGGGCGTGGCGGAATTGGCAGACGCGCCGGATTTAGGTTCCGGTGCCGCAGGGTGTATGAGTTCGAGTCTCTTCGCCCGCACCACTTTAAGGTTGATTTTAATATGCGGGAATAGCTCATTTGGTAGAGCGCCGCCTTGCCAAGGCGGAGGTGGCGGGTTCGAGCCCCGTTTCCCGCTCCAAACTCTCGAAGGTTTCGAGAGTTTTTTGTGTTTTTGCACTCATTTTCAGCTTGAATATGCTGATTTACACTGAAATCCGAAAGGATCGTTTGAACCGTGATTTACACTCTCCTCACCAATAAGGCAATGCGTACTGCATACGCTGCCCATGCCGGGCAGGTTGACAAATGCGGCGTGCCTTATATTTTTCACCCCATTCATCTTGCGGAACAAATGCCCGATGAAATTTCGGTCTGCGCAGCACTTCTTCACGACGTTGCAGAGGACACGGACATAACACTCTCTGAACTTGAATCCGAATTTCCGTCGGCTGTTATCGATGTGTTAAAACTGCTGACGCATAAAGACGGCATTGACTATTTCGATTACATCCGGGCAATACGCAGCAATCCGACAGCAGTCCGCGTCAAACTTGCGGACATTGCGCATAATTCAGACGAAACACGTTATGCGGGCTGTTCCGAAATCGATGCGGAGCAGCTTGCCGCGCGGCGCAAAAAGTATGAAAAAGCAAAAGCCATTCTTCAAGCTAAAAATTCAAACGCTACTTAATGTGTGTTTTGCCTTCGACAACAGATTGATTGCCGATTCGGGAACGTTGACCTTTTCTCCGCCGCTCTGCTTTTCCCGTCAGCAGCAATGCCGCCGCGATGCCGCAAAATCCTCCCAAAAATTTTGTCAGCAAAAGCGGAAGCCGATGTTCCTTTTGTCCGAAAAATTGCGATTTCGGAAACTGCGGTTACCCCGCAGGGATATTCTAAATCTGTAATATACGGTTGTCAAGAGGCTGCGTCGAAACGGAGTTCGTTTAAAAGCCCCTTTCATTTGCACAAATATCCCGCCCCCTTGAAAATCCCCTGTGTGTGCTGTATAATATTATTGAATTTAAATCACATTGCATGTGACTCGAATTCAATTCAAACACGGAGGAACAAAAAATGTTTTGCCCAAATTGCGGAAACCACATCCTTGATGCAAACGCATCGTTCTGCCCCAACTGCGGTGCTCAGTTGAACAGCTTCACCCAAGGCAATGATCAAAGTTCTGCTCAGCAGGATTCACAGCAGAATTCGCAGCAGGATTTTCAGCAGGATTCACAGCAGAATTCACAGCAGAATTCGCAGCAGGATTTTCAGCAGGATTTTCAGCAGGATTCGCAGCAGAATTCACAGCAGGATTCGCAGCAGGATTTTCAGCAGAATTCGCAGCAGAATTCGCAGCAGGATTTTCAGCAGGACTCGCAGCAGAATTCGCAGCAGGATTTTCAGCAGGACTCACAGCAGAATTCGCAGCAGAATTCGCAGCAGAATTCGCAGCAGTCGTGGTATAATCAATTCAACTACACCCCGCCGCAGCAGGACTGCACGCCGTGCGCGCCTTCCGCAAATTATAACGGACTCAGCATTGCAGGCTTCTCGCTTTCCTGCGCTGCAATTCTTTTTAACTTCTTTTTCGGCCTGCCCGGCATCGTGGGGCTTATTCTATCCATTGTCGGACTTTGTCAATGCAATAAACGTTCGGAAAAAGGACGCGGCCTTGCAATTGCGGGAATTGTAATCGGTGCAGTTCTGACCCTTCTTATGATTTTAACAACGTACGCCGGTCTTATTCTTGCGTTCGACAACGCGTTTGACAACGCATGGAATTCCGGACCCCGCTATTATTGATTTCACGGTTTTCAACCGTCAAACATAAAAATCGGGAGTTCCTGTCAGATTGACAGCCTTCCGAAGAAAACGCCGGTTTAAGCTTATTTTCGCGAAAAAGGATGAAGATTCAACCTTTTTTCGCAGTAAATCGAATCGTTTCGAAAAAAACAAATATAATTTCATTGCAGCCTGTGTTGATTAAGCCGTTTTTTCCGATTCGGCAATTCGACAGGTTTCGCGGGTCTGCAAACAAAGTTGAAGGGAGAGCCTCCGCTGTTCGGGGGCGAACAAAAAATGAACGCTTTTATTGCAATTATCCTGGGCCTTGTTCAGGGACTTTGCGAATTTCTTCCGATTTCAAGCAGCGGTCATCTCCTGCTGCTTCAAAAAATCTTCGGCATATCGGACGGCGGACTTTTCTTCACCGTCATGCTGCATCTCGGCACTTTGGCAGCGGTGCTTGTTGTTTACCGCAAACGCATCATTGAAATGCTGCTCCACCCGGTAAAGCAGGCAAAGTATTGGATCTGGATGATCGTTGCGACACTCGTAACCGCGGTTATGGCACTCGTATTCAAAGATATCATTGATGCGGCGAACGAAGGCAGTCTGCTCGGCTTCTGTTTCCTTTTCACGGCGGCGCTGCTTGTGCTCTGCGATTTTATACGTCAAAAAGTCGAATGCAAACTTACCGTTCCTTCAATGAAGTGGTATCATGCGGTGTTTATCGGTTTTGTTCAAGGCGTTGCCATTCTGCCCGGCATTTCAAGATCGGGTTCAACCATCACGGGCGCAACGCTTTGCAGCATGAAAAAAGAAGACGCTGCGGAATTCAGTTTTCTGCTTTCAATTCCTGCAATTCTCGGCGGTGCGGTGCTTGAAATTCCCGGTGCGGTCAGCGCAGGCGCAGCAAACATAAACTGGCTTTCGGTCGTGCTCGGCGTTGCCGCTGCCGCCGTTTCGGGCTATTTTGCGGTGCGTTTCATGATAAAACTCATCACAAAGCATTCACTCTGGGGTTTTGCGATTTACACGGCGATTCTCGGAGCGTTCATCGTGCTTGATCAAAATATTCTGCACCTTATCGCTTGGTAAGTCTGCGGCGCAAACGCTTCATTTTTTACAGAAAGGCAGCAAAAAATGGATTGCACACAAACTGAGGAAAACATTCGCACGCTGTCCGCTGCAATTGCCCGGCTTGCAATTTTCCGAAACGAACTGCTCACTCGTCCCCTCGGAAAACTTGCCGAGCTTCTTCGCTTTGCCGATATCGGCAACGTGCAAAACGCTGCGGACGCACTTTCCGCTTTGACTTCGGAGCTTGTTTGCTGCGGCGCACGCAGAGTAAGCGGCAATATCTGGCACGATTACATTCTTGATACGGTGTTGCTGACCGACAACGTGTTTTCATGTGCCGCTGCTTCCGGAAAGGCGGACGATGCCGTCATTCACGCAATGCAGCTTGAGCTTTCCGCGCTGAAAACTCTTTCGGAGGCAGATGAAAACGTTTTACACTCCATAATTTGCAATTGCACGGAACAAAAGCAAAAAAAGAATTCAAAGGATGCCGCCTCCGTGATTGCCTCCGCTGCGTGGGGCGGCGCCCCCGTTGCACCCATGCCCCGTGAATTCAAATCCAAACAGACGCCTGCAAAAACCGAATTCCCGCCGCCCGTGTGGCAATACGGTGAGTTCGGCATTCGCGACAGTTATTATGCGGACGTTGCTCTTGAAGGCATGTATCGGCGTTTTCTCGAGTCTGATGATTGGTCCGAGCTTGTGAACGACCTTTGGAATTTTCACTCTTCGTACGGAAGCGGAATCTTCCTCAAATACCGAAACTTCATCTTTGACGGTGCGCTGAAACCGATTCACGAGCTGCGGGCGGGCGATTTTGTTCCGCTGATGGACGCGGAATACCGTATACTGTTGAACAATGCGATTGCATTTATGCGGGACGAAAGCGCACATCCGATGCTTCTTTGCGGGCAGCAGGGAATGGGCAAAACGACCATGATGCTTGAGCTGACGGACGAATTGCCCCAGCTCCGCCTTGTTTACACACTCAACGGCAGCCTGAATTGCATTGATTTGCTTGCAAAATTGCGTTGTCAGCCGCTCAAATTCATGCTCCTCTGCGATGAGCTGCGGGAGGATACATGCGAAACGGTGACAGAACCTTTGCTGCCGATGAATGTTTTGCTTGCGGCCTGTTCAAAATCACCCGTGCTCCCGAGTCTTTTTGAAGTAGTCGTTGATCTGCCCGTTTTGCAGCTTAACGAATTCGTTCGCATTGTAACGGCTTTGCTTGCTGCCGAAAACGTTGACGCAGCGCCCGAAATAATCCGAAGCGCATGCGTTGATTACCAGGTGGACACAAGATGTGAATTCAACGTGGCAGCCGCAGTTCGCGTGAAGGAGCTGCTCCTTTCATAAAAGCCGAAGCCCTTGTGCATAACGCATTTTTTTGCTGCATAAAATTATTGACGAAAAAGATAAAACGCATTGCCCCTGTTTGCGGCAATGCGTTTTGTTTTAAAAGCCGTTATCAAATTCAGTCAACGCGCTTCTTTCCCCAGAAAAACAGCGCAACGGTTCCGGGCCCCGTATGGCTTCCGATGGTTGTTCCGATTGAAGTTATCAGCACCTTGCCGTTAAGCTTCGGGAAAGTCGCTTCAACAAGGTCCGCAACCGCACGTGCATCGTCATAGCAAGCTGAATTGCAAATGAAGCATTTTTCGGAATAATCAAGTCCGTTCTCCGCATTCTCGACCATTTTTTGAACGATTTCGTTAATTGCGCGCTTTTTCGTGCGTATCTTGGCGCGCGGAGTAAGCCTGCCCAAATCATCGCAGTTCAGCAGCGGGCAAATATGCAGAATCGAGCCGATAAACCCGGCGGATTTCGAAATTCTTCCCCCGCGCACATAATATGTCAAGTCGGTTGAGAAGAACCAATGATGCATGTTAAGCTTGTGTTCCTCCACCCAGTCATGAAGCGCGTCTATATTCATGCCGGAATCGCGAAGCTCCGCCATCTTATCGATTATAAGTCCGTACCCCGATGATGCACCGAGAGAATCGACGATATAAAGCTTTCTTTCGGGATATTTTTCGCGCAAAACCTGTGCTGCCGCGCATGCGGAATTAAACGAACCCGAAATTCCGGAGGACAGAGTAACATGCAAAACATCCTTTCCTTCTGCAAGGAAGGGTTCAAAAAATTGCAAATACTGATCCATGTTCACCTGCGAAGTGGACGTCATTGCGCCTTCCGCCATGCGGCGGTAAAACTCATCGAACGGGATGCTCTGCCCGAGATCATCCGGATACGTAACTCCGTCAATCGTGTAGTTGAAGCAAACATAGGAAACTTTGAGCTGTTCGAATCGTTCCTTGGGAAGGTCTGCAGTTGAACAGCAAGTGAGGACAAATTCGTTCATGACATTAAGAACCGTTGACTTACGGAGTCCCGCAAGTCCCTTTCATATTTCATAATTCGATACACAAAAAACACCTGATTTGCAGTCGGCACATACCGACCGCAAAAAGATGCAGTCTGTTTTATGAAATTCCCCCACACATTCACCAGCGCGTATCGAACCCGCGCGCTGCATGTGCAGGTCAATAATATAGAAATTTTATTAAAAAGTCAACCGCTGTTCAACAAATCAAATAAATATATAATACGCGGGCGTATTTCCTGTCAACAACGCTTTCCTGCCGGACGATTACATAAAAATACCCCCCTGCGCATTCGGCAAGGGGGCATCGGCTGATATGAATTTTGAATCGGTATGCTGTTTGAAGTGTTTATTAAACTTGCTGTGGATTATGTGTCGGTTAAGTGTTATAATGCATATGAAGCTGTTTAAGCTCGGGTTCTGCTTTCAGCAAAGCTGAATCCGTTAATTGCCGCTCGCAGACGATGAATGAAGTTGAACATGCGGGTTGGGAGTACAAGGAGAGAAACAAACATGAGAAAACGCAATTTCTTTTCATTCATCGGCTGCTTTGCGGCCGTCATTTCCGCGCTGTGCTGTGCAACGGCATTTGCGGAAGGAGCAAGCTCCGCCAAAACGACAAGTTTCGGGACGCTTGTGCTTATCTGTGCCGGCATTGCGCTGCTCGGTATCGTTGCAGGCATTATTTTAAGGCGACGCTGATAAAAGTTCTGTTCGAAACGGATTATTCATCCTCTGTATCGCTTGTATCGCTTGAAAAATGTGCCGAAAGCCTCGACAGAATGTCTGCCGTACTGTCGTTCGTGCTGTCCGATTCTTCGGTGTCGTCGTCCGCGCTGTCGCTCAGGTCATTTTCACACATGCTGCAAGCTTTTTCGGGGTCAATGTCCGAATACAGCACCTTCAGCAAGCCGTCGCCGTACCTGTCAAGCATCATTGCCGGCACATATATGCTGCGGCGAATAACATCGGCACAAGGGGCTTCTCCGCCGCACGGAACGAAGGTTTTGTAGCGAATTTCGCCGTCGTGCATGTCCATTTCGAAGTTGCCGAAAACAAGTCCGTAGTTCGCTCGTGTCAGGAACTCCGCCGTGCGCTTCATCGTTGCGGCATCGCCTTTATCCGGGCCCAGAGGTGAAAAAACGTAGATAAGATAGTCTCTCTCGCGCACATCAACAATGTACCGAACCGATTTGAGCTTGCAGCTCAGGCCGAGGTTGAAAATGAACCTGCCACGCTCGCTGTCAAAGTCGAAACGCCATTCGTCCTCCTTAAGGAAGGCGTTGATGCTGTCCGCAATTGCTGTTGAATAAGCTTGTCCTGTTCTTGCCATTTTAGTTTTCTCCTTTCGGTTTCTGTGTTTTTAGTGAGTTTTCAGTTCTGCTCACTCTTCATTTACTTTATCGGGCATTTTTGTTTTTCCCACGGTTTTCAATGATATATTTTTATCGCCCGCGGGAAGAAAACCTGCTTATCCGTTCGGGAGTGTTTCAAACGCTCATGCGCTGCACGTTTCGGCATCAGCCGTCCGCGCATCAAACGCATGTGCATTCGTTTTTCCCTTACACTTTATTTATCGGGAAAAATTGCTTTTTCCCGGCAGCAACGGTTAATATATTTTCAATATCCGCTGCACCGCTTTTTCGATCAGTCCCATACATCGGTGTCTCCGCTCAGTTCGGGCGGCTTCAATACATCCCCGATTCGCCTGCGCTTTTTTTCTTTCTTCGGTTTTTGCGGCGCAGAGCGCAGCTCCGTCCCCAATTTTATCGGATAATCAAAAATCAGCGGAACATCCTCTGCAAGATACGGGCAGCATCTGCCGTGGAAGATAATGGTTTCGTTTTTTTGCAGCCTTTGCAGACGTGATGTTGAAATCAGCGGCCTTCCGTACTCGTTGTTCCCCGCAAGTCTGCTGATATACGTCAAAAAATCCATTTCCCGCGTGTGAAGATAGATCATGTTTCCGCAATTGTCGAGAATGGCGCGGCTTACATTTTCGCCGTACTTTTCAACAAGCTGTCCGTACGACTGAATGACCATGTGCAGCCGGATATTGCGGCTCCTTGCCGCCGTGATCATCGGAACGATATCGCCGAGCGCGGGCAGGTTGCAAAACTCCTCAAGGATGATATTCGTCCTTCGCGGCAGCGACCCGCCGTGCCTTTCCGCTGTTTCAAGCAAGGTTGTGTAACACTGGCTGATAAAGAGCGTCGCCAGAAAATGAAAGGTTGTTTTTTCATCAGGGATGACGACAAAAACCGCCGCTTTTGCCTCCCCAATCCGTTCAATATCAAATGACGTATCATTCAGCATCTCAGTCAGTGCAGGTGCGGACTTGAACACGCGCACAAGCTGATCAAAGGTTGACCTTATGCAGGACTTTGTGTTCTCGGCCGTCATACCCAAATAACCCGCAAGGTTTTGGTAGATCTCGCCGTCCGTCGGCAGATTTCGGAAGCATTTATCAAGCGTTCCGTCGGCAAGCTTTTCATACCGCCATTTCAGCAGATTCTTCATGTTCAACTTTTCGCCCAATGCAAGAAGCAGCAGGCATATGCCCAGAGCAAGCTGCCCTGCGGACTCGTTCCAATAGGGATCCTTTGTATCGACTCTTCGAAAGAAAATGTCGTTCAGCATATCATTAAGCTGCAAAACGGCCTTTTGCTGCCCCTCTTCCCCGCTTTTGTATGCCCTCTCTATAACCCCCATCGGGTTCCATGTGTCGGGCGAACGCTGCGGATCCCTCATGTTGATGATAACTGTTTTATAACCCTTCGCGGAAAGAAAACTTTCGGATTTCCGCGCAAGCTCGCCCTTCGGGTCAACAATAACCATTGATTCATCCGCCGCCGCACAGGAATAAATGAGAGGAAGCACGAATCGCAGCGTCTTCATTGAACCCGTATCCCCGACTATCAGCGAATGCGAATCACTCGGATCCGTATAAACCGTGTCGCCGTCGCGCAGCAGCACCGGCCCGCCATTGGACTTTGCAGCCGCATCATGCAATGCGAACGGCGCAAGATCCTGCTTCATCTCTTCGCAAGTCGCCATCCTTGAATCCTGATACTTCAATCCATCACTCAGCATATTGTGTTCCTCCTTATTCCTTTGCAGAAAATCCGATGCGGCCTCGCCTTTCACACGTCCTTTTTTGAGGCATTATATCCAAATCGCCCGCTTCAATAACAGGGTTGGCGTTCTTGACTTGTTTGTTCAGCTTTATTTGCTGCACCGTTCGAAGAACAACCTGATCAAGCGGCAAAACGGAAACATCGGCATTTTCAAGTGTTTTTTTAAGCTCTTTTGAAGCGGCATCCGAAACGGTCATTCCGACTTCCTTCGCCGTTTTGAAGAAAAGAGTTATGCACTGCCCTATTTCCGCCGTTTTCATGCGTATATCGATCCAAATCGTGCTTCCGTTCAAAGCTCTCCTCATATCGTCAATCGATGCCGACTCTTTTTCCGCTTCAATAATGACAATGTACGAAATGCATTTATGCATTCCGATATAGCCCGGCAGGCATGAGAACGCATCGTTGATGCCTTTCTTTGCCCATTCCTCCGAAAGTTCAATTATCACAACACCTTTGAACTCGCTGTAAAAGTCCGCTGCTGTGTTCATGCTCTCGTCAAGCCGCGCAAGGAATTTTTCCGAACCTGCCATATCCGAAAAATAGGGCATTTTGATTGAAAAATACTTAACGATTCCGCGAAAATACATGTTTTCGCATCTTTTCAGCGTCTCTGCGGTTTTAACTGCCTCGGTTTCCAGTGCAAACACGGATGAACCGTGAATGAAAAAAGAGGGCGGCTGCTGCGTTGTTTCCACTGCGCATTTAACGGCTGCATTGATTTCTTTCGTGTCCATGGTTGTATCTCCTTATTTTTTCTTTCACTTGTGTTATCGTGAAATGACCCGATTATCCCGCGCTTTTGCCGTTTTCCGTTAAATATATTATTATGTTCAATTTGAACAGGTTTCGCTTTCTGTTTCATTCTTCGTTTTCCGTTCCCTCTTGCCGATATTGGTATCGTATGGTACAATTGACATATATTCTTCACCCGCCCGTCCGCGCATTTGGCGGCTGCAATTTACGGACGAAAGAGGAATCCGTCCGCATATTGAACCGACCGCAAAACGGATTAAATCGAACAGAAAGGAGCGCACCGTATGCAGTCAGCACCCACTCCCCACGCTGTTTCCCCCTGCGATTTGCGGACTGTTTTCCGAACGACAGCCGCCGATTACGGATTCTTACAGGTGTTTTTTACAACGCCGCGCAAATTTGACCTCGGCCGCAATCGGTTCAATCTTACCGCCGATGCTCCGACAGCATATCCACGGGCAAACAGCATTGCGGTGCTTGTGTACCCCTATGCGCCGTTTACGGCTGACGAACGTATACCTGCATACTACATTGCATCCAACCGCGCTTATCACAGTGCAAAAAAACTGGCGGAAGCCCTGACCGCTGCGGGAATTCACGTCGAAAAAACCGATATTCCCGTCAAAATGCAGCTTGAAGCGGAAGGCATCGGCATTAAATGCCGCAACTCATTGATTGCACTGCCCGAATTCGGAACGCGGATCGTTCTTCTTACGTTTGCGGTTCGGGAAATTCCGCCCGAAACACTTTCCGAATTGCTGACCGTCCTTCCCTCGTTGAACACTCGGCAAAGCGAATGCGGCAATTGCTCCCTCTGCATGAAAGCGTGCCCCACCGGTGCAATATCCGAAAACGGATTGACGACCGAACGCTGTATGCGGCTGCAAATGGAAACCGCGCAGCATCCGGACAGCGTTCGCGCCATGCAGAAAACTTTTATCGGATGTGAAATTTGCCAATATGCCTGCCCGCGCAACGCGAAAATTCCGCCCGCCGATACGGAGAGTTTTCGTGCGGCAAACGGTGACGAAATCAATTTGAACGATGTTTTTAATCTCAAACGGCTCATCATCGGCGACGCTGCGCAGGCACGAAGCCTTGTCGGGCGAAATTTTACCGGCAACGGAAAACTGACCGCAGAAGCAATTGCCTTTGCCGCAAATGATTCTGAACTCTTCTTGTCTTTACGCAACGAGATATTTGCAGCAGCCGACTCGCCTTTCGATGCCGTGCGCGATGCCGTGCGTTATGCCGCAGCAGTCGATAAAAAGCGCAGTTCGCATTTTTGATGCCGTCCTGCACGATTTGGGATTGGTTTTGAACAATTCGAGTTTGGGTGCAATCCAATAAAAACTGAGGAACTTACATGAAAAAAATTAAAAAAGATACGAATCACCGAAACATTGTCCCCGCAGGTGGGTTTGTAAAAAATCTCGGGCGACGCGGCATAATGATTGCGGCAGGCGCAATTCTTCTTGCCGCCGGGCTTATCGTCTGCCTGTCTTTAAAAAAAGAGTCGAACCCCGTCCCGCCCGGGCCCCCTGCTGTGCCCGCCTCCGAAACACCTTCGGTGACGCCTGAAACACCCGCACCTCTTCCCGTGCCGAGCGAGCTTCCGTCCGCACCGTGCGGTGCAGTCGCGGCAGGAAACGGTCTTTCGTTCGGGCTGTCCTCCGTCGGACTCATGTCATATATCGGTTACAATAACGGGCAGGCTTATTGCTATGATTGGCGCGATGTCAAGGCAATTGCCGCCGCGCCTGCCTTTACCGTCGGACTGACAAAAGAAGGCCGATTGCTCTGTTCCGGAAGCGATGCGCTTCGGCAGGAATCGGCAAAGCTTAACGACATAACCGCCGTTTGCTGCAGCAGCGAAATTGTGTATGCACTTTCCGGTGACGGAAGAGTCATTGCCATCGGTGCGCGAACCGAATCCGCAGCGGCATCCGATGCCGAAGCTCAGCTCTACAGCGAAATGCTCAACACCGGTGATTTGAATAATATCCGCCTTATCGCAGCGGGCAGCGATTTTTTCATTGCGGTTGAAGCAAGCGGAAAGATTCATTCCCGCGGCAATACGCCCGAGCTTTCTGTCTTTTCCGGGCACAGCCTGACAGCAATTGCCGCATGCGGCAGTAATCTTGCCGCGCGGACGGAGGGCGGACTGTATCTTTGCGCAAGCAATGCGGCAGATGCCTCGACTTCGGTGCTTTTTGGTGCGGCGGACTGCAAATATGCCTTTGCGGGCAATAATTGTTTTGCCTACGTTGACTATGCGGGACGACTGCATACGGATTGTGAACTTGCCGACACGGACGGAGAGCGCATATCTGAGGCCTTCACGGAAGATGATGCAAACGTTGTGGATTTTTCCTGTGCTTTCGGGCACGCGCTCGTGCTGTCGGATGACGGCACTGTCCACGCATTCGGAAGCAACGACTTTTGCGAAGGTGAAACCGCTTCATGGCGGCTGCGCCCTTATCTTGCGGACGGCGGTTTTGTACTCGGGCTTGCACCGGATGCAAATCCGTTAATTCGTACGGGAGATGAATATACGCTTGAAAACGGAAATTGCGGCACAGCGGTCATCCTCGGCGATATAAACATGGACGGGAGCATAACCGCCGCCGATGCAGATCTTCTCTCCGCTTACCTCAGCGGCAATGTTCAGCTCGATCCCGTTCAGCTTCAGGCGGCAAATATACTGCGCGATGCCGCAAAGCCGAATTCCGTTGATGCGGCAGATGTCGAACAGCTTCGCTGTCATCTTTCGAATTACACCGTAATCGATCAATATGCAAAAAGTTTCCGCTATTCCGAACAGACCGCAAATGCGGAGCGAACAAATGCCGATACCGTCGGCTATATCAAACTTGAAGGCACGAATATTGACGCACCCGTGATGTTCGGTCCGAATTTTTATTATCATTATCATGATGCACGCGGCAACTCATCCTCGCGCGGATCAATTTATCTTTATTACGGCTATCCCTCGCAAAACATGGTGATTTCCGGTCATAATCTGCGCCGCGCAGGCATAATGCTGCATCAATTGCACAAGATTCAGGATGAGTACGCACCGACTTACGGTGAATTCAAAAACAGATTATGGACGCTCAACCTTTTCGGCGAAACGCATACTTGGGAAGTTTTTGCAATGTATGAAGAAAAGCCTGCTTCTGCCGAGCAATCTTCCCAGTACTATAACTGCAATTATCCGCAAACCATGGAGAGCATGACCTCCGAACAGATTTCCGAATGGATATCCTATCAGCAGGCGCGGACCGAGCTTGATTATTCGGTTCATGTCACTCCGAACGACCGTTTTCTGACCGTTCTTACCTGCGCCGATCAGCATTGGGAATCCAACCTCGGCGGACGCATCTACTTTTTCCTGAGAATGGTTGACGGGCATTGATTTAAAACCCTTTTGCCCCTTCGGCACTTTTTGCTCACGTCATCAATGCCGAAACGGAGCAGCATAGGTATAATAATCTGAATTTAGAAGAATCCGAACTTAAAAACCGTGCGGCTTGAATCATTTCACTGCCGCACGGTTTTCTTTTTATTGTTTTCCTTTCATCCCGCATCGAAAAAGTTCAACACGGGACCTTTGCCTTGTTATTTCGCAATCTTGTAGACCGTCAGCTGCGCATTGCGGTACACGACCCGAAGATTTGCATTGAACCATTCCGTGTCAACCGCATAGCTTCCGCGCTCCCGTGTTCCCACAAGCACATAGTCAATATCGTATTCCGCCGCATACCGAAGCAGGCAAGTTTCGGGCTGTTCATACATGGGCTTTATAAGCTCTTTGCGCGGGCGATAGTTAACGCCATGGTATTCAAGGAACGAGCCCGAGCCGCAGAAAATGTTGCGTCCCGTGAGCATTGCAACAGCATTATTATGGTTGCTTTCGGTCAGGAAGGTTGCATCCGCCGCAATGGGTTCGTCGGTATTTGTGTTTATCCATTCCGCAAGCTCAACCTGCGCCGCCGGCACAACCTCGTAACCGCTTTCAATGTATTGCAGGCTCCTCTTCCCGTCCGCATCCGCGGCGAATGCAATGTGATCGCCCGAGATGTATTCGCGCACCAAAGTCAAGCTGCCGGAAAGCAGCATTGCAATAAGCATCATTGCAAGCAGCAGATAGCGACCGGCGGTCTTGCCGCGCAGCACGCGGCGTTTCCCGCGCTCCAGTCTTGTAACGGGCCGTGCAAATGTTGTTATGAGATAATTCGCAACTATGCCGCAAGTAAATGCGAACCAAACGAAAAGCAGCTTGTTGTTGTCGTACGGGTTGGGCTGGAAAATCAGCACTTCACACAGCAGCCATATAACGAGTGTTCCGTAGTAGAACAGTCTGTTCTGCTTTTTTTCGGAAAGCAGCGCAACAGGCATCAGAATGAAAATGAGTCCGAGATTCTTGATATAGAACCAAAGCCAGCTGTCACTGACATTGCACCAATTAAATCCCCAACGCAGGAACGAGTCGTTGTTCACGGACTGTTTAAACGTGAATCCGAAAAGCTGCGGTGCGGCAAGCACGACCGCAATCACGCCGAACAGAGCAAACCAACGCACATGCTTCACCTCATCGGAAGCAGGCTTCCTTCCTGCCTTTCTGCCGTTGTAAACAATGAGCAGAATCGTTGCTGCAATCATAAACACCGGCAGCACGAAACCGAGCGCGGATGCTTTTTCCTGCAGCATTGATGAAATCGCAAGACCAACCGCCGATGCAATTCCGACTGCTGATATGTATTTGCGTTCGGTGACTTTGGACATTGGCATAAGCTCCGTCGCAAGCTCGGTTTCAAGGCCGTCATCGGATCCCTTCAGTTCACCTTTGGCGTTCTTTTTGGGCAGAGCAAGGGCCAGCATAACAACTGAAACAACAACAGTCAGCGTGCCCGCAATGATCGTGAACCTGTCATCCAACCCTTCGGTAACAACACGAATATTCAACATTCGCAATGCACCGACAATTGCCGAGCAAACGAACAGTCCGAGATTGCGGACAGCAAGCTTTTCGTGTTTTTCGGAAACACCGCTCATCAGCATTTTTCCGAGAGCGGCAACGAAAAGGAACGCGGAAATAATTCCGATCGCAAGAAAACTGTGCGTATGAACAAGCGGCATGCATCCCGCAATGATGCCGAGCGGAACTATGCATTTGTATTCGCGCTGCATAACCGCCCTGTGCAAAAGCTGAAGTGCGGGGAAAAGCAGCGCCCAGCCAAACAAAGTTGCACGCTGCGGAATAAGCATATCAGCAATTGAATTGACCCAGCGAAGTCCCTCGGCAGGCAGATTGGTGGGTGTTTTGTAAAAACCTTCAAGCATTTCCTGCCAACGGTTTATGCCCTCGCCCGCAAGCAGCTGTTTGTTGTTGAAAAGGTAAGCGAACCCTAAGCCTCCGCCGATAAAGAAAAGATATGTCGCAAGCACGGAGACGCGTGTGTTTTTGAACCATTCATCAAAGAAACAATACACACCCAGCACAACAACAAGAAAAGCGTACAGTGCGGGAAGCATTGCCGCAATTCGAAGCGATGCTCCGAGTGTATAAAAAGTCGAACTTACGCTGTCGCACAGGAAAGGATAGCCTAACGGGGTTCCCGGCAGAAGCGAATAATTCGGCGGGAACGTTTTTTGCACACTGATGCTTGTGATAAAGCTTAAATGCATACACAAATCGCCGAAAGTGCATTGCCCGACGTGCAGCGAACCGTTCGATGCATTTGTTATCGTGTGATTCGCATGAAGTATCCAGCCGACTGCAACCAACGGCACTATCGTGACCAGCAGCGGAACAAGGTCGCGCTTTGAAGCGGCTTTATACTTGATTTTGCCGTTTTTTTGCTTTTTAACGGCAAAGAATGTTGATACGCCCGCAATGAACACCGCTGCGGCAAGCGCAAGAATCTGCGCAGCAAGTGTAAAATCGAGAATAAACGCAAACAACACCGGAAGCCAAAGAAGCATTACAAGTCCGAAAGTTAATCCGAACAGAATCCTCTTCAGCGGGCGATCCGATGCAAAAATCGGACGTGCAGTGAGTATGCCGCAGCCTGCAAACGCAAGGATGTACAGCACGGAAATGATGTTTCCCATTAACATACCTTCCTTTGTATAATGATTTTTCCGTCTGAGGGAATTTCCCGCAGTTAAAGCGCAGCCGAGTCAAATTCTTACGCTTTCGGAAACATGCCGGACAAAAACTGCAGCAGTGAGCGGCGGCCGGATCCGCATGTTTTTATCTCAGCTGCGTTTTTTACCGGTATTTGACTTGATTATACCATAAATTGCCGCATTTGAACAGTGAAAAAGCATATTGAGTTTTAAGTCGGAACTTGCATATTTATCTTGAGCTCGACTGATAAAAGTCCGCTTTCTCCCGCTGCAACTGATTTCCCGGGAAATATTCCTAACGCTGATTCAGACGTTATTTCCCGTGAAATACTTTCCGACGGCTGCTTCATGCCTGAAATTTTCAATCCGTGTTTTATTTGGTTCGTTAAATATATCTTCATTTCAAGCTTCTTCGGGGTTGCATTTTTTTGATTGCTTTGGTATAATGAGCAACGCAATCAAGTTTGGCCGGTTCGTCTAGTGGCCTAGGACACCGCCCTCTCACGGCGGCAGCAGGGGTTCGACTCCCCTACCGGTCACCAGCGCAGTGAATTCAGTTCGCTGCGCTTTTTTCATTTTTCATTTCCCGTTTATCTCCTCCGTTTCCTTTCAGGCAATAATCAAAAGGCCTGCCTTGCGGCAAGCCTTGATAATCCGTATATTTCGTATTGCAGTTGAAATCCGATTAGAATTCCATCAGGAAACATGTTTCGCCGAATAGCTGAGTCCGTCATTTTGGTACAAATACGAAAGAGTTGCCTCAGCCTCCGTAAAGCAAACCTCGGTTCCCTCGCAGTAAAGGGCATTCACTCCGCGCTTTGCAGTCGAAAGCACCGCTTCGGTGTCAAAAGAATCCGACGAATACAATCCGTAGGCCGCAAGCGCAATTTCCGCACAACCGAGTTCGTCCGAATACATCAGCAGATCACTTTTTGACGCCTTACAAAGTCCGTCCTTAGGATCAACAAACGGATTGCGGACTTCACCGTTCGAATAGGTGTAAAAATGCATTGTGTCCATATCGGAATTTTCATAATTCCTGAAATAAACAGCATTGCGCGCCGTCCTAAAATCCATCTGCGCCGCAGGGATTCCGCGTCCGTCGGCCTCGTCATAAAAATTCATTGACAGGGCCATGCCCGCTCCGCCGAGATGCCGCGTATAACCGTCATACGTCGTTATTGTTCCGTGAATATAGCTGTTTTCGGCCAAATGTTCTGCAATGTAATCAACGATAAATGCATTTTTCAGCCAGAAGAAATCCAGATATTCTCCGATATCGTTTTGGGATGCAAAGTCGGCGTATTCGTCCGAAACATTGAGTCGAAGTTTATTCTCACCCAGGAGCTCAATGTCGATTGCATCGGGATTATTTACATACGTCAGCGTTTCATCAACAAACCCGCGTACTTCCGAATTAAGCAACGGGTCAAATTCCTCGGCCTCACTGTCGTTTTCGCAGGAGAAGAGCCCTTTGTATTCCGTATAAACGGGCGCAAGATACGGATATCTGCTGCCGTTATCTCGAATCAGCTCAAATGCCGAATACAACGCGGAATCAACCGTCACAACCTCGTTCGGGTGTTTATTCAAATAAGCGAGGTTTGCTGCCGGTGCATCATCCGCGCCGAAATATTCCTCGTCTGATTGAAATATGCGGTAGGCCTCGCTGCACAAATTTGAATACATTTCCGCCAATTGTTTATATTCAGTCGTTGTGGAAATATCGTCGCGCAGGCCAATATCATACTGAAGCAGCAGTTCATCGGTGCAGTTATCCTCACCGGTAACAGCCGCTTTGATCGTTGTCCATCCGCTCGGCTTTGTAACAAGCCGGTACACCGCATATGACATCGCAACAACCGCAAACAGGATGCAAATCACGAAACACACAATTCGCAACGCGGTATGTTTGTCCGACACTTCAATGCGTTGTACCGGCTTTGGCCTCGGAAGACTTTTTTCTTTTGCTGTTCGCCTCATACTGAATTCAGTCCGCCGTCCTTTTTAAAAGTCCGATTACAGGATAGAAATTATCAGCATAAGTCCGAACAGGACAATAATTGCTGCCGTTGTGATAAGGCCGGCAATCGCGCCCTTCTTGCACTTCTTGTAATTGCGGATATAGTTGTGCTTTTTGAAAATCGCACCCGCAATCAAGCCGGGGATGGCAAGGAAGAAGGAAAGGAACGCAAGCCAGAAGCTGCCGGTATCGTGCAGCGGTGTATCAAGGATTGAACCCTCGATTTTTTTCTCTTCAAGCTGCTTTTCGACAGTTTTTGCATCCGCAGGAGCATTAACGCCGGCAATGGTAACGCTCTTGAGGGGAGTTCCCTCCTCACGGAGACGCTTATACTCTTCGATTTCTTTCTTGTTGCCGAAAACGAAGTGGCCATGGCCGATATCGGTAAGCTCGGGCTTATCCTCGCTGTAATCATGCTGTGAAGGATCATAGTTGAACAGCACTTTGTGCTTCTCAAGATTCGGATCCGGAATCGGGATCGCGGAAATCAGAGAGCGGGTGTAGGGATGCATCGGGAAGTCAAACAGTTCTTCTGCGGTTGCAACTTCAACGATGTCGCCTTTGTAGATAACGCCGATACGATCGGAGATAAAGCGAACGATCGAAAGGTCATGAGCGATGAACAGATAGGTCGTTCCGCGCTCACGCTGGAACTTTTTGAGCAGGTTCAGAACCTGTGCACGGATGGAAACGTCCAGTGCGGAGATAGGTTCGTCTGCAACAACAAGCTCGGGATCCATGACCATTGCCCTTGCAAGACCGATTCTCTGACGCTGTCCGCCGGAGAACTCATGCGGATAGCGGGTCAAATGCTCGGGGAGCAAACCGACTTCCTGAATGATATTCTCGACTTTCCTCACGCGATCCGCCTCATTTTCAAAGAGGTGGAAGTTATAGAGGCCTTCGGAGATAATGTAGTCAACGGTTGCGCGCTCGTTCTGAGATGCAGCGGGATCCTGGAAAACCATCTGGATGTTGCGGATAACTTCGCGGTCCAGTGAATGGGGAATCTTGCCGGAGATGCGAACGCCCTTGTAATAAATTTCACCGGCGGCGCAGGGGTTGACACGAATTACGGCACGGCCGATCGTGGTTTTACCGGAACCGGACTCGCCGACGAGAGAGAACGTTTCACCCTTGTAAATGTCGAAAGAAGCGTTTTTGACTGCACGCACGGCATTGTCGCCTTTGCCGAAGGTGATGTCAACATTTTTCAACGAAAGGAGAACTTCCTTGCCGCTTGCATCAACAGGAGCTTTTTCGGGCAGATGGGAAACCCTACCCTCTTTTGCGGTAATTTTTTCTTTATGTTCCACAGTTCTACCCTCCCATTAAATATTGAACGCTTTAATCATCTTGTCGTGGATGTTGTCGATCGCGGCAGGCTTGTCGATCTTGGGCGCTCTGGGATCAAGCAGCCAAGTCTTTGCATAGTGAGTTTCCGTGATCTTGAACATCGGCGGAGCTTTGACGACATCGATTTTCAAACAATAAGGATTTCTCGGTGCGAAGGGATCGCCCGCAATCTTATTGTAGAGAGAAGGCGGCGTACCGGTGATTGAGAACAGCTCGGTGTCGCGCTGTGCAAGCTGCGGCAATGAGGAGAGCAGTGCCCATGTGTACGGATGACGCGGGTCATAGAAGACCTCTTCGGTCGTGCCGACTTCAACAATCTGTCCTGCATAAAGAACTGCAACGCGGTCGGCAACATTTGCAACAACACCGAGGTCATGCGTGATGAAAACGATCGTGTAATTGAATTCTTTCTGCAAATCTTTGATGAGCTTGAGAATCTGTGCCTGAATGGTAACGTCAAGCGCAGTGGTGGGCTCGTCGCAGATGAGGATCTTCGGCTGGCAGGAAAGCGCAATTGCGATAACAATACGCTGACGCATACCGCCGGAGTACTGGAAGGGATAATCGTCGTAACGGTTTTCAGCATTGGGGATGCCGACCTTACGCATCATCTCGATTGCACGCGCACGTGCTTCAACCTCGGAGCAGTCCTGATGCTTCATAATGATGGAGGAAATCTGCTTGCCGATGGTGATGATCGGGTTGAGCGATGTCATAGGATCCTGGAAAACGGTTGCGATTCTTCTGCCGCGGATACGGGTCCAGTCCTTTGCATATTTAAGCTTTGCAAGGTTGATAACGCAGGTACCGTGGATGCGTTCTTCGTTCTCGTCAAGGAACCTGACGCGGAAAGCGACATCATCGAATACATCGGTTCTTGTTGCGTCATCGTTAAGGTCGAGACCGTTTTTCATTGCGTTGCGAACAACCTTTACAAGGTCGTTAATCGCCTTGATACGTTTTGCAACATTGTATCTGCCGACGGACAGATAAATTTCTTTTGCGATAATCTCGTTGCGCGCAATTTTGTCTGCGGAAACGGGCTGAGCACATGCCTCTCTGTACTGAGCGGTAAGCTGAGCCATTTCGGTCTTGAACCGGGTGTTGTACGCAGCGTCGTTTTGCATTGCCTGCTTATGTGCGGCAATGGTCTTTTTGCGCTCATCTTCAAGCTGCTTCAGTTCCTCGTCCATTTTTTTGATGCTGTGAGAAAGCTCCTTAAGGCGATCCTTCTCCTTGGACGGGTCAATTGTGAGCTTGAGGTTATAAGTCTCGGCTCTGCGGAATCTCAGATCCTCAATGCGGGTATCGAGCTGTTCAGCCTCTGCCTCGCTGAGGGTGGACCTGCGGATCCTGTCCTGCTTAAGCTCATTGATGCGGCGGTAGATTGCGGCACCGTTTTCATAGCGGGATGCTGCATTCAGCTTTGCATGAATGGACTTAATGCGCGCCTTAACCTCGGGGGTGTTGGGAACTGTTGTTTCGGCAAGTTCGGGATCATTGAAAACGATGGAACCGTTGCTGACATAGCCGTTATCATCGAGCATACCTGCGAAGGTTTTCGTGAATACGGATTTACCCGCAGCGGATTCGCCGACGATTGCGATCGATTCGTTTTCGTAAATATCCAGAGAGATGCCGCGAATAGCTGTCAGAATTCTGCCGCGAACGCGGAATTCGACTTCAAGATCCTTAACGGATAACAATACTTTCTTTTCTTCCATAGCGGTGTCCTCTTATCTGTGCGTTCTCGGGTCGGATGCATCGCCCAGGTTCTGACCGACAACATACAGGATAATCGTGATAATGGATGCCAACAGAACGGGGCTCCAGAATTCGATTTCCCAACCGGGGGTAACCATTGCGCTCTGTGCAGCTTCGATCAGCTTACCAAGGGACATCTCGGAAAGACCCATGCCGAGGTAGGACAGGAAGACTTCGTAAGAGATGTAAGAAGGAATCTCGGTTGCCGCAACGGTAACGATAACGGAGGTCATGAACGGGAGGATGTTTTTCATTGCAATGCGAACGGTGGAAGTACCGAGGCACTTCGATGCAAGGTTATATTCGCGGTCGCGGATGATGACAACCTGCGTTCTGATGAAGTACGCGATACTTATCCAGCCTGTGATCGTCATTGCGAAAACCATGGACCAGAAGCTCGCGGTGAACAACATAACAAGAACGGAAATCAGCAAAATGTACGGAACATTGCCGACAATGTTGTAGATAACCATCATGACGGCATCGACTTTTTTGGAGAAGCCCCAAAGTGCGCCGACGGTGACGCCGATAGTCATGTTGATAAGTGCGCAGACAAATGCAAGGGAGAGGGAAATCTCCGCACCGTGCCAAATCGCATCGAAAGTGGACTGGCCGGCACCGCCGGTACCGAGAATGGTATGCAGGCTGAAGCCCCATTTGTCGATCGCCTTTGCGGGACTCAAATGCTTTGCGGTTGAGTCGAGCAGGTTTGCGTATGCATCATATCCGGAGAAAATCGGATAGATGTAGGAAAAGATAATGATGAACGCCAGAATGGCAAGAACAACGATGTTTATCTTTTTCTTGAAGAACACACGGAAAACCGAGTGCCAATAGGAGTATCGCGGCGCGGTAATCTTTTCGGAGTCGATGTTGCTGTCACAGCGGGAAAACAACTCCTCCTCTTTCATACCGAGATCGCTGACATTTACCAATTCAGAAGCCATTTTTATTACCTCGCTTTCTGTACGAAGGAGATTCTCGGGTCAACGAGCGTCATGAGGAGGTCGCCGAGAATGATGGCAACAACCGACAGCAGCGCGTAGAACAGAGTCAAACCGACAATAACGTTGTTATCGTACATGCTGATAGCCGTGGTGAGCAGGCCACCTGCACCGGGAACAACATAAACGCGTTCGGTGATGATCGCGCCGACAAGTGCGAACAGAACCGTGCCCGGGATACCGTGAATGATGGGGATTGCAGCATTCTTGAAGATATGCTTGCTGAAAATCTCACTCTCGGAAAGACCGCCTGAACGAGCGAACTTGACGTAGTCGGAGTTCATCTGGTCGATCATGTAGCGGCGCAGCCACTTCATCAGGTTACCGATGGAGGGAAGTGCGAGGGAGATAATGGGCAAAACATACATCAGCCATGTACCTTTATCAAGGTCGAAGGTTGTGGGCATACCGATGAGTCGGCCGAGAGCCTTAACCATGAAGATGTACGCAAGGGAGGGAACGGCGAGACTGAAAACGATATAAATCGTGCCGATCTTGTCGCCCAGCTTGTCTTTTTTGCGTGCCATGGAGATGCCTGCGGGAATACCGATGAGGTATGCAAGAAGACTGGACAGAATACCGAGGATGAACGAGAAGCCAACCTTGGAATAAGTCTTGTTGACAGTCTGAACGTTTGTGTAGTCATCGGTGAAACGCGCTGCGGTAACAGGGGAAGCATCCTTCGAACCTGCAACATAAGTCGCTGTGTGAAGATCGTCCGCACTTTCCTCAACGAAACCGGTGGGGAAAGTTATCGGTTTCTTAACGAATGAACCCTGGGATTTGGTCATCGTTGTGAACACATCGACGCCCTGGTTAACAGCAAAGGAAGTACCGAGGGAAATGGTCAGAAGGTTCTGATGAACATAAGGGAATTTGTTGTTGAAATAGAGCAGGTACTTGTGAGTTGTACCGTTGCCCATGATAGCCGGGGAGAAAACTTTCTTTTCGGAACCGACGGGGTTATAGACGGGATCATAGAAAGTGAATGTCAATCCGCGATCGGCATCGGCAACGCCGCTTGCCTTGTGGATATTATCAATAGTGAAAATGCTCCCGAAGTATTTAAGCACGCGAGAAATGAGGGGGATGTCACGATGCGCAAAAAGCTGAGGTGAACCGCCCTCGGCAAGACCGCGTCCGCTGGGTTTAAGAACGGCATCAAGTCGCACGACTTTATAGCCTTTACCCTCATAGTATTCGGTGAATTTTTTGATGTAAGCTTGAGCTTCTTCAGAATCTTTTTCGGCAGTTCTGCCGAGTTTAACGGCGGTCTTTGCGGTTTCTTCATCAACCTCGCCGTTTCTTACCAAGCTGTTTACATAGTCAGCATAGGTAACATAATCAAGATAGCCGTATTCTCTCCATTTGCGGTACTTATAGGCTTCTCGAGCATTATTTGTCTGATGACTGTACACGGAGTCCTTTGCAAAAACAAGGTTACGATCAAGCAAAGAGAAAATCATGATCATAACGATTATCGTTGCAGCACATGCCGAAAGCACACCGGTCAGCAATCGCTTTAATAGATATTTCGTCATATTCAGCCCCTACTCCTTATAAAGATTACAACGGGGGAAGATACGAGGTCTTCCCCCATTGTCCGTTAGTGTTCTATAAAGCTAAGTTATTGTGCGAATGCGGTATTAGAAGATACCGAGGCACTTAGCCATGTAACCTGCGCCGTCACCGAGCATGGTGTCGAGGTAGGTTGCGGGATCACCGTAGTCAGGACCCCAACCGGATACGTCGTACAGGGTGTAGTTAGCATCCTTGCCGGATTCGGTGTAGTAACCTGCATAGTACCACTCCTGAGCATCTGCACAGGAAACGAGGTTGACAACAACGCAGCCCTGGAGAGCTTCTTCAACAGACTGCTTGAGGGTCTGAGCGCGGTTGGTGTAGATGTCGGCGCCGGAATAGTAGGGCAGATCCATAACGATGGGGTTATCCTTGGAGATCTCAACGCCGAATTCTTTGAGCTCGGTGATTGCCTGCTGAAGCTCTTCGTAAGCGTTAGCAGGATTGTGCCAACCTGCGAAACCATCGCTGGTCTGGTTTTCTGCATCCCATACCTTGATCTTAACGCCGTCAGCGTCGATCTGAGCCTGCATGATCTCACCGTAGTAGGTGCCCTTTGCAAAGGTCTTGGATTCGCCGTTGATTTCGACGGTTACATCTTCTTCAAGAGCGACGAAGTTACCGGGGGTGTAGGAGTTACGTACGGAGTTGAGCTTGAGCTCTTCGCCGACAACCTGTCCGTTGTAGGTAGCGATGTCAAGACCCATGCCGATTGCACGACGGAAGTGAACGTTGAGCATTGCAACGTCGGTCCTCTTCTTCTGATCGTCGGTCATAGTGGAAACAGCCTTGGTCTCGTCGTTGAAGTTTGCATACGCATTACGGTTAAGGTTGAGGAACAGAACGAAGGAAGTAGCATCGGTATCGGAAACGGTGCAGTACTTTTCGAAGTTGCCGTCTGCCTTGCAGGCTTCGAGGGAAGCGGAAGAGAGACCGCAGCCGTCAAGAGTGCCTGCTTTAGTGTCTTCGTATGCCTTGGTGGGATCCTTACCGTCGTTGAACTTCCAGGTGAGGGTCTTGATGGTGATGTTGTCCTTGTTCCAGTAGGTGGGGTTCGCCTCGAAAACGATGGTGTTTTCTGCGGTGTGGTTGGTTACGGTGTAAGGACCGCAGTAAGCGATGTCGTTAACAGTCTGACCGTACTTCATGGTGCCTGCGTCAACAGCGGTCTTGTAGTCGTCCTTGCCGAATACGCCGCCCTTGGACTCAAAGTAGGTACGGCTCATGGGAGCGAATACGTTGTAGCCAAGCATGGTGATGAAGTAGCTGGTGGGCTGGCAGAGGGTGTAAACAACGGTGTTGTCGTCGGTTGCTTTAACGCCTACTTCTGCAAAATCGGTAACGTCGCCGGTGTTGTATTCGAGAGCGTTAACGATGATGTTTTCAACGAGGTATTCGAGACCGCCGCCTGCATCGAGCATATGCTGCATACCTGCAACAAAGTCGTCTGCCTTAACGTCTGCAACTTCACGGCCCTGTGCGTCAACCCACTTTGCACCCTGACGGATGTGGAAGGTGTAGGTGAGGCCGTCTTCGGAAACTTCCCAGGACTCTGCGAGAGCGGGCTTGATTTCGTTCTCGTTATCGTATTCTACGAGACCGTCGTAGGTGTTAACGATAGCTTCGGAGTCTGCGGAACGGGAGGTTGCGAGAGCGTCCCAGGTCTTGGGGTCGCTGGCGTAACCCATGTTGTAGGTGTTCTTAAGGGTGTAGCCCTTTTCGGTCAGGTAATCGATTGCCTTCTGGGTGTAGGTGCCGGTTCCGCGAACCTCATTCCACATTGCCTTGAGGTGAGTCTGATCCTCTGCGGTAATGAGCTCGGTGGTGACGAGAACATTGTGGAAACGGTCGGAGTCATTGCCCCAGAGAACGGTGGAAGCGGAACGCTTTGCAACACGGCTCAGACCGTAGTTGCCGCCGTTGGTGGTGCCGGGGATGAGAACAGCAGCTTCAAGAAGCTTTGCCTCAGCCTGTGCCATAAGAGCATAACGCTTGGAAACGTTCGTCTCTTCTTTTGCAGCCTGGTAAAGGGTGTTGAATGCGCCGAGCTGTGCATCATAGATAGCAGCAGACATTGCATTGTAGTCGCCGGTGGGGAGCTCAGTGGTGGGAACCGTGGTTGCGGGAACCTCGGACTCTGCCGGCTTGTTGGTGTTGTTGGGTGCGGGTGTGGTCTTGTCATCGCCGTTGTTCTTGCAGCCTACAAAGCCGAGAACCATGACGAGTGCGAGAAGAGCACACAGTACTCTTTTTAGGTTTTTCATCGGATGTCGTCCTTCCTAAATTTTTTTATTTTCACGCACAAGGCGCAAAAACCGAATTAAATGATGCAGATACGTGCGCCGCAATTAAGAACCCCGTGATTCGGGGTAGTATATGCCCGTGCACTTTAGTCTGACGCATTTATTATATCATCTTAACCGCCTTATCGCAAGTGTTTTTCTAAAACTTTTTTTATTCCTGCTTTTTTCAAAAAAACCTTTATCGGCTTAATTTTTCAGGAATATATCTTTCTTTTTTGATATTATATGCACAACATTTTTTCGTCTTTTTTCAAAAAAAGTTCGTTTGCTGCACCTCCGAACGGTTTCGCGGCGGAGCGATTCCCGCCCGGTTTTCGTCAATACTGTAATTTTGTGTCATTAATACGGTATTGCACCGAACGGCGGTGTATGCTAAAATCGAACCACGGCCGTTCGGCTCGCGGCGCAGACAATAAGGGTTCAAAGCGCAAAAACCGAAACCGCCGATTAAATTAATATTTCAGTATTTCGGAGGGTCTCCAATGGCGAATTTTACCGAGCGGGAAATCAAACGCTCCTTTATTAAGCTTTTGAACGAAAAGCCGCTGAGCAAAATCAGCGTCCGCGATATTGTTGAAGACTGCGGGATCAACCGCAACTCCTTTTACTATCATTTTCAGGATATTCCCGCTCTGCTTGAAGAAATTGTTTCCGAGCAGTCAGCGGCGATCATTCAGAAATATCCGCAGCCGGATTCCCTTGAAGAATGTTTCCGCGCCGCATTTGAGTTCGCGCTCAGCAACAAACGCGCGGCCTACAACATCTTCAACTCCGTTAACCGCGACCTGCTTGACCGCGAGCTGCTTCGGCTGTGTGACAAAACGGTTTCCGCATATATAACAAAAAGCTATCCCGAAAGCGGCTCCTCCCGTCCGAACGCTGCCGTTATGCAGCGTTTCATCAAATGTGAGCTCTTCGGACTTATCATCGACTGGATGAACAACGGCATGAACGAAAACGCAATAACGGAGCTGCTCCGCTTTGCCGAATTCTGCAAGGAACTCCCTTCGATTGCAGGCGAATGATTCGCCTGCGAGTAATTCGCCTGCGAATAATCACCTGTTCATCGGCAGCCGACCGCAAATTAAAACATGCAAAATCTTCCGCTTCCCCGCCTCCCTGTCGGAGGCTTTTTTGTTTTATTCCCGCTGCTTTCTTCCCTTTTCAACGTTTAAAGAATCGGTTTCGGAGCCGTATCCCCGTTCCTCTTTATCCGCTTTCACGGTTTTCCCCCTTTCACCCGTTTCCCCCGCCGCATTCCGCCCGGTTTGTGCAGTCGGCCTTTTCTGCCCAAAAAACGTTCACTTTTCGCCGTTCGTCCGCTTTTCCGTCAACTGCATTGCGGCTGACCGTTTATTTTTTTCGTGCGCCGGGGTAGAATTCAGTCATAAACAAAAGCTTTCCCGCGGCGGCAGCCGTTCGGAAGGCGGAAAGAAGGCAAAATTTATGAAACTGCGTTCAACAAAGCCGCTGCGTGCAGCAAAGGGCTTGTATATCGCCCTTTCTGCGGCTCTGTGCCTGATGGGCCTGCTGCTTATCATCGTTCCCGGTTTTTCCGCACAGCTTGTCGGCATTCTCTGCGGTGTACTGCTGATTGCGTTCGGCATCGTGCGGCTTGCCGGCTACTTTTCAAAAGATTTGTATCGTCTGGCGTTTCAATATGACCTGACGTCCGGCATATTGCTGATATTGCTCGGCATTGTCATGCTCTGCAATCCGAGCAGCCTTATGACCGTTGTGTGCGTTGTTCTCGGGTTCTTCATTCTGACAGACGGATTGTTCAAGATTCAAATCGCACTGGATGCAAAGCGTTTCGGGCTGTCCAAATGGTTCCTTATCCTTGCGCTTGCGGTGCTGACCGCAATCCTCGGCGGCATTCTGATGTTCCGTCCCGGCCAAGGCACAAGGGCATTGATGGTAATGTTCGGCATATCGCTGCTCTCCGAAGGAATTCTGAATTTCAGCACGGCACTGACCGCCGTCAAAATCGTCCGCAATCAGGTTCCGGATGTTATCGATGTTGAATTTCACGAATAAACGACGCCGCTGTGCAGCGTCATATAACAGCTAAGACGAAAGAAGGAAAAAAGATGCGATTTTCAAAAGCGGTTGTTAAATACCGCGTACCGATACTCATTCTTGCGCTGCTGCTGATGATCCCTTCCGCTGTCGGCATGGCAAAAACAAGGATAAACTATGATATGCTCGATTATCTCCCCGAAGATATGGATACCGTCATCGGGCAGAACGATCTGATGGAGGATTTCGGCAAAGGTGCGTTCTCGTTCATTGTTGTTGACGGAATGTCCGACCGCGATGTTGACAGTCTTTGCGAACGAATCAAACAGGTTGAACATGTTGAAACCGTGCTTTGGTATTCCTCTCTTGCGGATATAACGATTCCCAAAGAGCTGCTGCCGGACAGTATATATAACGAGTTCAACAACGGTGATTCAACCCTTGTTGCAGTGTTTTTGGACAGCGCAACTTCCGCGGATGTCACCATGGACGCGATAAGGCAGATACGTTCCGTGTGCGGCAGCCAATGCTTCGTTTCCGGCATGTCCGCGCTTGTCACCGACCTTAAGGATCTTTGTGAAGAAGAAGAACCTGTATATGTCGGGATTGCCGTTTTGCTCGCATGTGCGGCAATGGTTATCTTCCTTGACAACTGGCTGATACCGTTTGTGTTCCTTGCCTCAATCGGCATGATGATCCTGCTGAACATGGGCACAAACTACTTCTTCGGCGAGATTTCGTACATCACAAAGGCTCTTTCCGCCGTGCTTCAGCTTGCGGTCACGATGGACTACTCCATCTTCCTCTGGCACAGCTACAACGAGCAGCGGCAGCTGCATTCCGATCCGAAGGACGCCATGGCGGCAGCAATTCGTGCAACACTGACAAGCGTTATCGGAAGCTCCGTAACGACCGTTGCAGGATTCATCGCGCTCTGCTTCATGTCCTTCACTCTCGGAAAGGATCTCGGCATTGTCATGGCAAAGGGCGTTGTCCTCGGCGTTATCGGCTGCGTGACGGTTTTGCCCGCAATGATACTTTTGCTTGACAGGCCGCTGCAAAAGCTGATGCACAAATCCCTGATTCCCGACATGAAGGGTTTCGCCAAAGGCGTTGTGCGCATCTTCCCGGTGTTCCTCGTTATCTTTGCGCTGCTGATTCCGCCTGCATATTACGGCTACAACAAAACGAATGACGAAGTTTATTACGATATGGGTCAGTGCCTGCCGGAAGATATGGAATATGTTATCGCAAATTCAAAACTTTCGGAGGAGTTCGGCATTGCTTCAACGCACATGGTGCTTGTTGACGCCAAGCTGCCCGCAAGCTCCGTGCGCAGTATGCTGAACGAAATCGAGCAGGTCAAGGGCGTTAAATACGCACTCGGGCTTGAATCCGTCATCGGGTCCGCCGTTCCCGAAGAGATCCTGCCGGACAGCATCCGAAGCATTTTAAAGAGCGACCGTTGGGAGCTTCTTCTCATCAACTCGGAGTATAAGGTTGCGGGCGACGAAGTCAACGATCAGATAGACAGCCTGAATTCTGTCATCAAACGCTATGACAGTTCCGCAATGCTGATCGGCGAAGCCCCCTGCATGAAGGATATGATCGAAACAACGGGGCACGATTTTGAAGTTGTGAACGCCGTATCGATAATTGCGATATTCATCATCATTGCCGTTGTCGAAAAGAGCATCTCTCTGCCGTTCATCCTTATTGCGGTCATTGAGCTTGCGATCTTCATCAATCTCGGTCTTCCGCATTATCTCGGCCAGTCCCTGCCGTTCATCGCACCGATATGCATCAGCACGATTCAGCTCGGCGCAACGGTCGACTATGCAATACTCATGACAACACGCTACAAAGCCGAGCGGCTGAACGGCTGCGGCAAGCGTGAAGCGGTATCCGCGGCACTCGCCGCCTCCGTCCCGTCGATAATCGTATCCGGCACGGGATTGTTCGCCGCAACTTTCGGCGTTGCAATTTATTCGGATATCGACATCATAAGCTCCATGTGCATGCTCATGGCAAGGGGCGCGGTTGTCAGCGTTGTATGCGTAATCTTCATCCTTCCCGCATTGCTGATGCTCTGCGACAGGATCGTTATTGCAACAACTCTCGGAATGCGCAAACTTAAGAAACACGGCGGCGACTGAATGCCGCGATAACACCGGCCGAGTGCCGAACGCTGTCCGCACCCGGAACCTTTCCGGAGAACTCTCCCGCAAAGTCGGGCACCGATTTCCGGAAGGTCCGGCTGCACGGCAAATATCAAATTAAATTTTTCGGAGAATTAATACAATGAAAAGGAATATTAAAAAACCGCTTTGCATCACGCTTTGTACGCTCCTGCTTGCAGGCAGCATCGGAATTGCGGCTCACGCTGCCGTTCCGAACGAAAAAAACTTCGGCACTGCCGCCGCATCGAACGGCACTGCCGGCTTGAACAGCCTCAATTCAGACATGCTCGCCGCAACCGCCCCGTCCGCCTCAACCGGCAGCCCTCTTTCGGACGCATACGAACAGAACAGCAAGACCGAAACCGTTTACGTTTTTGCTTCCGCCTCCGGTGAAGTTCATAAAATCATCGTCAGCGATTGGATTCATAACCCGCTCGGAAGCGACACTCTTAACGACAGTTCAACTCTCGGCAGCGTCGAAAACGTTAAGGGCGATGAAACCTATACCGTGAACGAAGCGGGACTGCGCGTGTGGGATGCAAAGGGCAATGATATCTATTGTCAAGGCACAACCGACAGTGAACTCCCCGTTTCTGTCAGCGTTTCCTTCAGCCTGGACGGCGTTCCCGTTTCGGCGGAAGAGCTTGCGGGCAAAAGCGGCAGGGTAAAAATTCGTTTCGACTACATAAACAAATGTTCCGAAACCGTTGAAATCGACGGCAAAAAGGAAGATATTCACGTTCCTTTTGCAATGCTGACCGGCGTTCTGCTTGACGGAGATGTTTTTTCAAACGTTGAAGTTTCAAACGGAAAGCTTGTTAACGACGGCGACAGGATAATTGCCGCAGGGCTTGCATTCCCCGGCCTTCAGGAGAATCTCGGTATCGACAGCGAAAAGCTCGAAATTCCGAATTATGTCGAAATCACTGCCGATGCAAAGAATTTCAAGCTCACCAACACCGTCACGATTGCGGCAAACGAACTTTTCAACAACATTGATTCATCAAAATTCGATGATATTGACAGTCTGAAATCTTCCATGACCGAGTTGTCCGATTCGATGACCGCACTTACGGACGGATCGTCGGCACTTTACGACGGATTATGCACCCTTCTTGAGAAATCGGACGAACTTGCAGCGGGCATTGATGCACTTGCCGAAGGTGCAGCCCAGCTTAAGGCAGGTGCGCAAAGCGCAGCTCAGGGCGCGGAAAGTCTTTGCGGCGGTGCGGATGCGCTTGCGGCAGGACTTGCGCAAATCGATTCCGGCAGCGCAAGCCTTAACAACGGCGCGGAACAGATTTTCAATTCGATGCTTGCCAATGCAAATGCACAGCTTGCGGCCGCAGGGCTTGATATCCCCGCGCTGACAATTGAAAACTATGCGCAGGTTCTGAATGCCGTCATTGCGCAGCTCGGCGGCAATGCTCCCGCGATAGAGCAGCTTAAGGCGCAGCTGGACAGCTATAACGCCTTCTATACCGGCCTGCAAAGCTACACCGCAGGCGTCGGCAGTGCAAAGCAGGGCGCGGATAATCTCGCAGCGGGCGCAGCTCAGCTCCGTGACGGCACAGGCGCACTCAGCACCGGTGCAGGTTCGCTTTACGACGGCATTTTGGAACTCAAGAACGGCATTCCCGCTCTTTCCGACGGCGTTTCACAGCTCCGCGACGGCGCAATGCAGCTCAACGATGGGCTGAACGAGCTGAACGAAAAAGGTATCCAAAAGCTTATCGATGCCGTGAACGGCGATGTATCCTCCCTTGCTGCGCGGCTCCGCGCAACGGCGGATGTTTCCAAAGAATACAAATCTTTCTCCGGCCTTGCGGAAGGCACGGACGGGAGTGTAAAATTCATTTATCGCACCGAGAGTATCGGCTGAAGCCGAACGGATGCTCTCCCAAATAAATAAATGACTTTCGGCAGAAGGGCTCGATCCGAAAAAGGGTCGGGTCCTTTTTGACGAGGGCGGGGGGGTTAGGAATTAGGAATTAGCAATTAGGAATTGGCAATTTAAAATCGAAAATGTTTGTCTCCCCTGAAAGGGGGAGGGGAACCGTGAAGCTGCGGAGGTACCGTGCCGCTCATGCCGTCAATCAGAAAGAACCCCATCCGTGCGGATCGGGCAGAACTCTCTGTCAGCGTTCCATTTGCGAAAATCGACATGCCCCATCCGTGCGGATCGGGCAGAACTTGCCACCGGAAATTGATGCAAGATTCAGAAAGAGCCCCATCCGTGCGGATCGGGCTCTTCGTTCTGCGCACCTCCGTCATGCGGAGTGTGCTCTGTATTTATGTTTATCTTTTGTTTTTATAATACATGCGCTGGAAGCACTTTACGATCTCAACAATTACGATTGTTGACAATGCAAGTGCGAACGCGATAACGAATTCATCAAAGCCGAAGTCCGTTGCAAGGCTGAACACTTCCGCTATCGGATCGATGAAAACAACCGCACTCGTGAGCAGCAGCGCAAGCGCAAACGAGCCCCAAAGCCACATGTTCTGTCCCTTTTTGGCAAATATGCTGCCGTGTTGGGTACGCATGTTGAAGCTGTGGAAAATCTCCGCAAGATTCATCGTTAAAAACGCCATGGTCATGCCGTGCGGACTTGCCGCGCTGCCGATAACGTTCCATGTGCCGAGGTCACGGAAATGCCCGATGCAGTATGCCGCAACGGTTATTGCAGCCAGCATAACGCCCTGATAGGCAACTTCAAACCCCATGCCGTTTGCGAATATGCCTTCTTTCGGATTGCGGGGAGGACGCCGCATAATGTCATCATCCTCACGTTCCATTGCAAGCGAAAGCGCAGGGAAGCAGTCCGTGATAAGGTTTATCCAAAGCAGATGCACGGGTTCAAGTATCGTGAAGCCCAAGAGCGTTGCCGTAAAGATGCTCAGCACCTCACTCGCATTGGAAGCAAGCAGGAACTGAATCGCCTTGCGGATGTTGTCGTAAATGCGCCTGCCCTCTTCAACGGCGGAAACGATGGTTGCAAAATTATCGTCCGCAAGCACCATATCGGCAACATTTTTTGTGACATCCGTTCCCGTGATGCCCATGCCCACGCCGATATCGGCCGTTTTGATGGAAGCTGCATCGTTCACGCCGTCGCCGGTCATTGCGGTAACTTTGCCTCTGCGCTGCCATGCCTTGACAATGCGCACCTTGTGTTCGGGCTGCACGCGGGCATACACCGAATACTTGTCAATATTATTGTAAAGCTCATCATCGGACATTTCGTTCAGCTCCGCGCCCGTCAGCGATTCGGAGGCATCGGAAATGATTCCGAGCTGTTTTGCAATTGCAACCGCCGTATCACGGTGGTCGCCGGTTATCATGATGGGACGGATCCCCGCCTCGCGGCATTCTTTGACGGCCGCTATCGCTTCCGGGCGAACCGGGTCTATCATGCCGGTAATTCCGATGTATGTAAGATTTTGTTCGAGATACTCCGGCGTTGTGATCGCGGGCTTTTCGTCCCATGTCCGCATTGCCGCGGCGAGTGCACGCAGTGCATCATCCGCCATGGATTTGTTCTCCGCAAGTATTTCGCGGCGCAGCGCATCCGTCATCGGCACGACTTTGCTGCCGTCGAAATAACCCGTGCAGCGTTTGAGCAATTCATCCGGCGCACCCTTTGTAAATTGGATTATTTCCCCGTTATGGTTGTGAACGGTGGTCATAAGCTTTCTCATGCTGTCGAACGGAGCTTCCGCAATGCGGGGGTATTCCGCCTTCAAAGCAGGTTTTTTCAACCCGAGTGCGGTTGCAAAATTCACAAGCGCACATTCCGTCGGTTCGCCGACCGCCTTCTCCGTTTCGTCGGGTTCCGCATCGGAACAGAGCGACATCGCCGTTGCAAGCAGCTTTTCGTCACGGCCCGCGGTGCGCACAACCGTCATTCGGTTCTGGGTCAGCGTGCCTGTTTTGTCGGAGCAGATAACCTGCGCACAGCCGAGAGTTTCAACGGCTGTAAGCTTCCTTATGACGGCATTGCGCCTGCTCATTTTCGTAACGCCGATCGAAAGCGAAATTGTAACAACGGTTGCAAGCCCTTCCGGAATTGCGGCAACCGCAAGGCTGACCGCAACCATGAATGTGTTCAGAACAAGTTCGGGCGTGATGCCGCTTTTTGCCGTCAAAAGGCTGAAGCCGAACATAAAGATGCATATGCCGATGACAATATACGTCAAAATTCGGCTGAGCTGGCCGAGTTTAATCTGCAAAGGCGTTTGTCCGCTCTCCGCTTTTGTGAGTGCATCCGCGATCTTGCCCATTTCGGTATCCATGCCCGTTGCGGTGATAACGGCATAGCCCCTGCCGTACACGATGGTTGAACCCATATAGACCATGTTCACGCGATCTCCGAGCGGACATTCTTTGCCGGTCAGATCCTCAATGGTTTCAACCTGTTTGTTGACGGGAACGCTTTCTCCCGTCAATGCGGCTTCCTCCGCCTGCAGGCTTGCGCATTCGATAACTCTCGCATCCGCCGGCACCGCGTCGCCCGCCTCAAGCAGCACAACATCTCCGACAACAAGTTCTTCGCTCTTGACAAGGCGAACCATGCCCCCGCGCAGAACTCTGCTTGTTGCCGAGGACATCGCCTGCAATGCCTCGATCGCTTTTTCCGCTTTGCTCTCCTGATAAACACCGAGGACAGCGTTCAGCAAAACGACCGCAATAATTATTATCGTGTCCGAAAAACTTTCCTTTTCAACAACCGAAACAACGCCGGAAACAATTGCCGCCGCGATAAGAATTATTATCATCGGGTCCTTGAGCTGATTGAAAAAACGCGAAAGCAGGGATTCCTTCTTTGCTTCTTTCAGCTTGTTTCTGCCGTTCCGTTCAAGCCTTGCTGCCGCTTCCGCATCGGAAAGCCCCTGCCCGCACGAGTCGAGTGACTGCAAAACGCGCTCTTTGTCTTCGTAGTAGTACCTCATTATTTGTTTCAATTCCCTTTCCACACCGTTCGCCTGTTTTGTTATTCTGCCTTTTTTATACGGCGTTCAACCGTCCGCAAAGCGAAAAACCTTTGAGTTACGCAAATCCATAAAAAACAGACTCCCTGCCGCACACGAAAACAAACCTGTGGTCTTTCGGTGCTGCATGAGTCTTGCTTGTTATGTGACGTTAAACGAAATATTCATGTCAGCCGAAGCCTTTGAAATTCCCGCCATCGGGGTAACGCCCGCACCAAACGCGGCTGCACTTCCGTGCGCTGCGTCAGTGTTGTTGATGCGTGCCGCGGAACCTGCGTCCCGTGAAACTACTCCCTCATTCGCTGATTGCAGTATTCGGTTCTGATTAAATATTTTATCATGTCAATGCATTGCAGTCAAGCCGCATACATGAAATATACAGTCCGGCCGTCCTCTGATATTTTCTGGACAATCGGGTGGCATTATCACCGTCCGCATTCTCATGCTTTATTCCGCATTCGAAATTCGGAGTTGTTTACCGTTTGCCGTTCCGTTCGGCATTTTGCGCCCTGTATGCGTTGATATCGGCATCCGAAAGCTCGTCCGCCATTCTGAAAAGATAAATATGCCAACCGGATTTTGCAAGGTAATAATACGGCTGCACGAACAGCACCCGCGCAATGCCGAAAGTCAACAGCCCCAAAAGATGCCAGTACCAAAAGCTTAAATCAAACAAAAACAGATCCCATTTATAGCCTTTGGTCAAACGGGCGGAAAACTCCATTGCGTCCTTCGGCGTGAGCTCGGGATTTTCCACCAGCAGGTACGGCGTGAGCCAATATTCGTAATGCTTTATGATTCCGGGAACGATGAAAAGCAGCGACCAGAGAAAAACGCGAATATTCACCATCATCATTCCGCTGAAGTTATGCCAATATCTCCGAAATCCGAACCTGATAAAATCGAGCGGTCTTATCTCTTCGGCCCAAAAAATCTGATACAGACTGTCCTGTGCACCCACTCTCATATTCTGTTGAACAAATATGCTTATCGGCAGCACTATGAGCATGTTTCGAAGAATTATCCGCAGCGAAAAGCACAGCAGAGGAATCGACAGCCCCGCAAACCCGCAGCGGCGTATCGTTGAAGAAATAATGCCGACCGCCCAATGGCTGCCCAGAAATTTGTGAACCATCCACGGGATCAGGTTCATCATGCAGGCAAAAGTCACGCTGAAAATGTATTCCCTTCCCATCGCTTCCCTGGCCATCTTCTTCAATTCCCGCCGCACACCGGCGATTTTATCCCATTTCATTTGCGCGCTCCTTTCGGTTTTTTGCAGAGACAGCTTCCGAAGCACCGTCGATGTTTTTCAGCTGCATTCGGGAACGCTCCGGGCAATTCGCTTTCGGTAAAAAAGTTGAATTTACGGTGTTTTTTTGCCGAAACAGCCTTCAATCGGAGTCTTCTTGAATTCATTATACCTTATTTCGCAGCAGAATTCAAATACCGAATATAATAAACATTCTCCCCTCGGCGGTTCGCACTTAAAAATGTTTTCCCGGAAAGCACCGTTTATAGACAGTTTTCCGGGAATAACAGTTTTTCGGCTTTTTTTACAAAATTATCATTCGGAGCATTTCGAATCGTGCAGGCATCCTCATCCGAAAATGCAGTTCAGCACCGCAAGCAGCCCGATTCCCGCCGCCGTCGGTATGACCGCCGCCGCCGCAGTCCAGCCGATACTCCCCGTTTCCTTCTTTATCGTCAGCAGTGTTGTGCTGCACGGCGAGTGCATCAAAGTGAACAGCACGGCGGAAACAGCCGTCATCGCCGTCCACCCGTTGCCCGAAAGCACTTCCGAAAGGGCGGCATATGAGCTTATTTCCGTAAGGCAGCTCCCTGAGGTGTATGCCATCAGCATTATCGGAATCACAAGCTCATTTGCGGGCAGCCCCAAAATGAATGCCGCAAGTATCACCCCGTCCAGCCCGATAAGCCTTGCCGCGGGATCAAGCCATGAGCAAAACCACGAAAGCAGCGTTTCCCCGCCCGCGCTGATATTTGCAAGCGCATACACCGCAAGTCCCCACGGAGCCGCAACGGCTGCCGCGCGCCCGAGAACATGCAGTGTTCTGTCCAGCACGCTCCGCACAATGACCTGCCCTATTCGCGGCACACGGTAAGGCGGCAGTTCAAGCGTAAACGCGGAGCTTTCGCCGCGAAGCAGGGTTTTCGAAAGGATGAACGACACCGCAAGCGTTGCCGCAGCCGAAAAAACAACAACAAGCGCAAGCACACCCGCCGCCGTGAGCGAACCTGCTGCGGATCCGCCGCTGTTGCCAGCAAGAAAAAGCGAAATCAACGCGATAAGCATCGGAAACCGTCCGTTGCAGGGCACAAACGAATTCGTCAGGATCGCAATCAACCTTTCCCTTTTCCCCGAAATGATTCTGCACCCGACAACACCCGCCGCATTGCAGCCGAAGCCCATGCACATTGTCAAAGCCTGTTTGCCGCAGGCATTGCAGCGCGCAAACCCCTTATCAAGGTTAAACGCAATCCGCGGAAGCACTCCGAGGTCCTCCAACAGCGTGAAAAGCGGGAAAAAAATCGCCATCGGCGGCAGCATGACCGCCACGACCCATGCCGTTGTGCGATACATGCCCGAAAGCAGCGCGTCCGTTATCATATTCGGCATTCGAATTGCGTCGAACAGCTTCCGCAGCAGAGCTTCAAGCGCAAACAACCCGCGCGACAACAGTTCGGAAGGGTAGTTTGCCCCGCGTATCGTGAGATAAAACACGCCGAAAAGCATCAGCAGCATCAACGGCAATGCGGTAAATTTTCCCGTCAGTATTTTATCTATGCGCCGTGTCATCCGCCGTACATCGCCGACCTCGCCGCATTCGCCGCAGCGTTTGCAGGCTTTGCAGCCGCATTTCATGCAGCCCGCGCATTTTTTTCGACCCAGGCGCTCTCTCCCGCGGCTTTCCGGCGGCACAACCGTCACAACTCCGCAGCAAAGTTCACGACAGGCATCAAGAATGCTCTTTGAAACCGCATCCTCCTGCGATACCTCATCATCAAACGTTACGCTTTTCGGGTATTGAATGCGGTAAACATTTTCGGGCGGGTTTGCCATCACGCGTTTCACGGCCTCAAGCAATTCGCAAAGCCCCTCTCCGCTCCGCGCCGAACAAAGCACGACCGGGACGCCAAGCCGCATTTCAAGCCGCTCCGCGTCAATATGTATTCCGCATTTTCGTGCTTCATCAATAAGGTTTATGCATATGACGACCTTCTCCGTGATTTCGATAATCTGAAGCGCAAGCGCAAGGCTCCGCTCAAGGCAGGTTGCGTCAAGTACAACCGCCGCCGCATTCGGTTTCCGCTCTTTAAGAAAATCCCGTGCAACCGCTTCCTCCCGCGAACGCGGGCTCAGCGAGTAGCAGCCGGGAAGATCCACAAGCTGCCACGGCTCCTTTTTGCATTTGCCGCTGCAAAGTTCTATTGTTTTGCCCGCCCAATTCCCCGTGTGTTGTTTCAATCCCGTAAGCGCATTGAACACGGTGCTTTTGCCGACGTTCGGATTGCCCGCAAGCGCAATAACGGGAAGATCCGTTGCTTCAAACCCGCCTTGCGACGCACTGCGCCCGACAGATGAATTCGTAAGTCCCATTTCATCACCCCTCTTTATTTTCCGCGCCGCTGTTGCATCGGGCAGCGAAACACATATTGCAGGCTCCGTCCTCCGCACGAACCTTAATTTCCGCCGCATCCTTTCCCCGCAAAGCCGTCACGGTTCCGCGCACAAGGTATGCGCGCGGATCTCCGGGAGGGCTTTTAAGCACGCATTCAACATGCTCCCCTGACGAAAAGCCCAGATCCATCAGCCTCCTGCGCATGCCGCCGCCTGTGTTCAGTTCAAGGATGACCCCAGCCTGCCCCGGTTCAAGTTTATCCAATGTCATTACAAACTCAGCAGCCGGCTCATTGTCTCCGTTATACTCTTCAGCTCCGCCTTCGCCGCCGGCTTCGGTCATTTCTTCGTTGTTTTCGGCTTTTTTGCCGCCTTTCTTCCATCCCTTTCCATGCATCGGACCCAATACCCCCGTATGTTCGTTTGCTGTCATACTATGCGCACACTCTTTCCGCCGTGAAATGAATTTTTCGATGCCGTTGTGAGCACGGACTCCTACAATTATTTCGGCCGCGACGAGACTTATCTTGACGAAAAGCTTCTTCCGTTTGTCAAGTGCGGCGGATATGTTTACATTGCAATTCCCGGCATGGTTCGGGATTGCCACGACAGCCTTCCTTCCGAGCTGCTTCTCTCGTGGACACCGGAACAGCTTGACTATATGCACGATGTATCGTATTGGACGGATATGGTTTCAAAATGCCGCGGCGCAAAAGTGCTGACCGTTGAACAGATGCAGAGCAACGAAGAAGTTTGGGCGGACTGGCTTTCACAGGATAACGAGTATGCTGTCGGTGACAGGCGTTCAATGGATGCCGGTGCGGGAAAATATCTCAATTTCATCAAAATAGTTTTGCAAAAAAATGATTTCGCTTTTTGGGGAATTGTGCAAATAACTCTTTCGGGCATAAGCATAACGATTCAATTCGCTTATGCAGATTATGCATATTACTTCTGCGAAAAAACACGGGCACACCGTTCAGTGCCCCCGTGTTCGTAATTATGCCGTTATTTTGATGTTATCGTAATGCTGTGCCGCATCCGTTTCTGCGGCGAACTCATTCTGCAAATTTACCGAGCGTTTTCTTTGTGGTTAAGGAATGCACCGTAAATGTACAGTCCGGGAATGATCAGCCCGATCACAAAGCTCAGCACGTCAAATTTGTCGCCGCCAATCACTTTAAGCACGCTGCTGATAACGGCAAGAGCGATAACAATGATGCCCCATGTGATGCATTTCTTTGCATTTTCGGGCTTGTTGCAATGCTTAACACCGTTGATGCCTGCAATAAGCTGAATGATGCCGCCGACAAGCGTAGTTGCAAGACCCAGATAGAATGCAAAACCAAGTGTTGAAGCGCCGGCGACTTTTGCAACCAGTACGCCGACGCCGCCGATGATAACCCCGAAAAGAATCGAAAGCGCCGCTCCGATTATCATAAGAATGCCAGTAACCTTTAAAAACTTTTGACCTTTCATTTTTCTTCCTCCGAAATATTCTTTATTTACTGTTTTTACTTACCGTCCGCCGAGATCCGGCGGAAAAATATCATACGCTGTGAGCTTGCTGCCGTCAGCGGAGAACGTGCACACATTGGGTTCGTCCCGCAGTTCGGGCATGATCGTTGCTGAATATTGTCAACGACTGCTCACCGTTCTGAGCCGCAGGCTCATTCTGCATTTTTCATTTGCCCTTGCCGTCAAACTCTCATGTCACTTTGGTGTCGGCACCGAGATCGTCCTTCCGTTACCGGCAGGAACGTCCTTCAATGTGCCGCGAACCGCAAAGGAGCCGGTGCAGCAAGGGCATGATCTGGTGCAGGGATTCTTCCGCTTCTTTTCATTCCCGTTCTCTCTTTCTTCTTTGATTTATGAATTTGTCCCTTTCGGGCAAAAACCGGTGTTTGCGCCTGCCGAAAAGTCGTAATGCGCCGTACCTCGGCAATGCTGAAAAAACTTTAAATGATTACACCCTTTCAAGAAGCAACATATCCATGCAGTACATCAGGCTGCCGTCGGGCTGAACCTTGATTTCAAAATAGGGGTCGATCTCACTGCCCATTACTTCGCCCTCAATATCCTCAAGATAGTAGAATTTCCCGTCGACTTCCTTCCACGGTTTGGATTCCGCAACAAAGTATCCGTCGCGAACCGTTTCGCCGTGCTTTGCTGCGTCTTCAAGTTCTTCCGCCGAAAAGCTTAAGAGCATATCCAGACTTCCTTCCGGAGTGAACTCGAAGATCGCATTCGCCATCGGCGCAAACTCTTCAAATATTTCTCCTTCGGGCATATTGTCCGGGGTGCACTGAATAACGCCGTCAAGTGTCGGAATATTGAGTTGTTTAACCTTCCATTTGCCGATAATGTCCATTTTATTCTCCTTTTCGAATAAGAATACCTTGCCGGATTGAAAAACAGCATTTTTCGGGTTTTATGCCCACGGATCGGCTTCCTTCGGAGTCCTTACGCCTGTAAGCAGATATTGTTCCCAAAGGAACCATTTGCCGTCGCTGCCCCTCTGGCGCAGTTTAATGGGGCGGGGTGAATCGGCACCGCCGCAGGGAATGAACAGTTTCATATACCCCTGTTCCTCAGCCGAAACATGATTGCTTTCGATTGTAACTTTGTAAGGTTGTGCCGGAGTGTAGTTGTTATCCGGAGTTGAGCCTGCAAAATAGGTGAACGGGAGATAAGTCTTTCCGTCGCGGAACCTGTCGTTAAGAAAAGAAATATCCTGACCGTTGAGCGGGCGCGGGCCGCGCAGCCAATTCAGCATTTCCGTGCCTGTGGACCTGTCCGCTGCATATGCGCAGAGCGCAAGCACTGTCAGGGCAGCCGTTGCGAACGGCGTGTCCAGCTTTGCCTCGGGCAGAGCCTGCATTTCGGCAAGGCTTTCGGGAAGAGCGGAGAAAGTGAATGTTTCCCTCTTCGTTCCGATTGTATTGCCTACGGAACGCGCCGCATCCTTCGCCGTCTTTTCCGCTGCGTTTTTAAGTCTGTCAAAAATACTCATTTTTATCTGTTTCCTTTCAATAGGATTTCTTTTTCTCATGCAGTGCCGCCGCATCTCGCCGCATCCCTGTCCGATCCACCTGCCGCGCCGGTTAACCGGGCTGAAGCAGGGATGCGCCGAAATGCTTATGGAGGTCGGAACTGTTGAATCAGTTTAAACTTAACAATCTGCGTGCATTTTATTTAAAAGCTTCCGCCGCCCCCGCCGTGGGTGGAACCCGAGGAGGATGTGTGCGTGCTGCTTCCGCCGTCCGAACCGCCGTTGTTTTTCGGCTTTGGAGAAACTGCAACCGTGCGGTAAAGGAACAAATCGCGGCTTACCGTGATATTCATGCTGCCCGGGCGAACATAGCTGTTTGCCTCCGCTTTGTATCGAACGGTCTTAAGTTTCGATTTCATAACACTGACGGCAATAAGTGCGATAACAAGACCTATGCCGAGTGAAATAGGGATATATTTGAACGAAAGGGGTTTTATCGGAAGGTTGGAAGTATCGTACGGTCTGTCTTTTTTTGCCTGATCGGTGAACCTGTCGCAGAGATCCGCAAACCCGAAAAATGTGCCTGCGTAATCTGCCGATTTCATCTTCTCTTTGAGCTCCTCACCGATGTATTGGATTCCCGCATCGGTAAACACGGTGATTCCGTATCCCTTTGTTGAAATATGCCACTTCCTGTCGCCCGTGCTGATAAGCAGCAGCACGCCGCTTCGATCCTCGCCGCGACCGAATCCGCAGTAGTCGAAAATGTCATCCGCACAAGCCTCCACAGTTGAGCCGTTAAGGCTTTTCACCGTGCAGACAACATAGTCCATTCCGTACTTGCTGCTGAGCTCACCCAGTTTTTTCATAAGTTCGGCACGCTGTTCCGGTTCGATCATACCGGCACCGTCCAAAACGCATGTGAACTCATCCATTGATCTTATCTCTTCCGGAAGCCTTTCGAGCCCCTCAAGCCCCTCATCAACGGGAGTATCGTTGGGATAAATTTCAAAAACATAGCTTTCGGCAAGGTCGATATATGCCTTGATGCCGCCAAAATAGGTTTCGGGTCCGTTATATGCATCGCGCAGCGCATCTTCCTGTTCTTTCGTCAGCATGTTCTGCATATTGCCGCCGCACAGTATGTACCACGACGAATCCGGACCGATCGCAAAAAAGATTCTGCTCTCACCGTTTCCCATATTGGGATAGTTTGCCATGTAATCAACAATGCCGTCGCCCGCCGCTGCTTCATCCTCCGCCAGCAGGAACAAAATATCCGTTCCGCAGGCTTCCGATGCATGTTCCGCATATTCGTTGAGCTCCGCAAGCTCTTCCGCGGGTATTGAATCCGTCTCATCCGCAACATATACTCTGCCGCCGTACGCGCTCACGGGCACAAATGCCGTCAGGGCGATAATTGCGGCAAAAAGAATCGCAATGATGCTTTTGGGGGAAAGAGTGTTCTTTTTCATTTTCGCGTTCCTCCTTACAGGATTCTGAGAAGCCGCAGCAGCCAGCATATGCCGTAAATAACGGCTCCGCAGCCGACGGTCAATCCGAGCGTCCACTTCGCTGCGGCGGATTTATCCACCGGCAGATCGCCGACGAATTTGCCCGTCTGCCCGTTCATCGCAAAGGTGTATCTTTGTCCGTTCCACGTTGTGTTCAAAAGCCAAACGGGATAAAGCGCATATTTTGCCTTGCCGTTATGCAGCTGAACGCTGCTTGCTTCCGTCCGCTTCGTTGTGTAGCCTTCAACGGTTGAAGCAAAAGCCTCCTCAACGGAACGTTTGACTCGCTCGTTTGCACGGTCGATGCTGTGATCCGCATCAACATCGTATTTATCCGCCAGATAACCCGCAAGGTATGCCGTTTGAAAATCCACCGCTTCCGAAAAATCGAAAGGCTCGATGGACTCCATAAGGTCATCCGCCATTTTTTCGGAACCGTCAACCGGAACATTCTCGAACCCGATGCTGCCGCCGCGCTGAACCATGTAGTGACTCGTTGGGGTATATCTGTTCTCGCTGTCCTCGTACGACGGATGAACAATCTCTGCGTGATAGCGCACGTTTGCATCCGCATCCGCATCGAACAGCCAGAAGGGCACATAAATTCCCTTTATTTCATCAATGTGATTCTGATCGCGGAACAGCTTCGGCAAAAGGCGTTTGCCTTCAATATGCCGCATATAAGCTGCCTTTGCCGCCTTTTTGTCCAGCTTGAACGGAATCACATAATCCGGTTTGAGCATTCCGGAAAGTCTGCCCTTCATAATGACCGGATTATCGCAGAAAGGGCATTTTGTTGCCGCCGTTGTCTCATCCGCAACTATTTCGCCGCCGCAGGAATTGCAGCTGTAATTGCAAAGGCCGTCCGCCTCGCCCTGCTGCCATTCACTTCCCGCATCGGTCTGCCATTCCATGTTGTCGGCCGAGTCGCCTTCCAGCTCCTCTTCATAGCCTTTTAATGTTTCAATTTCAAATTCCGTATCGCAATACGGGCATTTCAGTTTTTGTGCAGTGCTGTCGAAGGCGATCGCGCCTCCGCAGCACGGGCATTTATATTCCTGTAAATTCTGCATAAATCTCTCCCTGCAAAACCGTTGTGGAAAAATTTTTTCCGTTAAATCAGTTCCTTATTATTAAAACGATGCGAGCTTTCCGAATTCGGAAAGCTTTTCAAATCGCCGAAACATTTGCTTTCAGTTCGTCATGCGGTCGCATTTCACGGCCGGCAGCAAAGAATGCTATCCGCATTCTCCGCCGCCGCACTGGAAGTTCAGTGTAAGGAGTTTCTTATTTTACTTAACGTCTTTTTCGTCGAACACGTCTCCGCATTCGGGGCAGAATTTCGGCGGGTGCGCAGGATCTGCGGGTTCCCAGCCGCATTTGTCGCAGCGGTACAGAGGTGCGCTCGCAGGCTTTTTTGCACCGCAGTTTGAACAGAATTTACCTTTGTTGACCTTTCCGCAGGTGCAGGTCCAACCGTCCTGTGCAGGTTCGGGTTTCTTTGCGCCGCACTCCGGACAGAATTTGCCCGTTGCCGTTGCACCGCAGCTGCATTTCCAACCGTTCTGTGCGGGCTTGGGTTCGGGCTTCTTTGCGCCGCACTCGGGGCAGAATTTGCCGCAGACTACAGCTCCGCAGGAGCATTTCCATCGTTCCATGCCATCGAAGTCCCGCGGTTGCTCAACCTGTTGTTTCTGCTGCATCTGCTGCTGCCCCATGTTGTAAAGGTTCTGTGCCGCACCGAAACCGCCTTGGCCGCCCATGCCGACCATGCCCATGCCCATGAAGCCCGTCATTGCGCCGGCAGAGTTGCCTGCGGCGGTCTGCATTGCATCGGCGGTTGCGTTCGTCATCCTTCCCGCCATTGCAAATGGGTTGGAGCCGATGTTCACCGCGTCCTCGATTTCGTTGATCTTCTTCATGTCCGCATCGGTCAGCGTGATGGGATTGAGCGCGATTTTCGCAACGGAAATGCCGCGGTTTTCGATCCATTCCTGTTTCAATGCGTCGTTCATTGCCGCCTTAAGCTCGTTTGCCTTTGCGGGAATCTGTGCCGGGCGCAGCTCCTGTTCGGCAAGCGCACCGAGCGCGGGCTGAAGCGCATCGACAAATTCGACCTTGAGCTGAGCGTCTATCTCATCGCGCGTGAACTCCGTTGCAACGTTGCCGCAAAGCCTTGAGTAGAAGACCAACGGATCGGAAATAACATAGGTATAAACACCGTTGCAGCGAACCTGAACCGTTCTGCTCATGCCGATCCGCTTATTCACAACCTCAAACATGATGGGGTTGGCAGTGCCGAATTTGTTGTTCAGGATCTCCTTGGTGTTGAAGTAATAGACTCTCTGATCCTTTCCCGTATCGCCGCCATAGGTAAAGCGTTTCCAAAGTGTTTTGAAGCTTTCCTTCAGGCTTTCTCCGAATTTTCCGCTGAATATACTGGGTTCGGAGGATGTATCGAAGGTGTATTCGCCCGGTTCGGCGCAAACTTCCACGATTTTGCCTTGGTCAACGATTATCATGCACTGTCCGTCCGCAACGGCAATGCCCGATCCGTTTGAAATGATATTGTCGTTGCCTTTTGTGTTGGAAGAGCGTCCGGTTATCTGTTTCTGTCCCCTTCTCATAAGGACATCATTGGGAAGCGCATCACAATAGAAAAACTCTTTCCACTGGTCTGCCAGAGTTCCTCCCAACGCTCCGATTCCTGCCTTAATAAGTCCCATGGTTCTTGCTCCTTTCGATCGTTCGTCAAATCATTTATACTTTTCGGCTGCGCATTTTTTGTTCCAAATCCGGCACTCCGGTTTTGTCCTTCAGTTTATCTTATAAAACTGTTTCGGGCATTTAAACGCGCAATCGCATTTTATTATAACATTTTTTTCGGCTGATTTCCTGTCCCGTGCGGCCGCCGCATACTCTGTTTCAAATTTTTGTGCACGGCTTTACAGCGTATCAATAAAAGCTGCAAGATATGCGGATGAAACCGAACCGTAAAGGAACCCGTCAATCAGTCCGTCTTTTTTTGCACGGCGCACCCTGTCCGCAGCGTTCTTTTCGTTGTTTTCGTCCACGGTGAGCACAATTTTGCACCTTCGGCAGATTTTTTTCAGCTCGCTTCGGGTTTTCATGCGGTCCTCAAACGTCCACGGCGTACAGCTTGTGACCTCTGCAATCAGCACGTCCGCACGCACATCTCCGCACAACTCGGCCGTTTTTTGCGGCAGCTCGCTTTCAAAAACCTCGAAATCGGAGTCAAAATTCCGCAATGCCGCTGCAATTGCATCCGTAAATAATGCATTCTGCATATCAACAACTATTCGCCGCATTCGCTCGCCTCCGTTTTTCTTTCGATTTTCGCCCGAGTTTTGTCCTCGCATCTGATAATGTTTTCGCTGCCGTCCGCCGCATATTGCCCGCCGTTCGGCTTAGTCCCGCCGAAAACCCACTCCGTGGGTTGGTGTGATTATACATTATTTGCCGCCGCTTCGCACTGTCCGAAAGTGCAATTTGCAAAAACATACGGAATATTATCGAATTCACCGTATACGCAGCTTTTCGGCATTCCCGACCGACAAAAAAGCCGCATTCGCGAAAATGCAGCCTCTCGATGTTTTTTCGGTCGTTCCGATTGTTTATTGCAAGTCGCTCGAATCCTCGGGAATCCTCGGGATGATAAATTTTTTGTTCGTAACGGCAATTGCAAGGCGGGTTTTGTTCGCATAACCCGTTTTTGACAATATGTTTGAAACATGGTATTTGACCGTGCGTTCCGAAATATTCAGCTGCTCCGCAACCTCCCCGTATTCAAGCCCGTCGCACACAAGCCTAAGCACATTTATTTCGCGCGCGGTCAGTTCCGTGCTGTCCGCAAGGCCAAGCCGAACCGTCGGCGTTGCATCCGGAAAAATCTTCTCCCCTGCCATGGTTCTGTCAATAATATCAATGAGTTTTTCACGACTTATATCCTTGTACCAGAAACTGTCCGCACCTGCCGCTTTTGCCCTGTCCAAAAATCCGACTTCGGCCATTGATGTTACAATAATGATTTTGATATTCGGAAACTTTGCTTTGATCTCTGCCGCAGCCTCTATGCCGTCCCGATTGCCCGCCGTGCAGACATCCATCAATATCAAGTCAACAGGAATGCGGCAGCAGCGCGCAAGCGCAAGTCCGGCGTCGCTGATGCTGCCCGCAGATTCATATCGTCCGCTTTCCGCGATCATGCGCTCCATATTCTCCCGCGGCATTCTTTGATCCTCGACTATCAGTATTTTTTTCATTTTTCGAGCCCCTGTTTTTCACCGTTTTTATCTTTTTTCTGTCATTCCTTCTCAATTTCACCGTTTTTCGACGGCAGTTCAATCGACAGCACATACTGCGGCAGCGATTCGATTTTCATTTTTCCTCCGCAATCCGCAACATAACGCAAAAGGTTCAACAGTCCGCCTTTCGGCACGACAACGCCCTCCGGAGGCTTTCCGTTGTTCGTTATATATAACAATATGCTTTTGCTCTTCCGCACAATTTCCGCATGTATAAGCGTTGCATCCGCATGGCGAACACCGTTTGTGAGGCATTCACGTATTGCAATAAGGAAAACTTTCCGCAAATCCGTATCTTCCGGCAGTTCACCGAAAAGCTCAATGCGCATGCCTATCGCCTCTGCATCCTGCATGAGCTCCGCGAGTTCTCCTTTTTCGGAAACGGATTCATTATCGGATTTTATCATGCGCACGGCATTGCGGAACGCTTGCAGTGCTTTTGCGCCCTCCTCCGCTGTCCGCGTTCCCAAAAGAGTCTGCCGAATCGCAATCAAGCCCGCGCCTATTCTGTCGTGCAGGCGGGTTTTTGCCGCAAGTATCTCGCTCTCCCTTGTCAATTCAAGCACATGCTCCGAAAGTTTTTTCAATTCGCGCGAAATAAGCTTCAACTGCTCCGTTTGCCGCCGAAGCTCAAGATTCTTCTCATACAAACCCGTAACGTTTGAAAACATTGCCTCAATATAGCGTCTTCCGTCGCTTGCGGCAATTTCCTTTCGGGAATACTTCCACACACTCCCGTCGGGAAACAGATAAGTCTGTCTTTCCCCGGAAAGGCGTATCACCCCGATTTGTCTGCTGTTCGTATTCCCTTCCGGGCAGTCCTCCAAAGCTGTGCAAATCTCCGCATACATCTGAAGATCTCTGCCCGCAAGCATGCGAAAAAGCCTGTACATTTGCAGATTGCAAAGCTTTACCGTCCCTTCCTCCGTAAACCAGCAAATTGCGGACGGCAGCGAATCTATCGCCTGCTTCACGGAATTCCTTCCGATAGTTTTTCCCGTTTGTTTGCGGAGCAGCAGTATCTCAAGCATTCCCGTAACCGCAGCGGTGCAAACGATTATCCACAGCAATCCTGTCAGCAAATCAATCGAACCATGCGTATCACCCTGCCTGTCGATTTTCGAAAAAACCACGTTCAGCAACACGAACAGAAGCAAAAAGGCGGTCGTGTTCAACGCCTGCAGCCATTTTTCCCTTCGCATTTGAAAGACGAGAACGGCGGCAGCAAGTGAAATAAGCACCGCTCCGAACAATGCGGCAGGCAGCAGCGAACGCCCGGCTGTCGAAATCGAACAGAAGATCTTCATTCTTTTGCTCCCTCCTTTCCCACTGCAAATGTGAACCGCCAAACGTCTTCTTCCGTTTTTCCACCGCTGTAAACTCTGGTATTCCCGCTCAGGTCGGCAGAGGTTTCAACCTCGATGCAGAATACTACCCTCTCTTCAACAATGTGTGCTTTCAGCCAAACCGAACGCAGGTCATCCATTGCAGCTTCGATTATTTCTTCAAAAAAATCATAGGTGCTAATTGCGTCTTCCGTTCGTATCCGCACACGCACGGGTACGGACAGTGCGCATTCTGCACCGAAAAGTTCAATATTCGCAAACGATTCGTTAAGGCAAAGCCCGAGTTCGGCAGTATCGGTCACGTTGCTTTTCTCTCCGATGAACATCAGGTTGCCGCGTCTTTTTATATATGCACCGACGACCGCTGCCTTTGCAAGCAGCTTACGCCGTTCCTTCGGTTCCGCGGAATCTTCGTATTGCCCGAAAATATCATCCAGCAAATCTATGCCGCGCGCCGTTTGTTCCTGAAGCAGATCGTACAGTCTGTTTTTTTCGCGCAGTGCATTGATTCTTAATTTTGTGTTATAATTTTCACGTTCAAGATTGTTACTCTCCGCAATCTCGGCACGGTTCGATTCAAGCTCCTCCAGCAATTCGTTAATCGCTGATATATCTTCCATCCAGAGCACATGTCCGCCCGGAATCCTGCTGCTCCGCAGCAAAAAGCCGTCTCCGGTGTCAACATCGCCCACCTCTGCAAGCCGCATCAGTTCGGCAGGCAGCTCGGGCGCATTTGCGGAAGCATAGCAAACATTGTATTTTTCATCCGCAATCTGAACACGCATGGTCGCTGCCGAAAACAGCGCACCGTAACCTGTATTTGTCGGGATCAACCCGCAGGCGATACATGTTTCAAGCAATGTCGCCACAAAAAGGCATTGTACCGCCGTCAGATCGCCTCCGACGACCCGCATCCAGCGTGTACCGTTTGCATACACTGCCGCATACACAACCGAACATGTCAGTATTATTGCAGGCAGGTATTTTCTTTTCGACGAAAACCTGCTTTTTGCAAGCAGCAGCACCAGTGCCGCAACCGCGAAGATAATTTCCCAGCCGGCAACAAACAGAAACCCGATCGAATACACTCCGTTTGCATCCGAACGCGGCTGCCCTTCGGGAAAACGAAAAATCCACTCGTGAAAATCGTTTGTGAGCACAAACAGCAGCAGGCACACCGTGGGAATGCAGAGCAGCAATGCCCTTCGGGGAAGCCTGTACTTCTCTGTTTTTCCGAGCGATAATGCAACAAAGAAGGACAGGAGCGGAATGAACAGCATCGGAAAATAGTAAAGATACCACAGCTGTCTCTTTGCATCAATGTCCGCGACAAAAAAATATTTCATTGTGCGCACAATGAACCAAAATATCATCATTCCGACAATAGCCGTCAGGTACCTTTGAACCTGTGCCTGCAGCACACGCTTTTTGATTGAAATTCCCCAAACAAAATAAAGCCCGATATAAAGCACGGAGCGTATCAAGCCCATTGTATCCGCAGCAATACCCGCCTTTGAGATTACCCGCGCCGCTATTGCACAGGCAACAACGACAGCAGTTATAAGATAACTCCTTTCTTCAGCATTAATATTAAGCCCGCGTTTCAATTCTCTTTCCCCGTTTTTTTCACTTTTATGAAAAGCTCGATTCCTTGTCGTCCCGATAGCAGCGTTTCGCCTTCGTTCCGTCCGGCGCAGTATATTCAAAAACGCCGTTTTTGCTGCCTTGCCGCGCTCCAATTGAGATTTTTGATAAGTTCAAGCCCTTTTTCATAAAGCCTTTGCCCTTCGGATTCGTCTTCATTTTCGGGACCATGGTTTTCGCGTGCCGCGAAAGCTTCCTTTCTTTCAAATCTTTTTCCTGCCGTCCGCTGACAAGCATATTATGCCATATCCCGCGTCCGTGCAGGTCGCTCCGACGGCGACATTTATTTTTTTCGGAAGCCGAACCCGGTTCATGCAGCTTCATTTATTCTGTCGGATTTTTCTGCAAATTCCCCGCTGCATCATCCCTGCAAACGCCGACAATATCGCCGATATCGCAATCGAGCACTTCGCATATGCGAACAAGCACCTCCAGCGAAACATATTTATCCCGACGGAGGTTCGTCATTGTGTTCGGCGCAAGCTTAGTTGCCCGACGCAGATCCGCCTTGCTCATTTTTTTGTCCACAAGCAGTTTCCAAAGTTTGTTATAGCTTATGTTCACGGCAGCATCCCTTTACTCTGTTGTTTTATAGTTTCTGCTTTCGTTTTGTTTTTGCCGACTTTTCGGCATTTGTTCATTTCCGGATTGGTTCTCTGCTTTTCAATCGAACAGAACTCCCGGATTCAACTGCATTTCGGACCGCCAAAGAATTCCGCGCTCACTCAAAAGCCTCGCTTTTGCCTGCGCTGTCTCAAGCGGATGCGCATTTTCTCCGCATTCTTCTTCGAGCAGCCGCTCAACCTCATCGATAACCGCAAGATACTCTTCCGATAGTTCAACTCTGTCGCGCACAAGCACCGGATAGTTTTCAAAAACATTTTTTTCGATTTGAATTTGTTTATCCAAAGGCAGAAGCCCCGCCGCAATCTCCCGCAGGTCGGCACATTCGTCCCTTCCGTAGCGATTGCGCGCCTTTAATGCGCAATAATAATCCGATTCGATTCCTTCCCTCACAGCGGACGCTTCTTCCGTATTCTCATCGACAAACGCTTCGGAATTTCCGAACCGTGCCGCAAATTCGGCATCAAGCTCAAGCACCTTTTTCCGCAAAGGCAGCGCACAAGCAGTCCGTCCCATGTTTTCATAGTTCTCGGCAAGATAACGCAGCACCGCGATGCTGTCCTCGACAGTGTCCCTGTCGTGTTCATGCTCCGATTCAAGCTGATTAAACACCGTCTGCCTTATTTCGGCAAGTGCCGCCGCATCCCTGTATGTCGGCGCAGCGAATTCATGTTCCTTCCGCGCTTCAATTTCTCCGTGCAGCGCAGCCAAACGCGCCGCGGATTTTTCACTGTATGCCATTTATCCGCCCTCTCCTTAACAGCTGTTATTTTTATAACTTTACATATTTTTTCCTGCTGAAGTTCCCGCCGTTTCGGCATTCTTGTTCGGTCGGTTATGTTCTGTCAACCTTATAGACAGCTCCGTCAAAATCCTTTTCATCCCTGCCGAACAGCACATACGCATACCCGTCAACGTTCTCAAGATAGGGAACTCCTTCAAAATCAAGCGGGTCGTATTGCAGCAGGAGCTTCGGAAGGCTTGCATCCTCTCCCGCCGCACCGGACGGCAGCCCCAGAAGTTTTGTCCCGTCCGCATCGGGCGGCGCAGCACCGAACGAAATCAGCCAATCCTCGTTAAGTCCGCACGGAAGCGGTGAAAGCTCGTTAAAATCATCAATAATCGTATCCGGCTCTCCATCGTAATATTCGACCCAAACATAGAGCTGATCTGACGGATACATCTCCGCATCAAGGAAGAAATACAGATAGCCGCTGTGCGGAAGTATGTTGTCCGGGTCATATTCGGCAATATCGGAAAGCCTTATCTGCGCAAGGAAGATTATGTCGTCATAGAATCTTTCAACCCATTCGTTCGGCACTGTCGGCGAGCCGAAGAACTTGCTTTGCGTGTAATCATGCTCCCCCGCAGCCTTTTCGACCTTGATTGCAATTGAATACCTGCATTCCTTTCCCCTGCGTCGCCCCGCGGCCGGTCTGCCTTGCGGTTCATCAGTGTCGAACTCGAACAGATACCGATAACCTCCGTCACATGAACGCGGGTTGTAGAATCCGCCGGTACCGCATTCAATAATAAACTCTTTTTCATCGGCCGAATTTTCACATTGCACCCGAAGCACAACGCGCTCCTCATCGGCCGAAACAATGCCGAACCTCCGCCTGCCGAGCGGAAATTCGATTATCTGCCCCGCCTCCGGGGTAAAAATCCGCTCCGCCGTTCTGCGGACTTTCCGTTCCCCCGTTTTTCGGTTGATCCCCCACGCTTCCTCAATTATCCTGAATTTCATATTTATATTTCCTGTTTATATTTCTTTCCTGCTTCTCCCGCGTTTTCGGATGGTTTTGCACAGCAGGCCGCAAAACTCGAGGCTGAAAAACCATCGTTTAATCCTTTTCAATCTGTCTTTGGTTTCCGAACAAACGAATTGCCATGTGTTCCCTCCGAATAAAACAGCCGAATGCTTTTCGCGTTAAATTGCGGTGATGCGCTTCACTTTCGTTTTTTCTCCGCCGTATGCTAAAAAGTCCGTTGCCTGTATATTTTTATTGTATCATATCCTCCGTGCCTTTGCAACAGATATTTAGAATATCCATAGCCGACTTTCGCAAAAACATGACATAGATTAGCAGTGTTTTAAGATTTTCGTTTGCGCCGCACCGGCATTGACTGCCGCTTCCGCCGAGCAGTATGCGGCATAGGCAGGCAGCTTGCAGAATACGCTCTCAAGAATTTTTCCGGCATTCACAGCATTGAGGCATTGGTCGGCAATGAACCCGCAAAATGTTTGTATGAAAACATGGGTTTCGAAGCTGTTCGGATCGTTTCCGGAAAAATGCCCGGGAACGAATGCTTTTCCGTGAAAGTGTACCTTTTTGAAAGGACTGCCTGAGCAGGGTTATCGATTCATGTTCGGATTTATTTCCCGCACCGAAGTTTCGGAAGCACAATGTTTATATGCAAAAACCCGGGCATTCTCGCTTATGCCCGGGTTTTGAATTGCAGCAACGGTTTCACCGTTTGATTTTTGCTTTCTGCGCTTCAGGGTTCATCTCACGCGCCCGCACTTTTCATCTGTTCGCGATGGTATTGCAGTGTGTAAAGCTGATAGTATCTGCCGTGTTTCTGAAGCAGCTCATGATGATTGCCCTGTTCAACGATTTTTCCGTTTGAAAGAACAATGATATTATCCGCATGCTGAATCGTGGAAAGTCTGTGCGCAACGATAAGCATCGTGCCGATGTTCATCATTTTTTCAAGCGAATTCTGAATCAGCTGTTCGGTTTCGGTGTCTATATTCGCGGTCGCCTCGTCAAGGATCATGACGGCGGGCTTGTGGATTATCGTCCTTGCGAAAGAGAGCAGCTGCCGCTGACCGGCGGAGAAATTGTTGCCGCGTTCGCGCACGGGTTCATCCAGCCCGCGTTCAAGCTTGTTGATAAAGTGATCCGCGTTTACGTAACGGCAGGCCTCCATGACCTCCTCGTCGGAAATTCCCTCTTCGCGCAGCAGAATATTGCTGCGTATCGTGCCCGAGAAAAGGAAAACGTCCTGAAGCATCTGTCCGAAATGCCGGCGCAGCGATGCAGCCTTTATCTTTCGGATATCGATTCCGTCAATCAGGATTTCGCCCTTCTGGAACTCGTAGTTGCGGCAGATAAGCGAAAGAATCGTTGTTTTGCCCGAGCCGGTCGAACCGACAAACGCAACCGTGTCCTTCGGATTGACTTTGAACGAAACGCCCTTGAGTACCCATTCGCCGGGTACATAACTGAACCAAACGTCGCGGAATTCAATCTCGCCGCGAACCTCGTCAAGCTCAATCGCATCCGGTGCATCCGTAAGCTTCGGTTTAATGTCCATAATCGTGAACACCTTTTCGGCGGAAGCAAATGCGGATTGAAGCCAGTTGAACTGCTCCGCAAGGTTCTGAATGGGGTTGAAGAAAGTGGCAATGTACATGTAGAACGAAACGATCGTGCTTGCCGTCAGCGTCTGCCCGAGGAATGTCGTTCCGTCAAGATAGCCCTTGCCGCCAAGGTAGAAAAGGCACATCACGGTTGTTATGTAAAGCATATAGACAAGGGGTCTGAATATGCCGAACACAAGTATCTGCTCCTGTTTCGCCCTGCCCAGAAGGTTGCTCTTTTTGTCGAACTCACGTTCCTTCGCCTCCTCGCGGTTGAAAATCTGCGTGATTTTGATACCGGAAAGATTTTCGGAAAGATAGGTGTTTATATCGGTCGTTCTGTCTTTAATCTTTCGGTATGCTCTGCGCGAGAACTTGCGGAAGATAACGGTGAAAAGCACTATGAACGGCGCAATGCACAGCACCATCAGTGTCAATTCATAGTTCAGGAAAAACATTGCAACAAGAACGCCCGTCAGCACGAAAAAGTTCTTCACAAGATTCACAAGCAGCGTTGTGAACATCAGTGAAATTGCGTTCGTGTCGTTTGTGATGCGGGTCACAAGCTTTCCGATGGGGATCTCGTTCATCTGTTCGTGCGAAAGGCTCTCGATATGGGTAAAAAGATCCTCGCGCAGATGGGAGATGATTCGCTGACCTGTCTTTTGCAGCACAATAGCCTGAACATATGCGCCGACCATGGAAACAATCAGTATTCCTGCATACATTCCGACCATTATGAACAGTTTGTTCAGCTTGAAATCGGTAACGATCATATCCTCAATGCCGCCGATGATGAGCGGAGATACAATGTCGAATGCAATCGTGAACAGCATAACGATGCCCACGAAAACAAATCTCAGCGCATAGGGTTTTGCGTATGCCATAAGGCGGCGGGTAATCTCTCCGTCATTCATATGACGTTCAAACCCCATGGTTTGTTTTTTATCTTTTACGGTTGCATATGCAATTATAAGAACAACCGAAATCAGTCCGATAATGCCGCCCGCAAGCAGCAGGGGATAGTATTCATGCATAATCACTTACCTCCGAACTCATCCTCAAGCTTTTGCAGCTCAACTGTTTTGCGGTATTCTTCACAGCGTTCGAGCAGCTCATCGTGCTTTCCGACAGCGACAATGCGCCCGTCATCCATAAAGATAATCTTATCCATATCCTGAATCGTTGAGATTCGGTGTGCAATAAGTATTGTCGTTTTCCCCGCACGCGTTTCACGCAGGTTTTTAAGTATCACCTGCTCGGTGCTCGTATCAACAGCGGACACGGAATCGTCAAGAATCAGTATCGGTGCATTCTTAAGCAGTGCGCGTGCAATGGAAATTCGCTGTTTCTGCCCGCCCGATACAGTCACGCCGCGTTCGCCGAGGACGGTGTCGTATCCGTCTTTAAACTCAACAATGTTATCGTCAACATCCGCAAGCTCCGCCGCCCGTTTAACGGCGGCTTTGTCCGTTTCATCGAATGCAAAGGCGATATTGTTTGCGATCGTGTCCGAGAAAAGGAAATTGTCCTGCGGAACATATGAACAGTTTTCGCGAAGGGAATGCAGCGTAACGCTGTTTACATCGTGTCCGTCAACAAAGAGTGTTCCGTCCGGAACATTGTATATGCGCAGGATAAGGTCAACCAGCGTTGTCTTTCCCGCACCGGTCTTTCCCACTATGCCGACGTTTTCGCCGGGTTCGATCGTGAACGAAACATTCCGAAGCACATCGAATTCACCGTCCGGATAGCGAAAATTCAGGTTCCGCATTTCAATTTTGCCCTTCACCGAACCGATATCAACCGCGCCCGGAGCATCACTAACGTTTATTTCGGCATCGAGCAGCTCTCTTACACGGTTGAGAGAGGCTTTGCCGCGCGAAGTTTTTTCGATAAGCATCGAAACCGCCATGATCGGCCAGACTATGGAGCTGAAATATCCGATGTATTCCACAAGCTGTCCGGCATCGAATTTCTTTTGGTAAACAAGGTATCCGCCGTAGCCCAAGATAACGCAGATAACGGATTCCACAAGCAGTGAGATAAGAATGTTCAGCGTTACGGAAATTTTCGTATAATCAACGTTGACATTCTCGTTTAACACATTCAGTTTGCGGAACGCGGCAAGCTCTTTAAGCTCCTTTACAAATGCCTTTATAACGGCAAAGCCCGAAAAACTCTCCTGTGCAAAATCCGACAGATCCGAAAAGGCCTGCTGGCGGATCTCCCATTTGCGCATCATGGCTCTTCCGACGATCGTGCCGATTATAAGCAGCAGAACCATTGGAATCATTGAAAGTCCCGTCAAAAGCTTGTCCATGCGCCACATTTTAACGAGTGCAAGAATGCCGAGGAATGCAGCATCAAGGAACATCAGGATACCGTCGCCGAAACATTCCTGAATCGTGTCAAGATCGTTTGTGAAAAGGCTCATGAGATTGCCGACTTTGTTCACCTGATAATACTGCTGAGAAAGATCCTTGCAGTGATTGAACATTTTGTTGCGAAGATCCGTTTCGACGCGGATCGCCGAGCCGTAGAAGCAGACACGCCAAAGGAATCTGCCGATGACCATTACAACAATGATAGTGATTATCGGAAGACAAATATTATCCAGAAGAAAATCAAGGTTAAACGGCACATATTCCCCGTTCACAAGTATGAGCTCGCCGTTCATGCCGTTAACAAGCATACGATAAAGCTCCGGTATCCTGAGCTGGAAGTAATCAACCAGGATAAGTGCAAGTACGCCCAAAATCAGCACGGGTGCATTTTTAATGTAGTAGCGATTGATGTGTTTCCCGAATATCAATTTCCTGTTCCTCCTGCAACCGTTTCACTTCAATCACATGGCTGCAACACATGGCTGCAACACATGGCTGCAATCTCTTCCCGAGCGTAAAAAAACGGCTGCCAAAAGCCAATTCGGCAACACATCGGGAGAGATTTCCCTTTCTAAATCGAAATGAAACAATAATTCATCTTTTATCTGTGATTATACTCCCTTCGAAGGAAAAGTCAAGCCCGGAGTTGTAATAAGGCGGTGTTTCCCGGGTCTGCCCTGTTTAAAGAGGCTTCAACACACCTTTTCGGCAAAAAAACTGCGCCGCAGGAGCTTTTCCTGCGACGCAATCCGTCGGTCATGTTGTTCAGAAATCTATTAATAATGAAGTTCTGCCGCCATTTGCATGAAAAGCAGGCAGAATCGGACTAATTAACAGAGAAACGGCAGCCTGCAAACACCCTTTTCAAAAAGGTTGATGCTTTTCGGCTGTCCTCAGCCCCTGCGCCTTGCGAAGCAGTCGCTGCAATAGATGGGCTTGTCGGTCTTGGGTTCGAACGGAACTTTGGTGGGTCTGCCGCATTCTGCGCAGATTGCGTCGTACATTACGCGGCCGGACTCGCCGCGGGCTGCGGGCTTGCGGTTCCTTCTGCACGCTTTGCAGCGAGCGGGTGCGTTGTCAAAACCCTTTTCTGCATAGAATTCCTGTTCACCTGCGGTGAAAGTGAATTCTTGGCCGCAATCCTTGCAAACCAGTACTTTGTCTTCAAACATTTGGTATAATACCCCTTTTTGTATTTTGGCACATGGAGTCGGCTGACCTGGTTTTTGCCCCCACACTCGCCTGTCGGTGGGTTCGCTACTGAGCTTTACGCCGCCCACTACTGCCACTCTCGCACCGCATTCGGTTTTGAATGCCGCACGACAGGACTTACATCTAAGCCGCACCATGCTCACGGGAACTTTGCCCCGCTTATGTGGATCGTTTCGCCTGCGACTGGCATCGACTTTCAACCACAGACCCGA
>OLSX01000204.1_pt1 | contig 58722 bp, 48 predicted proteins | sample 1673141 | NCBI WGS metagenome assembly OLSX01 (sample SAMEA3136759, study PRJEB25190) | human gut metagenome | biome: human gut; feature: human-associated habitat; material: faeces | place: Austria | collected 2013 | reverse complement strand
CTGCGAGGCATTTGGACGTGCAAAAAGCCCGTGCAGCGATCCACTGCACGGGCTGATTGGCTTTTCAGCTGCACCACGCGGTCCGGCGGAGGCCGAAGCCGCAATGGCGCGGGAATTTTATTTACTTCTGCTCGTTATCGATCATGCTCTGCGTCACGGAGGACTCCGGCCAGTTGGTCGGCTCGAAATCGCGGTAGATATCGAGGCCGGAACCGGCGGGGATGAGCTTGCCGATGATGACGTTCTCCTTCAGGCCGACCAGATGGTCCACCTTGCCCTTGATGGCGGCTTCGGTCAGGACCTTCGTCGTCTCCTGGAAGGAGGCTGCGGACAGGAAGGACTCCGTGGCAAGGGACGCCTTCGTGATGCCCATGAGGATGAGGGAATCCGTGGCCAGACGGAGGTCCGTCTCACCGGCGTCGATGCGCGCCTGTACGACGGCATTGGCGTCCTCGAACTCGTAGACATCCACGACGGTGCCGCTCAGGAGCGTGGTGTCGCCGGGATCCTCGACGCGCACCTTGCGCATCATCTGGCGGATGATGACCTCGATGTGCTTTTCGTTGATGTCGACGCCCTGCTGACGGTACACGGCGAGAACGCCCTGCGTCAGATAGTCCTGCACGGCCTCAACGCCGGAAATGCGCAGCACATCATGCGGGTTCAGCGCGCCGTCGGTGATGGGTTCGCCCTTGCGCACGCGCTTGCCGTGCTCGACCTTCAGGCCGACGGAATACGGCACCTGATACTGCTTGACCTCGCCGTCGTCAGCGGTGATGGTGATGTTGCGCAGCGCCGTGCGGTGCGAATCGTCGACGTCGACGACGCCGTCGATCTCGGAGATCTGCGCCATCTTCTTCGGTTTTCTGGCCTCGAACAATTCCTCAACACGGGGAAGACCCTGCGTGATATCGTCGCCCGCGACACCGCCGGTGTGGAAGGTACGCATGGTCAGCTGCGTGCCCGGTTCGCCGATGGACTGCGCGGCGATGATGCCGACGGCCTCACCCAGATTGACAAGCTCGCTCGTGGCAAGGTTCATGCCGTAGCAGCGTGCGCACACGCCGGAACGGGCCTTGCAGCCGAGGACGGAGCGGACGTACACGCGGTCGATGCCGTGGGCCGTAAACTTGGCGGCGTCCTCCTCGCGGAGCATGACGTCCTTGGAGTGCAGCAGCTCGCCCGTCTTCGGATCGGTGATATCGTAGACCGGGTAACGGCCGCGGATACGGTTGCCGAAGGAGTCGATGAGCTGGCCCTTCTCATAATAGTCGCCCTTCCAGCTGCCGTTGATGGAGCCGCAGTCGTTCTCGCGGATGATGACGTCCTGGCAGACATCGACCATGCGGCGGGTCAGATAGCCGGAGTCGGCGGTACGAAGCGCCGTATCGGTCATGCCCTTTCGAGCGCCTCGGGAGGAGATGAAGTATTCCAGAGCGGACAGGCCCTCACGGAAGTTCGCCTTAATCGGGATTTCGATCGTGCGGCCGTTCGTATCTGCCATCAGGCCGCGCATACCAGCCAGCTGACGGATCTGGTTCATGCTGCCTCGCGCGCCGGAGTCCGCCATCATAAAAATCGGGTTAAAGCGCTTGAGGTTCGACTGCAGCGCGTCGGTGACGTCCTTGATGGACTTCTCCCACTGCTGGACGGTCAGACGGTAGCGCTCGTCGTTGGTGATGAAGCCGCGCTTGTACTGGCGGTCGATCTTGACGACCTCCTTCTCGGCCTCATGGATGAGCTCATACTTCTTCTCCGGGATCTCCATATCGGCGATGGAAACGGTGATGGAGGCTCTGGTGGAGTATTTATAGCCGAGGGCCTTGACCTTGTCGAGCATTTCGGTCGACTGCGTGAAGCCGTTGATGCGGATACACTTGTCGATGATCTTGCCGAGCTGCTTCTTGCCGACGACGAAGTCGATCTCCAGCGGGAACAGGTCGTCGACCGTCTCGCGCTTCTTGAAGCCGAGGTTCTGCGGGATCGCGTCGTTGATGATCAGACGGCCCACAGTCGCGTCGATGATGCGGTGCTCCTTTTTGCCATCGATCTCAAGCTCTTTCCAGACCTTGATGGGATCGTGCATGGCGATCATGCCGTCGGCGTAGGCCATCATGGCCTCGTCCTCGTCATGATAATACTTGAAGTATTCCTTCGGACGGATATCGCCCGCCTCGTGCGCCTGCTGGGCATACGCGCCGACGGTGCGGATATAGATATGGTTCTCTTCCTTGATATCGGCCTCGGAATCCCAGATATTCCAGACGTAGATGACCTCGTCCGGCTGAATTTCGCCCGCGTTCAGGGCTGCAGCAGCCTGCGCAAGCGTCTGATAGGAACCGGGAATCGTCTCCGGGCGGTCCGTCTCGTTGTCGAGCAGCGCGCCGCGGGTGCGCAGATAATACTGGTAATCCTCGGATTCGGGATCGTCCCAGATGTTCCTGACCCAGATGGGCTTCTCATACGGCAGCTTGCCGCACTCGAGCAGTGGGAAGATCTCGTGAATGGTGTCATACGCGTCGACGTCATAGCGCTGGTACGTCAGATAATACGTGCCGAGGATCATATCCTGCGTCGGGACCGTGACCGGCTTGCCGTCCTGCGGACGCAGCAGGTTGTTGGCCGAGAGCATCAGGATGCGGGCTTCTGCCTGCGCTTCTGCGGACAGCGGAACGTGAATGGCCATCTGGTCGCCGTCAAAGTCCGCGTTGAACGCGGTGCAGCACAGCGGATGGAGCTTGAGCGCGCGGCCCTCGACCAGAACAGGCTCGAACGCCTGAATGCCGAGGCGGTGCAGCGTCGGGGCACGGTTGAGCATGACCGGACGGTCCTTGATGATGTCTTCCAGAGCATCCCAGACCTCATCCTTGCCCTTGTCGATCATCTTCTTGGCGGACTTGATGTTGTTGGCAAGACCGTCCTCGACGAGCTTCTTCATGACGAACGGGCGGAACAGCTCGATGGCCATTTCCTTCGGCACGCCGCACTGATAAAGCTTGAGCTCCGGGCCGACGACGATAACGGAACGGCCGGAATAGTCGACGCGCTTGCCGAGCAGGTTCTGACGGAAGCGGCCCTGCTTGCCTTTGAGCATATCGCTGAGGGACTTGAGCGCACGGTTATTGGCGCCCGTGACGGCTCTTCCGCGGCGGCCGTTGTCGATCAGAGCGTCGACGGCCTCCTGCAGCATACGCTTTTCATTGCGGACGATGATATCCGGCGCCTGCAGCTGAATGAGCCGCTTCAGGCGGTTATTGCGGTTGATAACGCGGCGGTAGAGGTCGTTGAGGTCGGAGGTCGCGAAGCGGCCGCCGTCCAGCTGGACCATCGGGCGCAGCTCCGGCGGAATGACCGGCAGCACGTCCATGACCATCCACGTCGGATCGTTGCCGGACATCCGGAACGACTCGACGACCTCAAGGCGCTTGATGATGCGCAGCTTCTTCTGGCCGGAGGCGTCCTTCAGCTCGTTTTTCAGCTGCTCGGAGAGCTCCTCCAGATCGATCTGCTGCAGAAGCTCCTTCACGGCCTCGGCGCCCATGCCTGCCTTGAAATCGTCCTCATATTTCTCGCGCATATCGCGGTACTCTTTTTCGGACAGGATCTGGTTCTTGGCCAGCGGGCAGTCGCCGGGATCGGTGACGATATAGTTTGCAAAGTACAGGACCTTTTCGAGAATGCGGGGGCTGATATCCAGAAGCAGACCCATGCGGGACGGGATGCCCTTGAAATACCAGATATGGCTGCACGGAGCGGCAAGCTCGATATGGCCCATGCGCTCACGGCGGACCTTGGCGCGCGTGACCTCGACGCCGCAGCGGTCGCAGATCTTGCCCTTGTAGCGGATCTTCTTATACTTGCCGCAGTGGCACTCCCAGTCCTTCGTCGGGCCAAAGATGCGTTCGCAGTACAGACCGTCGCGTTCGGGCTTCAGGGTGCGGTAGTTGATGGTTTCCGGCTTCTTGACCTCTCCGTAGGACCATTCGCGGATCTTTTCCGGGGAAGCAATACCGATCTGGATTGCGCTGAATGTTGCATGACTCATTGTATTGCCGCCTCCTTCTTATACGTTCTCCGAATCATCGGAGTCCATGGTGTAGCTGTCGTTCAGCAGGCCGAAGACGTTGTCCTCGTCCTGAATCTCAAAGCCCGCGTCAGCCGCCTCGTCGGCGTCGACGTCCTTGCCGTTCGGCAGATCGTCGTCCATCGTGATCTCGTCGTCGGGCAGCGCCTTGCCGCCTGCGCCGTAGATGGAATCATCGTCATCGTCGTCCTTGAGGTCGACCTCCTCGCCGTCTTCGCCGAGAATCTTGACGTCCAGGCACAGCGACTGCAGCTCCTTGACGAGAACCTTGAACGATTCGGGCACGCCCGGGGTCGGGACGTTGTGGCCCTTGACGATGGCTTCATACGTCTTGACACGGCCCGTCACGTCGTCGGACTTGACCGTGAGGATCTCCTGCAGCGTATACGCCGCGCCGTAGGCCTCGAGGGCCCAGACTTCCATTTCGCCGAAGCGCTGGCCGCCGAACTGCGCCTTGCCGCCGAGCGGCTGCTGCGTGACGAGGGAGTACGGGCCGGTGGAACGGGCGTGGATCTTATCGTCGACCAGATGGTGGAGCTTGAGGTAGTACGGGTAGCCGACCGTGACGCGCTGGTCAAACGGTTCGCCCGTGCGGCCGTCATAGAGAACGGTCTTGCCGTCCTCGGCGACGCCGCCCTGCTTGAGCAGTTCGCGGATCTCCTTTTCGTTTGCGCCGTTGAAGATCGGGGTCGCGACCTTCCAGCCCAGCGCGTGGGCCGCGTAGCCCAGATGGACCTCCAGAACCTGACCGATGTTCATACGGGACGGAACGCCCAGCGGGTTCAGAACGATATCGAGCGGAGTGCCGTCGGGCAGGAAGGGCATATCCTCCTGCGGCAGAATGCGGGACACGACGCCCTTATTGCCGTGGCGGCCTGCCATCTTATCGCCGACGGAGATCTTTCTCTTCTGGGCGATATAGACGCGGACGACCTTGTTGACGCCGGGGGCCAGCTCGTCGCCGTTTTCACGGGTGAAGACCTTGACGTCGACGATGATGCCGGCTTCGCCGTGCGGGACCTTCAGAGACGAATCGCGGACCTCGCGCGCCTTTTCGCCGAAGATGGCGCGAAGCAAACGCTCTTCCGCGGTCAGCTCCGTCTCGCCCTTCGGGGTGACCTTGCCGACGAGGTAATCGCCGGAGGTGACCTCCGCGCCGATGCGGATGATGCCGTTTTCGTCGAGATCCTTAAGGGTATCCTCGCCGACGTTCGGGATATCACGGGTGATCTCCTCCATGCCAAGCTTGGTGTCGCGGGATTCCGTCTCATACTCCTCGATATGGATGGAGGTGAACACGTCCTCGCGGACGAGGCGTTCGTTCAGCAGAATGGCGTCCTCGTAGTTGTAGCCTTCCCACGTCATGAAGCCGATAAGCACGTTCTTGCCGAGCGCGATCTCACCCTGCGAGCAGGCGGGGCCGTCGGCGATGACCTGACCGGCTTCCACACGCTCGCCGACCGTGACGATCGGGCGCTGGTTGATGCAGGTGCCCTGGTTGGAACGAGCAAACTTTGTAAGGGTATAATCGGCGGTATTGCCATCGTCGTAGCTGACGGAAACGTTCGTTGCGGAAACGCGGGTCACGACGCCGGGGCCTTTAGCTGTGATGCAGACCTCGGAATCGACAGCGCACTTATGCTCGATGCCGGTTGCCACGATCGGGGCCTCCGTGACCATCAGCGGCACGGCCTGACGCTGCATATTCGCGCCCATCAGCGCGCGGTTCGCGTCGTCGTTTTCCAGGAACGGAATGAACGCGGTCGCGATGGAGGTCATCATGTTCGGGGAGACGTCGACATAGTCGATCAGTTCACGTTCGACAGAGATGATCTCGTCACGGTGGCGGCAGATGACGCGCGCGTTCGCAAAGCGGCCCTCTTCGTCCAGAGGCTCGGCAGCCTGTGCGACATAATAGTCGTCTTCGACGTCGGCGGTCATGTATTCGACAATATCCGTGACCTTGCCGGTTGCCTTGTCGACCTTGCGGAACGGCGCTTCGATAAAGCCGTATTCGTTGATCTTGGCATAGGACGCCAGATAGTTGATCAGGCCGATGTTCGGGCCTTCAGGCGTCTCGATCGGGCACATACGGCCATAGTGGGTGTAGTGAATGTCTCGGACGTCGAAGGATGCGCGCTCACGCGACAGACCGCCGGGGCCGAGTGCGGACAGACGGCGCTTGTGCGTCAGTTCTGCCAGCGGGTTGTTCTGATCCATAAACTGCGACAGCGGGGAGGAGCCGAAGAACTCCTTGATGACCGCCGTGACAGGCCGGATGTTGATGAGGCTCTGCGGCGTGACGACGTCAAGATCCTGCACGGTCATGCGCTCGCGGATCACGCGCTCGAGGCGGGTGAAGCCGACGCGGAACTGGTTCTGCAGCAGCTCGCCCACGCAGCGCAGACGGCGGTTGCCCAGATGGTCAATGTCGTCCTTCGTGCCCGCGCCCTGCACCATGCAGCACAGGTAGTTGATGGAGGCGAGAATGTCGTCTCTCGTGATGTGCATCGGAATGAGGTCGCTGCGGCGGGCCTCAATGGCCTCCTCCCAGCCGTCGGCGGGGACAGTCTCGAGCATTTCACGAAGAACGCTGAAGCTGACCTTTTCCTTGATGCCGTACTGCGCCGGGTCAAAGTCGACGAACTTCGCCATATCGACCATGCCGTTGGAGAACACGACGACCTCGCGGCCGTTCACGTCGATCACGGCGCGGCTGACGCCGCGGCTGGAGATCTCGTGCGCCTTGGCGCGGTTGATCGTCTCGCCGTTCATGGCGATGATCTCGCCGGTCATGGGATCGGTCACGGGCTGGGCCAGCGTCTGGCCGTTCAGACGGCTCCAGATGTCGAGCTTCTTGTTGAACTTGTAACGGCCGACCTTGCTCACGTCATAGCGGCGGGCGTCGAAGAACAGCGCCTCGAGATAGCTCTCGGAGCTTTCGACTGTGGGCGGCTCGCCCGGACGCAGGCGGCGGTAGATTTCAAGCAGGGATTCCTCACGCGTCTTGCACGGGTCCTTGTCCATGGTCGCCTTGATGAGCGGGTCCTCGCCGAACATCTCGGTGATCTGGCCGTCGGTCGCCACGCCGAGGGCGCGGATGAGGCAGGTGATGGGCAGCTTGCGGTTCTTATCGATGCGGACCCAGAAGACGTTATTGAAATCCGTCTCATATTCCAGCCATGCGCCGCGGTACGGAATGACCGTTGCGGAATAGATATGCTGGTCAGTCTTGTCTACCTCGTCGCCGAAGTAAACGCCGGGGCTTCTGACGATCTGGGAGACGATGACGCGCTCCGCGCCGTTGATGACGAAGGTGCCGCCGTTGGTCATGAGCGGGAAATCGCCCATGAAGATCTCCTGCTCCTTGATCTCGTCCGTCTCCTTGTTGTGCAGGCGCACGCGAACCTTGATGGGCTTGGCGTACGTCGCGTCGCGCTCCTTGCATTCCTCCACGGAATACTTGGGCGGCTCGTTCATGGAGTAGTCGAGGAAGCTCAGCTCGAGATTGCCGGTGTAGTCGGTAATGGTATCGACGTCGCGGAACACCTCGCGCAGCCCCTCGCGCAGGAACCACTCATAGGAATCCTTCTGGATCTTGAGCATATTCGGCAGCTCCAGGATCTGATCCTGCTTCGCGAAGCTCTTGCGGGGCGTCTTGCCCATCATGACATCCTTTGTGATCGCCATGTAAAGTCATCACAGCCTTTCTGTAGTTGTCTTATGACACGCCTGGTTGCGTTGTTTATTTCTTTCCTTTTCTGCTTGCGTATGCGGTCTTGCGATGCTATAATCACAACAGATAGTGGTGAAAATTGCGAATGGCCCTACGCAGGCATTATGGACTTACATTCTATCAGCTTTTGTCTGGAATGTCAATTCATCCGGCCCATTTTTGTGAATTATTTTCTGTTGACAACCGGCGCATCCAAGCGGATGTGCCGGTTTTTTGCGGTTCATATAAATATAAAAATGCAGCAGACGCGCTGTGTTCACGCCTCAAGCAGATAACTCAGCCCGAGCAATATGTACAGCGGGCCGAAGCAGTAGGCCATGAACAGCTCCTTCCGCGGGACCTTCCGCCGGAAGCCATCCGTCAGGACGAGAATTTCGGCAAAATACGCGCCCGCGCCGAGAAAATATGCCGCTGCGCGCAGCAGCTTGTGGATATCCGCCAGCGCAAATGAGGCAAGGAACAAAACAGCCGCCGCGCCTGCCGCGAAGTTGCGCGCGATGAGCAGGATATGCTCCCGCCGGGCCTCCTCCGGCGACTGCTCCTCCATGATGGTGTAAACCGCGTTCTTTTTCTCCATGCAGCGTCTCCAATGCTTTAATTTTATATATTGTATCAGAACCACATGGCGTTTGCCTAGTCCTTTGGGAAGAAAACTTCCTGCTTCGACAAAATTTCCATCCGCTCCCCTGTCATGGGGTGCGGGAAAACGAGCCTTGCGGCACACAGCTGCTGCGTGAACAGTCCGTGGGCAGCGGAATACGCCGTCGATTCCGGGCTTGTATACTGCGGGTCGCCTAAGATGGGGAAACCGGAGGCCATGCAGTGCAGGCGGAGCTGGTGCGTGCGTCCCGTCAGGGGATACAGCTCCAGAAGCGCCGTTTTTTCCGCCCGTTCCAGCACGCGGTACTGCGTCAGCGCCCGCTGCCCCCGCTCGTCCACGACGCGGATGAGGCTGCCGCCGCCGACCTTATAGACTGGCAGGTCGATCCGCCCGTTCTCCTGCGGCGGCTGGCCGAAAACAGCGGCAAGATACGTCTTTTCCAGCTGCCGCTCGCGCAGCATCCGGCAGAAGCGGTCGTGGATATTCGCGTTTTTCGCTAAAATCACCACGCCGAACGTGTCCCGGTCGAGCCGCGTCACGGGATGGACGCCGGACGCCTCGCCGCGCTCCAGCAGGTGATACAGCACGCCGTTTGCCAGCGTCCCGCTGTTTTTCTGCGGCGACGGATGCACCAGCATTCCAGAGGGCTTGTCCACAGCGAGAAAGCATTCATCTTCATAAAGGATGGAAAGCGGCAGCGGCTCCGGGTCAAAGCCCTCCGTCCGCTCCTCCAGCACGACGCGCACCCGGTCGCCGGGCGTGACCGGCGCATCGGTATGGGCGGGCGCTCCGTTTACAAACAGCGCGTTCTGCCATTTGAGCCGCTTGACCAGCCCGGCGGACAACCCGAATTCCCGCCGCAGGAGCGACAGCAGCTTCGTCTGCCGCGCGGCTGTCTGTTCCAGAATCATGTGCACCGCCTCCTTCGGCGCTATTATACCCTGCGGAGGCAGATCGCGCAAGCCCCGCTATCCGTCCGGCTGCAGGCCGGAATGGTCCCAGATCTGCTTGAAGAGCATGGCCGCGATGGGAAATACGATCATCCCGCCCACGCCCAGCAGCCGGTAGCCCGTGTAAAGCGCCAGCAGCGTCAGAACCGGGTTCAGCCCCACCTGCTTCCCGACCAGACGCGGCTCAAGCGCCTGTCGGCTGAGGGCCGCGGCTCCGTATAGAATGACGAGGCCGACGCCGGTTTTCGTCTCCCCCTGCAAAAACAGCGCCAGCGCCCACGGGATCAGGATCGTCCCCGTGCCGAACACCGGCAGCGCGTCGACCACTGTAATGATCAACGCCGCCAGAACCGGGTACCGCACCCGAAGAAGCAGCAGCCCCGCGTTTAAAATCAGAAATGTAATGCCCATCAGCTTCAGCTGCGCCCGCAGCCAGCCGCCGAGCGTCGTGCGCACGTGCCCGCCGAGCGTCTGCAGCTTTTCCAGCCACGCCGGGCGCACCGTGCGGCGCAGCCAGCCGCGGATGGCAGGCAGCTCGCCGGAGAGCATGAAGCTGGACAAGATCGCCGTCACCGCGAACAGCACCGCGTCCGGCAGCCGCCCGATGATGCCGGACGCCCAGGAAAAGAGCGTTTCATAGAGCTTCGTGCCGAAGCCCGCGCCGGTCTTGAAGAATTCCTCAACGCCCGCGCGCAGCCCCGTTCCAAGCCCGTCCGGCAGTCTTTCGGCAAGCGCAAGCAGACGCGATTTCAGCTTTTCAAAGAGCGGAGCCAGATTTTCCGCCAGCCGGGGCAGCTGCCGGGCCAGATCCGCCGCCTCCGCGCACAGCAGGCGGCACAGGAAAAACAGCCCGCCGAACAGGAGCCCAAACAGCAGCAGCACGCACAGACCGGACGCCAGCGAACGCGGAACGTGCGCCCGCGTCTGCAAAAGCCGCACCGGCTTTTCCGCCAGCAGGCTCACCGCGAGCCCGATAAAAAACGGCAGCAGCACCGGCAGCAGCAGCGCGCCGAACGCCCACGCGCCGAGCGCACAGCCCAGCGCGATCAGAACGGTCTTCCAGATTTTGCGGCTTTTCATGCTTCGAAATTCCTCCTGTGCTTTTCTGCTTGCAATTTGCGGGTATGTGGTGTATATTGAAGTCTGAGTATAGACACTTGCTTTTCCAACACGGACAATTGTGAGGTGAACGCTATGGAACATAGCCCGAAGTATTATATCGTGGAGGCCGCCGCCCTGCCGGAGATCTTCCAGAAGGTCGCCGAGGCCAAGCGGATGCTCGAAACCGGCGAGACGGACAAGGTCAACGTGGCCGCGCAGGCTGTCGGCATCAGCCGCAGCGCGTTTTATAAGTACCGCGACGCCATCGCGCCGTTTCAGAACCTGATGGCCGGCCGCATCATCACGTTTCAGATCATGCTCAAGGACAAGGCGGGCATCCTGTCTGAGATATTAACTATTTTTGCCAACTGCGGCGCGAATATACTGACCATCAACCAGTCCATCCCCACCGGGGGCCGCGCCATGGTGACCATTTCGGCGGAGACGAGCAATCTCAACTGCAACATCGAAGCGCTGACCCAGCAAATCGCAGAAAGGACGGGCGTAGTCAAGGCAGACTGCGTCGCAGGATAAGCATATGCACGGATTTGAATATTTCGTACCGACTGAGATCGTGTTCGGCGCAGGCAGCACAGAGAAGCTGCCGGAGCTGCTGAAAAAACGCGGACTTTCGCGCGTGCTGGTCGTCTATGGCGGCTCGAGCGCGAAGAAAAGTGGATTGCTTGACCGCGTGTTCCGGCTTCTGGACGAGGCGGGCGTTCAATATCGCGCGCTCGGCGGCGTGCAGCCGAACCCGCGCGCGGCGCTGGCCCGCGAGGGCGTGCAGCTGGCGCTGGAATCGGGTGCGGAGCTGATTCTGGCGGTCGGCGGCGGCAGCGTCATCGACACCTGCAAGGCCATCGCCCACGGCGCGGCCAACCCCGGCACAGATATCTGGGAGTTCTGGAAGCGCCGCGCGCCGCTGACAAGATCCATGCCCGTCGGCGTTGTGCTGACCATTCCGGCAGCCGGCAGCGAGACGAGCGACTCCGCCGTTCTGACCAACGCGGAGGCAGGCGAAAAGCGCGGTCTCAACACCCCGTTCAACCGCCCGGCCTTCGCCATTCTCGACCCCCTGCTCGCCGCGACGCTCCCGGTGCATCAGGTCGCGTGCGGCGTGAGCGACATTCTCATGCACACGCTCGACCGGTATTTTAACCCCGTCACCGATAACGCTCTGACGGATGAGCTGGCCGAGGCGCTGCTGCGCGTCGTGCTGGAATACGGCCCCGCCGCCGTGCGTGACGCGCATGACGAAACGGCCATGAGCGAGATCATGTGGGCAGGCTCCCTGTCGCACAACGGCCTGACCGGCCTCGGCGGCAGAAAGGACTTCGCCACGCACCAGCTCGGCCACGCGCTGAGCGAGAAATTTGACGTGTACCACGGCGACAGCCTGACCGCCGTCTGGAGCAGCTGGGCAAGATCCGTCATGGACGAAAGCCCGGCGCGCTTCGCCCGCTTCGCGCGGAACGTCTGGCACGTGGAGGAGGCGGACGACACCGCCGCCGCGCTTGCCGGCATCGCAAAGCAGGAGGCATTCTTCCAGTCCATCGGCATGCCCGTGCGTCTGGGTGAGCTTTCCTGCGGCAAGCAGGACGAGGCGGGTCTTGCCGACCTTGCCAGCCGGTGCAGCTACGGAAAAACACGCACGATCGGCACGTTCCGCGTGCTGGACTATGAAAGCATTCTTGCGATCTACCGCAGGGCCAACGAAGCATAAGGAGGTCCGTCATGAAAAAGCTTGCCATCCTCGGCCCCGGCGTCGTCGGCGGGAGCTGTGCGGAGATCTTGCTGCGGGACGCAGATCTGCTCGAACGGAACGCGGGCGAACAGCTGGAGCTTTCGTATGTGCTGGCGCGCCGCGCGCTGCCGGACAGGCCGTACCGGGACAAGGTCGTCACGGATTTCTCCGTCATCGAACACGACGCAGACGTGTTTCTCGTCATAGAAACCATCGGCGGCTGCGGCGCAGCGCTTGAGTATGTCCGCCGCGCGCTTGCCGCAGGCAAGCACGTCGTAACAGCCAACAAGCAGCTCATCGCCGAGCACGGCGCGGAGCTGCTGGCGCTTGCGAAGGCGAATGGCGTGAGCCTTCTGTTTGAGGCCTCCGTCGGCGGCGGCATTCCGGTGCTGCATCCGCTGAGCCAGTGCCTCGGCGCGAATGAAATTTATGAAGTGCGCGGCATTCTGAACGGCACGACGAATTTCATCCTCACACAGATGCTTGAACACGGACAGAGCTACGAAGCGGCGCTCCGCGACGCGCAGACGCGCGGCTACGCCGAGCAGGACCCGACCGCCGACGTCGAGGGCATCGACGCGGGCCGCAAGGTCTGCATTCTGGCCGATATGATGTTCGGTAAAAACGTCGACCCGTCCCGCGTCCGCATGACAGGCATTTCCGCCATCACGGCGGAGGACGCCGCGTTTGCCGAATCCGCCGGGATGAAGCTGCGGCTGCTCGGCCGGGCCGTCCGGCAGGGGCAGGCGCTCACCGTCTTCGTCTCGCCGCATTTCATCGCGGGCACGCAGCCGCTGGCCCACGTCTCCGGCGTTCTGAACGCCGTCGAGGTGCTGGGCAGCAGCGTCGGCGCGGTCATGTTCTCCGGCCCCGGCGCAGGCGGCCCGGCGACAGCCAGCGCCGTTCTGGCAGACGTCATTGACATCGTCCGCAATCCCGGCCGCAGCCAGCCCGTCAGCTGGTCGGCGGAGCCTGCCACACTTCTTGATCCGGAAGAACTTGAAGCATCGTTCTTTTTCCGCACAAGGCTCCCCAAGGAAACCTGTGAACAGGCGCTCGGTTCCGTCCGCTGGCTGCCCGATGCAGGCGCATTCCACGGCGGCTTTACGCAGAAAACCACCCGAAGGGCGCTGCGCGCCTCCGGCCTCGCGTTGGACGCAGTGTGGCCCGTGCTGGCATAAAGACGTTCTGAACCCGCTCTCCCCTGTCATACATCTATGGCAGGGGGGATTTTTTATGAAACGCAAATGGTGGACTGTCTGTTTTCTGAGCATTCTGGCCGGTTCCGCGCTCCATTTTCTCTATGACCTGTGGCCGAACCCGCTGACGGCGGTGTTCGCGCCGGTCAACGAAAGCGTCTGGGAGCATCTGAAGCTGCTATACTGGCCGTTTCTTGCCGCCGCGTTCGTGCTGACGAAGGACGAAGCGGACGGTCGAAAAAGCTGGTGCGGTCTGCTGGCGGGACTTCTGGGCGCGCCGCTGCTTCTTCTGGGCGCATATTACACGCTCCTGTCCGGCTTCGCGCTGTACGGCCTGCCGCTCGATCTGATTTTGTACGCGCTTGCGATGGCCAGCGGCTTTGGGCTGGCGTGGCATTTGCAGAAAGCGGCTTCTCCCGCGTGGCTGTGCGGCGTACTGGTGATTGCGGCAGGCGTTTACGGTGCCTCGCTGGCGCTGTTTTCGTTCGCGCCGCCGGAGCTGCCCATTTTTCTGCCGCCGGTCTGAAATTTTCTGTATTTTTGTGTTGACAACCGTGTTTTTCTCCTGTATAATAGCCCGGAGAAAACAAAGAAGGAGCGGCAAGCACCGCAACTCACCTCCAGCTGTCTGCGAAGAGGTTCATAATTTCCTCCGCCTTGTGCGGAAGTCTGGATTTTATGTGCGGGTGCTTTGCGGCATCCGCACTTTGCATTTGGAGGTGCTTTACAATCGGTAAATTAGAACATCAGATCAACGAGGAGATCCGCGACAAGGAGCTTCGCGTGATCGGAGCTGACGGCAGCCAGCTTGGTATTATGACCTCGTCCGACGCTCTGGCGCTTGCCGAGGAAAAGGACCTTGACCTTGTCAAGATTGCGCCGAACGCTGTTCCGCCGGTCTGCAAGATCATGGATTACGGCAAATTCCGCTTCGAACAGCTGAAAAAGGAAAAAGAAGCCAAGAAGAACCAGAAGGTCGTGGAGATCAAGGAGATCCGTATGTCTCCCAGCATCGACACCAACGACTTCAATACCAAGGTCAAAAGCGCAGTCAAGTTCCTGAACGATGGCAACCGAGTCAAAGTCACCGTACGTTTCCGCGGCCGTGAAATGGCGCATACGTCGCTCGGACAGGAGCTTCTCGCGAAGTTCGGCGCCGATTGCAGCGAGATCGCCACGATCGCCAAGGACGCCAAACTCGAAGGACGCAATATGTCCATGTTCCTGAGTCCCAAGAATTCCAAATAAACTACAATCGCAATCACACGGAAGGAGAACCACTATGCCTAAGCTGAAGTCCCATAGCGGCGCCAAGAAAAGATTCAACCTCACCAAGAACGGCAAGGTCAAAAGAGCGCACGCATTCAAGAGCCATATCCTCACCAAGAAGACCACCAAGCGTACCCGCAACCTGCGCAAGAACGGCTACGCCGACGTGACTGTGGAAGATATCGTGAAGAAGATGATCCCTTACAAATAATCGGTAAGGGTTGACGACACATAGGAGGATAATATAATGGCAAGAGTAAAAGGCGCAATGATGACGCGCAAAAGAAGAAATAAGACCCTGAAGCTCGCGAAGTCCTACTGGGGCTCCAAGTCCCGTCACTTTAAGATGGCCAAGCAGGCCGTTGCAAAGTCCGGCGTTTATTCGTATGTCAGCCGCAAGCTGAAGAAGAGAGATTTCCGCCAGCTGTGGATCTCCCGTATCTCCGCGGCCGTCGCGCCCTACGGCATCAACTACAGCCGTTTCATCTACGGCCTCAAGAAGTCCGGCATCGAGATGAACCGCAAGGCTCTGAGCGAGCTCGCCATCGCCGATCCCGAGGCGTTCAAGGTTCTCGTCGAGACCGCGAAGAAGGCTCTGTAAGCAAATTTTATGGCCGCCATATGCAATATGGCGGCCTTTTTCTATAGATAAGGAGAGTTTTATGGCCTGGAAAGCAGTTTTATTCGATATGGACGGCGTGCTGATCGATTCTGAGGAATACATGGCGAAAACCGGCGTCCGTGCGTTGAAGAAATACGGCATTGACGCGAAGGAATCCGACTTCGCCGAGTTTGTCGGCTGCGGCGAGAACCGCTATGTCGGCGGCGTGGCAGAAAAATACGGCGTGCCGTACCGCACGGAGATGAAGGACTACCTCTATGCGTGCTACGGCGAGCACGTGAAGGAGGAAGCCAATATCCCCGATGGCGTTCTGGACGTGCTGCACACGCTGCGCGCGCGGGGCTACCGGCTGGCCGTCTGCTCGTCGGCAGACCGCGTGAAGGTTCTCATGAACCTGTCCGCCATTGGAGCAGACGAAGCGCTGTTCGACCATCTTGTGACCGGCACCGACATCAAAAATCCCAAGCCGGACCCCGAAATTTATCTGACAGGCGCGGCCAGTCTCGGCCTTGCGCCGTCCGAATGCATTGTCGTTGAGGACGCGCCCAGCGGCATCCGCGCGGCGCACGCTGCCGGGATCGAGGCCATCGGCCTTGCGACCAGCTTCCCGGCGGACTATCTGCGCGAGCAGGCACAGCCGGAGTATCTGCTGCCGGATCTCAAGTCGATTCTGACGCTGCTGTGAGCCCCATGCCGGATTTTTTACCGATTTCCCGCGCCGATATGCAGCGGCGCGGCTGGGAGCAATGCGACTTTGTCTATATCATCGGCGACGGCTATGTCGATCACCCGTCGTTCGGCCACGCGATCATCTCGCGCGTGCTGGAGGACGCGGGCTATAAGGTCGGCATCATCTCGCAGCCCGACTGGAAAAATCCCGCTTCGATCAACGCCCTCGGCGAACCGCGCCTGGGCTTTCTTGTCATGGGCGGCAATATGGACTCGATGGTCAACCACTACACCGTCTCCAAGGCCCACCGGAAAGCCGACGCCTATACCCCCGGCGGCGTGATGGGCAAGCGGCCCGATTACGCCGTGACGGTCTACTGCAACCTCATCCGCCGCACCTACCGCCGCAAGCCCATCATCATCGGCGGCATTGAGGCAAGCCTTCGAAGGCTTGCGCATTATGATTACTGGTCAGATAAGCTCAAGCGGTCGATTTTACTCGATTCGCAGGCCGATCTTCTGATCTACGGCATGGGAGAGCGCGCCGTCGTCGAGATCGCGAACGCGCTCAACGACGGCATGGACGCGCAGGACATCACGTATATCGACGGCACGGTCTATAAGACCCGTGAGCCGGATACATCCGTCCCGTCCATCACGCTCCCGGCCTTCCCGGATATGCAGAAAAATCCGCGCGTCTACGCCGAGAGCTTTTCCATCCAGTACCGCAACACCGACCCCTTCTGCGCCAAGCGGCTCATCGAGCCGTATGGCGACCATGAATTTATCGTCCAGAACCCGCCGCAGAAGCCGCTTTCGCAGAAGGAAATGGATCATGTCTACGATCTTCCGTACTGCCGCACGTTCCACCCATCGTACAAAAAGCTTGGCGGCATTCCGGCCATCGCGGAGATCGAATTCAGCCTGACCTCCTGCCGGGGCTGCTTCGGCGCGTGCAGCTTCTGTGCGCTGACGTTCCATCAGGGGCGGATCATCCAGACCCGCTCGCAGGAGTCGATCCTCCGGGAAGCCGAGGGCATGACGCATTCGCCGGGCTTCAAGGGCTATATCCACGATGTCGGCGGCCCGACAGCGAACTTCCGCCAGCCCGCCTGCAAAAAGCAGCTGCAGCGCGGCGCGTGCCCGACAAGACAGTGCCTGTTCCCCTCCCCCTGCAAAAACCTGATCGCCGACCATACGGATTACCTGTCCCTGCTGCGGAAGCTCCGCAAGCTGCCGGGCGTCAAAAAGGTATTCATCCGCAGCGGCATCCGGTTCGACTATCTGCTGGCCGACCCGAGCGATACGTTCTTCAAGGAGCTGGTGCGCTATCACATCTCCGGCCAGCTGAAGGTCGCGCCGGAGCACGTGTCCGATCAGGTCCTGCGCGTGATGGGCAAGCCCCCGCACGCCGTATACCAGCAGTTTGTGGAGAAATACAAAAGGATCAACGAGCAGGAGGGCATGAAGCAGTACGTCGTGCCCTACCTCATGTCGTCCCACCCCGGCTGCACGATGGAAGAGGCCGTAAGGCTGGCCGAATACCTGCGCGATACCAACCACGAGCCGGAGCAGGTGCAGGATTTCTATCCCACGCCGTCCACGCTCTCCACCGTCATGTACTATACCGGCCTCGACCCCCGGACGATGGAGCCGGTCTACGTGCCCAAAAATCCGCACGAAAAGGCGATGCAGCGCGCGCTGATGCAGTACAGAAGACCGCAGAATTATTTTCTTGTGCGCGAGGCGCTGCAAAAGGCAGGCCGGACGGATCTCATCGGCTTTACACCGAAATGCCTCATCCGCCCCTACCCGCCGAAGGAGAAAAAAGCCGGTGCGCCCGACCAGCCGCCGGAGCGGAAATCCACCCCCGCAAAACCGGCCAAAAAACGCCCGCCCCGCCGGTAGTGGCGCATAAGACAGGTTTATAAGGTTTAGAGAGAGCAGCGTGGCGGAAGTCACGCTGTTCTGCTTTTTGATGCGTGAGTGAGCATTTCGGCAATGATGCTCTCCGGCAGGAAACCAATGCAGGCAAGGCTGATATGCACATCCTGCACCCGATGTCCGCTGCTCTTATCAGGCGCGTGGACATACACCTTGTTCACAAGATCATGCAGCACAGCGGGCGTCAGTTCCTGCAAGTTGGGATATTTCTTCGCCCGGAGGATGAACTGCTCAATGCTGTCGGCTTCTTTCTCCTGCTGGGTAATCTCCTGCTCCAAAAGCTGCATTTTCTCCGTCAGCTCTGCTTGCTCATTTTCATAGTCGGCGGACAGCTTTTCAAATCGGCTATCATTGATTTTGCCGGAGATATTGTCCTCATAGAGCCGTTTGAACAGACGGTCAAGCTCTTCCATCCTGCGCTGTGCCTGCGTGAGCTGTCTGCGCTTTGCGGCGAGTTCTTTCTTGAAGTCCTCCTTACGCTTTGCACCCAACTTATCGCGGAACAGATCCTCACAATCGGAGATATACCAAAGCAGAACTTGCAGAAATTTCAGCATGCCCTTTTCCAGAACAACCGCGCGGATGAAGTGCGTCCCGCACACGTCTTTTCCCTTCTTGCGAGAGGTAGAGCAGACGAAATGATCCTGTCGTTCTTCAAAGTTCCGCGAGGTGCAGTAGTACATTTTTTCTCCGCAATCGGCACAGTAGGCAACGCCGGAAAAGAGGTTGCTCTTGCCCGTTCTTGCCGGTCTGCGTTTGTTGCGGCGCAGCTCCTGTACCCGCTGAAAGGTGTCCTCATCCACAATGGCTTCGTGGGTGTTGCGGAATATCTTCCATTGCTCCGGTGGATTCTCGATGGTCTTCTTGATTTTGTAGGACTGCCGGTGCGTTTTGAAGTTCACGGTATGCCCGCAATACTCCATCCGTTCCAGAATTGCAGCAACGGTACTGCCGTTCCAGTTGTAAGGATTGTCAGGCAAAGCGCAGCGGACTTTTCGTTTTTGCCTGTCCTGATAAACGGTGGGCGTCAATACATGATCCTCTTTCAGCATCCGAGCAATCTGCGTCGGACCGTTCCCGTCCATGCAAAGGGAAAAGATGCGTTTGACCACCTGTGCCGCTTCCGAATCGACGAGCCAATGCTCTGAATTATCCGGGTCTTTGACGTAGCCATACGGCGGAATTGTCGTCAGGTGTTCGCCGGATTCTCCCTTGATCCGGAGTGAGGTACGCACTTTCTTGCTGCCGTCCCGAACGTAGTATTCGTTGATAATGTTGACGAACGGGACGAACTCATTGTCTTGCTGGTTAGCGCTGTCCACACCGCTGTTGACGGCAATGAACCGCACGTTATTCTGCGGGAATGTGATCTCGGTATACATCCCAACTTCCAGATAATTTCGACCGATGCGGCTCATGTCCTTCGTGATGACCGTGCCGATCTTTCCGTCTTCCACCAGTGCCATCATGCGCTGCCAATCCGGTCTTTGAAAGTTCGCGCCTGTGTAACCGTCATCTACAAAGAACTCCGTATTGCGGAAGCTGTGTTCCTTTGCATATCGGCTGAGATAGGCTTTTTGATTCACAATGCTGTTACTGTCGCCCTGTGATTCATCGTCACGGGACAGGCGGCAATACAGCGCGGTAATTTTGTCAGACTGCTTCATAGTAGATTCCTCCATCATCTGAGGACAGTCTGCCAAGACAAGGTTGCTGTTGGTCACGATCACACACTCCCCTCGGAGTCGATCAGCTTCACCGCCTTTTCGGTAAGGGCGTGCGTTCCGTCAAAACTGGCAGTAAAGCGGTAGATGGTGTTTCCTTCTTTCAGGCGTACCGTGATCTGCGGTAACTCCCGCCAGAGAGGAACGAGGGCACTGCGGCTGCCGTCCGATTCCACTTGGACGTTACGTTTCTTGTTATCCATTTGCACCTTCCTTTTCATTCAGATTTCCGAGCAGTGCCGCATGAATCTCCCGGAGCAAAGTGCGTGATATGACCTATTGTTATTCAGTATATCACGACAATTTCCGGGATTCCATTGGGCAATGTACCGGGATTCAAAGGAGAATTACAGGCAGTTCGCCGGGTCGCACAGCCGTCCGTGCCTGTCAAGAAATCGGCTTCGCCTCGCTGCGCGTCCTTGACAGGCTCGTTCGCCTGTGCAAGCCGGTAATCAAGGCGGCGATGCCGCCATTTTCCAATGAAAATCAGCTGCGTTCCAAGACTTTTTAATCTCTCAGCCTAATTATAACAAGAACAAACGTTCGAGTCAATGCGATTATGAGAGGAAGAGCAAGCACAGCAAGTGTAGCTACACTTGCGAAAAGCGGCGTGGGTTGACCGGGATTTACTTGCAGCGCAGCAAGCAAATCCGGTGAGTACCCACACCGAAAAAACAGAGCGTTCCGGCTGACCGCCGAAACGCCCTGTTTTCATTTTTGGGATAATCCCAAGCCCCTTAGAGAAGAGCGCTTGAAACGATTTACCCATTGTGAAACCGGTTTTGTTTTGCTACAATGAATTTAAATAATGATTGCGCAGAGGTGAGTATCATGCCCCTTATCATTGTTCGCAATGACATCACGAAAATGAGCGTGAACGCCATCGTCAACGCGGCGAAGGAATCTCTGCTGGGCGGAGGCGGCGTGGATGGCTGCATCCACCGTGCGGCGGGGCCGGAGCTGCTCCAAGAGTGCCGGACGCTGGGCGGTTGAAAGACTGGCGACACCCTGTTCACCTTGATCAGAGCTTGCAGGGGGCGTGAAAAAAACGAAAACGGGGGAGGATTTGCAATGAATATAGAAAAACTGCGGGAAGTGATCCGCAAATATGAAGAAAACTACAACTACTTCAACGATCAAGCGCATGACGAGATTTTCAAGTGGAACGCGGTACAGCACTTTCAGAATGTCTGGCTCGCTCCGAAGGCAAATGAGCGGTCGTTTCCGGAACTATTTGCGGACGCGAGAAAGAAGTGCTCCGTGCTGATCGACAACGCCTAAGATCGTTTTGTGCATGAGTGGTATCATTATGGTGTTTGGGACAGTGATATGTCTGCTGGTCCCCGGACAGTTGATGGGGCTGTTTACCCACACAGAAGCGACGATTCAGGCCGGGGAAACCGCCTTACGCATCATCGGGGCCGGGTTTATCGTCTCGGCGGTTTCTGTTACATCTTCCGGCGCATTGGAGGGACTTGGGAAAGGAACTCCCTCCTTACTGATTTCCCTTTGCCGGTATGTAGTGGTCATCATCCCGGCTGCGTTTTTACTCAGCAGGTTTTTCGGAGCGGTTGGCGTCTGGAATGCGTTTTGGATCACGGAAGCGATTACTGCAATCATTTCTATTTGTGTTTACTACAAGGCAATAGCACAAAGCCAGCTGAGCCAGTCAACAGTATGAAACGCACTGCAAGCCGAACATTCGCACCTCGACGCAGTCCGGCTACGAAGATCGCATCCGCCTGCACATCAAGCCGGAGCTGGGCGAGATTCCGCTGAACAGGCTGACGCAGAACGACCTGCAGCAGTTTTACGCGCGGCTGAAAAAGAGCGGCCGCAAGACGCGCACGGAGTGTTACGGCGAAGGCCTGTCCGACCGCATGGTACGGATGTGCCACGCGACCTGCCGCTCGGCGCTTCAAAGGGCTGTGCAGGATGGACTCATCCGCACGAATCCCGCCGAGGGCTGCAAGCTGCCGCCCAAAAAAGCGCGCGAGATGCAGGTGCTGGCGCGGGATGAATTGCAGCGGTTTCTCATTCAGGCGAAAGCCGAGGGTTACTATGAACTGTTCCTGCTGGATTTGGCGACGGGGCTTCGGCGCGGCGAGCTGCTGGCGCTGCAATGGGATGACCTCGATTTCGAAACGGGCGTCCTCACGATCAGCAAACAGGTCAGTCTCGTCCGGGGTAAGATCGTCATGAGCGTGCCGAAGACGAAAAGCTCCATCCGCAAGCTGGTGCTGCCGCCCGCCGTCGTGCAGGTGCTGCGGGAATACCGCGAAAGCGTCCACTCCCGCTGGATGTTCCCGTCGCCGGTGCTGGAGGATATGCCGCTCAACCCCGGTTCGGTCTACGACCGATTGCAGCTGATTCTGGAGCATGCAAACTGCAAACAGGTGCGTTTTCACGACCTCAGACACACATTCGCGACCTTGGCGCTGCAAAACGGGATGGACGTGAAAACGCTCTCCGCCATGCTGGGCCATGTGTCGGCGGCCACGACGCTGGACATTTACACGCACTCGACCTCTGATATGCAGCACGCCGCCGCGCGGAAGATCGACTGCGGAATCGGCAAGGCAGAACTCCCGGACGAGCCCGCGCCGCAGGCAAATGCGCCCGCCATCGTCGACTTCCAGCCCTATATGGGCAAGGTCCGCAAACCCGGCACAGGCTGCATCAGCCAGATCAACGACCACCTCTTTGAGGGGCGATATTCCCCGACATGGATCGACGGCAAAAAGCACGCGCGGAATGTGTATGCGCACACGCGCGTGGAATGTGAGGAGAAGCTGAAGGTGCTGATTGCAGAGACGAAAGCGGAGCTGGCGGAGTTGAAACGGCAGAAGGCCGACAGGCATTGAACGGATGAACGGGATGCAGCCGCCCGGTGTCGGGCGGCTGCGATTGCGCTTTGCCAGATCGTTTGCTATAATGAAACAAATCAGGATTTACGGAGGTGTTTATATGATATTCCTAAAGGCATTGGCCGTAGTGCTGGGACTGGCGTTTCTTCTGTTTGGATACTTCATTTATTTCAAAAAGAAATATAATCTCATCAACGGTTTTGAGGCAGACTTTCAAGATGGTCGGAAGAATGAAGAATATGCAAAGAGAGTCGGACTGGTAGAGTTTGTTGTTGGTATTGCTCTGCTAATCGCAGGCGTTGCACTTATTTTATTTTCCTGACAAATTCTGGCTCATCGAATCCGCGGCGCAAATCCTGCACTGCAAGAAACAAAGAATAGGTTTTTGAAAAAATCAAATAATTTACATAGAAAACCCGCTGAAATCACAAGATTTCAGCGGGTTTTCTGGTCCGAGTGACTGGTTTCGAACCAGCGGCCTCGTGGTCCCAAACCACGCGCTCTACCATCTGAGCTACACCCGGTTATGAAATTGAAAGTCTAAGCTGTCTGTAGTCAGCCATGTGGTCAAAGGCGGATTTTCGGGCGATTCCGGAAATTGCGGAAAGCCCGCAGATGCCCGTGCGCCAAGGGGTTCGGGCGTTTCAGCTCTGCGTGGTCGGATGGATGCTGATACGCTCCCAAACCACGCGCTCTACCATCTGAGCTACACCCGGTTATGAAATTGGGAAGCGGGGCTGGCCCGGAAATTTGCGGGATTATTATAACGGATATGGCGGGAAAAAGCAAGGGAAAGATTCGTGGGGAGAATTTTCAACCCCCTGGGGGGCTTCCGCGGAGCGGGATGGTCGGGTATAATGGGCGCAAAGAATTGAACAAAGGAGTTTCCCGATGAAAAAAACAATTTCTGCGAAAAATCTGGCGTTCTGTGCGCTCTGCATTGCGCTGTGCGTGGTGCTGCCGATGGCGTTCCACGCGATTGCAAACGCCGGCCCGATCTTCCTGCCGATGCACATTCCCGTGCTGCTGTGCGGGCTGGCCTGCGGGTGGCCGTATGGCCTTGTCTGCGGACTGCTGGGTCCGGTGCTGTCCGGGGTACTGACGGGTATGCCCTCCCCTGCCGTGCTGCCCGGCATGATGGTCGAGTGCGGCGTGTATGGTCTGGTCAGCGGTCTGATGATGCAGCTTGTGCACACGAAAAAGCTGTATGCCGACCTGTATATCAGCCAGATCACGGCAATGCTGCTGGGCAGAATCCTGTCCGGCGTGTGCAAGGCGCTGATCTTCGCACCCGCGACGTTTACGGTCGCGGCATGGGCGACAACGTCGTTTGTGACCGGCCTGCCCGGCATTGTGATCCAGCTCGTGCTGCTGCCGACGCTCGTTGTTGCGCTGACGAAGGCGCGGCTGCTGCGGGTGCGGTACGCGTAAGAGGGCGCAGCGATGGAACAGCAGGCTGTCATCAACTTTTTTGACCGGGCCGCCGCAGGCTGGGACGCACAGCTGGTGCGCAATGAGGCGGTGATCGGGCAGATTCTGGACAACGCCGGAATCCGGCCCGGCGTGTCGGTGCTGGACGTTGCCTGCGGGACAGGCGTTCTGATCCCGGATTATCTGAAACGCGGCGCGGCACAGATCACGGCCATTGACATTGCACCGGAAATGGTGCGCATCGCGTGCGAAAAATTCCCGCAGGAGAACGTGACTGTGCTCTGCGGCGACGCGGCGCAGACGCACTTCCCTTCCCCGTTTGACTGCATCGTGATCTACAACGCGTTTCCGCATTTTCCGGAGCCGGAGCGGCTGATCTCCCATCTGGCCGGGCTGCTCACGCCCGGCGGAACGCTGACGGTGGCGCACGGGTTTTCGCGCAAGGCGCTCGACGCGCACCATGCGAAGACGGCGCGCAGCGTCTCCAACGGTCTGCTGCCGGTCGAGGCGCTGGCCGGGCTGTTTGCAAAGCATCTGACCGTCACAGTGCAGATCTCCAACGATGAAATGTATCAGGTCGTGGGTCAGTGCTGTTAATTCCCGAATCGATGAAACGCCGGAGGGCTCTCCTTTGGGAGGCCTCCGGCGTTTTTTTGCTCTGATTCAGCTTTTCAGCTTCCACACGGGGCTGCTCAGGGCGGCTTGATGTGCGCCGCCTGCGCCTGTTCCGGCATTCCGTATAAAATCTGATTGACTTTTTCCGTCTGCCGTAGGAAAATGGGGGCGGAAATCAAAAAAGGAGGTGCCTGATATGAGCAGACAGGAGGCGCTGCAGCAGTTCCGGCAGGCGCTGAAGGCCGGGCAGAAATGCTACCGCGAGTGCGTGCACCGCGGACGCTATCCGTATCCGCAGGTGCTCGAGGAACGGCTGCGCGGCTGCGCGGTCGCGGGCCGCGTCGATCTCGGCGTACTGGACATTCCCATCGCGCAGATCATCGGCACAAATACGGCGGGGCGGCAGGCGGCGTTTGCCGCGAATTTCATGCCGCTTCTGGATCTTGGGACGGAGTTTGCAAGCAAGTGGGTCGCGCTCTGCGAGGCGCACCTGGGCGACACGGGCATCACGGATCCCATCCGTTGCTTTGAATATATGGGCTGCTTCTACGTGCAGGAGGGCAACAAGCGCGTGAGCGTTCTCAAAAGCTTTGAGGCGCCGACCATCCGCGCGTATGTCACGCGCGTTCTGCCGGTCTATTCCGATGATCCGGCCGTGCGGGTGTATTATGAATTTCTGCACTTTTACGGGCTGTGCGGCCTGTATCAGGTGCATTTCAACCGCGTCGGCGATTATCCCAAGCTGCAGGCCGCGCTCGGCTTCGACGCCGACCACGTCTGGTCGGACCGGGAAAAGCGCGCGTTCCTGACCGCGTTCTATACCTTCCGCACAGCCTATTACAAGCTCAGCCAGGAGCCGCCCGTCACGACGGCGGAAGCGCTTCTGGTGTGGCTGCACACGTATACGCTGGGCGATCTGCGCGTGCTTGGGCCTGCGGAGCTGGAAAAATCCATCCGCGCGGTCTGGACGGAGCTGACCGCCTACGCGCGGGGCGGAAAGATCGAGATGCAGACCGACGCGGAGCCGGAAGCATCCGGCTCCGGGCTTCTCGGGCTGCTGGCCGGGCGGATGATCCCCGGCGGGACGCTCCGCGCGGCGTTCGTACATGAATGCGCGCCGGAGAAAAGCCCGTGGATCCGGGAGCATGACAAGGGGCGGCAGCAGCTCGAGCAGGCGCTCGGCGACGCCGTCTCGGTCAGGACCTATCTTGCGGCGGACTACCCCTGCACCGAGGACGCACTGGAGCAGGCCGTCTCTGACGGCGCGCAAGTCATTTTCACGACGACCGTGCCGCTGATCTTCGCCTGCCGCAAGCTTGCGCCCAAATATCCGGGCGTCCGCTTTCTCAACTGCTCGGTCGATATGCCGTATCCCGGCGTACGGACGTATTACGGCCGTATTTACGAGGCGAAATTTCTGCTCGGCGCGATCGCAGGCGCACTGGCGGAGGATAGCCGCATCGGTTATGTCGCCGACGGGCCGATCTTCGGCACGCCTGCGGCCATCAATGCCTTTGCGCTCGGCGCGCAGCTGACAAACCCACGCGCCGAGATCGAGCTGCGCTGGTCGTGCTGCGAAGCCTCACCTGCGGCGCGTCTCGCGGAAGAGGGGCTGCGCGTGATCTGCGCGCGCGATCTGCCCGGCTCGGGCGACAGCCCGGACTGGCGCGGACTGTGTCTGGCCCAGAACGCAGGGCCGGTCTGCGCGGCGCTTCCGGTGTGGAACTGGGGCGAGGTCTATATCCGGCTGGCGCGCAGCATCCTGCGCGGCGGCTGGGACGAGCTGAGCGCGGTGGCCGCCGTCAATTACTGGTGGGGCTTTGCAAGCGGCGCGGTGGACGTGCAGCTCATGGAATCGCTGCCGGACGGCCCGCGCGAGCTGGTGCGCCTGCTGCGCGCCGCGCTGACCCACGGTGAGCTTGCGCCGTTCCACCGGCGCATCGCCGACCAGACGGGCGCGGTGCAAAATGACGGCGAACGCTGGCTTGCGCCGGAGGAAGTTTTACACATGGACTGGCTGTGCGCCAATGTGCGCGGCAGCATCCCGCAGTATGACGAGCTGCTGCCGATGGCAAGGCCGATGGTGCGTCTGCTGGGACTGTACCGCGAGACGCTCCAGCCGGAGAAAAGGGGGCCGCTGCTTTGAAGCTTCTGCTGCTTGCCGATAAGGAAAGCCCCTATTTTTGGGACTATTATCAGCCGGGACGGCTGCGCGAATACGATCTGATGCTCTCCTGCGGCGATCTGAAGGCGGAGTATCTGTCATTTCTGGCGACACTTGGCCGCGCACCGCTTTATTATGTGCGCGGCAATCACGACGGCAATTATGACCGCCGCCCGCCGGAGGGCTGCGACTGCATTGAGGACAAGCTGATCATCTTTAACGGTCTGCGCATCGCCGGGCTTGGCGGCAGCCGCCTGTACTCAGGCGGAAAGGACCAGTATTCCGAGCGTGAGATGAAAAACCGCATCTGGAAGCTCGGCTGGCAGATCCGCCGGGCGGGCGGCGTGGACATCGTGCTGGCGCACGCCCCGGTGCGGGGCTTCGGCGACGGGGACGATTACGCGCACATGGGCTTTGAGGCGTTTTTGCCGCTGCTCGACCGGTATAAGCCCCGCTATCTCATCCACGGCCATGTGCACATGGAATATGGCCGCGATATCGCCCGCGTGCTCCGGCGCGGGGACACGACGATCATCAACGCCTATGAGCGCTATACGCTGGAGGTATAATATATGGAATATCCAAAGGTCTGCCTGCGGCGCGGCGAGGAATGCGGCGTTCTGAAGGGGCAGAGACTGATCTATGACAATGAGCTGGACTGGGCGGACGATATCTGCACGGACGGATGCGTCGTAGACGTGCTGGACAGCCGGCAGCGCTTTGCCGCGCGCGGGTTTTTCAATTCGAACTCCCGGCTGGCCGTCCGCGTTCTGACGCGGGACGTGGCAGAGCCGATCGACCGCGCGTTTTTTGCCCGCCGGATCGAAGCGGCATGGCGCACGCGGCAGACGCTGGGTTTTTCCGATTCCTGCCGCGTCGTCTTCGGCGAGTCCGACGGGCTGCCGGGGCTGACCGTCGATAAATTCGCGGACTGCCTGTCCTTCCAGATCGCCTGTCTGGGACTGGAGCAATGGAAACCGGAACTGGTTTCCATTCTGGCGGAGCTTTTCACCCCGCGCGGCATTTATGAGCGCGACGATCTGCCTGTGCGTGAAAAGGAGGGCCTGCCGCTCCTCAAGGCCTGCGTGTACGGCGATGTACCGGACGCGCTTGTGATCCGGGAGCACGACGCGCATATGCTCGTCTCCATCGCAAACGGCCAGAAGACCGGGCACTTTCTCGACCAGCAGGAAAACCGGGGCCGGTTAAAGCCCTACGCGCCGGGGCAGGACGTGCTCGACCTGTGCTGCTGCACGGGCGGATTCTCCATCCACGCCGCGCTCTACGGCGCGAAAAGCGTCGAGGCGGTCGACGTATCCGAGGACGCGCTGGCGCTCGTGCGGCGCAACACGGCGCTCAACGGTGTGGAGGATGTCGTCACGACCACCTGCGCCAATGTCTTTGATCTCGCGCGGCAGTACGTGCGCGAGGGACGGCAGTACGGCCTTGTCGTCTGCGACCCGCCCGCGTTCGCCAAGAGCCGCAAGGCGCTGGAAAACGCGTACCGGGGCTATAAAGAACTCAACCTGCAGTGCATGAAGCTTGTCAGGCCCGGCGGGTATCTTGTCTCGTGCTCGTGCAGCCAGTTCATGACGCCGGAGCTGTTTCTCAAAATGCTCCGCGAGGCCGCGCAGGACGCGGGCCGCGACGCAAGGCTGCTTGAACCGCTCATCCAGTCCCGTGACCACCCCGCAAGCCTCGCCTCCGAGCAGTCGCTGTACCTCAAGGGAGATATTTTGCAGATTTTATAAGTGAATATGCAGGCAAAAGCTGCTCCCACCACGTGCGGGTGGGAGCGGCTTTTTTATTCTGGCGCGAGCCCGTCCTGCCGACAGAAGGCCAGCGCGGTGTCGACGCTGCCGATGCGGTATCCGGCGCAGGCATAGCGGACACGGCGCGGGCCGCTGCACAGCAGCAGAAGCGGCAGGCGGTCCGGCTCCACATAGGCGCTGCGCGCCGCAGGCTCCGCAGAGTCCGCCGTGAACCAGACCTCCGCCCGCGCAAGGGCGGCAAGCGCGGCCTGCAGCTTTTCGTTTTGAAGCGCCTGTCTGCCGCGCAGGAAAAAGACCAGACGCAGCGGCAGCCGTGCAAGCTGCGCCCGGCTGCTCAGCAGCTCGTTCAGCAGATGCTCCGTCGGTTCCCGCCCCTCCTCCAGCCACATCAGAAGAGACTGTGTCCGTGTCAGCTCCGCCGCTGCGGCCTGATGGCCGTCCGGCGCTTCGGCCTGAAAATCGGCCAGTGTGAAATCTACGGCCTGCTCCGCAAGCGAGACTGTCTGCTTTTGCAGCTGCACGCAGGCTTCCTGTTCCGCCTCCAGCCGCAGCTCCATGCGCATGGCGTGCAGGTCGCCGTTCGGGAGGCGGCTGTCCGTGATCACACGGTAAACGCCCGGGGATAGCGAAAGCGTCAGCCGGGCGCCGTCCCATTGGCCGGGAACCGCCATCGGCTGCCACGCGCCATTCTCAAACGCCGAGAGGCCGAAATCCGCCCCCGGCTGCCACGTCTGGCCCGGCTGCTTCTGAAGCTGCAATCGCGCGTTGGCCGTCCGGCCAGCCTCCGGCGAGAAAAACTGCCCGTCAAGCGCATACTCCGCCGCGCCGCCGGCAGGATTCAGCCGCGCCGGGATGCCGAGCGTGCGGCAGACCGCGACGAACAACAGCCGCTGGGACGGCAGATCTGCGCAGCGCAGGCGCATTGTCCCGGCGGGCAGCGTCACGAGCTGCCGGTATTCCGTCTGCGGCACCTGCCGGATCGATTCCCGGATCCAGCGCCAGAGCGCGTCCGGCGCTTCGCGAAATTCCTGCTTCCGCGCCTCCGGGAAGCTGTCCGCCAGCGTCCTTCGCCAGCAGGACAGCGGTTCTGTCCCGATGCGCGGGCAGAGAAGATATTGCATGGAAAATTCGTCCGACGGCGAAACGCCGACGCCCGCGTCCAGCGCCTCGCGCAGAACGGCGGGCCGGACATCGCGCAGGTCCTTCTCCCCCAGCGTCTGCAAAAGCGCAAGCTTCCGCGGCGCGGGATACGCCGGATCCTCCAGCAGCTCTGCCAGCGCTGCAAAGTTCCCGCAGGCTGCGCGCAAAATCGCCTCCGCCTGCGCACCGTACCCGAACCGCTCCCGCAGCGCACGTATCCGCGCCGCGTCATACGCCGCTTCCAGCCGGAGGCGGCGCTTTTCATCTGCCGCAGCCTGCTTTTCCGTCGCTGCCGCCCGCTGTGCGGGCGTTGGGGCACTTTTCTCAGCCAGGCGCTCCTTCGGCGCATGGAGTGTAAAGCTCGTCCAGCGCCCGGCGGGTGCTTCCGGCTCTGCCAGTGTCAGCTCCAGCGGCTCCTCCTGTGAGGCCGGGCAGAGCGTCTCCCGGCAGAGGCCGTTTTTCCGGGCCTGCACGATCAGATCGCCGTATCCGCAGCGCAGCCGCGCCATTCCGTCCGCATCCGTCCGAATGACCGCAGCCGGAAAGACCTCCGACGCGTTGAGAATGCCGAACGTGACCTCCGCACCGGCGGCGGGCCGCCCGTCCTTCTCCCGCACCCGCACTGCCAGCAGGCGCACGGGCGCATAGCGGGCGGTCTGGTTCAGGAACGTCACCGCGCCGTCGACCGAAATGATCTCCTCGTCCGCCGCAGGCGTTCCAAAGCAGCGGCTGTGCACGAGCAGAGCGCGGCTCGCCGCGCCGGTGAACCAGCCGCGATCCAGCGCTTCCTCCGGCTCACACGCGCCGAAAAAGTGCCACGCGCCGCCGCAGTACGCCTCGACCCACGCGTGATTGTCGTCGCAGTGCGCCCAGCGCGGCGTATAGACCTGCCGGGCCGGGATCCCGGCTGCGCGCAGCACGTTGACCGCGAACGCGGATTCTTCCCCGCAGCGGCCAAAGCCGGAGCGCCATGCACCGAGGGCGCTGATCGTCCGCTCGTCCGTCGCGCGGTAGCAGACCTGCTCCGCGTTCCATTCATTGATCGCCAGAATGGCCTCGCGCGCGGAAAGCCCTTCAATCCGCCCCCGAATCTGCGCGTAGAAAAAGCCTCGGCAGTCGCAAAGCTCCTCCTCGTTTACGCGCGGATGGAGCACGTAATTCAGAAACAACGGCTCCGGCAGTTCCCGCGCGAGGGGCGACCGCTCCCGCAGGCGCAGCGCGTGCTCCGCGCAGGCGCGGAACAGGGAAAATTCATAATTGGCCCAGTCGCTGACGGGGCTTGCGGAATAGCACCATCTGGTCAGCAGTGCGCAGTCCGGCGAAAGCGCCGAAAGCTGCCGCTCCAGCCAGCTTTGCGCCCCGTCGCCTATCGCCGCGAAGCGAAGCGCGAGGCGCTGCTCCATCCGCTGCTGTTCGCCGTCTGACAGTCTCATTGTCCCGCTCCCGCCGCAAGGCTGTGGACGATCTGTGCGCAGGCGCGGAATTCCTCCTCGTCCGTTTGCCAGAGCTCATACTCCGAAAGCGACGGCAGGCCCATCGCCACAGTCTGCTTCCGGTAGCGCATTCCGCTGTCCAGCACGCCCTTGCGGCCGGTCGTGTGGAAGACCACGATGCCGGTTTTGTCGTGGATCTCCTGAATGTTCCATTTTTTTACGCCGCAGCCCGCCATGATATCGATCCTGTCGTCCGCTTTTTCAAAAAGCTCCCGCAGCAGCTCCGCACCGGTCAGCGGATCCTTCTGCTGCCCGGAGGTGAGGATCGTCTTACAGCCCAGACGGATGGCGTCCTCCATGGCCGCAAACGGGTCGCGCGTCATATCGAACGCGCGGTGCAGCGTCACGTCCATATTGCCCGCGCAGTTCATCAGCCGCCGCATTGCGTCCAGATCCAGATCGCCGTCCGGCGTCAGCGCGCCGATCACAACGCCGTTCGCGCCAAGCTCACGGTACGTCCGGATCTCCTCGCACATCTGCTCCAGCTCTTCTTTGCTGTAAAGAAAATCTCCGAAGCGGGGACGGATCAGGATATTGGTCTTGACTGGGATATCGCGCTGCACTTGCCGGAACAGCGCCGTGGACGGCGTGGTGCCGCCGATAACAAGATGCGCGCACAGCTCCAGACGGTCCGCGCCGCCGCGATACGCCGCCCGGCAGGAGGCGTAGGAATCTACGCAGGCTTCGATCAGGGGTGTGTTCATGCAGGTTCCTCCTCAGATGTTTCAAACAGAATTTGTGCCAGATGATAGAGCGTACTTACGGCGGTGCCGGTCGCGCCGGGGACCTGATGCTGCCAGACAATGCCCGTGTTGTCCGCCGTCCCGGCGATGTCCAGATGCAGCCAGGGACGTCCCGCCGTGAATTTTTTCAGGAACAGGCCCGCCGTGATCGCGCCGCAGCCGTCCTTGCTGGTGTTGCGGACATCGGCATAGTCGCTCTCGATCAGCGTCTCGTATTCCGCGTCGTCCGGCATCCGCCAGAATTTCTCGCCGGAGCGCTCCGCCGCGCACAAGAGGCAATCGTAAAAGCCGTTATCGCTCGCCATCACGCCGGTCGTCACAAAGCCCAGCATTGCGCAGACCGCGCCGGTCAGCGTGGCAATATCCACAAGATGCGTGCAGTCCTCCCGCTCTGCGGCCCACGCAAGGCCGTCGGCGAGGATCAGCCGCCCCTCCGCGTCCGAATTCAGAATTTCGATCGTTTTGCCGGAAAAGCTGGTGATGACATCGCCCGGTACCATGCTCGAATCGGAGATCCGGTTCTCGCAGACCGGCACGACGACCGTGACATTGACCGGCACGCCGTTCGCCGCCAGCGCCCGCAGCGCTGCGGCAGCCGCCGCTCCGCCCGCCATATCGCCCTTGATCCCCGCCATCGACGAAGCAGGCTTCAGGCAGTAGCCGCCTGTATCCACCGTCACGCCCTTGCCGACAAGACCGAGCCGCCTGCCGCAGTCCGGTGCGCCGGTATAGCGCAGCACGACCATCGCCGGGGCGTATGCACTGCTGTCGCCAACGGTCAGAAGTCCCCGCAGGCCGAGCCGCTCCAGCGCCTGCCGGTCATAGAGCTCTGCCTCAATTGGCAGACCATCCGCCATGTCCTTCAGCTTTTGCGCCAGCATCTCGGGTCTGAGCAGATTCGCCGGGCAGTTCACCAGATCACGCGTTTCCATGATCGACCGCGCCAGCTGCCATGCCTTCTGCACCTGCTCGCCTTCCGCGTCCGCGCCGGGAAAGCTGCACGCCAGCTCCGGCTCCCAGCGGCCAGACAGCGCGAATTTTTTCCGGTACGCGCCGCCGCAGACGCCCTCTGCCGCAGCAAAAAGGCCGTTCTGCCCAAGCTCTGACGCGGGGCCGAGGTCAAAGGCGCAGGCGGTGCAGTCCAGCTCCAGCGCCGTTTTGACCGCCTTGCCGTAAAGCTCCTTGCAGGCCAGCACGTCCCGGCGCTCCCCGCGTCCGACGCGGATGGTATACGTTCCGTCCTCGCGGCAGATATATCTTGTTTTCAGATACGCCTCGTCCGTAAACACGGCGTTCGCCCGGCACTGCCGTTCGATTTGTTTTTCCATATGCAGCCTCCTGCTTTGTCTGTTCTGTCCTCTATTATGCAGGATGCGCCCGGCAAAATCAAGCGCCGGAGAAGGCTTCTGCCCTCTCCGGCGCTGTTTGCGTTCGGGTTTATTTCCACCCGAAGGTGACCATGCCGTAAATATAGATGAAGATGATCGCAGCCGGGACGAGATAGCGGAAGATGGGCTTCATCCAGGCCTTGACCTTCCAGCCCTTGCCCGCGTTGGCCTCGGCGAGGAAATTGTCCCAGCCCCAGCCGAATTTATTGCAGCAGTAGAGCGCGAAGACGAGCGAGCCGAGCGGCAGGATGTTGTTGGAGACGAGGAAGTCCCAGAAATCGAGCCATGCGCTGCCGTCCGCAAACGGCTGGAACTTGAACACGCTGTAGCCCAGCGCCGTGGTCAGGGCAAGCACGAACACGCCCGCACCGCAGACCAGACAGCCCAGAGGCCGCTTCCAGCCGGTCATTTCGCGCACCATGGCGAGAATGTTCTCGCAGACAGCCAGAACCGTGGACATGGCGGCGAAGACCATGAACAGGAAGAACAGCGAGCCCCACCAGCGGCCGCCTGCCATGTGGTTGAAGACGGTAGCCATGGTGTCGAACAGCAGGCTCGGGCCCGCGTTGACCTCCAGCCCGTAGGTATAGCAGGCTGGGAACATAATGAGGCCCGCGACGATGGCGACAAACGTATCGAGCACGATGACGTTCGCCGATTCGCCGAGCAGCGACTGCTCTTTTCCGATATAGCTGCCGAAGATCGCCATGGAGCCCATGCCAACGGACAGCGTGAAGAACGCCTGATTCATCGCGCCGACGATGACCGTGCCGGTGATCTTGGAGAAATCGGGGACGAGATAGAATTTCAGACCCTCTGCCGCGCCGGAGAGCGTTGCGCTGTGAACCGCCAGCACGACCATCAGCACCATCAGAAGCGTCATCATATATTTCGTGATGCGCTCCAGACCGCCCTGGAGATTAAAGCACAGAATGCCGAACGCCACAATGACCGTCACGGCCAGATACGTCACATTGACGCCGGGATTGGTGATCATGGTGACGAAGCCGAGGTCTTCCGTCCGGCCGGTCAGGAATCTGACGAAGTAATAGATGATCCAACCGGTGACGACGGTATAGAACGCCATGAGGGCAATATTGCCGAAAAAGGCGATATAGCCGTGCAGGTGCCACTTCTGGCCCTTGCGTTCGAGCTTCTGATACATATGAATGGGGCTGGCCTGCGCCGCGCGGCCCACGGCGAACTCCATCGTCATGACCGGCAGGCCCAGAAGCAGCAGGCAGAGGATATAGATGAGGACGAAGCCGCCTCCGCCGTACTGGCCGCACATCCACGGGAATTTCCATACGTTTCCGCAGCCGATGGCGCAGCCTGCCGACAGCAGGATAAAGCCCAGCCGGGAACCCAAGCGTTCTCTTTCCATTTGACTCTCTCTTTCCGTTTTTCGTTTTAATAGACAAATGCTTTAAATTGCTACTTTGAAGTTATAGCAGACTTGGGCTGGAAAGTCAAGGCTATGCGCGCGATTTGCGTACATTTGCCGTTCAGAAACGGACAGATTGCAAACGGCACGGCGCATATTCCCACGCTTTCGTCAAAATGCCGTCGGTGCTTGACAAGCGGGAAAAGCTGTGCTAAAAGTAAATCTTCCGGTATCTGAACCGGGCAGAAAAGAGGTTTTTCCTATGGATTGCGCACAGCGCGCCGAGCGGCGCAGGGTGTTTCTTGCCGGTGTCCGCGACGGCGTTCCCATTGGGCTTGGGTATCTGGCCGTGGCGTTTTCTCTCGGCATCGCGGCCCGGAACGCCGGGCTGAACGCGTTTCAGGGCTTTCTCATCAGCCTGCTCAATAATGCCTCCGCGGGCGAATACGCAGCCTTCACGGTCATTGCCGCGGACAGCGGCTTTCTGGAAATGGCGCTCATCACGCTCATTACCAACGCGCGTTACCTGCTCATGAGCTGCTCGCTCAGCCAGAAATTTTCGCCCGATACGCCGCTGTACCACCGGCTGCTCGTCGGCTACGACGTGACGGACGAGCTGTTCGGCATCGCCATTGCGCGGCCCGGTTATCTCGACCCGTTCTATTCCTACGGCGCGTTCCTGCCTGCCATCCCCGGCTGGGCCATCGGCACGGCGCTGGGCGTCACGGCCGGGAGCATCCTGCCCGCGCGTCTGGTCAGCGCGCTTTCCGTCGCGCTGTTCGGGATGTTTTTGGCGATCATCATTCCGCCGTCGAAGAAAAACCCGGTCGTGCTCGGCTGTGTGGCGGTGAGCTTCGCGGCAAGCTGGCTGTGCACCGTTCTGCCATACGTCAAGACGCTGTCCGAGGGCACGCGGACGATTTTGCTGACGATTTTAATTGCGTCGGCAGCGGCGCTGCTCTTCCCGGTGAAGGACGCGCCGGAGCAGAAGGAGGGAAGTCAGGATGAACGGTAAAATTTATCTGTATATTCTGGTCTGCGCCGCCGTGTCGTTCCTCATCCGGGAGCTGCCACTGACGCTCATCCGCAGGCCCATCAAAAGCCGCTTCCTGCGCTCGTTTTGTTCTACGTGCCGTATGTGACGCTGGCCGTCATGACCTTCCCGTCCATTGTAAACGCCACAAGTTCCCCCATCGCGGGCCTTGCCGCGCTGGTGCTGGGCATCGCCGCCGCATGGCTCGGCGCAAATCTGCTTCAGGTCGCCGTCGGCTGCTGCGCGGTCGTGCTGGTACTGGAGTTTTTCCTGATATAAGCGCATAAACGCCGCGCCCGGCCGGGCGCGGCGTTCTGTGCGTTTTGGGCAGCTTCAGCGGTCGATCCCCACGAGAAGCACGGAAATATTGTCCTTCCCGCCGCGCTGCATCGCCAGCTGGTACAGTGCGGCGGCGCAGGCCGGCGCTGCTGTCTGACTGCGCAGGAGCGCGCAGAGGTCTTCCTCCTCCAGCATATCGGTCAGTCCGTCGCTGCAGAGCAGGAAGCGGTCGCCGGGCCTCACGGGAAGCTGGACCGTATGCGGCTGTATGATCAGCTCGTCCGGGAAAATTCCGAGGTGCTGCGTCAGCCGGTGGCGCTCCGGATGGGTTTTCGCCTCCGCAGGCTCGATGATGCCGAGCGCGATCAGGCGCTGCACCGCCGTATGGTCCTCGCTCAGCCGCGACAGGCAGCCGTCCCGGTACAGATAGCACCGGCTGTCGCCGATATTGGCGGCATACGCCTCGCCGTCTGCGAGAAGCAGCGTCGTCAGTGTCGCGCCGGAGCGCTTTCCGATTTTCCCGATCTGGTCGCAGATGGCGCGGTTTCCCGCGTCATACGCCTGCAAAACCGCCTTCGGCGACCAGCATTTTTTCGGCGGAAGCGCCTCCAGCGCGGCCTGCGCGGCCTGCGCCCCCTGCGCCTGCCCGCCCATTCCGTCTGCCACGGCGAAAAGGCCCTGCTTTCTCCCGGTTCCGTCCGTCTGCGCGTACCCGCCGCCGCAGATCGTGCCGTTCAGATAGATCCGATCCTGATTTTCCGTTCGCACCCGCCCTGTCGCGCAGACGGCGGCATAGCTGTATTTCATCCGTTGATCCATCCTTCCTTCTGCAGCTGCTGGATCAGACTTTGCAGCTGCTGATAGTATGTCGCGTCGTCGTCGCTGCGCAGCAGCTGCCCGGCTGTCTCGTAGGCCTCGACGGCGGCGGAATAGTCGCGCGCGGACTGTTCCTTCCGGTTTTCCAGCGTGATATACAGCATGGCGCGGAACGCGTAGGGTTCATAATCCTTCGGATACTGCGCGGCATAGGCGTCCAGCGTCTGCTCCGCCAAATCGTATTCCTGTAATTCATAATAGATCGTATACAGGTTGCTGTAGAGATAGCTTTTCGTCACGCCAAGCTCCAGCACGCGGTTGAAGCACTCCCCGGCCTTGCGCAGGTAGCTCTGCGGAACGGAGGGGTCGGTGTGGTACGCCTCGAAATAGGCCAGCGCCAGCATCTCCCAGATCGTCGAGTCATAGCGCAGGCCATAGGTTTCGATCCCGTTCGCCAGAACCTCGACGGCCTTTGTCGCGGGGTTTCCGATCGGGGCGCTTCCCGTCCGAACCAGCGCCGCGCAATCGCGGTAGACCTCCGCCAAGGAGCGCAGCGCCCGCTTTTGCAGCGCGATATCCTGCGTCTGATTCAGCACCGCCTGAAAGCCGCTTTCCGCGTCCAGATATTCCTTTTTCGCGTAGTCGATCTCCGCCTGTACGTAGTCAGTCACGTCGCCGCTTGCGCCTGCCGCGTACATCTGCGACAGGATCTCGCCCGCCGCATCGATATCGCCCAGCCGTCCGAGGGAAACCGCGTAATCGCGCTGGGCATTGACGGTGATATCGCCTCCGGCGGTGCTCAGCCGGAAGAACGAGGCCGCGGCGGCATAGTCATCGCATTCAAAATACGCCGCGCCCAGAATTTCGCTCAGCTGGCTCTGCGCCTCGATATCGTAGGCCTTTCCAAGCCCCAGCTCGTCCTCGATATAGGAAATGCAGCGTTCATAGTCCTGCGCGCAGTAGAGCGCGTAGGCGTAGGAAATATAAGGTGCAGACTCCTCCGGGTAGAGCGCCTGCGCCTGCTCGAAGCATCCCAGCGCCTGCTCCGGGTCCGTTTCGCACAGCTGCGTCCCCTGCTCCATCAGAGCCTCGTACTGATTCTGCTGCTCCTGTACCTGTGCCTGCTGCGCGGCGGCAAGCTGCGCCTGCTTTTCCTGCCGCGTGTGCAAAAGCAGCAGACTGCCCGCCGCGATCGCCGCACCGGCGACAAGCACCAGCACCCAGACAAGCCCCCGGTGGGCTTTCTTTTTTTCCTTCCGCACGGGAGCCGGACTGCCCCCGCCGGAGGCGTCGAAGACGCCCTGCGTTCTGTTTGTGCCGGATGTGCGCTGCGGCCGGTCAGAAAACACCGCATTCGTTTTGCCCGCAGTTCCCGCCGCGCCGGAGGACTTCCCCGACGCGTAGCGGCTCGGGTCGATCTGCAGCTCGTCGCCGTTCGGGTAGATGAGCGCCGCGTCCTGCGCCTCGTAGGAGATCGCTTCCAGCTCCTGACGCAGCTGCTGGGGGCTGGAATAGCGGTCCTTGGGGTCAAACGCACAGGCCTTCAGGACGATCTCGCCGAGGCGGCCTTCGCCGTAAAATGGTCTTGGCAGCGGTTCGCCGGACACGCGTCTGGCCAGCGCCTGCTCACGGTTGTCATAGGTAATTGCCTCCGGCGGCTGCGGGAGGAACGGGCCGCGATTTTTATTGAGCATCCGGTACAGCACCAGTCCGAGCGAATACGTGTCGACGCTGAAGCCATATTTCTTTCCAATGTAGACCTCCGGGGCCATGTAACTATACGTGCCCTTCTTGGACAGGCCGGAGGTCGTGCGTTCGATCGTGCGCGCGATGCCGAAATCGCCGAGCTTATAATCCCCGTTGTCGGAAATAAAAATGTTTTCCGGCTTGATATCGCGGTGGATGATGTTGTACCGCTGGCAAAGCTCCAGCGCCTTGCAGATATCGATGCCGAGCCTGATGATGTCCCGCCGCGCCATCGGGTGCTCGTAGACATACGGCAGCAGCGGGTGCAGCAGCTCCATGCGGATGAGAATGTCCCAGCCGATGCCGTCGGGGTGCCGGAGGACGGCGTGATCCTCATAGCTGACAATATTGCCGGTGCCTTTGAGCCTTGACATGATGGCGCACTCGCGGCCGATGTCCTCCACGACGCTGTAAAAATACTGCTTTGCCTGCGGCGGCGTCATGCCCTCGTCCAGCACGCTCTGCAGCTCCGTCCTGCTCTGCGGGACGGTAATGACCTTCAGCGCGGCTTTGTAAACGCCGCCGAAGTCCTCCCGCTGGATCTCATAGACCGTCCCATAGCTCCCCTGCCCCAGCTCCCGGCAGATTATCCATTTGTCAAACACAATGGAGCCGATCTCATATGTAGACATAGTTTGTTCTCCGTTTCTTTTTGTTACTCTACCGGCGTTCCGTCAGCGTTGTAATCTACCCATTCCCCCACATCATTCAGTTCCCAATAATTTAGTAATTCGTCATCTGCACTGTACGTTTCCTGTCTTGTCTTAGTTCCATTGATATCCCATTCGTATAAAGTATATCTATTAAGTGTGCCATCTGGATCATGGTTTTCCGACTTTAAGCAGTTTCCATTTGAGTCGTATTCATAGAGAATATAGCCGCTCAAAGTGTCCTCCGAATCATACATTTCCATTTTGATCTGATTTCCATCCGAATCATACTCATAAAGAGTGTACCCAGATAAATCTTCGTTATCATCATAGCCTTCCATTCGAATCAGATTGCCTGCTTGATCATATTCGTTGACGTACCATAGTGTCCCACCTATGTATACTTCCGACTGCACCATGTTGCCTGCATCATCATATTCAGTTATCCACGTCTGCGTCAATCTTCCATCCGTATATATTTCCCGTTTTACCTCATTTCCATCAGAATCAAGCTCATACGCAAAATAGATCATTCCGGTATCGCCATCATACTGTTCTACTCTTTTTAGATACCCTGTCACATCATATTCTTTCAGTACATATTCTTGAAGCGTACCATCCGAATTGTACAGTTCCCGTTTTGTACAATTGCCATTCGAATCGTATTCATTCTGTTCATACTCTTGAAGCGTGCCATCTGAATTGCACAGTTTCGATTTTGTCAAGTTACCATTCGAATCGTATTCAGTCAGTCGGTACTCTTGAAGTGTACCATTCGAATTGTACAGTTCCCATTTTGTGCAGTTGCCATTTGGGTCGTATTCTTTTCGGTAATACTCTTGAAGTGTGCCAGCTGAATCATAGACTTCCACTTTTATTCCATTTCCGCTCGAATCATATTCAATCTTAGCAAAGCTGCGCAGCGTACCATCCGGATCGTAGTACTCTTCCAATATTCTGTTCCCTTTTGAATCGTATTCGTACTGGTCATACCCATAAATCGTGCCATCTGAATTGTATATTTCATTTCGTATGTTATTTCCCGCTGTGTCAAATATATCAGTTGCAATATGTTCTCCATGACCGTAGGTTTCAACCCGATAACCAGTTAGTCTTCCGTTCTCATAAATCTTTTCCAGCGTACCAGCATCTTCAAATTCCTGCAATGCTTCTGGAATCGGCTGCGGCTCAAATATATTATGGATAAAACTATAATACGGGTCTGGAAGTATCCCAGTTACGTACAGCACCGCCGGTATAAGCAGGCATATCGCGCATATTCCAATGATGACGCGGCCTTTTTTCTTCCGCTTCTTTTTCGTGCTGGTTCGCTTCGGCTTTTCCGCGTCAAAGGCGGACTGGGTGCGGTCTTCGGCGGTTGTCTCAACTTTTGTGCGGAAGCTGTCAGAAAAAACACCCTGCGTTGCACTCGCTGATTTGGACGTGCTAGTGCCGAATGCCGCCGCATATCGCGCGGAAGCATACGACTCACGATCCATCGTCAGCTCGTCGCCGTCGGGGTAGATAACCGCCGCGTCAGTTTGGGTATATAAGATTGCTTCCAGCTCCTGCCGAAGCTGCTGGGGGCTGGAATAGCGGTCCTTCGGGTCAAACGCGCAGGCCTTCAGGACGATCTCGCCGAGGCGGCCTTCGCCGTAAAATGGACGCGGCAGCGCTTCGCCGGAAATGCGCCTGCCAAGCGCCTGCTCGCGGCTGCTGAACGTGATCGCCTCCGGCGGCTGTGGGAGAAATGGACCGCGGTTTTTATTCAGCATCCGGTACAGCACCAGTCCGAGCGAATACGTATCAACGCTGAAGCCGTATTCCTTCCCGGCATAAACCTCCGGGGCCATGTAGCTGTACGTGCCCTTCTTGGACAGGCCGGAGCTTGTCCGTTCGATCGTCCGCGCGATGCCGAAATCGCCGAGCTTGTAGTCTCCGTTGTCGGAAATAAAGATGTTTTCCGGCTTGATGTCGCGGTGGATGATGTTGTACCGCTGGCACAGCTCCAGTGCCTTGCAGATATCGATGCCGAGCCTGATAATGTCCCGCCGCGCCATCGGGTGCTGATAGACATACGGCAGCAGCGGGTGCAGCAGCTCCATGCGGATCAGAATGTCCCAGCCGATGCCGTCGGGGTGCTCCAGCACGCGCAGGTCCTCGCAGCTGACGACGTTTGCCGTGCCCTTGAGCTTGAACATGATGGAAAACTCGTGCATAAGCTCCTCGACGATGCCGTGAAAATATGCCTCGGCCTGCGAAACGCTCATACCCTCGGAGATCACGCTCCGGACCTCCGCGCTGCTCTGCGGGACCGTGATCACCTTCAGCGCCGCCCGGTACGTCTGCCCGAACTCGCTGCGCTCGATTTCAAATACTTTTCCATAGCTGCCTTCGCCAAGCAGCCGCGTTATATTCCAGCCATCCAAAACAGCCGCATCAACTGAATATTCCATATTTCTCCTCTGTTTTTCCACACTTATCTTATTGGTCTTTTGCTCTGCCGTCACGCACTTTCAAAAAAAGCCAATCGAAAATCAGTCTCTTATGCAGGACTATCTTCCACTTTCAGCCCCACATAATGCACAACTCCACCTTCAACGTAAACCGTTGCTGTCTGCTCATTGAGTTGATAAGTAAACGTAAAGTCGTCATCACTATACCAATTATACTCCAGCTGTGCACCATTCTTCAGAATCCATTGGAGGGGTACATGGGGCGGCATTTCAGGAAATCCGAATAATTCCAGTGCCATTTCCGCCGCATCCCCGACCTGCAATGCGCCAAGCGCGACGAAACCAGGTTGGTTTATACAGATGTCGCAGACAGCTCCACCCACGGGTGCAGCAAATAGAAACCCGAATTCATTCTCTTCGTAACCGGCAGGAATTGGCATATCCATACCAAAGCAATTGTACACCGTGTCTTGTGTAGCATCGTTCATCAGGTTGGATTTGGCGTAGGGATATGACGCATAAATGCTCTTGGCTGTTTCAATGCTCGTCTCTCCCAGCACCACGGAATCCACTGTCATTGGGAGCACCAGATCGCGAACCATCGGCCAAAGCTCGTCCTGCAGTTGCGCTGACAACAGTTCCGCTTCCCATTTTTTCAATTTTATCTCCGCATCTGCGTTGGGTTCAAGTTCCAAAGCAACTCGATAGTCTGCCGCAGCCCGCTCCAAATCAACAAGCTTTTCATAGGTGTCGCCACGGCCCAGGAAGGCTTCCGCCCGCTTGGGATCAATCTCAATCGCCGCCGTAAAGGCCAGAATGGCCTCTTCATACTTCCCCTCGGACAGGTAGCGCACGCCGAGGTCATACTTTGCCTGCCAGCCGGGGGCTTCGTCCGCCGGTTCGGCGGCTTCCGGGGCTTTCTGGCACGCGGCAAGCGTCAGCAGCAACAGCGCTGCCAGAAGGATATAAAAGAAGCGTTTCATGTTGATTCTCCTGTTTATACCAGTTTTCCCGTCCGCGCAGGATCACGCGTACCGGATCTCCACGGATTCTATCATGTAATAAAACGGGATCTCGCCGTCGAGATTTACATTCGGGTTGACCCGCAGCTTTGCCAGCGCGGTCATGTATAGGCCATCCATGGGGAAAGAATAGGACAGCTTGAGCACGGCGCTGCCATCCTCCGAGCGTTCGAAGCCGTCCAGCGCCACCTGTACCGCGCCACGGTCGCCTATGCCGAAATAATAGCATGTATCACTGTCCTTCGGACAATAGCTAGGCACATAATCACGCGGCGGCAGCTCTACGATATGTCCATACATCGCATTTGCAACATCCTGCACATTTTGACGGCTATCCATCCGGTAACCTTTGTACATCCAATAATTGACGTCATCGGCATCAAGGTATCCCCTCTGATTGATTTCGTAGTAAAGAATTGCCGTCCAGAATTGATCGGCATTCGTTTCGTCCGGATAGAAAATTCCCTCGCCTGAATGGGTGCTGTTCAGCGCATCAACATAGGCATCTACAATTTTTAGTGCGTTGGTCGACACAACATCAGTGGACAGCGTATCGATATAGGCCAGCAGCGCTCCGGTTTCTTCGCCATTTGATTGTGCCGCACTTGTTTCCGGTTCTTCTCCGCTGTCAACGGCGCGCAACTGCATCTCCAGCTCAAAACGAGCAAGCTCATCGCTTGTCCATTCGACCATCCAGCCGTCCTGCACGCGAATATCAGACGGGAATACATTGAAGCTGTCGTTTTTATAGAGCCAATAGCATTCGCCCAGCAGTTCTGGATTCAAAATCACACTGTAGTTATCATCAAAATAGTCCGGGAAATACGGAAGTCCAGCCTTCTGCATACCTTCGGCATTCTGTCCATAACTGCCGGGCTCATCAATTACGCCGTTCCAATGCCAGCTGCGATACTCCCGAACTGTACTCTCCAGCATATAGATTGCAACATCGCATCCCCACGCGCCAGTCGGAGTGCCGCGATACGTCGCCGCGTTTGCCGCACAGAAGCAGCCCAGCCGTGCATCATAATATATGTAAAAATCCGTTCGACCGCCATCTGTAAATAGCCGAACCTGCCTCTCATCCTGAATTTCCGCATCATCCGAGACCGTATAACGATGCAGCCAAACTTCCCAGTATTCGCTCGCGTCCGCGATCATTGCAAACTGCATCGGCGTTCCATCCGGATTTTCCAGAATAACGCTTCGATAAAGCCGCTCGGTGTCTGCATCATAATTGGTGTTACCGGTGCTGTCAACGGCAGCAGGTAGCTCTGCAACGGCTGAATTCCCCTGAAGGATTTTCCGTTTGAGTTTGTTTTCTTCCCGAACCAGCAGTTCACTCTGCGTCTCACGGAAGCCCCGCGTCAGTACGCGCAAAGCAGAAGCATCATCGCCCTGCTGCGTATAAGCCTCCGCATATTTCAGATAGATAGTTTCCTGTTTCGGGTCAATTTCAATCGCGGCTTCAAAGGCCAGAATGGCCTCCTCATAGTTCCCCTCGGACAAATAGCGCACGCCGAGGTCATATTGGGCCTGCCAGTCGGGTGCTTCGTCCGCCGGGTCAGCTTCCGGTGCTTTTTGACACGCAGCAAGCGTCAGCAGAAGAATTATTGTTAAAAAAACACAAGTGAACTGTTTCATTTCCATTTCTCCTTTTATCATATTCACTGTCCATGCGGCGCGGCATGCAGTAATGAAGCATCACCAAGCACATAAAACTTTCCGCTGCGCGTTTCACATTTTCTGTCCGACATACATGTATTCTCGATTTGGAAGCTACCTCTGACGCGAAGTAGATCGTCATTTAATCTTGCACCATTTGTGCCGTAACTGTGATTTTCCGCCCCATTCTCCAGCCGTCACCACAACATCGTTCCGCTTTACTCCCGGAGCAGCCATTCTGTCTCGGCAGCCTCAAGCTGCTGCAGCGTGTCGGCATCGACAACGCCCGTTTGGGTAAGTGAATGGTTCTTTTGCCAGCGCATCAGCGCCGCTTCCGTAGCCTGGCCAAAATCGCCGTCGACAACCACGCCATCATAGTTCATGACAACCAACATAGCCTGTACATATTTGACGTCCTCTCCCTGGCTGCCGCGCTCCAAGGTGCGCTCCGGGCGGGGGTAGAGGCTGCGGTCCGCTCTGGTTTCTGCGGTGATGGTATAGGGATCGGCGCCGCTTTGGGCCTTTGCCACGTGCGTGATGATCCACCGGCCATTGCGCTTTTCAAACGAAATGGTCTGGACAGAATCAAACTGCTCAAAGTACAGCAGATCACATTCCGCCTCGCAGGTCGTTTCATCGAAGCTGACGATTTTCAGCGTCTGCGGGTCATAGTTAAATACGCCGTATCCGCGCCCGCCGCGAACCAGATACAACCCGCCGTTTAATTCCCAAACGTTATCATTCAGTACGTCTGAAACGGTTGCGTAAGCGTTCTGCATAATGCCCAGACTGTCTACGTCCATATATTCTCTCAGGTTATCCAGAATCTGCTCCTTGCTGGAATAGTTCGAAATCGGATAATAGGAGCTGAACGTCGGGTCGATGGCTTCGTCTTCTGCGAGTGTACTCTCAAGCTCCGAGGTGGTCGCCGGAGACGGCACAAGGCGCTTGATTCTTCCGTACTGGCCGTTTTCATAGGAAACGATCGCCATATACGATCCCTGGCCCTCAACAAAAAACGTCTCACCCTCGACCGCGTTCAGCCACGCCAGATTCTCCTGCAAAAGCGCCAGAAGCTCCTGCTCGCTCAGCTGCGGCTGTTCCGGCTGCCGGCTGGCCTGTATGGAATCGCGCAGGTACTTTCTGCAATTCTCCGGCGTGCTGGCAAGGAAGTGCAGCACGTATTCGTCGTCAGCTGTGCAGGCTGCAAGGCGCTCGTCGAAAACAGCCTCGGAAACCTCCACATCATCGAGGTAGCATACCCGCTCACCGGACACATCCTCGGTTTTTGCGTAGCTCCAGAAATCATGATGCTCGATCTGCACGCCGTCCCAGCGGACATATTGCAGTTCGTACCCGGCGGACGTGCCGTGACCCTCGTTGACGATCGCGCCTGCCGGCGTCACGCAGACGTCGGGATTTATCCAGGTATCGACAAAGCCGTGGTACAGCTCCGTCACCTGATCGTTTTTCCATGTATAGAGCGTATAATCGGTCAGCGCGATCTGCTCAGACTGCCCCTTCGTATCAATTTCGCCGCAGATCAGCTCCGGCGTGCCGTCTTCGTCCAGATCGACAAGCGCAAAGCCCATTGTGCCGTCTGTGCCGAGCAGCGCGGCATAGGCGCGCAGCGCCTCCTGCGGCCAAAGCTCGCAGAGCGCCTGCAAATATCGTTCTTCACCCGTCTCGAGATAACGCGCCTGCAGCCGCTTCGCAAGCTCCTTCCCGGATCCAAGCGCCCGGCTGCATTCGATCAGACGCGCAAGCACATCCTCGTCCTTTTCGAGCAGCTTTTCATAATAGGACTCCGCCTTTTCATAGTCCTGCGCACCGTAGTACGCATCCGCCGCGCGGCGGTACAGCTCGTCCGTCTCGCTCCCCCACTGCATTGCCGATTCGTAATCCTCCGCAGCGCTGCGGTATGCATCCGTCTGTTCGCTGCCCTGCGCGCTCTGCGCCAGCTCCCAGTACGCGTCGCCTCGCTGCTCATACGCCTGCGCGTTCTTCGGGTCGATCTCGATGGCTGCGGTAAAGGCCAGAATCGCCTCTTCATACCTTCCGTCCGACAGATAGCGCACGCCCAGATCGTACCGGGACTGCCACGTCGGCGCGGACTGCTCCTCAGCGTCAACGGAATGCGCGGAACAGGCGCTCAGCAAGCCGAGCAGCGCCAGCAGGAAACACATCATCTTTATTCTTTTCATACTTTTCTCCATTTTTTCCAAATATCTATAACGCAGACAAAAGGGGCAGCGTGGAAGCACTGCCCCTTTGTAATTCTGTCTTAGTTGAAGCTGCTCTGCATGGTCGCCTTCAGGCCCTGATCCGTGTTCTGCAGCTCGCGGGCCGCCGTATCCATCAGCGTTGCGTAGCCCTCCAGCATTTCAGAGAAGCTTGTGAAGCTGCTCTGCATACTCTCAAACTTTGCAACAAACGCAGCCTGTGCCTCGCCCTTCCAGGTCTCGTTCAGCGCAAGGATCAGCGAGCGCAGCCGCGCCATCGTGTCGTCGTGCTGACTGCGGAGATTGCGGACCTCTGTCGCCTTGGAATTCAATACCTCGGGTGTTACCTGAATCAATGCCATGATCATTTCCTCCTAAATTATTTTATATTTTGTATTTTAAATTAATGGAATTCCTGTCTCAGCTCTTCGCGCTGCTGCTCCAGAAGCTCCTGGAACTCCACGCCTTCCTTATCCTGAAAACCAATGAAATACAGAACGGCGATCTGGTCGTGATTGAACAGGAACATCTTTTGCGGATCCAAAATACCTTCTGGATAGAAGCAGGCGCTGTAGTCCCAAACTTTTTCTGTTCCCATTTGCCGCTGCAGGCGGCCAACGATCATAACCCGTTTATTGCTTTCCTTCAGCAATACGACACTGCCGATCGGCAGCAGTTTTTCCTGACTCATTTTATGTCCTCCTTGTTATTCTACCAAAGCTTAGGAAGTTTGATCTTAAATGATATTTTTCCGCCAACGCCGAGCGCTGCACCAAGCGTGAACTTGAACTCGCCGTCGTCATATCCAACCTCAAAGGAAGCGCCGACCCCAATTTCAGCGGAAACGGTCGCCTCTGCTTTTACTCCAGCAACCGTACCTCCAACCGTACCTTCCACCTCGGCCAAAGACGCGCCTACTTCCGCTTTGCCAAGTACTGAAAGACCGTCGCTGCCATACTTTGCGCCAAAAGCAGCACCGGCATTTGCGTCAAGCAGCTTTACATTTGCGTCGACATAGCCGTTGTACTTCTCCGTACCAATGGTCGTATTATAATCGAATCTGGCGACTGTCGCGCCTGCCTCTGCCTTAACACCGACATTAAACAGATCGAATTTGTCGTCTCCGGTAACGCTGCCATCCATCTCTTCATAAAATGTGTCGCCGCTGGAGAGACTGGCTCCCGTTTTCATGCCTTCCTTTGCTGATGCTTTTTTGCTGCTTTCGAACAGATCCGCCGAGAAGCCTGCACCGGCATGAGCGCTGCCAATGGTCACGCCAGCTACTGTTCCAACCGCGACCGCTCCCCCAATCATGAACGCATCCTTGCCTGTGATTTTTGCGAGATAGGCTTCATATTCGCCGTCCCCCGCTTCATAACCCAGCGCTTTTATATCGACCTCTGTCCCATTTTTCCCGTCATTCGGAATCGAATATTCAAAAACGTTTTTCCCGGATTTTTCTTTTTTCGCAAGCGTGACCCCGTCCTGTGTCGTATTGTTCTGGGAAATACCAAACGCCTGATTCAGCTCACTGACTTTCAGATTCTGGTCGATTCCTTTCAGTCCGACCGCTGTTGCGGCCATACCGGAAACTGCCGATTGCATATCATCGGCAAGATTATTCAGTCCCTTTGCCTGTCGGCCGAGCTTCTGGTCCGTCTGCGTGAAGCGGTCGCTTGCGGCAAGCAGCATCTGCGTCATTGCCTCCAGCTGGGTCTGCTCTGTCGTGCATCTGCGGGAAAGCGCCTCCAGCGACTGTCTGATCTGCTGCGTCGCCGCGATCTGCATATCCAGTCCGTTCAGGACGCTGGAAACATTCACGGCGACCGCGCGCATCGCACCCGACTGCTGTCTCAGCCGTGCCTGCGCCTGCTGGACGACTGCGGATTCAATTTTGATCTGCACCGGCACAACCTCCTTACCATTCGCCGCCTCCGCCGGAACCCGTCCCGCCTGACGCGGACATGGACGCCTTTGTTCGTGCTTCTGCGGCTTCAAACTCATCTGCGGCCTTGCGGATCGTGTGCGCAAGACGCGACAGCTCATCCTGGATCTTTCGGATCTCGCGCAGCCGGCGCTCGGCTGCCTGATCGTATGTATCGGCGGCTTCTCCGGCCCACACGCCGGCAAGCTGCTGCCGGAGCGCCTGAATGCTCTGCGCGATCTGACTGCATTGCTGCTCGCTCTGTTCAAGCTGTCTTGCCTGCGCACGCGCATTTTCATAATCTATGCGGATCAGGCTCATTTCTGAAGCTCCTTTCCAAGGGTGTGTTTCAGGATGGTTCTATCTTACACTATGTAAAATAATTTGTCAATATGTTAATTCAAATACGTTGTAATATACAAAAACTGGCGCTGCAATTTGTTAAAAACAGCAAATTACTCCAACACAGCGCGGCCCTGCAGGCTTGCGCCGTCCCAGATCCCGCAGGACGCAAGCGTTCTGGACTCCGCAATGGGCGCCCCCTGGTCGTACAGGCGGATCGCAGTACAGCTGCCGTAAACCTGCGGATACAGGGCGCGGAGCATTTCCAGAACACGCGCATTCACCTCCGCGACCGGCAGGAACGCCGGAAGCTCCACATCCAGCTGCTCGTCTCCGATGGTCAGGGTCACGATCACATTCTGACAGGCCTTCATTGCGGCGCGCCCTCCCGTACCAGCGCACGCAGCGTGCGCCGGATCTGCTCCGGCGTGCTCCTGCGGACGATCCAGTCCTCCGTCTCCTCCTCGCCGGGCTCCAGCCGGAGCAGCATATCGGAATCGTACACAAGACAAAGGCTTTCCAGCGTTCGCGTCTGCAAATGGACCGTGTTCACGCAGCAATAGCCGCACCGCCGTTCCAGACCGGCAAGCAGAAGCGCCGCCGCGTCCTCCGGCATTCCGGCTGCCAGCAGCTCTGCCCGGCCTGCGTCTGTGTCCTTCAGACAGTGCTGCAGCAGCTCGTTTGTAAGGCTCCAGTGCGTCTGCGCCTCAGGTGCTTCCTGCGCTTTGCAGCACTCCATCAGCCTTGCAAGCGCCAGCTCTTCTATTTCCCCGTCCGCAGCTCCGGTCAGGCTTGCCAGCTCGCCATCCTTTGTCAGCTGCGCCCAGCAGCTCCCCTGCCGGTACAATACGACGGACGGCTCCGCCTGTCCGCAGTTGACCGCATCGACAGTCAGATACAAGTCGCATTCCGCACAGATTTCAATGAGCCGCCGCAGATCGCCGCGCACGATCGCCGCGCCTTCAAATTGCCGCGTGATCGCGCCGCTCTGCTCCAGCTCCTCCAGGCAGACTTCATACGCCGCCCGGATTTCCTCGTGATCCATCATCATAAACGGGTCGCGCACGCCAAAAAGATGCTCCGCGCCCAATTCGGACGCCAGCACGACCAGCGCTCTGATTGAGAGCCTGCTCCGCTCCATTTTCTCTGCCTCCTCTATCTCCTCTATTTTTGTACTGCCTTCAGCTTGACCGCATGGCCATCCTGAACCAGATAGCCCATGCCGGCGCCTGCATCCTGTGACGCGGCGCTGTACGCCAGATCGGTCCGGGCAAACATATGCGCCTGCGCGCTTCCGCCAAGCAGAAGGGTCGTTTTTCCGGTCATTTCCATGGTGAAGCGCTCGCCCGAAGCGGACAGCTTTGTAATGTCCGCCGCGTTTCCGCTTACGATCACCGCGACGCGCAGCCCTTTGCCAAGGACCAGAATGCTGGCCAGCCGCCGCAGCGTCTGGTCGTTGATCGAATCGATGCAGCGCTTCAGATCGTCAATGCAGATCAGAATCCACGGCCAGTCTGTGCTCCCGGCGCTCGCGTCCTTTCTTTTCTGCATCTCCGGCATCAGCGCGGCGATCTCACCGTCAAACGCCGCCGCAGCCTGCGCCTGCGCGCCGTGAAATACAATGTGCTTCGCAGGCGCAAGCTTTTCTGCGGCCTGCGCAAAAATGGCCTGAACGGTACTGCTTCCGTCCTGCGCGCAGGAGATCAGCAGAAACTGCTCCTGCGCAAGCGCGGCGAAGCACGGCTGCACGGACTGCTCCGTAAGACCACAGAGGATCTGCTCCGACGGATATTCCCGCCAGTCCACGACCTCCGGCAGCACCGGGATCGGCGGCGGGCAGGCGCCTGTCCATGCCCCGCGCATCAGCCCGGCAAGCCGCCGGATCTCATTGACGCGGTCGATCTCCCGTTTTCCCGCTGCGGGAAGCGCCGTCTGGAATTCCAGCGGCGGAGTGCTTCTGACCAGACCGCGTCCGGCCAGATTTTCCGGCTCCAGACCGTTCGTTTTGCCGACGATCTGCGCGTAATCGCCGCGGTCCGTCATCCGCAGGCAGACAGCCGCCTTGATGTGCTGGCTGATCCGGTACGGCAGCGCGTTCACCGCGCCAGCGCTGACCAGCAGATACATCCCGCAGGCCGCGCCGTCCCGCACGAGCGTCTGCAAAAAGCCGTCGATATCCGGGTACAGCTCCAGCGCAGGCGCAACGTGATCCAGCAGAAGCACGATCCATGACAGCTGCTCGCCGGTGGCTTCCCGGTAAGCGTCTATGCTGACGAGGCCCTGTCCGGCAAGCAGCTTCTTCCGGCGGTCCAGCGTGTCGATGAGCATGGTCGTCAGCTTGCTCTGCTTCTGCGCGTCGTCTCCGTCCACGATGCCGCCGACGTGCGGCAGCTCCCGGAACAGCCGGAGGCTCCCGCCGCCGAAGTCCATCAGATAGAGGTGCACCTGCTCCGGAGAATAGCAGAGGGAAAGGGACATGACCGCCGATTGCAGCAGCGTCGTTTTCCCGGTCGCAGGCGCACCGTAGACTGCATAGCTTCCGGATTCCGAGAAGTTCAGCGACATCGGGCGCTGCGACTGCGCCGCAGGATCGTCCAGAAGGCCGATGACGGCCCGCAGGCCCTGCTGCTGCGTTTCCCAATGCGCGCCGTCGAACGCCGCGCAGACGACGTCGCGCAGACGCAGCTGCTCGGGCAGCTTTGCCGTCCAGAGCTGCCGCGCCTTTTCCACGCCGCGCTCCCGGCAATAGCGGTCCAGATAGTCCACGACCGCATTGATCTCCTTTCGTTCGGAGCGGTATCCCGTTGTTTTTTCCGGTTCATAGCAATGGCGGTTCCCGTACAGGTCCACCACAGCCGCCTGTCCGCCCGTCTGCCCCGCAGTCTCGCGGAACGGCTGATAGGGTGCGCCGCTCCAATAGGACTGGATCTGCTCATAGACCTCGTCCTCGCCCACCTGCACGTAGGCGCGGCCCGGCGTTGTGATCTGCGCCGCGTCGGTATGGTGCAGCATCTCCCGGCTGTCTGCGGCGTTTGCCACCTTCAAACACCAGCGGAAGCGCGTATTCGCGTTCATTTTATCGTCTACAACACCGGCGGGCTTCTGCGTCAGAAGGATCATATGGACACCCAGCGTCCGGCCAACCGCGAACACGCGATTGACCGCCTGCATGAATTCCGGGAACCGGTTCTTGAATTCCGCGAACTCGTCGATCACGATAAACAGATATCCCAGCTGCTCATCCGCCTTGCCCTCGCGCAGCAGCCGTCTGTAATCGGAGATATTGCTGACCTTCCAGCGGTCGAGCAGCTCCTTGCGCCGCGTCAGCTCGTATTCGAGCGCGATGAGGTTCCGGCCGATGCTCGTATCCAGATCGGATATGCGTCCGGCAAGATGCGGCAGATTCTGGAACGGGAGCAGCAGGCCGGTGCCCTTAAAGTCGATCAGCACGAAGCTGACCACATCCGGTGGGAAGCGGACTGCCATCGACAGGATCCAGGACTGCACCATTTCGGACTTACCGGAGCCGGTCGTGCCCGCGACAAGGCCGTGCGGCCCGTGCCGCTTTTCATGAATATCGAACAGGAACGGCGTGCCGTCGCCGCGAACGCCGATCGGGACCGCCATGCTGCGCTCCGGCTCTGCGTTCGCCCAGTTTTTATCCAGTGCCAGCTCCGAGGGCCGCGAAACGTGATAGCCCTGCAGGAACGACACCGAGCGCGGCAGCGCCGGAGCGCCCTTCGCCTCCATGCGGAGCGGCGCCATGCTGCGTGCGAACTGCTCGTACCGGGCCTGCGGCACCTGCTCCGGCTGGAACGGCTGCTTCCGGGACGCGTGCCTGCGCTCAAACAGCACGCCCACTGCTTCCCTGCAGTCCAGAATATCGTGGCATTCCTCCGGGAGCAGATCAATCCGGTCAAACAGGTACAGCACGCTGATGCCAAGCTCCCGGCGGTTTGCCGTCAGAAATTTCATAAACGCGTGCTGCGTGACCGTCTCCGGCGCTGCGCACACGAACAGGTACCACGGCTTTGCACGCGGCGCTGCGCCGAGCCCGGCGTTCTGTCCGGCAGCGGCCCGCGCCGAGAAGACCGGCTCGAGCCGTTCAAGCAGTGCGCGGATCGTTTCGGGCGTGTTTGCGATCAGGCGCGCTGTATGCCCCTCGTCCCAGCAATGCGGCAGCCAGCGGCAGAATTCCCACTGCGCAGTCTCCTCCTGCTCGCAGAGCACGACGATCCGCAGATCGCAGTAGCTGTGATTGGCCGCGGCCTGCACGATCAGATTTTTCCCAAGCGCGACGCAGCGCGCGCGCTTTCCCACAACGCCGCAGGACAGATGCTCACCCAGCGGAACGCAGATCGGGCAGTCCGGAACCATGGCGAACCGCTCCGCGATCTGCGTCGGCTGCTCCGCGAGGACGTCGCTTTCCAGCCGCAGCATCTGCTTCGGCGCCTGAACCGAGAAGCTTGCCGGGAGCGTTCCGCTGCCAACGCGCAGGGAAAGAAAATCCTCGTCGCGGGAGAGCCGCCCCCACAGCTCCCGGTCGATCGCCGCCGCTCTTCGGATGCACACATCCGTCGACGGGGACATATGTGCAAGAACGGTCTGCTGTTCGCTGCGAAGCGCCTCCAGCTCACGGACCTGCTCCTGCAGGTACGTGCTGTATGTATCCAGCCGCAGCAGCTGCTGGGAACGGTACTTTTTCTTTTCACCCCGGTAGCGGAGGATCGATACCACCACGCCGATGATGGTCGTGGGGACGCTGAAATACAGCATGGTCATCACATTGGTGGCCAGAAGGCACACCGCGACCATCACGATCACGCTGAGCAGCGGCGCAAGCAGGATATTCAGCCAGCTGACATTCGGCTTTCCGCCGATCGTCGGCGGCGCCTGCAGCTCCAGCGTTTTGCAGGGCGTTTCCTCCAGCAGGCGCGGCGACGGCTTAAAGCAGAACGGATATGGATCGTCCGGCGACACCGCCGTCCGCTTTTCGGGCGCAGCGGCCGGCTTCACGCGCACAGCCTTGCTGCTCCACACGAAGAGCCGGTCCCCGCTGACGCGGAGCTGGCAGAAGCCGATCGAGAGCACATCCCCGTCGGCAAGCACGCCGCTTCCGGCAAGGCGCATATTCAAATAGGTGCCGTTCCGGCTTTTGAGATCCTGAAAGCGCCACCGGCCATCCTGATAGAACAGCGCAGTATGCTTTCCGGAGATCTGCTGATCCGCGATCTGGATATCGCAGTCCGCGTTCCGGCCGATCGTGAGCCGTTCCGTCCCGGTCAGCGTCACCGGAACAGCGGCCTTTGTGCGGCATGGGTACGCCGTAAGCGCGAGATGCGCGTCCGGATCCAGAACGAGCGATTTTTCATACGGGAGCTTCTCCTGCCGGAACCCGGCGCCGGACACGGACCAGCTATCCGCGTCCGTTTTGACCGTGATCGTCTTTTTTCCAAGACAGGCAGCGGCAAGCTGGATGGTGCAGCCCGCAGCTTTTCCGATCGTGCACGTTTCGCCTGATTGGAGCTTCGCCTCAAGCAGCCGCTCCCGGTCATAGATGCGTATGATGATCTCCATATCTGCGTCTCCCATCAACCGTTATTGCCTGAATTGATTCAGGTCAGTAAAGGAAAAAATACGCGCCAGCTCGTCCGTATAGATCCCCATCACAGGCAGAAGCTTTGCGGTCTGCGCGTTTTGCAGGAACAGGAACAGCAGAGACAGGAAATTCGTCCAGCTCAGCTCCCGCGACTGATTTTCAATCGAGGAGATCGTCTGCCGCGTAACGCCGATGCAGTCCGCCAGCTGCGTCTGCGACAGGCCGAGCCGTGCGCGCAGCGCCGGAAGATTTTCCGCCATCGCCTGTGTATACTTTTTTCGATCCAGACTCAGAATTCCCAGTGGCTCCATGTAATTGCCTCATTTCCAAAATATCTCTAAATTTATCATACCAAATGGCAGTCAGATTGTCAATTTTCACATCATAAAATCCCGTGTCAGTGCCTCCCGGAGAAGCAGCCGTTCAACAGAACGAGGCTGCCGCAGATTTTTTTATCTGCGGCAGCCTCGTTGTTTTTACGCAATATCGTACTGACTTTTATAAATTTCGTAATAGAAGCCCTTTTTCTCCAGCAGGTCGCGGTGCTTGCCCTGCTCGACGATGCGGCCGTCGCGCAGGACCAGAATGAGGTCGGCGTCGACGATCGTGGACAGGCGGTGGGCGATGATGAAGCACGTCCTGCCGCGCATAAGGCGGTCCATGGCCTTCTGGATGAGAAGCTCCGTGCGCGTGTCGACATTGGACGTCGCCTCGTCGAGGATCAGCAGCTCCCGCTGCGCGAGCAGCGCGCGCGCAATGGTCAGCAGCTGCTTCTGGCCGGAGGAGATGGACGAGGTATCGCTGCCGATGACCGTATCGTAGCCCTGTGGAAGCGTGCGGATAAAGTGGTCACAGTACGCCTCGTCGCAGGCGCGGATGATCTCCTCGCGCGTCGCGTCCGGCTTGCCGAAGGCCACGTTTTCGGCGATCGTGCCGCCGAAGAGCCACGTGTCCTGCAGGACCATGCCGAAGCGGTCGCGCGTGGAGGCGCGGGAATAGTCCGCGATGTCGCGCCCGCTCAGCAGAATACTGCCGGAATCGACGTCGTAGAAGCGCATGAGCAGATTTACAATTGTTGTCTTGCCCGCGCCGGTCGGGCCGACGATGGCAACGTGCTGGCCCTTTTCCACGTGCAGGTTCAGATCCTGAATGAGCTCGGTGTCCGGCTCGTAGGAGAAGTCCACGTGGCGGAACTCTACGCTGCCGTCTCCGCCTGCGGGAAGCTCCTGTTTGATCGGCGCTTCCTCCGGCAGTTCCAGCAGATCGACGACGCGCCGGGCAGCCGCCTTGGCCTGCTGCAGCGTGCTCAGGCCATTGGAGATCTGCTCAAGCGGCTCGGAAAACTGCCGCGCGAACAGCACCAGCGTCACGATCACGCCCACCGGAACGCCCTGCCGCACGATGAGCCAGCCGCCCAGCAGGTTGATGGCGATATACGCCAGCGAATTGGACGCGGCAATGACCGGCTGGACGATGGCGGAGAGATACGTCGCCTTCGCTTCGGAGACGCGGCGCGCATCGTTGATCTGCGCGTGGCGCTCGGCGCAGTGCTCCTCGAGGTTATAGGCCTTTGTCGTCGCGTAGTTCGTGTAGGCTTCCTCCACAACGGAATACAGCTCGCCAGACTGCTTGAACATCTGATGGAAGTATGTTTCCGACCGGCCCGCAATTTTGGCCGACAGCCAGATGGAAACCGGCATAAACGCAATCACAGCCAGCGAAAGCTGCCAGTTCTGCAAAAACATCACGACCGCGATGGCAAGGATCTGCAAAAAGCCGCCTGTAATGGTGTCGAGGACGGTATGCAGGGAGCCGCCGATCCGGGACACGTCCTCCGTCATGCGCGAGAGAATATCGCCGACGGGCGTGTGATCGACAAAGCTGACGGGCAGGCGCTGGATTTTGTCGGAGATCTGGATGCGCAGATTGCAGGTAAAATACCGGCTGACAGCGCGGTTGAGCAGCTGCATTTTGCCGTAGCTGATGGCGGCGCGCAGGAGATACACACCGGCCAGCGCCAGAAGTCCCGGCGCGAGCTGCGCCAGCACGGACGCGCCCGTCTCCGGCTCGTCAAAATAATCGATCAGGATCTGCACCAGCGCGCCCATCTGCGTTGGGATGATCAGCGCGCACACAACGAGCGCCAGACTCATGACGACGCCGAGCGCAAGCTGCCAGCGGATGGCCTTCGCGCCCTTCAGCAGCTGGATGAGCGCGTCGGCGGAAACGTGGGTTTTCTGTTCCTGCTTCACTTCGCGTCACCTCCGGTCTGTGAGGCATAGATCTCCTGATAGATCTTGCAGCGGGACAAGAGCTCCGCATGAACGCCGTGGTCGACCAGCCGCCCGCGATCCATGACGAAGATGTGATCCGCGTTCATGGCCGAGGTGATGCGCTGGGTGATGACGATCTGGGTCTTGCCCTGAATTTTCTCGTTGAGGCTCCGCCGCAGATTCGCCTCCGTCAAAAAGTCGAGCGCGGAGAAGCTGTCGTCAAAGACATAGATCGGCGCGTCCTTTAAAATGGCGCGCGCGATGCACAGGCGCTGCTTCTGGCCGCCGGAGAGGTTCTTGCCGGACTGCTGGAGCGGATGCTCCAGATGCTCGGGCAGGGAGTTGAGGAAGGGTGTGAGCTGCGCGATATCGGCGGCTTCGAGAATGTCCGCTTCCTCCGCACCGGGACGGCCCATCTCGATGTTGTGCCGGATGGTGCCGGAATACACGGCGGTCTTTTGCAGGACACAGCTGATGTTCTTCCGGATCACGCCCCGGTCGATCTGCGAAGCGCTGACGCCGTCGAAGAGGATCTGTCCTTCGGTCGGCAGACGGAAGGACAGCAGCAGCTGCACGAGCGTACTTTTGCCGCTGCCCGTACCGCCGATGACGGCGATCTTCTGCCCCGGCAGAATGTGCATACTGACATTCTGCACGGCGGCCTCCGACGCGCCCTCATAGCGGAAGGTCACATGGTCGAGGGCGATTTCGCCCCTGAACGTGTGCTCCGCGCCTTTGGCTGTCTCCTGCATCCCTGCAGCGTGGAAAATTTCGCCGATGCGGTCCGCCGCGACCTTGGCGTGCGGCAGCATGACCATCGCGAAGCCGCCCATCAGAACGCCGTTGGCGACAAGCGCCAGATACTGGATGATGGCAAAGATATCGCCGCCGGAGATGGCGTGGCTGCCTGTCTCCATACGCCAGCCGCCGAGCCATATGATCGCCACGCCCGCAAGATTCACGAGCAGCACGGCTGCCGGACTCAGAAGTCCCATCTGCACGTTGGCGTTGATGATGTTCTCGGCCATGACGTGCGTCGCGTCGGCGATCTTCTGCTGCAGGCTTGCTTCCTTATTAAATGCGCGGATGACGCGGATGCCGTGCAGGCGCTCGCGCATGACGTCGTTCTGAATGTCGATGTACTTGTCGGACGTTTCGTGCAGGGGGCCGATCCGTTTGCTGATGGGCCGGACGATCAGAAAGATCGCCGGGACGAACAGCAGCAGGATCAGGCTCATCATCACGTCCTTGCGCAGCGCCAGAATGACGCCGCCGAAAAACAGCACCGGGATCGTAATGAGACTGCCGGAGATCATCGACGCGACCCAGGAGACCGTTCCGATATCGTAGGTCGACCGGGACAGGAGCGCGGCAGCGCCGATGGCGTTGAATTCCTCGAACGTCATATTGTTGACGAGGGAAAACACGTCCGTGCGCAGGTCGGCGTTGAAGCCCGCGACCACGTCGCAGCTGATCTTCCGCCCGGCCAGAAGCGCGGCAAGGCCAGCCGCCGCAACGGCCAGCATCCACGCGCAGCAGCGCACGATATACGCAAAGTCCGACTGCCGGACGCCGTTATTCAAAATGTCGTTCATGATCGTCGGCAGCAGCAGATCGCACACCGTCGCCGCCGCGACCAGCAGCATCGCCAGCGCAATGCGCCTGCGGTACGGCTTCAGATAAGGCAGGATATCCTTCATGAATGGCTCTCATTCCTCTCTGTAGTTCATTTCCCGGAAGACAGTCCAGATTTTTATTATAGCATGGCAAACAAGCGTTCGCAAGTGTCTTTTTTATTTTAAAGAGCCGAAGCGTTCCTGCTTTCCATGATCTTCAATCTCCGCATTCTTTCGTTATTGTCGTATCTATATTCATTATTGTCGAAATATCAGCTTGCATTGCAGTCCGGACGATGGTATGATGGCAGTGCTGAAACGGACAGCGGACTGTGCGGACGCTTGCAGACCTTGTTCGTTCCAATTCCTCGTCATCCTTTCTGACATCTCCCTTCTGCATCCGCGCCGCACAGCCACAGGACCCCGCCGGGCACTGCCG